>Ga0315298_1008407_pt1 | contig 13181 bp, 8 predicted proteins | sample WHS_1_MG_FD_203077 | JGI IMG/M metagenome (GOLD analysis project Ga0315298, IMG submission 203077) | Extremophilic microbial mat communities from Washburn Hot Springs, YNP, Wyoming, USA - WHS_1_MG | ecosystem: Environmental > Aquatic > Thermal springs > Hot (42-90C) | place: USA: Wyoming...
TGGCCGATAAAGCGGTGTCGGCGATTCTTTCTTTGCTTACTTTCTTTCTCATCGCTGAGAAAGAAAGTAAGAAGGTTTTCCCTTGACCCTGCTCGGGGCGAAATGCATCCTGCATTTCTTGGCGTAATGGCGGGTAGGATTTTCCTGTGGGTGTAAGGAGATAGAGAAGTAGCACTGGCTGCGCCAGTGCTACAATACAAAAAAAAACCGCTGTGGAGGGTAGAGGGTATGAACAACTTTTTTCTTTCAGTTTTCCTGTAGAATCGGGCGGAACTCCACATCCGTGTGTTCGGTAGAAAGTAATCGCACGGTGTTATTTTTTCGGCCCATCCCCGAACGAGTCGGGGACGGGTTCCCAACCGAAAAAATAACACCGTGCTCAAAGGTAAGAGCAACACTCCGCCCTCAACGACCGCATCCTGTGGTCTTGGTAAAGGCGAGGAGGTGAAAACTGAAAGAAAAAAGTTGTTCATACGCGTAGGCATAGACCACAGCGTGGGTTGTTGGATAGAGGAGATAAAAAAATAAAAAAGAAAAAAAACCGACACCGCGACATGGTTATAGTAATTTGTGCTTAGATAAAGCATTGATTATAGACAAAGCGTGTTAACCGCTATTACATAAAGGAGAAGTTTACCACGCCGTAAAGGACTACGGCGGGGCTTTTGAATCAGCACAGGAAGTGATGATGAAAAAGCCATATAGTAAATAGGCGAGGTATGAACAAAGTATTAAGGTTAACACCATTGGTATAGAGGAAGAATTGGCCGATAAAGCGGTGTCGGCGATTCTTTCTTTGCTTACTTTCTTTCTCATCGCTGAGAAAGAAAGTAAGAAGGTTTTCCCTTGACCCTGCTCGGGGCGAAATGCATCCTGCATTTCTTGGCGTAATGGCGGGTAGGATTTTCCTGTGGGTGTAAGGAGATAGAGAAGTAGCACTGGCTGCGCCAGTGCTACAATACAAAAAAAAACCGCTGTGGAGGGTAGAGGGTATGAACAACTTTTTTCTTTCAGTTTTCCTGTAGAATCGGGCGGAACTCCACATCCGTGTGTTCGGTAGAAAGTAATCGCACGGTGTTATTTTTTCGGCCCATCCCCGAACAAGTCGGGGACGGGTTCCCAACCGAAAAAATAACGCCGTGCTCAAAGGTAAGAGCAACACTCCGCCCTCAACGACCACATCCTGTGGTCTTGGTAAAGGCGAGGAGGTGAAAACTGAAAGAAAAAAGTTGTTCATACGCATAAGTAAAAACCACAGCGTGGGTTGTTGGATAGAGGAGATAAAAAAATAAAAAAAAGAAAAAACCCAGCTACCGCGAGGGGTGTAACGAGGACAACCCCCTTACCCCCTTTAATAAGGGGGATTTGAGGGAAAAAAACCGACACTGCAATATGGTATAGTTATATAACTAAATAAACCCGCCATAGCGGAGCAAAGTGTAAGCAATGCCTGCGAAGGCGAGGTGTGAGAGCGGTGTTGTTTGAACCCTCACCTTGTATAAAAAGTGAAGGAATGTTTTTAAACAAGGAAGAGGATTTGTAAAGTAAAGGGCTTTCAAGGTGAGGGTGAGTTCACCGCTCCCGAGCCTGAGCAGTTGCATTGCAAACTTTGCGTAGCGTGGGCGGGCGGGTTTTCTTTCGGTTACCTTTCTTTTGCCCGGACAAAAGAAAGGTAACAATTGGTTTGTAACTGCTTTCCCTTGAAAAGCAGTAAACTTTCTTTTGGCCGGCCAAAAGAAAGTGTTAAGGGATAGAAATTTTTAAAGGCGACATTCGCGAATGTCACCTTTGGTATAGGGATAATCCATTATTTTGGTATAAAAATTTTGGACAAAATCTTATAGAATCAGGAGGTTATTTTATGAAAAGGATTTTGACTTTAATTCTTCTCTTTGCCTTTTCACCACTTATGGCAGGGGTGGTGGATGAGATGAGTGAAAGCTATCTTGGAGATGTTGCTCAAAAGATATGCGATTCAATGAAAGGTCATATGGCGTTTTATACAGGTACAGGCAATGTATACCAGGCGAACACCTCTGGCTTTCCAGGTATTAAGCTTGGGATGGGCATTGGAATTAGTGCGCCTTTTTCAGGATTTGACAACATATCCAAACTTTTTGGTGCGCTTTCATCTCCCGACTTTACTACAGTAACCAATGCTCTTTCTCTTGCACCAATGCCTTACGATATGGTTTTTGCTAAAATAGGAATACCGGCTTTGCCTATGGATGTTGGTCTAAGGCTTGGGTATATTCCAGCAATGAATTTTGGATCATACGGCTTTAAGGGAGAGTTTCACTTTGGTGTCGAGGCAAGGTATATATTATTTGAACTCCCTGCTGGAATAATAAAGGTTGATGGAAGATTATCTTATGATGTAGATAACGGTGGACTTAAAATGAATTCTTCCGGCACAGAAAGCGGAGGTACCTATGATATTGGCTTTGATTATAACTGGGCAGGGTCTTCACTTGGAGCTAAAATAGTGGGAGGAGTAAATATTCCACTTATAGGTGGGGTTTACGCCGGGGTAGGTGCCAATTTAAATTTTGGAAAGGTTACAACAAAGATAGATGCTAAAATAAATAGTTCCCCAGTTGCATCTGCTGAGAAAAGCGCAAATTATGATCTATTTGATCTTAAGCTAATAGCGGGTGGATATTTTGCATTTGTAAGCCTTGCTGCTGAATTTGGGCTTTTAAGTGGGGATATGAGCATTACTTTCTTTCCATTCTTTCTCACTTTTTAAAACTGGAATGCAATATAGGTGCTAATAGAAGATGGGCCGTTCCATCTTAAGCCAAGGTAAACTTCTTCATTGTATAGAGCAATAGCTGTAAGCCCGAGGGAAGCAAGTGCACTAATTAATCCCCAGGTGTTGGAGTTTTCGTATAGATCGGCGTAATATGAAGCCTTGTCGGCATAGTCTAAATTGGTTGTGCTATAGTAAAGATCAAGATAATGTTCTTTCATATAATGGGCGTAAATGTTTACGCCCACATAGCCCAGAGTAATACCCCAGGAGGCATATACAGAATACCAGAGTGTTTTCCTTAACCAGGTTGGGGAACCTTCGTATTCAGAAAAGGAGGCATTTATATAGTATTCCTGATTAGTGCTTTTTATTACAAAGCTATGATAAAAGGGGTTTCTATTTGTTTCCTGGGGTTGTATTTTTACCCTGTGGTAGGTTTCCATTGTTAGATTGGATAAAACAATTGGTGTATTTCCAATATAATAGGAATCCATAAATACATTGGCGTTCGTAGGACTGGAGTTAATATGAACTATACCACCGATGCGCATTTTTTCAATAGACTTTGTTATTACATTTGTTTTATCTTTAGTAATATCTGCCTGTACCACGGTATGTTGAAACCCTTGCTTTAAAAAAGAAAATTGATGTTTTCCAGCTGGTATAGCAGGGTAATACAAAGGGCTTTTTCCTATAAAAGTTCCATCATAATAAACATTTGCATCTTCAGGTTCGGTATGGATTATAATGTCACCAGTTGGTTTATTTAAGATAAAGTTTCTGGTTGTTTTTAAGAAAGATAAAAGTTTTTCGGAGAGCAAATCTTCTCTTGATGCTATGCTAAGACTACTTTTGTTTGTCCTGTAAGAATATTCTTCAAGGGTTACATTGACCTTTAATTCATTCGGTCCCACCTTTCTGCTTAGTAAATCAAAGCTTCCATAAACATTAAAGTAATAAAAAGGCTGAGAAGCGTTGCTTTCCGTATCCGGGGAACCTTTTTGAATGGATATAGGAAGATTGCATATTTCATTTGTCAAATCAATAAATTCTTTTTTAAATAATTCTACAAACTTCTCTTTTGTAATAAGATTTGTATTTGTTTGTATAATATTTGAAATCATCTTATTTGTAACTACAAGCAGGTTTGTGTTTGTAGAAAAACTTAAAAGAATTTGCCTGAGAGGCTTTTTCTTTTTATCTCCTGTTTCAACGATGTTAGTGTTTGTTGTAATAGAGATAGTTTCATTTGTAAAAATTTGCTCCTGGTATTGAGTTATTGAGACTTCTATATTGGTAATGTAATTGGTAAAAATTGTATTAATTATCTGAAAACATGCATCGATTTCAGGTGTTACAGTAATATTTACTTTATCGAAAGGTACATACATAGTTTCAGTTTCAAGAGTTTTTAAATAATTGATCATTAGATCCTGTAACGCATTTGTAAGGTAATTTAAATCTTCTGTTTTTGTATTATTCTTAAAAGGATATATATAAACTTTAACTTCATTTCGAAAGGAATTTAAAATAGCTTTTTTAATATTCTCATGCTGTCTTAGTTCTTCTTCTTTTACACTTCCAAGTGTGCAGGAATAAAACGATACTATAAAAAAAATAAAGAACAATTTAAAACAAAATTTCAATTTATTCTCCTGTAACAATTAATAATATATTATGGTGCAATGGTTTATTATTATAGAGCAGGAAAGGACTTGAGTCAAATTAGTAAGTAAACTTATAACTTATAAGTTATAAGTTTTAAATTTACACTTTTAAATCTAGAAGCTCATATATTTTTATAGGCGACTTGCTTCCCTTTATGTATATACTATCTAATTCTCGCACAATTGCAATATCCTTTACATGATTATAGGTGTATTCGCTAATTATTATATTAGTATTATAAGACTTATTTTCATCCTGAAGTTCTTCTGCTATGTTTACATGCATTCCAATAGCGGTATAGTTTCGTTTTTTTTCAGACCCTATATTCCCTGCAGTGATAGGTCCCGTATTAAGTCCAATGCCAATGTTTATTGGCTTATAACCTGCCTTTATTTGCTCCTCATTAAAATCTTTTAGCATCTCCATCATTTTTATACTCGCTTTACATGCCCTTACTGCATGGTCAGGCATTTCTATAGGAGCACCCCAGAATGCTACTATGGCATCACCTATGTATTTATCAAGAGTTCCCTGCATTTCCATCACGATGTTTGTCATTCTGGTAAGATAATTATTTAAGAAGTCAATCAATTTTCCCGGAGGCATCCCTTCTGAAAGAGTGGTAAAGCCTCTGATATCTGAAAAAAGCACTGTAGCTTGCTTTTCCTGTCCTCCAAGAAGAGCCATATCGGGATTTTGTATTAAGATATTTACAAGATCCGGGCTTACATACTTTGAGAAAGTTGACTTTATAAACCTTTTCTCTTTTTCTTCCGTGAAAAGAATATATATTTCGCCAATAATTAGCACAAGAAGGCTTGTAATTACGGGAATTAAGGTTACTATTATAATGTTAAATTGGAAAAGACTAAAACCAAGTAAAATTGGAAACAATATTGAAAGAAAAAATGCTATGATGGTAGTCCTGATATTCTTTAAAAGTAAGAGTCCAATGATTGTAGTAAATAGAATAATGTAGAAAAGGCTTATCCACTCAGGTATTTCCACTATAAAATCTCTATTCAAAATAGTTCCAAGAGAATATCCTATATGTTCTGCACTGTACATAATTCCAAGAGGTGAAAGCCACTTATTGTCTGTAGCACCCTCGATTAATACGCCAAAAACTAATATAGAATTCTTTGGTAATCCGCTTCTTGTAATATCTTCAAGAGGAATCATCCTGATATACCCGGAAGAAGGGGAAGATTTATAGTTTATTGAAAGCCTGTATTGATCATCTACAGGAATTACATAGTCAATTCTTTTGTTTTTCCATAAAGCATTTTTTATTACGATTTTATTCTTTTCAATAACAACATTATCAAAACTACTGTTTAGTAATTGTACAGTAGCAGCCAATACTACAGAAGGGTAGTATATGTTAGTTAAATAGTTTGTGCCTTTACCTTCTAAGCCATAAACAGCTCTTAATATAAGTGGATTTTTTCTATATATTTCTTCTCCAATTTCATGAGATACAATATTTGCAGTTCCTGCAAATTTTAGATTATCCGAAATATTTGAGAGAATTGATCTTATTTTGTAATGAGGCTGAAGATAAGGCAAGTCTTGACTTAGTTTTAATTCAAATTTTTTTAGCGATTGAACCTCTGGAGAATTGTAGTAAATTCTGTCTTTGGAGAAGTCTCTGCCAGAGCCTCTTTGTCCTATTACTCGTATGGTAGATTCCCTGATTGTGTAAAGCATAAAATCTTCACCAACAAGCCCTTTGTATTTCTTTAGTGCTTCTGAAAGAGCAATATCACTTTTCGGATCGGGGCTCGGTTCTGTAAAGAATACATCAAACAAAATAAGGTCGGGAGGATATTTTTGTTTTCCAAGATAATTAATTGCATTAGCCCAAACCTTTCTATCCAGAACATTGCTTTTAAAGAAATTTAGTGTTTTGCTATCTACAGAAACAATATACATTTTATTATATACTCCCTCCCTTTCCCTGACATTTATCACTCTGCTACCAAGGGCAATAGCCTCAAGACCTAAAGCTTTTGAAGAAAATCGCCAGACAAGAGAGGAGTTTTCTATGTCATGAAGGAAGTTTCTAATAAAGAATATATTATATGAATGTGGCAGATAATAAAACGAACATATCAGAAGTAAAACAGCCGAAATAATGAAAAAGATAGTTTTCCATCTTTTTGTTCTTACATCCATTTGATGGCCTCCTGTACATTTCTATTGCTTCATATCTAACAGTTCAAATATCCTTACAGGTTTTAGTTTTCCCTTTACCCGGGTTAGATCCAGCTCTCTGGTAATTACTTTTTCCTTTACTTTACTATATGTAAACTCACTTATAATAATTTCTGTATGATAGAATTTATTAGCGCCTTTTAATCTTGATGCAAGGTTTACGGCATCTCCAATAACAGTATAGTTTTTTTGTTGCTCGGATCCAACATTGCCCACTATAATATTTCCTGTATTAATACCTATGTGAAGCTCTATGGGTTTTATTCCTTTTTCGATTAAGCTATTGTTAAATGAATAAGTCTCTTCGAGCATTTTTACAGCGGTCTCGCAGGCTTTCAGTGCGTGATCTGGAATATCTATAGGAGCACCCCAGAATGCCATTATAGAGTTTCCTATATATTTATCAAGAGTACCAGAGTTTTCCATTATTATGTCTGCCATGCTGGAAAAATAAGAATTAATAAATTCAACCATCTTACCGGGATCCATTTTTTCGGTAATTTCTTCCAGATTTTCTATAGCAGAAAAGAAAACAGTTATTTCTTTATCTTCACCACCAAGTTTAACCTTCGCTGGATTTTGGATAAGGATATCCACTAATTTAGGATTAAGATAACTTGAAAAGGTTGCTTTTATAAACCTCTTATCCTTTTCTTCTGTGAAAAGCCTGTATATCTGAACTGAAATTATAGCAAGTAGACTACTTATAAGAGGCATTATCATTATTATTTTATAGTTAAAAAAGAAGAGGATTATTCCAAGAAGTAGGGGAAATATTATAGAAAACAAGGAGGCAAAAGGAATTAGTCTTGAACCTCCTGAGACAAGTAAACCTGCTAGTACTGTAAATAGGCACAAATAGAATATATTAATCCATTCAGGAATGGTCTTGATAAAATCCCTGTTTATTATTGTTCCAAAGGCATATGCAAGGTGTTCTACTCCATACATGTCTCCTAGAGGAGATAGCTTAATGTCATGACTTCCCTTTTTTGAGTACATTCCCACAAATATTATGGGATTTTTTGGAAGTTTTGCCCTTGTAAGGTCTTTAAGCGGAATCTTTTGCATATATCTACTTCCAGGCCAGGATTTATAGTTAATAGTTAATTGAAAAAGGTTATCCACAGGAATCGAAAAATTGGTTTTTATATTATTATAAAGAGCGTCTTTAATAACTATTTTCCCTTTTTCTATAGATATATTCGAAATATCTGACTTTAGATAAGTAAGAACCATTGATAATACAACTGATGGATAGTATATATTTGTAAAGCTATAATCACCATTATTCTTCACTTTGTAAATAACCCTTGCAATTAAAGGTAGAAACTTATATGTATTTTCTTCCTCGCTAACATTTGCAGTTCCCAGAAAGTCAACATATTGAGCAAGACCTTCCATCAGTGGAGATATCTTTGGAAAGGTTCGCACCCTGCAATTTTCTGGCAATTCAAAGTGTCTAATTTCAAATTTTTTTAATGCTTTGATTTTTTCATCGTTTAATTCTTTACATTCTTTTTCCAGGAAATATTTACGAGCCTCACTAATATTTTCTTCCTCTCCTCCAATTTCCATTATATTCTGTCCTACGATACCCTCCAGTATTATATCTTCTCCCAATTTTTCTTTGTAATTTTTATAGGCATCTAATAATTTTTTATCACTTTCTTTATCCTGGCTTGGTTCGGTAAAAACTATATCAAAAAATATTATGAAAGGACGTTCATCTTCTGGTAGGCTATTAAAATGATTTAATATTTCTGCCCACACTTTTCGATCAAATGGAAATGTTCCACCATATTTGTCAATAGTTTCGTCATCAATCGCTGCAATAACAATTCTTTTGTATATTTCTGTTTTTGGTATAGAAAACACTCTTTGCTCAAGCCATGCTTTTGTCATAAAGCGCCAGTTTACAGAATTACTCTCAAAACCTCTTAGAAGTCTTATGTCAGCCATATAATAGAGGTAGTAAATTATTAAGAAAACGATAATGCTTATAAATAAAACTATAAGTAATTTCCCAAACTTCGATCTCACTTTTATTTCATTCATATACATTTGCCTCTCTTTACTTTTTTAAGCGGAGTATCAAACCTGCAAGTGGGGGCAAGGTTATGTTAATAGAATACGGTTTTCCCTGCCATGGCAAAGGATCTGCCTCTATACCTCCATGATTACCAACATTACTTCCCCAGTATTCTTTTGAATCCGAATTAAATATTTCTTCATAATATCCCATTTGATTTACTCCAATTCTATAATGGTATCTTACAACAGGAGTAAAATTTAATACTACAACAAGGCAATTCTTTTTTTTGTCTTTCCGCATATAAGCGACTACACTATTATCAGAGTCATAAAAATCTATCCATTCAAAGCCTTCTGGCTCAAAATCAATTTCATAAAGAGGCGGTTCCTTTTGATAAAGGTGATTTAAATCCGACACAAGTTTTTGAAGTTTTTGATGACGCTCATATTGCAGTAAATGCCAATCTATACTTTTACTTTCATTCCATTCATCCCACTGACCAAAATCCTGTCCCATAAAAAGAAGTTTTTTACCAGGATGTGTCCACATATAGGTATATAAGAGCCTTAGGTTGGCAAATTTTTGCCAGTCATCACCTGGCATTTTACTAATCATCGAAGCCTTTCCATGCACAACTTCATCATGGGATAAAACAAGTATAAAATTCTCAGTATAGGCGTATATCATAGAGAAGGTTAATGTACCCTGATGATATTTCCTGTGAATTGGCTCTTTTGAGAAATAAACAAGGGTATCGTGCATCCATCCCATATTCCACTTAAATTCAAATCCCAATCCGCCCACATAGGTAGGACGAGAAACCCCTCCAAAGGCAGTGGATTCCTCGGCTATGGTTGTTGCTCCAGGGAAGTGGCTAAATACAAGCTCATTCATCTTCTTAATAAAATCAATGGCCTCTAAATTTTCCCTGCCTCCATATTTGTTAGGTATCCACTCTCCATCCTTACGACTATAATCAAGATACAGCATTGATGCAACAGCATCTACTCTAAGCCCATCAATATGATATTTATCAAGCCAGAATAGGGCATTGGATATTAAAAAGTTTCTAACCTCGTTTCTTCCATAATTAAATATCTTTGTGCCCCAATCTTTATGCTCTCCTTTTCGATCGTCGTAGTGTTCATAAAGTGCAGTTCCATCAAAATTTACTAGCCCATGCCCATCCTTTGGGAAATGACCTGGAACCCAATCTATGATTACACCAATGTTATTCTGGTGAAGATAATCAACAAAATACATAAAGTCTTCCGGTTGTCCATATCGGCTTGTTGGAGCAAAATAGCCTGTTACCTGATATCCCCAGGATCCATCAAAGGGATGTTCAGCAACCGGTAAAAGTTCAACATGTGTATATCCCATTTTTTTTACATACTCTGCAAGCTTTACTGCTATTTCTCTATAGTTCAAAAAGCGATTATTTTCTTCAGGAACCCGCATCCATGAACCAAGATGTAGTTCATATATAGACATAGGACTTAAAAGATTATTTCTGTTTCTTCTCTTCTCCATCCACTCATCATCATTCCACTGATATTTGTTGATATTCCATACCCTTGAACCCGATTTAGGCCTTACTTCTGAATAGTATGCATAAGGATCTGCCTTTTCAAGAATTTGATTACTATAGGTTTTTATGGCAAATTTATAAATATCCCCTTCGAATACTTCCGGTATAAAGATTTCCCAGATTCCTGAACTTCCAAGGACTCTCATCTGGTGACACCGATTGTCCCAGCCGTTAAAATCACCAAATACACTAACAGCCTTTGCGTTTGGTGCCCATACAGCAAAAAGTACACCCTCTGTATCATCGAGTTTCATTATATGAGCCCCCAACTTGTCATATATGTTATTATGAGAACCCTCATTGAATAAATATCTATCAAACTCTGATATTATAGGAAGAAAGGAATAAGGATCTCTTGTTTGTTTTATATATCCATTATAGTATTCAATCTTCAGCTCATATTGAAAGTATTCTGCCTTATTTTTACAGATCCATTCAAAAAAGCCCTCCGGGTGAATTTTTACCATTTGATTTTCTTTACCCGTTTCTTTATCAATTACCCAGATGTTGCGGGCTGCAGGAATAAAACTTCTTATAGCTCTTGCCTTATTATTTTCTATGGTTACTTCATGAGAGCCAAGTATTTCAAATGGATCATGAGACTCAAATTGAACAATATTTCTAATTAACTCTGCAGAAATTGAAGGCATACAAACTCCATGATTTAATTTTATTTATATAATAGCAGAAATCTGGAATAAAGCAACGGTAAAAGTATTTTTTTGGGAAACTAAAGAATCTTTAGTCTGTCAACAACATCATCAATATCTTCGTGCAGTACTACCTTTGCTTTTCCATCGTATGGGGTTTCTTCCTCATTAATTATTACAAGCTTTGCTTCATCGTTGAGGTAAGACGGTAGAGTAGAAGCGGGATAAACTGTTAGAGAAGTTCCTATAGTAATTAGAAGATCTGCCTTTTGTACCTCTGTAAGGGCTTTTTCCAGATCTCTTACATACTCTCCAAAGAATACAACATTTGGTTTTAGGGTGCCTTTGCATTTCTTACACTTTGGAACACCTTTCTTTTTTATAAGCTTTATTATTTCTCCGTACATATCATCATCTGAGGTTATTTCATTAAAACACTCAATGCAATAAAACTTGTCAAAATTCCCATGGATTTCTATTACATTATGGTTACCTGCCTTTTTATGAAGACCATCCACATTCTGAGTTACAATGGCTTTTAACTTTCCAAGATCCTCAAGCCTTTTTAAGAATAAATGCCCTTTCGTAGGTTTTGCCTTTTTGAAAAGATTTAGCAGTTCAGAAATATGTTTATAGAATAGAGTAGGGTCTTCTTTAAAGTAGTTTATGTCAAATAACTTATCGGCTGGAATATCCTTTCTCTTATAAAGACCTTTTGGGCCTCTAAAATCCGGCACTCCTGCTTTTGTAGAAATCCCTGCACCTGTCAGAGCTACAATGTAGTGAGATTTAACAATGAAGTCCATGAATAAATCTATTCCTTTCAATATCATTAAAAACCCCCTAAGTTACCTTTAAAAACTTTCGCTTTCCTACTTTTATTATTTTTGCCTCGCCTTCATTAAGTTCCAAATTTTCATTCACAACCCTTTGACCGTCAATAGAAATAGCATTCTGAGCAAGCATTCTGCGTACTTCACTTTTTGAAGGAAGCAGCTTAGACTCAATTAAAACCTCTATAAGAGTCGTTTTTCCATTTATTTTATACTCTTCTATTTCATCAGGCAAGCCCTTTTCTTTAAAAATCCTCTCAAATTCAACAAAAGCCTTTTCTGCCTCATTTTCATTATAATATTGACTAACTATAGTTTTGCCAAGTATTACCTTTATATTTCTTGGATTTTCCCCTTCTTTCATTTGTCTTTCATATTTTTTGATAGTGTCTATTGGAACATCTGTAAGGAGTTCAAAGTATTTTAGTATTAAAGAATCTGGAATTGACATTATTTTCCCGAAAATCTGATCTGGCTCTTCGCTTATTCCTATATAGTTTCCAAGAGACTTACTCATTTTATTAATCCCATCCGTTCCCTCAAGAAGTGGCATTGTCATTACCACCTGTGCATCCTGTCCGTATTCTCGTTGCAAATCTCTACCTACAAGAAGATTAAACTTTTGGTCTGTGCCACCTATTTCAACATCAGCCTTTAGCATTACAGAGTCATACCCCTGTATAAGAGGATACATAAATTCAATCATAGAAATAGGTTTTCCCTCTTTATATCTTTTTGAAAAATCATCCCTTTCAAGCATTCTTGCAACCGTATAATGAGCTGTAAGCTCAAGCACATCGCTAAAATTCATTCTGGAACACCATTCACTGTTAAAAACAATCTTTGTTTTATCCGGGTCCAGAATTTTAAAAATCTGCCTTTTGTATGTTTCTGCGTTTTTAATAACCTCTTCTTTTGTGAGGCGTTTTCTTGTTTGAGATCTTCCTGTTGGGTCACCAATCATGCCGGTAAAATCGCCAATAAGGAAATAAATCTCATGTCCTAATTGCTGAAATTGTCTTAGCTTTCTCAAAGGCACGGTATGTCCAAGATGAAGATCTGGTGCAGATGGATCTGCGCCCATTTTAACCTTTAAAGGTCTATTTTCTTTAATAGATCTCTCGATTTTTTCTTTAAGTTCTTCTTCCGGTATTATTTCCACCGTTCCACGGGATAGAATCTCCATTTGCTCTTTTACAGAAATATAATTTAATTGTCCATGGTGCATGGCATTTTCTCCATAAAATTTATTAAGATTCGATTAGTTTAATGGAATCTTCTCTAATTGTCAATTGGTCGATGTGGAATCATTAATTCCCCATACTTTTTTATGTTCAATGGGTGGAACGATTTTAATCTTTCTAAGAGCAATAATTTAGGGTTTTCACATTTAATTACATCGATTTTTTCAAAAAAATCTATTCAAACAACA
>Ga0315298_1008411_pt1 | contig 13178 bp, 6 predicted proteins | sample WHS_1_MG_FD_203077 | JGI IMG/M metagenome (GOLD analysis project Ga0315298, IMG submission 203077) | Extremophilic microbial mat communities from Washburn Hot Springs, YNP, Wyoming, USA - WHS_1_MG | ecosystem: Environmental > Aquatic > Thermal springs > Hot (42-90C) | place: USA: Wyoming...
GGGGCCGCTCTGGCTTTCAAGGGGGGGCGGTTTGGGGCCAGTGCCTCTGGGGAGGGCGTCGGTTCCTGGAAGAGGGTGCCGTCAGCTTGATGCGGATAGAATGTGTCCGTGCGCCGCAACTCGGGCCTCTACGCTTGGAGGTCGCACGTAACAGGAAGTGTTTGCTGTGTCCGATCCTGTTATTATATTTGGGACATTAATAAGCCGAGGCTCGGAGGCTTGGGTGGTCGTTTGTCGTGCCCGAAGTGGCATAGAGTCCGTGAACCGAGACTCGCCGCGGATGACGCCGCATCAAAGTCAGTACATTGCCTGGCTGCTGACACGTCGTGCGGCTGCTGACACGGTCGAGTCCTTGGCATCCACCTTGGTCGATTCGCAGGTTGATCTGAATCCGCACCAAGTTGAAGCGGCGTTGTTCGCCTGCCGGAACCCCCTCTCGCGCGGTGTGCTTCTGGCCGATGAGGTGGGGCTTGGCAAGACCATTGAGGCGGGACTTGTTATCTCGCAACGTTGGGCCGAGCGTCGCCGTCGCATACTCATCATTGTGCCAGCCAACCTGCGCAAGCAGTGGCATCAGGAACTGCAGGACAAGTTCAGCTTGCAGGGGCTGATCCTCGAAGCCAAGAGTTACAACGCCATCCGCAAGCAGGAGCGGCAAAATCCGTTCCTGATAGCATCCGGACCGGTGATCTGCTCTTATCAATTTGCCAAAGCCAAGGCAGATGACATCAAAGCTATTGAGTGGGACTTGGTCGTCCTTGATGAAGCGCATCGTCTGCGCAACGTTTACAAGTCCAACAACGTAATCGCCAAGACGCTTAGACACGCCCTCGAGCGTGTTCACTCGAAAGTGCTTCTGACGGCAACCCCACTGCAAAACTCCCTCTTGGAGCTCTATGGCCTCGTCAGCATGATTGACGACCGGGTGTTTGGTGACCTTGATAGTTTCCGTGCCCAGTTCGCGGCACAGGGGCGAGACCAAGCATTCGGCAGTCTGCGGGAGAGGCTGGCTCCGGTTTGCAAGCGCACTTTGCGCCGCCAGGCCCAACTCTACGTGTCCTACACTGCTCGTAAGGCTATCGTCCAGGAGTTCACCCCGTCGGATGAAGAGCAGGAGCTCTCTCGGCTTGTGGCCGAGTATTTGCGCCGGCCCGACCTCAAGGCACTGCCGGAGGGTCAGCGGCAGCTGATTTCGCTCGTGCTCTGGAAGTTGCTTGCCTCCAGCACGCATGCTATCGCCGGTGCACTAGAGACGATGGCCAAGCGTCTACAGGGTGTGCTTGACGAAGCGCCTGAGGTGACTGATCTCAGCGAAGAACTCGACGAGGACTACGAGTCGCTCGATGAAACCGCCGACGAGTGGAGTGGGCAAGACGCCAACGCCACGCCGTGTCGTCGCGATGAACGGGACGCCATCACGCAAGAGATCGAAGAGCTTCGGCACTTCAAGCAGCTAGCGACCAACGTCCGCGACAATGCCAAGGGCAAGGCGCTGCTCACGGCACTGGACCGCGCGTTTGCGGAGCTGGAGCGACTCGGTGCTGCCAGGAAGGCCATCATCTTCACCGAGTCCAAGCGCACACAGGAATACCTGCTGAACCTGCTGGCAGACACGCCCTACGGCGACGGCATCGTTCTTTTCAACGGTACCAACAGCGACGCACGCGCTCAGGCGATCTACAGGGATTGGCTCAAGCGTCACGAAGGCTCTGACCGTATCACGGGCTCCAAGACGGCCGATACGCGCGCGGCACTGGTGGAGCATTTCAAGGAACGCGGCACGATCATGATTGCGACCGAAGCCGGGGCCGAAGGCATCAACCTTCAGTTCTGTTCGCTGGTCATCAACTATGACCTGCCCTGGAACCCGCAACGTATCGAACAACGTATTGGCAGGTGCCACCGCTACGGACAGAAGCACGATGTGGTCGTGGTGAACTTCGTTGACCGTAGCAACGAGGCCGACGCTCGCGTCTACGAACTGCTGGCTCAGAAGTTCCAGCTCTTCGAGGGGGTTTTTGGTGCCAGCGACGAGGTGTTGGGTGCTATCGGATCTGGCGTCGATTTTGAGCGCCGGATCGCGGAGATTTATCAGAACTGCCGCGAGCCCGATGAAATCAAGGCCAGCTTTGAGCAATTACGCCTCGATTTGTCCACCGAGATCAATGAGGCGATGGTCAAGACGCGCCAAATTTTGCTGGAGAACTTCGACGAGGAAGTGCAGGAAAAGCTGCGTATTCGCGCCGAGGATAGCCGAGCCGCCCGGAGCAAATATGAACGCATGCTGATGGATCTGACTCGCGCGGAGTTGGGTGATTGCGCGGCGTTTGACCAGGATGGTTTTGACCTTCACCGCACGCCGGCAGGTGTTGCCAGCAGCGGGCTCGGGAAAATCGAGCCGGGTCGCTATGAATTACCGCGGCGTGGCGGCAACGCTCATCTCTATCGTATCAGCCACCCCCTGGCACAGTGGGCCGTGTATCAAGCCAAGAATCGTCGGCTCCCCGCTGCTAATCTGTTGTTCGACTACGATGCTTACGGGGCTAAAGTCAGTACACTCGAGCCTTACCGTGGCAAGGGTGGCTGGCTCACGTGCAAGTTGATTTCGGTTGAAGCGTTGGGCCATCAGGAACAGCACTTATTGGTAGCGGCCATAACGCGCGATGGCTTGCTGATACCGGAAGAAGACCCTGAAAAGTTACTGCGTCTGCCCGCCACCACACAGGAACCCGGTCTCCTCAACACCGCCGGTGCGGCCCCTCACCCCGCGCTTCACACGGATGTTGAAGCTCGCAAGACCGCGCTGCTGCGCGACATCAACCAGCGCAACCTGGGTTTCTTCGAGCAAGAAGTGCAAAAGCTGGATGCTTGGGCGGACGACCTGAAGCTGGGTTTAGAACAGGAGATCAAGGAGATCGACCGTGAAATCAAAGAAGTACGCCGCACGGCCGCAATCTCTCCAACGCTGGAAGAAAAGCTGTCATGGCAGAAGAAGCAGCGCGAACTGGAGGCCAAGCGCAGTAAGCTGCGCCGCGAACTTTTTGCACGGCAGGACGAGGTTGAAGCGCAGCGCAATGACCTGATCAGCCAGTTGGATGGTCAGCTCCAGCAGCAAGTGATTGAGCAAATGCTGTTCACCGTGGAATGGGCGCTCGTTTGATGACTTGCTGGCCGCTCGCGTACAGTCCATGCGTTCAAGATCTGCAAATCGTGTGTGACAAATATTGGGGAGATTGAGGTATGGCTAGCGGAAAGTTGCTGCGGCAACTGATTAAATCAGGAGTTCAAGGTGACGCTGCTGGTTTTAGGTCGGCATCCGAAACCGTCATCAAAGAAGAGCGGGAGAAGAACCATCACCTGCTCGCCAATGATCTTGAGCGCTTACTTTACGGCGGGCAGACTGCCACCGGGAACGGCATTCGCAAATTTCATGGTCTTCCCAGTCTACCGACCAACAAGGACAACGGTCTTACGCTGCTTGAAGAACGCGCGGTGGTGCGTGAGGAGAAAGACATCATCTTGTCCGATGCGACGCAGTCGGCGCTGGATGAAATCCTCATGGAGCACAACCGGGCCGATACCCTGCGCGCCTTTGGGCTGCAGCCGGCTCAGAAGCTCTTGTTTTGCGGGCCACCGGGGTGCGGGAAGACCTTAGCCGCCGAGGTCATTGCCAACACCCTCTCCATGCCGCTCGTCCTCGTTCGCCTGGACTCGGTGATTTCATCGTTTCTTGGGGAGACGGCCGCCAATCTGCGCAAGGTTTTCGACTACATCACGCAGCAGCCTGTCGTCGCGCTGTTCGACGAGTTCGATGCGCTCACTAAAGATCGTGGGGATAGTGCCGATCATGGCGAGCTCAAGCGCTCCGTCAATGCCGTCTTGCAAATGATGGATAGCTACCGGGGCGAGAGCATCCTCATTGCCACGACCAACTACGAAACCTTGCTCGACAAGGCGGTATGGCGGCGCTTCGATGAAGTCGTCCGCTTCGAAATGCCTAATCTCGAGCAGATCAAACGCTTGCTCGCACTAAAGCTTTCAGGTATCCGCCGCAACTTCGAGGCCGATGATGCGCAATTGGCCTCGCTGTTCAAGGGCATGTCGCACGCCGATATCGAGCGCGTGCTCCGGCGGGCCGTCAAAGAAATGATCCTATCGGGCCGTGAGTTCATGGAAAAAAGCCATTTGGATACCGCGCTTGCCCGCGAGTATCGGCATAATAACTGAAGGTTGGAGGGGTAGTCATGACCTATGAACACCTGCACTTGGAGCGGGAAGCCCCGGTCAATCCCCGCCATCCGCGAAGGTTCGGGGGCGGTTACACGCCGCCAGACCCACGAGCTTATGGCGCGGTGCTTGGGCAAAAACTCCGGGCTGCAAAGACACGCCTCACCGATCCTGCACAGGCCGATATTGGCGGCTTCGATAACCGCAAACTACTGAAGATCCGGCTGCATGCCCAGGACAAAAGCGTCCCCGCGTTCGACGCCATCCCCGGAGTGGAAATCGTCAGCCAAGAGGACGAAGCCATTGTACTGGCCTTCACCACCGATGAAGGCTTGGGCGAATTCGAGCAGCGCCTTGCCACGCTGGAACGCGACGGCACGGTCACACGGAAGGAACTGCTCTACGCCATCGAAGACTTCGACCGCTGGGCGCCAGAAGAACGTACAGGCAATGCCCTGCGCGAGCAGGGCTTTCCCGAGCAAGTGCCGTTGACACTTGATGTCGAGCTTTGGCCGCAGGAGCGGCAAGACAAGCGCGAGGCCATGGTCCGCGCCTTCGAGGCTTGGTTGCAAGAACTTGGTCTTGAAAAGTTAGACGCGATTCAGCAACCCTCGCTCGTGATGCTGCGCGTGCGTTGCGACCGGGCACAGGCCGAGCAGCTGCTTCGCCATCGGGACGTTCGCACGGTGGATTTACCGCCTCGGCTGGGCGTTGCCGTCGAATTGTTGCTGACTGACGTCAACCAGTTTCCAGCCGTTGATCCGCCGTCCGCCGATGCGCCAGCGATTGCCGTCCTTGACTCAGGCCTGACCTCTGGGCATCCATTGCTCGGCAACGCCATCGGCGACGCGCAAGGCTACCTGGAACCGCATCGCAGCCCCCACGACTCCGATCCACATTGGCATGGCACCTTTGTGGGTGGGCTGGCCCTCTACGGCGATGTCCAAAGCGCCATTCAGCAACGGACGTTTGTCCCGCAGCTGCGTTTGTTTTCGGGCAAAGTGTTCGAGGATAACGGCCAGGATCAGACCGAGTTCGTCGAGAAGGCAGTTGAGGAAGCCGTGCGCGACCTGCACGAGCAGTACGGTTGCAAGGTGTTCAACCTGAGCTATGGCGATCTAAATAAAGTGTATGACGGTCGGCATGTCCGGGGGCTGGCCTATACCCTGGATCGCTTGACGCGTGAGCTCGGCGTGTTGTTTGTGGTGCCAGCGGGCAACTTACAGCTCAACCAGCTCCCCCAAGATGCCCGTGGGCGATACCCCCACTATTTGTTTGAGGAACACGCCCGCCTGCTGGACCCGGCCACGGCGCTCAACGTCCTCACAGTCGGCGGCATCAGCCTGTTCGAGGCCACGCGCGACGCGCAAAACCGTCCCAACACGATTGAAGATCACATCCTGGCGCGGGCAAACCAGCCTTTCCCGTTGACGCGACGCGGACCCTCGATCAACGGTGCGATCAAGCCGGACGTAGTGGAGCATGCGGGGAACATCGCCCTGATGCGTATCGGCGGCCGCACTCGTCATACAGGGCTGGGTATCGTGTCGCTCAACGGCGGATTTGCTGCGGGCCCGGTATTCAAGGAGGACATCGGCACCAGCTATGCCGCACCGCAGGTAGCGCACAAAGCCGCGTGCCTGCTGGCCGCCGTGCCCGATGCCTCGCCGAATCTGCTGCGCGCGCTCATTGGCGCGCACGCCCGCTGGCCCCAAGCATGCGAAACCCTGCTCGGACCTGGAAACAGGCCCGAGGGGCGTGACCGCCTGCTGCAACTCATCGGCTATGGGCAGGTGGACGATGCGGCACTCTACCGCTCGCTCGATCGCACGGTGACCTTGCTGGCGGAAGAATGCATCGGTAACGATCAACACCACTTCTTCGAGCTACCGGTGCCCGCCAGCTTTTGGGCCAACGGGCGTCGTAGCCGCGACATCACGGTATCACTGGCCTACAGCCCCGAGGTGCGCACGACCCGGCTGGACTATCGCCGCGCCAAGCTCTGGTTCAGCCTGGTTGTGGCTACGAACCTTGATGAGGTGACGCGAGCCTTCCAGCGCAACCGGGAACAAGGCATGGGTGAACACAGCAACGGCCGCTGGCTGGCCAACGACACCCGCAAGAACGGCACGCTGCAAGTTTCGCGCTGGACGTTTCAGCAAGCCCCCAGAGGGCGCGACAAGGTGTTTGTCGTCGTAACCCGGCAAGACAGCGCATGGTCCCAGGACGAGCACCGCGCCGAAGATGAACCCTACGCGCTGGCCGTAGTGCTGGCTGACCAGGCCAATGCCCAGCTCTACGCGCACGCGCAGGCCATGCTCCAAGCCCGTGCCCAGGCCCGCGCGCGTGCGCGTGCGCGAATTGGAGGAAGGGGCTGATGGCGTCGCTCGAATCCCAGCACATGACCGTCCTGAAGAAGGTTCTGGCGGAACGCTTCGTGCCCTTCCTTCCGCCCCTCCTGGGTACGGCGAAGCCTGAGGATCAGGCGGCCAAGCAGCTCTCGCGTGCGTTCAGCGCCTTTGCGCTACACAAATTGCTCGACATCACGCCAAAGGACGCCGCCGCTTCTGTGGTGGACGACTTCAAGGACAAGGGGCTGGATGCCATCCATTACCACGCTTCCACGGAAACGCTTTACCTCCTGCAAGCCAAGCTGAAGGAATCCGAGCAGTTCAAGCAGGACGAAGCGCAATCGTTTTGTACTGGAATTCGCCTTCTGCTGAAGCAGGATTTCACCGGGTTCAACGCAAACGTCCAGAACCGCAAGGCCGAGATTGAAGGCGCGCTCGATGCGTGCAGCCACATCAAACTGGTCGTGCCATACACCGGGGATGGCGTGTCGCAGTCAGCCATTGAGGCGCTGCAAGCGCTGCTGCACGACGAGGATCTTGACGAGGAACGGCTCGATACGCAGGTGGAGTTCTACACGGCGGCCGACATCACCCGCGACTTGCTGGCGGAGCAGGCCTACCCGCCGGTTCATACCGCCATCGCCTTGCAGAAGCACGTGAAGGTTGAGAACCCGCGCACTACGTATTACGGCATTGCCCGCTTGGCCGACCTGGTCGCGCTGCACAAGGACAAGGGCAAAGCACTCTACGAGCGCAACATCCGCTACTTCCTCGGCAGTAGCCGATCCGACGTCAACAAGGCCATCCAGGCAACTCTGCGTGATGACCCGGGCAGTTTCTTCTACCTCAACAACGGCGTGACGGCAGTCTGCGACGAGATCGAACCTAAAGGAAAGAGCCCCAGCAGCGGGTTTCGGAAGTTCAAGGTTCGCGGCCTGTCCATCATCAACGGCGCACAGACGGTCGCGTCCGCCGCCGAGTTCATGGCCCAGCATCCGGACAGCAACATCGCCGATGCCAAAGTGATGCTCACGCTGATAAAGGCCCCAGCGGACGGGCTCTTCGGCAAGCGCGTCACCAAGGCGCGCAATCATCAAAACCGGGTGCAGACTGCCAACTTCGCCTCGCTGGACGAGAACCAGGAGCGGCTGCGGCAGGAAATTGCCCACCTCGGCTTCGACTACCACTACCGTCCCGAGGCGGCGATTAGCGGAGCTAGGGCCATTACGCTGGATGAAGCGATCAAGGCGATGGCCTCGCAGCAGAACGACCCGCGTTACACCGTGTGGCTGAAAAGCGAACCCGCACGGCTGGCCGACCCGGACACTGCCGAATACCAAGCGTTGTTTGCGCCCGAGTTGACGGGCATCACACTGGTCAACGCTGTGCACTGCCATCGCGCTATCCGCAGCTTTGTCGTCGGCTATGAACGGACTGCCACGGCGCGTAGCCAAGAAAAGCTCATTTACCGCCACTCTGTGCACGTCATCACGGCCGTGATGATGAAGCGCCTGCGGCAACGCATCCATGTAGCGATGGTGGTTGACCCAGCCGCGCTCCCCGCGCTGATCAGTCAGCCGCTCGATCAGCTGCGGCAGCAGACCTTCGACCTCGCGCGGCAACGCCTGCTGAGTGAGGGGCCGCTGGCCTACTTCCGCAATCAGGGCAACGTTGCCTCGTTCATCGCCGACCTGATGGAAACGCACTTCGTGCTGACCGCCGACCCGACGCTATCTTCTTTGCGCAATATCAATACTGTGGCGGAAGCCTATCCGCGCCAGCGCCTGGTCGATTACTTGTCGAGCAAGGCGCCGCAACTGTGAGAACAACACCATGAGCAAACAAAAACTCGAACTCACCTGGATTGGAAAGGACAAGCGGCCGAAGCTTGAGCCGCGCATCCTGCTTGAAGACCCGAAGAAGTCGTACCATGCCAAGCAGCGCGTTTCAGACAACGACATCTTCGATAATCGTTTGATCTTCGGTGACAATCTGCTGGCGCTCAAGGCGTTGGAGCAGGAGTTTTCGGGAAAAGTGAAATGCGTGTTCATCGACCCGCCATATAACACTGGTAGCGCCTTCACCCATTACGACGACGGGCTGGAGCATTCGATCTGGCTCTCGCTGATGCGTGACCGGCTGGAGATCATGCGGCGGCTGTTGTCAGAGGATGGTTCGCTGTGGATCACGATTGATGACAACGAGGCCCACTATCTGAAGGTGTTGTGTGATGAAATATTTGGTCGCCAGAACTTTTTATCAAACGTTATATGGGAGAAGGCGGACAGCCCTCGGATGGACGCAAAGTACTTCTCTTCACGTCATGACCACCTTCTTGTTTATGCGAAAAGTATCGACGCGATGCTGATCAATCGACTTGTTGATGACGCAATTCCTGAGCACTACAACAAGCGTGACGAAAATGGCCGCACTTACTATCTAAAGCCACTCCGTGCAATGGGTGCAGATGGTTACCGTGAAAAGCGACCAACGATGTATTACCCGATCACGGCTCCTGACGGTGAGCCGGTATATCCGAAAAACCCAGATGGGTCTGATAGTCGCTGGCGATGGAGTGAAGATCGCCTAAAAAAAGACATGGATCGAGTTGAATGGGTAAGAACCAAAGGTAGGTGGAGCGTTTACTTCCGCATCTATCACCAAGACTCGGCAGGAAAACCGCCTGAGACTATATGGCCCCAAAATGAGGTTGGCAGTAACAGAACTTCAAAGAAGGAAATTAAGGACTTGTTTGGATCGGAGGTGTTTGAAACGCCAAAGCCAGAGAAGTTACTGCAGCGGGTTATTCACGTCGCCACCAACCCCGGCGACCTCGTTCTCGACTCTTTCGCCGGTTCAGGCACCACCGGCGCGGTGGCGCACAAGATGGGCCGGCGCTGGATCATGGTGGAGCTTGGCGAGCACTGCCATACGCACATCATTCCGCGCTTGAAAAAGGTCATCGATGGTGAGGACCCGGGCGGCATTACCCAGGCTGTGAACTGGAAAGGCGGCGGCGGCTTCCGTTATTACCGCCTTGCCCCCACGCTCATCGTGAATGACCGCTGGGGCAACCCCATCATCAACCCCGAGTACAACGCCGCCATGTTGGCAGAGGCGCTCGCCAAGCTGGAGGGCTTCACCTACGCGCCCTCCGAGGTGCACTGGTGGCAGCACGGGCATTCCAGCGAGCGGGACTTCATCTACGTCACCACGCAAAACCTCTCCGCCGAGCAGTTGCAGGCGCTCGCCGACGAGGTGGGCTCTGAACGCAGCCTGCTGGTCATGTGCAGCGCCTTCCGCGGCGTGACGGTGGGGCAGGCGGCCGAGCGCTGGCCGAATCTGACGCTGAAGAGGATCCCCACGGCGGTGCTCGCGCGCTGCGAATGGGGCCGGGACGACTACAGCCTAAACGTGGCCAACCTACCCATAGCCAAGAAAGAAAAGACGGAGCCTGCACCCATAGCCACGAGCAAGACCAAGAAGACAGCCCCCGCGAGCCCGGGACAAGGTGGCCTGTTCGAGCCAAGCGCCGAGGGGAATGAATGATGAGCGGCGCACCAAAGAACGCCCAAAACTCTCGTGCGTTCCATCATGTCAGTGGCCGTTTATCGTTGCGACCGCCGCAGTCGGAATCGCTGTTGCGGCTCACGCGTGCCCTTGAGGCCGCGCCGGAGTTATTGAGCCATGAACGAGCCAACGATCCGGACAGCTTGGCTGCCATTCTGGCTACGCTACAGGCTGAGTTCCCGACGCTCACCGATTTCGAGCGCGAATTCCCTTCGCTGTGCTTTGCGCTGGCCACGGGTGTGGGAAAAACGCGGCTCATGGGCGCGTTCATCGCCTATCTGCACCTGGCGCAGGGCATCAACAATTTTTTCGTGCTCGCGCCCAACCTCACCATCTACAACAAGCTCATCACGGATTTCACGCCCAACACACCCAAATACGTGTTCAGGGGCATCGGCGAGTTTGCAAATTACCCGCCACGGATCATAACGGGAGACAGTTATGACCGTTCTGGGCTGGATGTTATCAACGATCTGCTGTCGGAGGTGCGCATCAACATCTTCAATATCTCCAAGATCAACTCCGAAGTGCGCGGCGGCAAGGAGCCACGCATCAAACGCATGCGCGAGGTGTTGGGCGATAGCTACTTCAACCATCTGGCAAATCTGCCCGACCTCGTGCTGCTGATGGACGAATCGCACCGCTACCGCGCTCAGGCCGGCATGCGGGCGATCAACGAGTTGAAGCCTCTGTTTGGCTTGGAAGTGACGGCTACGCCTTTTTTGGAATCGAGCCGCGGGCCGGTGCCGTTCAAGAACGTGGTAATGGACTACCCGCTGGCGCGGGCGATGGAAGACGGCTTCGTCAAGGAGCCGGCCGTGGTGACGCAGCGCAATTTCTCAGCCGCCAGCCACACACCGGAAGAGATCGAAAAGATCAAGCTGGAAGACGGTGTGCGCCTGCACGAAACCACGAAGGTGGAGCTCATCACCTACGCCCGCCAACACAGCGTGCCCATGGTGAAACCCTTCATGCTGGTCATTGCGCGCGACACCACGCACGCGGCACAGCTCAAGACACTGATCGAGTCGACGCAGTTCTACGAGGGCCGCTATGCGGGCAAGGTGATCCAGGTAGATTCCAGCCGCACCGGTGCAGAAGAGGAGGAGATGATCACACGCCTCTTGGCGGTAGAGAGCGTGGACGAGCCGACCGAGATCGTGATTCACGTCAACATGCTCAAGGAGGGCTGGGACGTGACCAACCTCTACACCATTGTCCCGTTGCGTGCCGCCAATGCCCGCATACTGATCGAGCAGAGCATAGGGCGCGGCCTACGGTTGCCCTATGGCAAGCGCACCGGCGTGGCGGCAGTGGACCGTCTGAACATCGTCGCCCACGACAAGTTTCAGGAGATCATCGACGAGGCCAACCGCGGCGATTCGCCGATACGACTCAAGCAGGTGATACTCGATGCGCTCAGTGCGGACGACAGGAAGGTGAGCGTGCAGGTGGCCTCGGGGGCGGCAGTGCGCCTCGGGCTCACGGATGTCACACCGGCAGTCCATCCAGCCTCGGCTTCGGCCCACGGTCAATCGGAAGGCAGTGCGGTGCCCTCCGCACCGACGCCGGTGTTCACCACCGAAGCAGAGAGGCAGGTAGCGCGCGTGGTCATGGAGGTGATCGGCAAGTACGAGGTCAAGCGCGATCTTGTTCCGACCAGCCATGCGCTGCTGAAGCCGGAGGTGCAACAGAAAATCGTCGCGGAAGTGTCGGAGCGTTTGCGCCCGATGCAGGGCAACCTTCTCGCAGGGGTGGACCAGGCCGCTTCTGCCCTGGACCTATCGGCCGTGGTAGCGAGGACGACGGAGATTGTCGTTCAGCAGACTATCGACATCCCACGCATTGCCGTGGTGCCCAAAGGCGAGGTCACGGCAGGCTTCCGTCCCTTCACGCTGGATGTGAGCCAGCTAAACCTCCAGCCTGGCGAGCGGGAGATCGTGATCCATAATCTGCACACCAACGAGCAGAATACCTTGGCGTCCGAGATCGGGCTGAAGGAACAGCGACTGGAGGATTACATCGTCCACGCGCTGGTGGACTTCGACGATATCGACTACTTCACCCAGGCCGATCTGCTCTACGACCTAGCGGGGCAGATGGTGCGACATCTGCAAAGCTATCTCACACCGGATGAGGTGATCCGCGTGCTGGACCGTGAGCGCCGCCTGATCGCTCGGGAAATCCACGCGCAAATGATGGCGCATTTTTTCGAGGAGGCCACCGAGTACGAGGTCCAGGTCAGCCGCGGCTTCACCGAACTCAAGCCGTGCAACTACACGGTCACCGAAGGTCAAGCACCGCGCCATTTCCGTGAAACGGTAGAGGACGTGGGGCGTATCAAGCAGGTGCTGTTCGGCGGGTTCACCAGGTGCCTGTACCCGTTGCAGAAGTTCGATTCGGACACCGAGCGGCGCTTCGCCATCATTCTGGAGCGCGACGCCAACAAATGGTTCAAGCCGGCCAGGGGGCAGTTCCAGATCTTCTACAAGCTGGGTACCGAACAACCGGAGTATGTTCCCGACTTTGTGGTGGAAATGGACGCATTCGCCCTCATGGCCGAAACGAAGAAGCGGGACGACCTGAAATCCGATGAAGTCGTCGCCAAAGCTGCTGCGGCGGTGCGCTGGTGCAAGTACGCCACCGAGCACGCCAAGAGCGTCGGCGGCAAGCCGTGGAAGTATCTGCTCGTGCCTCACGACGAGGTTGTGGAGTCGAGTCGCTTGACCGACTTCTTACGTTTTGAAGTGCGATGAACTTCGGGGAAGGGACTTCGTTGAATTTCGATGTGCCTACGGCTAGTTAATGGTTGGCTTGCCGTTTGGACGAGGGCTTCATGTCTGCTATATTGCGGGCGGTTGGACCGGTGAGCTTTGTAACTAAGAGCTGTCACTAACCAACCAAGGAAGTGTTTCGTAACTCATTGAGTTCTAAATAATTGTATGGGTGTGTGGGCGAATCCCACCCTCTCCGCCAATCACAAATCCCGCTACCAATCCGTTATTGAACTCGCATTCCACCACAAAATGC
>Ga0315298_1008415_pt1 | contig 13172 bp, 12 predicted proteins | sample WHS_1_MG_FD_203077 | JGI IMG/M metagenome (GOLD analysis project Ga0315298, IMG submission 203077) | Extremophilic microbial mat communities from Washburn Hot Springs, YNP, Wyoming, USA - WHS_1_MG | ecosystem: Environmental > Aquatic > Thermal springs > Hot (42-90C) | place: USA: Wyoming...
AGCGCAGCTTGCTGCGATCATACCGGGCGCGGTTTTCGTTCGTCCACATCAGGCTGCTCCTGCGAATCGGGCCGCCGCTATGGAATCACAAGTGACTCCAAAGATTCAAGGTGTTCCCGGATGGACACTTAAGTGCGGCCCATCCTACGGCTTGCTTTTTTGATATAAACTGGCGGACAAAAATTTTGAGTGCTTATCTGCGTCATACTAGAAAATTTATTTTTATGAATAATGCTTTTGATAGATATATTTGAAGCTCGCACAGAATAGAATATGTTGTCGATTGTTCTAGCATGATTTTCGATAGTTTTAATAGGAAAAATATAGTATTGATCTAAATTCATTGCAAATAAACAAAAGTTTTTACTAAATGTTTTATCATTCTTCTTAGATGGATAATGGCTTTCTAAAAATCGTATTTGGTAGAATCCTAAATTTGACTCAAACATCACTCTCTCAGAGAATTGGGAGTAGAAACTAGAGGTAGCAGCCAAGAAAAAAAATACAAATATTATTGGAGGAGACACACCATACAGTAACCCTTTTAAAGGATGATCTCGGTAATACTTTTTAGTAAAAGTAAACGACCAGATTGCAATGAACGAAGGTAATATTATAGCTATGATCGAAATGAAGACAGTATTTAAGAAACTAATTTTCTCCATGCCAATCTTAGATCCCCGAATAAAAATAAAGGGAACTAAAATTGCAACAATCTGCAAATATGCGGGAGAAATTGAACAGACATCCGACCAAGTTTTTCTGGATTTCATAGAGTCATTTCTATCGGTATCGACGTTCTTTATATCAGGCTGATTCGCTTTAAGATCACAATAAACGCATAGCCGGTTTAAAACTGCGAAATCAGGCAATAACAGTTCCGCTAAGTTAACGCCCGAAAACCAAAAAGCTATAACCGGTATTGAAGCAAGGCAAAACAAAAGAGATAAAAACACATAACCAAAGTAGAAAAAAAAAGTAAAACAGAAAGAAAAAGAAATTAATATAATTCCATAAAATATTATCTTTGAATAAGATGGACTGGATGATGAAGGTTGTGAATTATTTTTTTGGTCTGCGTAGTTTAAAGTCCAAATCGCGGACCCTGCCCCAGAAAAAACCGGTAAACTAAAAAAGAAAATAATGGCCGCTGCACTGAGGACTACATAATTTCCAGAATTCATCAAGTACGGTTCAAAGAAACGCATATTTAATTCGTCGACGTAAGACGTAACGATAAAAAATTTCAAAAAAAAAGATAAAAAAATTGTCAGAAAAGAAATCACAGAAATGAATGCAGCAATATTCCTCATATTAACTTCGGGCTTTGGTTGATCCTTCATTCTACTTACTTCCCCAGCGACTGCGCGATTTCCTCGGTCATTTTCTTCGCGTCGCCGAACAGCATCATGGTGTTGTCGCGGAAGAAGAGTTCGTTATCGACGCCTGCGTAGCCGCTCGCCATGCTGCGTTTCACGAAAAGGACGGTTTTGGCTTTGTCCACTTCGAGGATTGGCATGCCGTAGATGGGGGAGGCGGCGTTGGTTTTGGCGGCGGGGTTGGTGACGTCGTTGGCGCCGATGACGTAGACGACGTCGGCGGTCGAGAATTCGTTGTTGATGGTTTCGAGTTCGAAGACTTCGTCGTAGGGGACGTTGGCTTCGGCGAGGAGGACGTTCATGTGGCCGGGCATGCGGCCGGCGACGGGGTGGATGGCGTATTTGACTTCGACGCCTTCCTCCTTGAGCAGGTCGGCCATTTCGCGGACGGCGTGTTGGGCCTGGGCGACGGCCATGCCGTAGCCGGGGACGATGATGACTTTCGAGGCGTTGGACATGATGAAGGCGGCGTCTTCGGCGGAGCCGGATTTGACGGTTTTGTCGCCCATGGTGGCGGCGGGGCCGGCCGCGCCGGAATCGGTGCCAAAGCCGCCGAGCAGGACGTTGATGATCGAGCGGTTCATGCCTTTGCACATGATGTAGGACAGGATGGCGCCCGAGGAGCCGACCAGTGCGCCGGTGATGATGAGGGCGTAGTTGCTGATGGTGAAGCCGATGCCGGCGGCGGCCCAGCCGGAGTAGGAGTTCAGCATCGAGACGACGACGGGCATGTCGGCGCCGCCGATCGGGATGATCAGGAGGAAGCCGAGGGTGAGGGCGGCGAGGGCGATCAGCCAGAAGAGGATTTGCGAGCCGCCGGAGGCGACGAAGGCGATGATCAGGATGAGGATCAGGATGGCGATGGCCAGGTTCAGGAAATGCTGGCCGCGGAAGGTGATGGGTGTGCCTTTCATCAGGGCCTGAAGTTTGGCGAAGGCGATGATGGAGCCGGTGAAGGTGATGGCGCCGATGGCGAGGCCGATCGACATTTCGATCAGGCTTTCGAGGCGGAGATGATGGTAGGTGCCGATGCCGAAGCTTTGCGGGGCGTTGAGGGCGGCGGCGGCGACGAAGACGGCGGCGAGGCCGACCAGCGAGTGGAAGGCGGCGACGAGCTGGGGCAGGGCGGTCATCTGGATGCGTTTGGCGACCAGTGCGCCGACGCTGCCGCCGATGGCGACGGCGATGACGATGAGGCCGACGCCGCCGAGTTCCATGCCGGGATGGGCGAGGGTGGCGAGGATGGCGATGACCATGCCGGCCATGCCGAGCTGGTTGCCGCGCCGTGAGGTGACCGGGCTGGACAGGCCGCGCAGGGCGAGGATGAACAGGACGGCGGAGACGAGGTAGGCGAGCGTGATGCCCGGATCGGATGCGTAATTCATGGTTCTGGGCGCCTTACTTGGTCTTTTTACGGAACATCGACAGCATGCGGGCGGTGACCATGAAGCCGCCGAAGATGTTCACCGATACCAGCATGATGGCGAAGAAGCCGAAGGCGTGGGCGGCGAAATCGCCGTGGAGGCCGGCGGCGAGCATGGCGCCGACGATGATCACCGAGGAGATTGCGTTGGTGACGGCCATCAGGGGCGAGTGGAGCGCGGGGGTGACGCTCCAGATGACGTAGTAGCCGACGAAGCAGGCCATGACGAAGACGGCGAACAGATCGATCAGCGGGGTGCCGTGAGGGCCGCGCGCGGCTTCCTGTGCGGCGAAACCGGCGGCGTTCTGGGCGAGGATGGAGGCTTTGTGGGCGAGGTTGGCGGCCTGGCCCGCGAGTTCGGCTGGGGTCATTGTGGGCTCCTGGGCGGGGTAAGCGAATGAGGGCAGGCGAGGTCAGCAAGGGCTTCTTTTTTGTAAAAAAGAAGCAAAAAACTTTTGTTTATCTGGGTCACGGGTGGTTTCACCTGCACGGTCTCATTGAATAAAGTTTTTTTGCTTCTTTTTGTTCACAAAAAGAAGTGCTTGGCTGCCTGGCTTATGCGGCGGCCTGCTGCACGAAATTGGGATGGACCACGGTGCCGCCCCGGGTGAGGAGGACGCCTTTGACGATGTCGTCCTCCGGCGGGAGTTTCGGGGTTTTGCTGTCCTTGTCCCAGAAATTGGTGAGGAAGGTGAGCAGGTTGCGGGCGTAGAGGGTGCTGGCGGCGACGCCGATGCGGGAGGGCCAGTTGCGGTAGCCGAGGATGGTGACGCCGTTTTCGGTGACGGTGCGTTCGCCGGGAGTGGTCGCGCCGCAATTGCCGCCGGCGTCTGCCGCGATATCGACGATGACGCTGCCCATGCGCATGGCGGCGACGGCTTCGGAGGTGACGATGATCGGGGCTTTGCGGCCCATGACGAGGGCGGTGCAGATGACGATGTCGTTTTTCGCGACGGTTTCGGCGATGAGGGCGGCTTGTTTGGCGCGGAATTCAGCGCTCATTTCCTTGGCGTAGGCGCCGGTCTGGGCTTTGCTTTCCTCGTCTTCGACGCCGATGAAGGAGGCGCCGAGGGATTTGATTTCCTCCTTGGCGGCGGGGCGGACATCGGTTGCGGAGACGATGGCGCCGAGGCGGCGGGCGGTGGCGATGGCCTGGAGGCCGGCGACGCCGGCGCCGACGACGAAGACGCGGGCGGGCGGGACGGTGCCGGCGGCGGTCATCATCATGGCGAAGCCGCGCGGGAAGGCTTCCGCACCTTCGATGACGGCGCGGTAGCCGGCGAGGTTGGCCTGGGAGGAGAGCACGTCCATCGACTGGGCGCGGGTGATGCGGGGGAGGAGTTCCATCGAGCAGGCATCGATGCCGGCGGCGGCGTAGGTTTGGGCGAGGGCGGGGTTGCCGGCGGCGCCGAGGGTGCCGATGAGGAGCGCGCCGCGCGGGATTTTCGCGAGGGTGGCTTCATCGGGCGGCTGGACGGTGAAGACGATGCCGGCGCCGGTGAGAGCGGTTGCGGCATCCGGCACGATTTCGGCACCGGCTTCGCGCAGGGCGGCATCGGAGATGGCGGCGGCGGTGCCGGCACCGGATTCGATGACGACCTCGATGCCGAGGGCGGTGAGTTTTTTGACCGAATCGGGCACCGCGGCGACGCGGGTTTCACCCGGCAGGCGCTCTTTCAGTACAGCGAGGCGCATTCATTCCATCCCTTCGTGCAGCACGGGTCACGCATATTATGTCGGCAGGCCCGGCGGTAAGCGACATAAATGCCACAGTCGTGAGGTCTGCTTTGGACGTGTCGCACCATGTGGCGGGGGTTGTGTCAAGACGCCGGGGGGGCTGGTCTCGACAGCGTGGGGCGCATCCATCAGAATAGGGCGGATCAGATCAGGAGTTTCGCATGACACGCGACTATCGCAACTGGATCGCCCCGCGCGCCGATGAAGAGGATGCGCCGGAGACGGAGCCGAACGAGACCGAGAAGAAAGAGGCCAAGCCGATTGGCGGGGAGCTGGAGAACCGGCTGTTCAAGCAGCGCAAGGTGCTGATTTTCGGCGAGATCCATGACCGGATCGCGCGGGCGGTGACCGGGCAGCTGCTGGCGCTTTCGGGCGCGGCGGATGCGCCGATCGATGTGTACGTCAATTCGCCGGGCGGGCATGTGGAGAGTGGCGACACGATCCATGACGTGATCCGGTTTGTCGATGCGACCTCGCCGATCCGGATGATCGGGACCGGGTGGGTCGCGAGTGCCGGGGCGCTGATTTATCTGGCGGCTAACAAGCAGCGCCGGTTCTGCATGCCGAATACGCGGTTTCTGTTGCATCAGCCGATGGGCGGGGTGCGCGGGCCGGCGACGGATATCGAGATCGAGGCGCGCGAGATCATCAAGATGCGCGAGCGGATCAACCGGATCATCGCGCGCGAGACCGGGCAGAGTCTGGAGCGGGTCGAGAAGGATACCGACCGGAATTACTGGATGGGTGCCGATGAGGCGATCAAGTATGGCATGGTGACGCGGGTTATCAATAGTGCCAAGGAACTTGATGGGGTTGAGTAGGTAGCAAGCGCTTCTTTTTTGGAAAAAAGAAGCAAAAAACTTTCGTTAACTGGGTCTCGGGCGGTTGGAAGGCTTCGGACTCAGCGAATAAAAGTTTTTTTGCTTCTTTTTTTACAAAAAAAGAAGTGCTTGCCTTATCCTTTCTCGAATAACTCGGACACCAGTGTTTGCGCCTCCGCCTGCACGGCGTTGAGGTGGTCCCGGCTGATGAAGCTTTCCGCGTAGATTTTGTAGACGTGTTCGGTGCCGGACGGGCGGGCGGCGAACCAGGCGTTGGCCGTGGTGATTTTCAGGCCGCCGAGCGGGGCGTCGTTGCCGGGGGCGCGATTGAGTTTCGCGGTGATGGGATCGCCCGCGAGGGTGGTTGCGGTGACGGATGAGGGGTCGAGTTTCGCAAGGATGGCTTTCTGGGCGGGCGAGGCGGGGGCGTCGATCCGTTCGTAGTGGGATGTGCCGAGGGTTTGGGTGATTTCGGCGTAGTATTTTGCGGGATCGGTGTTGGTGGTGGCGGTGATTTCGGCGGCGAGGAGGCCGAGGATCAGGCCGTCCTTGTCGGTGGTCCAGACGCTGCCGTCGCGGCGGAGGAAGGAGGCGCCGGCGCTTTCCTCGCCGCCGAAGGCGAGGCTGCCGTCGATCAGGCCGGCGCTGAACCATTTGAAACCGACCGGGACTTCGATGGTGGTGCGGCCCTGGGCGGCGACCACGCGGTCGATCATGGCGCTGGAGACGGCGGTTTTGCCGATGGCGGCGGTGGCGGGCCAGTGCGGTCGGTGGGTGCAGAGATAGGCGATGGCGGCGGCGAGGTACTGGTTGGGCGGCATCAGGCCGGCGCTGGGGGTGACGATGCCGTGGCGGTCGGCGTCCGGGTCGGTCGCGAAGGCGATGTCGAACCGGGTTTGCAGGGCGATCAGGCTGGTCATGGCGTGGGGGGATGAGCAGTCCATGCGGATCTTGCGGTCCCAGTCCAGCGTCATGAAGCCGAAAGTGGGGTCGATGAGGGGGTTGGTGAGGGTGGCGGCGAGGTTGTAGCGGGCGATGATCGGATCCCAGTAGGCGGCGGCGGCGCCACCGAGGGGGTCGATGCCGATGCGGATGCCGGAGGCGGCGATGGCCTGCATGTCGATGATGTTTTCGAGATCGGCGACGTAGGGGGTGATGTAGTCGTGGCGGTGGATGCAGGCCGCGCGGGTCGGGTTGGTGGCGCGTTTGATGGTCGCGGGGGCGGCGAGCCAGGCGTTGGCGGCGTTCTGGATCGCGCCGGTGATGTCGGTATCGGCGGGGCCGCCGTTGGGGGGGTTGTATTTGAAGCCGCCATCCTCGGGCGGATTGTGCGAGGGGCTGATCACGATGCCGTCCGCGAGGCCGGTGGTGCGGTTGCGGTTGTGGGTGAGGATGGCGTGGGAGATGACCGGGGTGGGGGTGTAGCCGCCGGACTGGTCGATCATGGTGTCGACGTTGTTGGCGGCGAGGACTTCGAGGGCGGTGGTGAAGGCGGCTTCGGACAGGGCGTGGGTGTCCTTGCCGAGGAAGAGCGGGCCGGTGATGCCGGCGCGGGCGCGGTGGTCGCAGACGGCCTGCGTGATGGCGGCGATGTGGGATTCGGTGAAGCTGGCGGCGGCGGCCGTGCCGCGATGGCCCGAGGTGCCGAAGGCGACGCGCTGGGCGGGGTCGGCGGGGTCGGGTTTCAGGGTGAAATAATCGGTGATCAGGCGGGGGATGTTGGCGCGCGACGCGGGGGGCACCTTGTCGCCGGGGCGGGGATGGGATGGTGTGGACATTGGGGTCTCCCGTGGTCGCGGACTGGTTTTGCGATGGCCTACAGGGTGGAGGGTGGGTTCGTCCAGCATCGCCGCCTGGTTCGGCGGATCATTTGGGGCGGAGCATCGCCAGCAGGGCGGCGGCGGCGCGGGTGCGGGTGCGGTCTTGGTGCTGGACCGCGAAATAGCTGCGGCGGGGCAGGTTGATCGGCAGTTCGCGGAGCTTGCCGGCGGCGATGGCATCGACACAGACAAGCTCGGAGAGAATGGTCGCGCCGGCGCCGCCGATCACCGCGGTGAGGACGGAGCCGTTGGCGGGAAGCTCGATGGCGATGTTCAGCGCGGCATAGGCGACCCCGAGACCGGCCATGGCCTCGATGAACACGGCGCGGGTGCCCGAACCATCCTCGCGCAGGACCCAGGTGCCGCTCGCCAGTTCCGCCGGGGTGAGGGCGGTGCGCGATGCCCACGGGTGATCGGCGGCGACGACCATGACCAGACGGTCCTGCGCGATCGGCTCGGCGGCGATGTGCGGGTGGATCAGGGTGTCGCCCGGTCCTTCGACGAAGCCGAGTTCGGCCTTGCCCTCGTCGATCGCCTCGACGACATCGGCGGAATTGCCGATCGAGACCGCCAGGCTGATCCCCGGATAGGCGCGGCGGAATGCCACGAGGCGCACCGGCAGGACATGATTGGCGATGGTCTGGCTCGCCTTGATCGCGAGATGGCCGCGCGCGAGACTTGATACCTCGCGCATCGCCGCCGTCGCCGCCGCGGCGCGGCTCAGAACCGCCCGGGCCTCGCTGAGAAACATCGTGCCCGCCTCGGTCAGCGCGATGCCGCGCCCGACCCGGTGGAACAGCCTGGTTGCGAATTCCCGCTCCAGCGCCGCAATCGCCCCCGAAGCGGCGGATTGGGTCAGATTTAGCGCCTCGGCAGCGCGGGTGACATGTTCACGTTCGGCAACCGCGACGAAAATACGCAACTGATCCAAGGTCATGACCCCGGGCTACCGCGCTGCGGCACAACGGGCAAGCATAATCGCGCGATGGAACGAACACCCGGGAGACTTGCCATTTTGGCCGCAATCGCCGCATTGTTACCGATTATCGTTCCGGTACACGGCCGGACGTCCAGGAACAGTTACGAACAAGAGGCACACGGCCCCATGGCGAAGCCGAATACCCTGCTGAAACGCACGAGCAATGCGCTGCTCGACTATATCGCCTCCCTCGAAACCCCCATCGTCGGCTCGGACAGCGCCCTCGCCCGGCAGTTCAACGTCAGCCGCACCACAGTGCGCGCCGCACTCGAACGATTGGTCGGACTCGGCGTGCTGCACCGCGACGAGCACGGCATTACCATCGCGCGGCCACCCCGGCACGGCGATTACTATGCGGTCGCGGAAACCAATGGTCCGCAGGAGCAGATCGAGCGCATTTTCATGCGCCGGGTTCTGCTCGGCGACTGGCGGCCCGGCCATAGCTTCTCGGAAGCCGAACTCGCCCGCGACAGCAACGCCAGCACCGTCTCGGTCCGGGAATTCCTGATCGGATTCTCCCGCTTCGGATTGATCGAGAAACAACCGCGCGGCGGATGGATGCTGCTGGAATTCCATGACGGATTCGCAACCGAAGTCGCCGATATGCGCGAATTGATCGAACTCGCCGCCATCGCGCGGTTGCCATCGCCCGCCTCGCCCGAGTGCATCGCCGCCACCGACGCCATGATCGCCCGCCACCACGATATCGACGCCGACCCCGATACCCGCGACGCCGAATTCCCCGCCCTCGACCGCGAATTTCACCTCTGGCTGATCGGACACCTCGAAAACCGCTTCGCCCGCGACTTTTTCGATATCGTCTCGTTCCTGTTCCACTACCATTACCAATGGGACAAACAACAGGAAACCGAACGACGCCGCATCGCCGTGCGCGAACACCTCGCCATCCTCGATGCCATCAAAACCGGTAAACCCGACGCTACCCGCCGCGCCATGATGACCCACCTCGCCACCTCCCGCCGCTCGCTGCGCGCCGGACTGCGCCACGGTAACCCGTGAGATCGGGGGATGGGTGGGGAAGGTAAGGCGAGGGGCTCTGCCCCTCGACCCCGCCAAAGGCGGAGCCTTTGGAATCCACTAGTTTTAGTCAGGAGGAGGGCGCGGCCTCGCTCGTTCCGCCGATCTGACCTGGATCGCCCTCCTCCTGACTAAAACTCCAGGGTTCTAAGGGCTCCGCCCTTAGCGGGGGTCCAGGGGGCAGCGCCCCCTGGTCTTGCCTTTCCTAACCCTATCCTCCGAGCACGCGGCCCGCCACGGCGTCGAGTTTGGCGACGAGGTCGGGGTCGCGGGCGGCGGGGGCGGTGATCAGGGCGTGGTCGAGGGCGTGGTCGCATCCGGCGGGGCAGGAGGTGCGTGGGATGTTGAGGTGGGGGGTTACGTGCCGCACCAGGTTGCGGGCGTGATCGGCGTTGCCGAACAGGATTTTGACGACCTGATCCACTGTGACGGCGTCGTGATCCTGGTGCCAGCAATCGTAATCGGTCACCATGGCGACGGTTGCGTAGCAGATTTCGGCTTCGCGGGCGAGTTTGGCTTCCGGCATGTTGGTCATGCCGATGACCGAGCAGCCCCAGCTTCGGTAGAGGTTGCTTTCCGCCCGGGTCGAGAATTGGGGTCCTTCCATGGCGAGGTAGGTGCCGCCGCGTGTGACGTCGAGGCCGAGGGTGCGGGCCGCGTGTTCCAGCGCGTCGCCGAGGCGGGGGCATACCGGGTCGGCCACGGAGACGTGGGCGACGCATCCGGCGCCGAAAAAGCTTTTTGCGCGCGCGAAGGTCCGGTCGATGAACTGATCCACGATCACGAAGTGGCCCGGCGGGAGTTCCTCCTTGAGGCTGCCGACGGCGGAGAGCGAGAGGATATCGGTCACGCCGACGCGTTTCAGCACGTCGATATTGGCGCGGTAGTTCAGATCGCTCGGGGCGCGTCTGTGACCGCGGCCATGACGCGGCAGGAACACCAGCGAGACGCCGTCGAGCGTGCCGAAGAGAAGTTCGTCCGATGCTTCGCCCCACGGGCTGGCGACGCGTTCCCAGCGCTGGTCGGTCAGTCCCGCGATATCGTAGAGGCCGGAGCCGCCGATCACCCCGATCACCGGGGTTCGCGGGGTATGATGGTCGTGATCGGTCATTTTGGTGTCCTTGTTCCAAACGCGAAATACCCGACCGCGCCGAACGCGATCAGAAACGACAGGGCGATGGCCCCGAGCCGCTTGCGCCGGTCGAGCGTGGGGTCGGCGGTCCAGGCGAGATAGGTCGCGACATCGTGCGCCGCGCCGGGGGGCAATAGCGGATGGGCGACGGGCAGCGCCACCCGCCCGCGCAAAATCCGGTACACCAGGACAGGGCCGTTTCGATGCCGCGCCTCGAACAGGGTCATTGCCGCCGCTTGCGGTGTGGCGAGGCCGATGGCGTGGCAGCGGGCGCAATTATCGTGAAATAGTCTCGCCCCGGCCTGCACTTCGGCGCGGTTGTAGGTGCCGAACCATCCTTCGAAGCCGAAATGCGGTTCTGCCGCGCGGCTCGCCGGTGTTGTTGCCAGCGTCATTGCGAGCGTCATTGCCATTATCGGGATGATCGCCAGCGGGATTTTCACGCGGGCTGCCCGGGGATCGGGCGCGGCACTTCCAGCAGGGTGACCAGCGGCGTCACCACCAGGAAGTGCACGAACACCCAGATTGTCGCGGCGATCATCACGCCGGTCGATCCTGCCGCCGTGGCCACGCCGAGCACGGTGACATCGAGAGCGAACAGCAGCACGAACGCTGCATAGATCGGCCGATACCGCCCGCTTGCCACGGTGCCGCGATCGAGCCACGGTAACGCGCCGAGCAGCACGAGTGCCGCGACCCCCAGCGCCACGCCGCCGCCGGGGCTTCGCCCGGCTTGGCTCAACCCGTCGAATACCAGCAGATACCACGGCACGCCCGCCACATGGGGGGGATAGCCCAGCGCCGGGGCAACGGTGACGATCGCGGCGAAAATCAGGGCGAACACCACGAAGGCGGTGAATATCTGTGCCGTGTAGGTCCGTTGCGGCACCATTTTTCGCGCAGTGGCCGCGCCCACCCCGTCCGGATGCGCCGGGGGGGCCAGCCGGGAGGCCAGATAGCCCAGCATTGCGATCAGGAGGACCAGAAACCCGATCGCGATATGCGTCATTGCCATGTGGGCGATGCTGGTCGGGCCGATCCGGTTGCCGCCGAGAAAATCTCGCGCGACCACCGGGCCGGCGAGCGGGATTGCTGCGATATGCCGCGCCATGGCGAGCATGGCCCGCTGCGCCCCTGCGCCGCCGCTCATCGCGAAGCCGAAGAAGCCGAGGCCGAGAAATACGGCGAACCGCGCCACTTCCAGAATCCAGGCGAGTTCCCGCCCGCCGCGATAGCTCCCGTAATACATTCCGCGCAGCAGCCCGAGATAGACCACGCCGAACAGCATCGTCACGCCATCCCGGTGCAGATCGAACACCAGCCAGCCGAACGGAACCTCGTTTGTGTAGCGCGCGATCGAGAGTGCCGCCGCGCCCGGTGCGCCGACATAGGCGAGCCCGAGCCAGATTCCGCTCAGTGTGATCACCGCGAGCGCCACGGCGACCATCAGCCCCGCCGAAAATACCAGCGTCAGGTTTCCCGGCACCGGCGCATCCCGCCATCCGGCGCGATACCAGGCGCCGATCGGCAGCCGCGCTTCCAGCCAGCCCGGGTGCGGTTTCATCGGGCTGTCATGGTCGGGGCGATCGGTCGCGCCGGGCCGAGGGCTGTGCCGAACGCCACCGCCAGCGCGCCCAGCCCCAGCAGCGCCATGCCGACCAACACCCACCGCGCGAGACGCTGCCTGTCCATCCTCGCCCGCATGGCCGTAATCGCCCGAAATTTCAATACGCGGCGAATCGGCTATAATCGGCGGCATGAGCACTGAAACCCGCGCGCAAACCGCCCCCATTCCCCACGAAGCCCTTAAACCCGCCGCGCAAGCCTGGTTCGCCGAACTTCGCGACCGCATCTGCGCCGCTTTCGAGGCGATCGAGGACGACTACGCCGGCCCGAAATCGGGCCAGCCCCCGGGCCGATTCGTCCGCACGCCGTGGACCCGCGAGCCCGACGGCAAGAACCATCTCGAAGGCGGGGGTGAAATCGGCCTGATGCGCGGGCGCGTGTTCGAAAAAGTCGGGGTCAATATCTCGGTGGTCGGCGGCAGCTTCAGCCCGGAATTTGCCAAAAATATCCCCGGCGCTGCGGAAGACCCGCGCTTCTGGGCCGCCGGCATCAGCCTCGTCGCTCATATGCACAGCCCGCGCGTGCCCGCCGCGCACATGAACACCCGCATGATCGTGACCAGCAAAGGCTGGTTCGGCGGCGGTGGCGACCTCACCCCGCTGCAACCCGGGACTGCGGCCGCTCTCGAGGATGCGGCCACGTTCCATGCCGCTTTCGAACACGCCTGCAATGCCCACAACCCTGATTACTACCCCAAATTCAAGAAATGGTGCGACGAATACTTTTTCCTGCCGCACCGCAACGAAACCCGGGGCGCGGGCGGGATTTTCTACGACTATCTCGAATCCGACCCCGAGGCCGATTTCGCCTTCACCCGCGATGTCGGCCTCGCTTTCCTGTCATCCTACCCAAGCATTATCCGCCGCCGGATGAACGAGGATTGGACCGCCGAAGAACGCGAAGCCCAGCTCATCCGCCGGGGCCGTTACGTCGAATTCAACCTCCTCTATGACCGGGGCACCACGTTCGGACTCAAGACCGGCGGCAATACCGAAGCTATTTTGATGAGCCTGCCGCCTGAGGTGAAATGGGTTTAGCGCGGGGAGGTTAAGGAAGGGCTTCTTTCTTGAAAGAAAGAAGCAAAGAACTTTTATACCAACCTGCCTATCCAATGACCGCTTTGATCCAGTCTCGTTGGGTGATCGAAGCGATTTGTTCTGGCATCTGCATGAACTTGTTCCAGGCGTTTCGGCAGGCGGCAAGGATTTCGTCGTAGC
>Ga0315298_1008416_pt1 | contig 13170 bp, 9 predicted proteins | sample WHS_1_MG_FD_203077 | JGI IMG/M metagenome (GOLD analysis project Ga0315298, IMG submission 203077) | Extremophilic microbial mat communities from Washburn Hot Springs, YNP, Wyoming, USA - WHS_1_MG | ecosystem: Environmental > Aquatic > Thermal springs > Hot (42-90C) | place: USA: Wyoming...
CGATCGAAATTTTGCCAAAATTAGTTTATTATTACGAAGAACCCTATACTGATTCCTCTGCTTTGCCAACTTGGTATTTATGCCAAATGACAAAAAATTATATTACCGTTGCTCTAAATGGAGATGGGGGAGATGAAAATTTTGCAGGTTATGACAGATATAATGCCTTCAAACTTTATAAAGATTTAGAATTTTTGCCAGGAAAAAAATTCTTTGGAAGGATAAACGAAATTCTTTATCGAATAACAAAAATAAAAATTTTTAGAAAAGGATTTCGATTCTTCTCTGCTTATCAAGATGATCCAATTTCTTTTTATTTAAGATTAATAGGATTTTTCCAAGACGAAGAAAAAGAAAAATTGTATCAGCCAGATTTGAAAAAATTAGTTGAGGATTCAAGAGGTTCAAACTTTTTAAGAGAAATTTTTAAAAAGACAAAAGGCCACTGGCTAGATAGAATTTTGTATCTCGATATCAATAGTTATTTGCCAGGCGATCTTTTAGTAAAAGTTGATATTGCCTCGATGGCTCATTCATTAGAAGTGAGATCTCCGTTTTTAGATCACGAATTTATGGAACTTTGCGCCAAAATCCCTTCAAATTTAAAAATGAAAGGGCACAATAAAAAATATATTTTTAAAAAATTGGCTCAAAAATATATTCCCAAAGAATGCATTTTCAGGCCAAAAACAGGTTTTGGCGTCCCACTTGAATTTTGGTTCAAAAATGAATTGTTAAATTTTCTTAAAGAAAGAATTTTATCTCGGGAATTTTTAAACTACGGATTTAATAAAAATTTTTTAGAACAATTAATAAACGAACACCAAAAAGGAGTCAGAAATCATAGTTATAGGTTGTGGGCTCTATTAATTTTAAATGAGTGGTTAAACCAATTTCAGAGTCTAAAATGATAAAAAATAAAATGAAAGTAATTATTTCAGTGGGTGGAAGATGGCACGCATTTGATTTGGCAAAGCAATTGATTAAACGTGATGCTTTAAAATTTATCATTACTTCTTACCCAAAATTCGCCACCAGAAAATATAGTTTGCCGGACGAAAAAGTTAAATCGCTTGGAGTTATTGGTGTTTTAGAAAGGATATATTTAAAATTACCCTTAATAGTTAAAAATTTATGTAACCCTCAATTTTACTTAGCAGAAATTTTTGATAAACTCGCATCTAAATATTTAGAAAAAACTGATATTTTTGTAGGTTGGGCTACTTTTTCACTTCACACTTTAAGTAAGGCCAAAAAAATGGGGAGTATAGTGATTTTAGAACATGGGAGTGCTCACCCAAATTATGCCACAAGGATAATAGAAGAAGAATATAAAAAATTTGGAATAACAAAGAGAAATCCATTTGAAGTTCCAGACCCTAGAGTTATTGAAAAACTACTAAAAGAAATAGAAGAGGCAGATTTTATTTGTATTCCCTCTTCGTTTGTTAAGAGAACTTATTTAGAAAACGGTGTTCCAGAAAATAAATTAATCCAGGTTCCTTACGGTATAGATTTATCGGTTTTTAAACCAGTTCAAAAAACCGATAATAAATTTAGGATTATTTTTGCAGGAGGAATTGATTTGGAAAAAGGAGTTCAATATTTACTTGAAGCTTTTAAAGAGTTAAAATTACCTAACTCAGAAATTTTGTTATTAGGAAAAGTTGCGTCAAACATGAAAAACATTTTGGGCAAATATAAAAATTTGAATATAAAAATAAAGTTTGTCCCTCATTTTAAAATTTATAAAGAATATTCACAAGGATCTGTTTTTGTTTTACCTTCACTTACAGAGGGATTGTCAAGAGCAACAATTGAAGCGATGGCCTGTGGATTGCCTGTAATTTGCACACCAAATACAGGAGCAGAAGGCATTATACGGGAAGGGATTGACGGTTTTATTGTTCCCATTCGCAATGTAGAAAAATTAAAAGAAAAAATATTGTATTTATATGAAAATCCCGAAGCGTGTAAACAAATGGGGCAAAATGCAATGGAACGGGTGAAAACAGGATTTACTTGGGATGATTATGGAGAGAAAATCTATAATACTTATTTAAAAATTTTGTCGAAAGGTTGAATTGATTAAAATAATAAAATGAAATTTTGCAAAATTTTAGAACGGATCTCTGAAGAAAAATTTTCACCCGTGTTTTTAATAAGTGTTTTTTTATCGAGGACAAGTATTTCTTTACCATTTACTTTCAAGCGAAATGGAGTTTTGTTAAAGCTTCATCCTTCAAGTGTTACTTTGGGGCTTTGGAGGAGAAAATATTCCTTTGAGGCTGATAAAATTGTAATAGAAAAAATAGTTAAAGAAAATTTTATTTGTTTTGATATAGGTGCTAATATTGGACATTTATCTATATTAATGGCAAAAAAAGCAAAAAATGGTTTAGTAATAAGTATCGAACCCTCTCCTCGAATATTCTCTTATCTCCTAGATAATATTCAAATTAATAAACTTAACAACATTATTCCTTTAAATTTTGCTATTTCCGAAGAAAATGGAATAAAAAATTTTTTTACTTTCACTTACGCCGATGACCAAAGTGCTTTAGTGATTGATAAAGATTGGAAATCAGAAAAATATAAGGTTGCAACTTTAAGATTGGATGAGTTAATAAAAATTTTAGGAATTAGCAAAATTGATTTTCTAAAGATTGATGTTGAAGGCGCAGAACTTTTAGTTTTAAAATCATTAGGGAAAGACATCGATAAGGTAAAATATGTTTGGTTTGAGTTTAACGAAGATAATTATCAGAAATTCAATTACGGGGGCGAGGAAATTATTGATTTTCTCAAAAATCATAAATTTTCGCTCTATAGATTAAACGAGAAAAATGAGTTTTTTAAAATAGACGATCATTTAGAAAATTTTAAAAGTAATTTGCTAGCAGTAAAAAATGAATAACAATCCAAAAGTTTCAGTTATCATTCCAACAATTGGGAGGGAAAGTTTAATTGAGGCCCTAGAAAGCGTTTTGAATCAAACTTACAAAAATTTAGAAATAATTATAACTGATGACACAGAAGAAGGGAAAGCGAGGGTAAAGATTGAGAAATATGTAAGCGATCCAAGGATCAAATATACAATCAACACAAAATATAAACACGGACCTGCTGGAAATAAAAACAATGGTTTAGATCATATCACAGGAGAATATTTTGTAATTTTAGATGATGACGACACTTTGTTCCCAAATGCCATCGAGGAACTTTTAAATTGCGCTTTGAAAGGAAATTATGGAATGATTTTCGCAAATTGCATTGATAATGTGAAAAGAGAATTTACCGGAAAGCATTATGGAAAAAGTGAAGAAGTTTCATACAAAGATATGCTTTGTGGAAAATACGAAGGGGAATATGTTGGATTAACAAAAACTTCTCTTTTAGAAAGGGAAAGATTCAATGAAGAATGTTGGGGAGGGGAAGGGATTTTATGGATGAAACTTTGGAAAAAAACTCAAGTCGGGTTTTATTTACACAAACCACTAAGGATTTATTCAGTGAGTACTCCAAATGCTGTTTCTAAATTTTATATTCAAAAAGCAAAAATGGCTTATTTAAATTATGTTTTATTTTTGGAAGAGTTTGGTGGAGATTTTAAAAAATATTGTCCAAAAATTTTTGTGAGAAATTCTTTAATTGGAATTTATTTTTCGAAATTAGCCGGCAAATACAAAGAAGCTTTAAAATTGTGCTTCAATTCAATAAAGGCTTATCCGAAGCTCCTTTTGGTTTTACTCACTTGGACAATTTTCTGTTTGATAGCGCCAAAGTTCTTGGTTATTAAAATTTATGAAAATTTCTTAAAAAAGTTTAAGGAAAGCTTTAAAAAAGTTTTAGTTAAATGATGGATCAAAGCAAAAAGAAAATTCTTTTTATCCTTCCAACGCTTTCAAAAGGAGGGCAAGAAAGAGTAGCTTCGAGGTTAAGTTTTGTTTTACCAAATTTTTTTGAGAGATTTTTGATTGTTTTTTATAGAGATCGAGTCGATTACCCTTTCAACGGAAAAATTATTTTTTTAAACCTTCCTCTTTTTAAAGGGCCCATTAAAATTTTTGCAAAAATTATTTTTTTGTTTACGAGAATTTTTGTGGTTAGAAAAATTAAAAGGGAAATAAAACCTGATTTTTCTTTAAGCTTCGGACCAGAAGCAAATGCTGTTAATATCTTTTCAAATTTAGGATTAAAGGGAATCAGGACAATTATGAGTGTAAGAATCGTTGAAAGCGCTCATTTTAAAAGATATTTTTTCCTTTTAAGATGGTATTACAATTTTGTGATGAGAATTGTTTATAGATTAGCTGATAAAATTGTTCCAAATTCAAATTGGGTTGCAAAAGATTTAATTGAAAATTTCAAAGTGCCAAAAGAAAAAATTTTTGTAATTTATAATCTTTACGATATTGAAAAAATAATTGAGGATTCAAAAGAAAATTTAGGAGAATTTAAAAAATTATTTTCAGAGAAAAAAGTAATAATTTCTGCTGGAAGGTTGGATTCTCAAAAGGGTTTTGAATATTTAATTGAGGCCTTTAAAAAAATTAACAAAAATTTTCCAGATACTGCTTTGGTGATTTTAGGGGAAGGAGATTTTAGAAAAAATTTAGAAGGTTTAATAGAAAGATTAAATTTAAAAGAAAAAGTTTTTCTATTGAGTTTTCAGAAAAATCCATTTAAATTTTTCAAAAACTCATTCATTTTTGTTTTACCTTCTTTATATGAGGGCTTTCCTAATGTATTAGTCGAAGCGATGATTTGCGGATTACCAGTAATTGCCACTGATTGCCCCGGAGGGAATAAAGAGATTTTGGACCCAGAGTACAATTTGAAAGTTGAAAAAATGAGATTAGGAAAATACGGAATTTTGATTCCTTTTAAAAATTCAGAAGAAGTTTCGAAAGCAATTTCTCTTTTATTAGAAAATGAAAATTTGAGAAAAGAATATGCAAAGAAATCTTTGGAAAGAGCAAAAGATTTTTCAGTAGAGAGAATTATTCCAAAGTGGTTAGAGATTTTAAAGTAATTGATAAACTTTCAAATATTCCTTAACCATATTTTCTAACTTGAAAATTTCTCGTTTTGTTTTTGGCAATCTTGGGCTTTTTATTTTCTCTAAAAATTCTTTTTTGTTTTTAAAAATACACTCTTTGCCAACAATTTCTTTGTTTCCTCCAACATCAGAAACTAAAATTGGAATTTGAGCAAAAATAACTTCGATTAAAGTAATTGATAAACCTTCGTAGCGAGAGGGTAAGATGAATAAATCAAAGGCTTTTAAATATTTTGAGGCATTTTTTAACTCACTAATTAAAAATATTTTTTCTTTTAAATTTGCTTTTTCGATTAAACTTTCCAATTTTTTTCTTTCAGGTCCCTCACCAACAATAGTTGCGATTGCTTCAGGTTTTATTTTTAAAATTTCAGAGAAAACTTTAATCAAAAATTCATAATTTTTTTGATAATCTAATCTTCCGATAGAACCAATTAAAAATTTATTCTTCAAATCAAATTTTATTTTTTCTTCAAAAAATTTCCTGGCAACTTCTCTTTCTAAAAATTCTGTCTCTGGAATGCCATTGTAAATTACAACTCCATTTTTTACCAGTTTCATTTTTTTCGCATCTTCTAAATTTTTGTTGGAGACAAAAACAGGAATATCGACAAAAGAAAGCAAAAATTTGAAGATTAGCCAATAAATCGGTTTTAGCCAAAAATTCTTTTTGTAATTTGGGTCTAAAATCGAAAGACCATGAATTGTAAAAACTGTTTTTGGTTCTGATTTTGAAATTTTTGCAGAAATTGCGCCAAAGAGAGCGTTAGTAGAATTGAAGTGGCAAACATCAAATTTTTCTTTGTTTAAAAATTTTTTAATTTCAAAAATAAAAAATAAATTCGATAGGGGATTGTGAGTTCTTTTTAACCATTTAAAATTCAAAAATTCAATTTTTTCTTTTTTCAATTTTTCCTTCAAATATTCTCCTTCTCCAAAACCCACCTTAACCTCAATACCTTTTTCTTTTAATCCCTTTGTCAACCAAAAAACAGAATTTGTCGCCCCTCCTACATTTCCGTGTGTGATACAAATTAAAATTTTCATTGTGTAATTAAATGTTTAAAATTCTTTTTAAAACAAATTTCTGGAAGTTTTAAGGATAACTCCTCAATATTCTTTTAGTTTTTCAGAGTTTATTTATTTCTTCAATTTTTTTTACCAAAGGAAGCAAAACTATAGTTATATTTTAATATAAGATTGGTTAAATTTCAATTAATTTCTTCTGAAACTACTATTTTTGAAAAAGTAATTGGATTGTTTTTAACAAGATTCCTAAATCTAAAAATAAGGATCTGTTTTTAATATAGTATAAATCATATTCTAGTTTTTCTTTGGAATCTTCAATTGATCTTGCATAATCAAATCTTATTTGAGCCCAACCAGTAAATCCTGGTTTTATAATGTGTCTTAAATGATAATAAGGAATTTTTCTTTCTAAAATTTTTACAAATTCTGGCCTTTCAGGTCGAGGGCCAACAAAAGAAATCTCTCCTTTTAAAATATTTATTAATTGAGGGAGTTCATCTAAGTGAGTTTTTCTTAAAAATTTTCCAACTTTAGTCACTCTTTTATCTTCTTTTTCAGCCCATCTTGGACCATCTTTTTCTGCTTCTTCTATCATTGATCTAAATTTAATTAACTCAAAAATTTTTCCTAATTTGCCAACTCTTTTTTGCTTGTAAAAAACAGCTCCTTTATCTTCAATTTTAATTAAAATAGCAAAAATTAACCACAAAGGAAGAGTTAAAAGCAAAAATAAAAAAGCAAGAAAAATATCCATTATTCTTTTTATATTATCATAAACTTTTTTATCTCCTTCTGAAAAATTTTCTAAAAACCATTTTTGATTTATATCTTCTACTGGAATTTTATGAAAAAGTTTTTCATAGAGATCTAAAGGAGAAACAAAATTAATGCCAAGAGTAATTGCTTTTAAAAGCTGTTTTAAGATTTTTTTGTTTTTTTTAATATCTTCTGAGATAACAAGGCAATCTGGCTTTAAATCTTCTAATTGTAAAAAGATATCTTTGTTTTTATCTAAGAAACCTAAAAATTCAAAACCAAGATGAGGGCTTTCAAAAATTTTTTGAACCAATTTTAAAGAAATTTTACTTTTTCCTAAAAAAGCAATTTTAACTTTAAATTGAGAAAGAAAAATTTTATAAAAAAATCTTCTAAAAAAATAAAACAAAGAGCTAGAAAAAAATATGTTTAATAAAAGAATTGTTTTTGGGGTAATTTTTAAAACCTGGTTAAAATAAAAAAAAGTTAAACCAAAAAGAAAGCAAAAAAGAAAACACTCTAAAATTTTAATGATAAAATCTAACCTTTGTTCAAAAAATTTATCTTCGTAAAAGCCAAAAGAATAAAATAACAAAATCCAAAAAAAGTAAATTAAAGAAAAAGGCAATAAATGATTAATAAAAATGTTAATTTTAAAGTTTTCAAAATATCTTAAATACAAAGCAAAAAATAGACCCAGATAAAGAGAGAAAATGTCTAAAAAAAGCAAAATTAGGTTTTTTATTTTCATATTTTTATTTTAAAAAATTTTTTTTCATTTGACAAATAATTTTTAAAAAGATAAAATTTAAAATAACTTTAATTTTATGCCAGAAAAAACTAAAAATTATTATCCCTGGTTTTTTTATGCTATTATTGCTCTCTCTTATTTTTCTTTAATTACTCCTTTAATTGTTTTTTCTAATTTTTATTTTCCTTTTGTTGGGCCAAAATCAGTTTATTTTTTATTTATCTCTCAACTTACAATCTTTTTTTATTTAATTTTAGTTTCTCAAGATAAATCTTATTTACCAAAGAAAAACTTGCTTTTAATTGCCTTTTTGATTTATTTAATTTCAATGACATTAAGCACAATTTTTGGCGTTGATCCTTCGCGTTCTTTTTGGTCTAAATTTGAAAGAATGACAGGTCTATTAACTTGGATTTGTCTTTTTGGTTTTTTAATGGCTTTAAGTTCGATTAAAGAAAAAATTCATTGGAAAAAAATCTTTTTCGTTTCTTTAATTATTGCTACTTTTATTGCTACAGCAGGAATTTTTGAACATTTAGGTTTTGCTGCTTTTAAAATTTCAGATAGAGAAGGTTTCACTTTAGGTAACACTTCTTTTTTAGGCACCTATTTATTATTTAATATCTTTTTTGCTCTTTATTTATTTTTTCAAAAAGAAAATATCTTTAGTTTTTTAAAAAATAAAATAGGAAAAATTATTTTAAAGATATTTTTAGTTATTTCTATTTTTTTACAGCTTTTGGTAATTTATTTGCAATCTGCCAGAGCAGCCCTTGTTTCAACTTTAGGTGGCTTTTTATTAATTTTTCTTTTATGGTTATCTTTTTTACCTCAAAAAAAAGGTATTAAAATTTTAGGTAGAATTCTTTTAGCTTCTTATATTCTTATTTGTTTAACTGGTTTAATTTTAATTTTTATTCCAGGCACCATTTTAAATAAAGAATTTGTAAAATTAGCTTCTGCTTCTAGAATTATTACAGCTGAAATTTCTTTAAAAGCTTTTAAAGAAAAACCAATTTTAGGTTGGGGCCCTGAAAATTTTGAGTTAGCTTTTAATAAATATTTTGATCCGAGATTATTTTTGCCAGAATATGGTGGCGAAATCTGGTTTGATAGAGCTCATAATATTGTTTTTGATAATTTAGTTGCAGGAGGAATATTTGGTTTAGTTTCTTATTTATTTTTATTTTTTTCGGCTGTTTTCTATCTTTTTAAAAGTTATTTAGATAAAAAAACTGATTTTTGGACTTTGGCTATTTTTTCTGCCTGTCTTTTAGCTTATTTTGTCCAAAACATTACTGTTTTTGATATGATTTCTTCTTTGTTAATGTTTGTAATCACTCTTGGTTTTATTATTTCTATTTCGAGCCAAGAGCAAGAAAGAAAAATTTTTCTTTTTAAACTAAACTATAAAAATTTGCTTTTATTTTTAATTTTTCCCTTTATTTTTTATAAATTTGCCTATCAGCCACTTGTTAGCGATATGTTAATTATTGAAGCTATTAAAAGAGAAAATCCTGAAGAAAGAGTTTCTCTTTATAAAAAAACTTTAGCAACATCTCCTGTGGGCAAATATCAAAATCGAGAATTTTTTGCTTCAATATCTTTAAGCTATATTGAAGAAAATTATCAAAACTATTCTTTAGAGGATATAAAAGAAGAATTAGATTTTCTTTTGGCTGAACTTAAAAAATCTGAAGAAGAATCGCCTTTAGATTTAAGAAACTTATTAAAACTATCTTCTCTTTTAGATGCTTATGCAATGTTAGATTCTTCAAAATTAGCTTTAGCCAGAGATTATGGTAAAAAAATTATTGAAAGATTTCCTAACAATCCTCAAAGTTATTGGGCTTTGGCTCAAACAGAAATTATTTCTCAAAACTATCAAGAAGCTTTGAATTTAACTAAGAAAGCAATTGAAATAGAACCAAGAATTTTGCAATCTCATGAGATGGCTTTAAAAGTTGCAAATTTAGCTCAAAATAAAGAAGCAATTCAAGAGCTTTATAATGATGCTCTTTCTATTAATCCAAGTTGGGAAAGTAAATTAAAAAAATATCTTTCTCAATAAAATGGCTCTTAAAATTCTTGAAAACTATTCCCTTGAAAAAGAAAACTCTTTTTCCATTAAAAGCAGAGCTAAATACTTCATTGAAACTTACAATAAAGAAGATATTATTCAAGCTTTAAATTTTGTTTTTCAAAAAAAATTACCATATTTAATTATTGGGAAAGGCAGCAATATTTTATTGCCAGAAAAGTTTGAAGGAGTTGTTATAAAAATTAAAAATTCTAAATTAAAAATTAATAAAGATTTAATTGAAGTTGAAGCAGGAGCGCCTTTAAATTTAGTTTTATCTGCTGCTTTAAAAAATTCTCTTTCTGGGCTTGAATGGGCAATAGGAATACCAGGAACTATAGGTGGTGCTATTTATGGTAATGCTGGTGCTTTTGGAAAATCAATGAAAGATATTCTAAAAACAGTAACAGTTTTAGAAATTAAAAATAAAAAATTTAAGATTAAAAAAATAAAAAATAAAGATTGTAAATTTGGTTACAGAGAGAGTATTTTTAAAAAAAAGAAAAATTTAATTATTCTTTCTGCAACTTTAAAATTAAAAAAAGATTCTAAAAATGAAATTAAAAAAAGAATAAAAGAGTATTTAGAAATTAGAAAAAAAACTCAACCTTTAAATTTTCCTTCGGCTGGTTCTATTTTTAAAAACCCAAAATTTAAAATTAAAAATAAAAATTTATTTAAAAAATATCCAGAATTACAAGAATTTCAAAAAAAAGGGATTATCCCAGCAGGTTGGTTAATTGAAAAATGCAATCTAAAAGGAAAAAAAATAGGTGGAGCAAAAATTTCTGAAATTCATGGGAACTTTATTGTTAACTTTAATAAAGCAACTTCTAAAGATATTTTAAAATTAATTAATTTAATAAAAAAGAAAGTCAAAAAAATTTTTGATATTGAATTAGAAAAAGAAATTCAAACTATTGACAAAAATTTTTAAAATGAAATAATTGAATAATAAAAAATTTTTTAAAGGTCGCAAATAAAAATTTGAAAAAAAATGGCAAAGAAAACTAAGAAAAAGGGAAAGAAATAATCTTTTCCTGAAACAACCCCGAGTTTAAACTCGGGGTTGTTTTTTTAAAAAAAAGAATTAAAATAAAACTAAAATTAAATTTATGGAAATTAAAATTAAAGCTACTAATATTGAACTAACTCCAGAAATTAAAAATTTTATTGAAAGAGAAATTAGTGATTTAGAAAAAATTTTAGAAAAATTTAAAGAAGAAATTAAATTTTTTGTTGAGATTGGAAAACCAATAAAACATCATAAAAAAGGAGATATTTTTTATGCTGAAATTCAAAGTAATTTACCAGCAAAAACCTTAAGGGCTTCTTCTTATAGTTCAAATATTCGAGAAGCAATCAAAGAAGTCAAAGAGAAAATAGAAAGACAAATAGAAAAATATAAAAATAAATAAAAACAAAAGAAACTATATTTTAATAAATATTTTAATTTTCTATTTTAACTATTATTTAGCTATATTTTTATTTTTAAAATTTCTAATTTTATTTAATTAATTTTTTATCTTTTTATTTTTATGCTTTTTTCTAAAATATTTGGAGATCCGAATGAAAAATATTTAAGAAAAATTAAACCTTTAGTTGAAAAAATTAATTCTCTCGAAAAAGAATTCGAAAAAATTCCCTTAGAAGATTTTCCTAAAAAAACTGAAGAATTTAGAGAGAGATTAAAAAAAGGTGAAACTTTAGATAATTTATTACCAGAAGTTTTTGCTTTGGTTAGAGAAGCTGCTAAAAGAACTTTAGGTCAAAGACATTTTGATTGTCAATTGTTAGGAGGAATCGTTTTACATCAAGGGAAAATTGCTGAAATGAAAACCGGAGAAGGAAAAACTTTAGTTGCTACCTTACCTGCTTCTTTAAATGCTCTAGAAAAAAAAGGAGTTCATATTATTACTGTTAATGATTATTTAGCTAAAAGAGACACAGTTTGGATGGGCCAAATTTATCACGCTCTTGGGTTATCAGTAGGTTGCATTGTTCAAGAGGCAGCTTTTATTTATGATCCTGAATATAAATTAAAAGCTCAAAGTTCAATGTTCAAGGTCCAGAGTGGTGAAAGAAATATTAGAGTTCAAAGTTTAAAATTAAAAGTTGAAGGTGAGGAAGAAGAGCGTGATAAAGAAAGGGATTTGTTAGGAAGCTTTAAAATTATTGAAAGCTATTTAAGGCCAGTTCCCCGGAGAGAAGCTTATTTAGCAGATATTACTTATGGCACTAATAATGAATTTGGTTTTGATTATTTAAGAGATAATTTAGCATATTCTTTGAAAGACCAAGTTCAAAGAGAGCACAATTTTGCTATTTTAGATGAAATTGATTCTATTTTAATTGATGAAGCTAGAACCCCTTTAATTATTTCTTCACCAGCCCAAGAGACAGAAGATATTTATTATTTTTTTGCTAAAATTGGCGAAGAGTTAAAAAGAGATTTAGATTATCAAATTGATGAAAAAGATAAAACCTTTCAATGGAGAGAAGAAGGTCAAGAAAAAGTGATTAATATTTTAAAAAGAGATCCCTGGCAAGAAGGTGATTTTAAAACAATTCATAAACTTGAAAACGCAATTAAAGCTAAAGAATTTTTTATTTTAGATAGAGATTATATTATTAAAAATGGTGAAATTATTATTGTTGATGAATTTACAGGAAGGTTGATGCCATCTCGAAGATGGTCAGCTGGTATCCATCAAGCGGTTGAGGCAAAAGAACATATTAGAGGTCATAAAGAAGTTAAAGTTAAAACAGAGTCAATTACTTTAGCTACAATTACTTTTCAAAATTATTTTCGTCTTTATAAAAAAATAGCTGGAATGACAGGCACTGCTTTGACTTCAGCTGAAGAATTTGACAAAGTTTATGGTTTACAAACTATTGTTATCCCAACTAATAAACCAATGATTAGGGTTGATTTACCAGATAAAGTTTTTAAAACAGAAAAAGGAAAATTTAAAGCAATTGTTGAAGAGGTTAAAAAAAGGCATCAAAAATTACAACCTATTTTAATTGGCACAACTTCTATTGAAAAAAATGAATTATTGAGTAAAATGTTAATGTTAGAAGGAATTCCTTGCCAAGTTCTCAATGCAAAAAATCACGAGAGAGAAGCTCAAATTATTGCTCAAGCAGGAAGATTGGGCCAAGTAACAGTAGCTACTAATATGGCAGGGAGGGGAGTAGATATTATTTTAGGCGGCAATCCTCCTGATCCCGAAGAGGCAAAAAAAGTAAAAGAGTTAGGTGGACTTCATGTTATTGGTACTGAAAGACACGAATCAAGGAGAATAGATAACCAATTAAGAGGCCGAGCTGGCCGGCAAGGAGATCCTGGTTCTTCACAATTTTTTATTTCTTTAGAAGATGATTTATTAAGAATTTTTGGTGGAGAAAAAATTCAAAGATTAATGCAAGCTTTAAATATTCCAGAAACAGAAGCTATTGAATCAAAATTTTTGTCTAATATCATTGAGT
>Ga0315298_1008418_pt1 | contig 13167 bp, 19 predicted proteins | sample WHS_1_MG_FD_203077 | JGI IMG/M metagenome (GOLD analysis project Ga0315298, IMG submission 203077) | Extremophilic microbial mat communities from Washburn Hot Springs, YNP, Wyoming, USA - WHS_1_MG | ecosystem: Environmental > Aquatic > Thermal springs > Hot (42-90C) | place: USA: Wyoming...
CCTCCTCCTGGCGGCGCCGCTCCGCCAGCAGCCGCTCCAGGTCGAGCTGCGCCGCCAGCCGTTCGGCCTCCTGCCGCCGCTCCTCGACCAGGCGTGCGGCGGCCGCTTCCGCTTGCGCGGCAAGAGCAGCGACTCGGGCTGCGGCGGCGCGGGCCTCCTCGGCGAAGGCGTTCTTCTCCAGCGCCTCCGCATGGCGGCGCACCTGCCGCGCCCGCTCAAGGGCGCGCTCGGCTTCATGCTGCTGGCCGACCAGCGCGTCATACTGCTCCAGGTCCCGTAAGGCGAGCGCCCGCGCCTCCTGGTCCTGGCGGGTGACGGTCGCGAGCGTCGCGCCGGCCGCCTCCAGCTCGGCCAGCAGCCTGGCGAGGTCGACGTTCGCCTCGACCGATGCCGCCGGCTCGCGAGGCCGCTCGGGCATCGCGTCGGCCGGGCCATCCGGCAGCTCGTCGAGGTTCAGCACCTCGGCGAGCTCGGCGAAGCTCTTCACGACGATGGATCGCGACATGATAGACCTCCTGATGTTCGCTGAATCGTTCGAAGAGTCGGGGCTGGCTCAGGCGGCCCGCTCGCCTGAGCCGCTCCCATCGGGGCGAGGCGCCAGCGGGTCCGGCCGAAGGGGCCTCAGGTGCCCGAGCTCGGCCGGCCCGACCGGCTCCAGCTCGACCGGGACGAGCACGCTCGGGCTACCGCTCTCCCGCATGGCGAGACCGACGCACTGCTCGGCAAGCGCGGCGAGCAGCTCATCCGTGCCGAGGCGGCGGCCATTGACCTGGAGCGCGAGCCGGACGAGCGCGAAGCGGCCGCCGGCGGGACGCTGTCCGATCTGGCAGCAGCCGGCCAGATGTCGGTCGGTCTTGATGACCTGCTGGACGACCACCGCCAGGTCGTCCGGCAGCGGGGCGCCCAGGGCGCGCTGCAGGCGGCGCAAGCCCCTGCGAAGCTCCCGCTCGAGCGCGCGTCGGCGAGCGTGGTCGGCGATCAGCACCTCGACTGGCACGGCTCGCCGCCAGCGACGGAGCGCGTGCCAGAGCTGGCGAGTGGTCTTCGTGAGCTTCGCCCGGATGGCCCGCAAGCGCGAGAGCCGCCGGACGAAGCGGTTGGGGTGGTGTCTTGGCATAGCCTTCCTCCGATGCCAGAAATAGCTGATGCCGAGCTTCGAAGCTCGGCATCAGAGGCACGCGATGTACGGGCATGTGCGGTGGTGGGCCACGGGACATCATGGAACCTCCTGCATATGTGGGAACTGCGGACGACGGGGCAATTTCAGGAGAAGCGGGGCTCAGGCGAGGAGGACCGGCGACCGTCCCCTGGCTCCAGACGAACGGTATCCGGCAGGGCGGGAAGCTCTCGACTGGTTAGAGGAGTCAGGTGGAGGCGCCGCGGGAGCAGTCCCCGCAGCGTCACTCATTCCCGATCGGTGAAGACCACCTGGACGCCCGCTCGGTCGAACTCCTCGAGCAATTGGGCCAGCCTCGCGCCGTCGCGAGCCAGCCGATCGGGGGCCGTGGCGATGATGGCATCGACGTCGCCACGCGCGACGGCAGCACGGAGTCTGCCGAGGGCGGGTCGGTCCAGACGCAGCCCGCTCACCCCCGCATCGCGATAGACCTGCTCGGGCGCTACCAGCCAGCCGCGCGCGCGTAGGCGTGCACGCGCTCCAACTGCTGCGCCAGCGCCCTGCCGGCCTGGTCGGGAGCGGCGACCCGAGCATAGAGAGCCGCTCTTCGGGTCGTGGCCATACTCCTCGATCCACCTTCCTGTGCCCGCTGGCGGACATCGTGTCCACCCGCCAACCGGTATGTGACGGCCACCGGTGAACGCAACCGGCAGCTCAACACTCGCTGAACCCGCAGGCGCAGCTGCGACAGCCCTCGCGGTGGACGAGGGTGGCCTCGCCGCAGGCCGGGCAGAGGTCGTGCGAGCCGTTGGGCAACGTGGACTCGGGAGCGGACGGGGCATCCGTCGGAAGCTCTACCGCCTCGGGCAGAACGCGAGCGACGGCATGGCGCCTTTGCGCCAGCCGAGCCATCGTTGTCGTCACGTGGTACTCCTTTCAGCGCAGTGCTCCCGCCGAGCCGGACTGCTGTCATTGAGACGGCCGTGCTCGACCAGCCACCGGGCGAAGAGCAGCCGCTTCTGCTGGTCGGTCAGCTCCCGGAATTCGCCACGCTCGCATCGCAGCTTCAGCCGCACGAGGCGTTCAGCCTGCCGCGGCGAGAAGCCCTGCGCGCGCAGGCCAAGTGCGGCAGCTGTCGGACCCATCGTCCAAAACTCGGTCATCGCGATCCCTCCTCCGGGTTGCGCTTCGCGCTGGCCAACCGAGGTCGGCGGCCAGGCCGGGTGGATGTCGCCGACCGGCTCTTGGCCAGTGGGCGGCCGCAGCGCCCTGCGCACGGAGGAGCAGCTTAACGAAGGGCCAGCGCCGATGTCTTTCGTCTCTGCGCGCTTGTCCCTCGTCACCCTCCGGTCGCTCTGCTGCCGTCTAGCTCCGATCGCCCGCTCTGGAGAGCACGCTCGTTTCCGATCCAGCGCTGGCGCGGCCGAGCCTCGCCGTTTGCTCCCTTCGGACACCTAGCGGGAGAGCACGCTCGCGGGCTGGTGTGTCGCCAGCCACATCCCGTCGGGTCCGGGGATTGGAACCCTCCCCGTCGGCTTTTCCGGCCAAAGCCGCCAAAACCAGATATCCGCTCTCAGCATAGCCAGGCCCAGTTACCTGGCAGCTACCTGGGACTTTCCTGAATGCCAAGTGGGACGAGTTTCTGGAAGTCGCCGACCGATCGAATGACGGTGGTGCCAGCGACAGATGGCAGGGAATGAAAGAGCGACCTACGTTCAATTACCTGAGGATTACCTGGGGGTGTGATAGGGGCGATTGTCAGGCGGTATCAGTCAGGCGGGGGCGATACGGAGGTCGAAAACCACACCGCCCAAGAACGTGGCAGAGGAGGGCGTTTTGCCAGTGCTGGCGGGGAGAAAGCCGCTGATCTCGGCTTGGCCCTATAGGTACAAACCTATGTTCGCTTTCCATGTTCTTCTTTCTACTGCTCCTTCGCCACCCCCGCTTCGCTCGGCCGCCTGACGAGCCGAACCGATGTCGCTCTGGCATTTCTCTGGATCATCGAGCCACGTCAACGTGGCGCCTCAACTCCCTGGTGATGACTGAGCATAGCCGTCTGCCGGCCCTGCCTCATTACAATCCTCAAGATCGGCGTCCGTGCCAGCCAACTGGAACGTCTCGGTCATCATAAGCTGGGGCAAGGCAGACCTTGTATTCCAGGGTCTCGTCCACCTGGACGGCTACTTCCTCCCCCAGATCCTCAAAGGAACCAGGTGTCAGGTATGCGTCAGCAGCAACAGACTGCAGATTGCCCCTTGACAGAATTATATCGAGTCGATATACTACTCCATGATACCTCGACTCGATATATCAAGGAGTCAACATCGTGAGTATCGAACTGCCCATCCTTGGTCTCCTCAACGAGAAGCCGGTACATGGCTACGATCTCAAACGTCAGATCGAAGCGATCTTGGGGTTCTCCTGGCACCCAAGCTACGGATCTCTATATCCAATGCTCCGCAAGCTGGAGGAGCGCGGCTTGGTAACCAAGTCCGCTGGCACGGCCGCTGGCAGGCAGAAGCACATCTACAGTATCACCTCCAAAGGTCAGGCTCGGCTGAGGGAGTTGCTCCTGAATGGAGAGGACGGCGATACGCTGCGCTTGAGGATGCTGTTCTTCGATCAGCTCTCGGCAGACGAACGCAAGAGCGTGCTTACGGCCGGCAAGAAACGGCGGGTGGAGACACTGGAACGCTTGGAGGCTGAACGCGACCGGCGCGCTGAGAAGCTCAAGAAGTACCAGCGCATCCTGCTTGACCACGGCCTGGAAGGCCTAAGACGCGAGATAGACTGGCTGGATGGACTCATTCGAGAGGAGGAGACGAGCCGTGAGTGATTCGGCATCGTATCGTTGGTGGGCGCTTGGAGCACTCTTGGTAGGCACGTTCACCGTGGCTCTCTCGCTCAGTCTGCTTTTCTCGGCCACGCCGAAGATCATGCCCTACTTGAACGCCAGCGTCAGCGATGTGGCGTGGCTATCTATCGCCTACGCCCTTGGTTTCTCCGTGTTTCAGCCCATCCTGGGCAAACTCGCCGATCTCAAGGGGCGTAAGCGCTTCTTCATCGGCGGCCTCGCCCTGTTCACCGTCGGCGCGGCTCTCGCTTCGCTCTCGTGGGACATGCTCTCGATGGCCCTCTTTCGCTTCCTCCAAGGCATCGGCGCTGCCGCCGTGTTCCCCGCCGGAATGGCCTTTATTGGCGAGTACTTCGTTGAGGACGAGCGCGGCAAGGCTATGGGCATCTGGGGCATAGCTGGTGGTGCCGGCCCAGCCATCGGGCCTACCTTGGGTGGGTGGATACTCGATATCTTTGGCTGGCGAGCCATCTACCAGTTCAGCGTGGTTATCGGCATTCTCTCGATTATCGCCCCGCTCTTTCTTCTTAAGGAGTCGCGGCGAAGACGAAGCACTGGGATAGATTATGCTGGCTCCTTGAGTCTCTTTGTGGCCGCCGGAGCGATACTGCTGGCGGTCAGTCAAGGTAGAACATGGGGTTGGCTCTCGCTGCCGACCATCGCGCTGTTCACGCTGTTCGCCATCGGGCTGGTAGCCCTTGTCCTCGTGGAGAGGCGTGGGCAGGAGCCCATCATCGACCTTGCCCTCGTCCGCAGCCCTCTGTTTCTCGCGGCGTCGGCTACCGCGTTCCTCTCGTTCATGGCCTTCCAGGGGGCGCTCTTTCTGGTGCCGTTCTTCTTGATGGATGTGCAGCATTACGGCGGGAGCCAAGTGGGTTTTCTTCTTCTGCCGTTCTTTCTGCCGATGGCTCTGGCCTCCCCATTTGGCGGCTGGCTCTCGGATAGGCTTGGCCCGAAGCTACCGACCTTGTTCGGGATGGCGCTGTCAGTTCTTGCCTTGGGCCTGTTGGCGCCGCTGAGGCTGGAGACACCCTACTGGTACGTGGCCGCCGTATCGCTCGTGCTAGGCGTAGGCATAGCTGTGGCTCTGCCGCCGCTTGGCAAGGCAATCATCGGCGCCGCGCCACTGCCCAAGCTGGGCGCTGCTTCGGGCATCTTCAGCATGGTGCGTAGCATGGGCGGCCCCTTCGGCGTTGCGTTGTTGACGACCGTGTTTGCCGAGCAGGCCGCCACTCGTGGCCGGGAGGCGTTTGCCGGCTGCTTGTCCTCATTGGGTCTCTCTGCCGCACAGGTCGGGGAACTCCGGCAGCTTCAGGGGCTCGCGCAAGCGGGCAGCAGCAACTTGACCGCTGATCAGGTCTCCTTGTTGAGGCAGATTGGCCCCCGCCTACAAGAGGCCCAGGACTGCGCCCGACTGCAAGGCATGCTCGGTGGCTTCGAGGCAGCTTTCCTCGTGGCTGCCGGTTTATCGTTGGTGGGTGTGCTTACGGGGATCTTCGTGCGTGGCGTGCCGAAGCACGAGGCGAGGCTAACCTGGACACCGGAAGCGGAGGCCGTGCTGGAGCGGTTGCCAAAACCTGCGCGGTTACGAGCAAGGCAAGAGATTGAGGCGTGCGCACGAGAGGCTGGGGTAGCGTTGGTCACGCCAGAGATTGTCCGGCAGGCACTCCAGGGGATGCACTCGAGGCCGTAACGCGATCACTCTTTCGTAAAGATGGGTGGTCGCTTGACTTAGCTTAGCCAGTCCCGATTGCCTGGCAGATACCGTGGGAGTTTCCTCAGAGCCATCTAGGGCGAGTCTCTGGAAATCGCCGGCCGATCGAACGAGCGTGGCAGCAGCGACGGATCCCATGAGACAAGAGACCGACCCAGGTTTAATTACCTGAGGATTACCTGGCGGTGCAGAAGGGGCTATTACCGGGCGGTGTCGGGCCGGCGGTGGCGCTGCGAAAGTCAAGAACCACACGGCCGAAGAATGATGCCGCAGAGGGCGTTTTGCCCGTGTTGGCGAGGAGAAAGCCGCTGATTTGCCCTTGGCCCTATAGAGATAAACGTGCCCTCGCCTGGCGAGTCCGGTCTCTGGTGATTCCCTCGAAGGTTCGTACCATCTCGCCATGTAAGGTTGCGCATACCGGTTGTCCCCACAGCCCACGCGAAGGTGATGGTTGCAGGTGCTTCTGTCCTCTCTGACGGTATGCTGTCTTTCATGCTCAACGCTATCTGGAGCTGGCTGTTGCCAGAAGGATGCCTGGTCTCGAAATGAAGAAGGCCTCCTGAGCCGTCAGGATCATTATCTCTGGGCGTAAGGTCGCTGTCGTGACAACCTGGTGTGTGACGGTAGCGATTCCAATTGGCGCGAATGCTGCAGCAAGGAGCCTGACCGCTATCTTCACATCAGCCCTTCTCGCTTGGCTACTTCACGACGATCGCCGACCCTTGAAAAATGTAGCGGGCATAAGGATCACAAACCACACTGCCCCGCCACACAGAATCATCAGCATCTGAGCAAAGTGAGGCGAAGCCCGCAAGAGGACTCCCGAGCTGCCGATGATGGCTGCCCAGACGACGGCCGAACTGATAATGTAAATCCCCCTGGTCTCGCAGATTCTCTTCATTGGCCGTTCTCCTATTGATCGAATCAGCCGCTCGCGTGCGGCCTCCTGTTCATACCGATCGAGCTTTTGTCTGACGAATACTTCGAGATGAAATGAGAACGGATCTAGCATCTCCAAAACCCTCTTTCGTCGCCAGGCTTGCCCCCGTGAAGGTTCATCGCTAGGGATGCAATTCCTGCTGTCGTAGCCGAACCAGTAGGGCAGAGGAGCCATAGTAACGAACGCTCCGATAATCAGCAGTCCCTCCACATAGCTCCGCCACTTCGCCATCATCGTTCCTCTGGGCTGCGTTCGCCAAATACGTAGCTGAGGCTCCGTAACAAGAAGATCAGTCTGAACCACCACAGCAGGCGGTCTCTTTCTTACCTAGTAATGCAGCCTTGATCATTGCGGCTGCGCATCCGACCCCGCTGTCCACTGCTATCGCGCCTGCCGGGCAGTTGCGCTCACACGCTCCACATTCCATACAGGCTTCCGCACGAGCGAGCACTACCGCCTGGTGGCCTGGCGCGAAGACGCCGTGTGGACACACGGCGATGCACATCTCACAATTGATGCAGAGGTCTGGATCGTACTGAAGCGTGTTGAATGTGGACACTTTGGCCATCACGATGCCTCCAACTTTCGCACAACAGCAAAGACGACCATTAGCACGATGGCCGATGCGAACATCGCGGCCATTATGGGCACGTAGGTGAATATCTCGCGCCTGACCCCGCTCCTGGATGTAAACGTCGTCGACCCGGTGAAGTTCAGCGCCAGGAAGGCGGTCACTGGCGGCAGGGCCAGCAGGAATGGCAGCGTCCTGCCGGCCAGGACCCACCAGGCCACATCCAGGCTGCCTGAGATTCTGGCTATGGCGAAAGGGAGCGCGACTGCCCCTCCCAAGATGAATCCCTTGGTGCTGAAATCACGGGTAGGAAGCCATGGAAGCACGACAGGGAATAACACCACGCTGGCCAATGTAGCTGCTACCGCCCCGGCGGACCATAGCGCGCCGCCGATCAAGTACAGTACAACCGCTACAGCTAGCATCGGCAGAAGAACGTGAACCAGCTCCACGGGAATCAGAACCACACGGTCGCTCAACGCGAAACCGACTCGCCGCATCTCCGGTGTCGCCGCGCGAGTCTTCAGATATTCTGGGAGATCGTCCGCTCGCACAGGCCCGTACTCCACCTGGAATCCGGACCGGCTCTTAACTTCGTGCGCGGCCACGCCGGGCGCTCCCAACTGGGGCAGGATGAGCACGCGATGGCTGACGATCTGGCCCAGCCCGGTGAGTTCGATTCTACGCACCAACTCGTCAGTACCGAAGGTGCCTTTTCCAGCGGCGCACCAGACGTTGATGCCGAGCGTATCCAGCACCAGAATATAGCCGTCGATTCCGGCCAGCGCCGACCGCAGCGCATCGAAGCTGAGAGTGTAATTGGCGGTGACGAAAACCGGCGAATGCTCTTTGGGATTCCCGACGGCATATAGCCCTGGCTCGACTCGATGCTCGTTCCGCTTGACACCCCAGCGCGCGAGGAAATGATCCCAGCGATTTGCCATGGTGATTTCGCCGGTGGCAGTTCTGACGTCTATTCGGGCTGGCCTGATTTCGCTGCTAAGATCAGACTTCACCTTTGCCCCCTTTCTCCGATCGATCTACTGCATTTCACGCCGGCTTCTCAGGCCCAGCCCCTTACTGTGTGATGTATGTGTCCCCCAAGGAAAGCGAGTTTTCTCGCAGCGCACCTCACTGCGGAACTCGTACGCTGGCCACCCGTTTTCTTTCCTCCTCACTCAGGGCAGAGCTTGCTTCGCTCGGTCCCGCGAAACACGAACAGCCACCACGACAAGTGCGACAAGAGCCAGAACCAGCAGCGGCGCGGCAAGCCACAGCCTCGTCGGGTCGGCGATGATGACCTCCTCTGGACGCACGCTCAGCACGTAGAGGTTTGCCAGGACGTTTCCCATAAGGCCATTCTGAACAACAGCCCCCCACACGTTCTGAGTAAGAGCCACTACCGTTGCCACTAGCAGGCCGCCCAGGAATATGCCCGCAGCAAACTGCCAAAGCCCCATAGCCATCCCGTAGGTGCCTGCGCCCGGCTCGAAGGCAAGGGCCAGATGGAACAGGGCCACGACGGCGGCCGTAGCCAGCACCGAAGCCAACCGCCCCCACCGGCGCTGCAACTCGAATTGCAGGTAGCCGTAGATGGCGATGCTTTCCACCATGCCGGCGAGAAAGCCTGTGGCCAGGACGGCGGCGACCGCGTCCCAAGGTTGGAGGACTAGGTGGCCACCTTCGTAGCCGGGGGTATTAGAGACCAGGCCGGTGAAGCCGAACGTACCCACCAGGAGGCCGCCCAGCACCGACCAGACGAGGCGCCGTCTGGTCAGGCCAAGCCGTGAGAGGTCTCGCAACCGCCAGCCGTGGCTCAGGCTCGCCGCGAACCACGCGGCATAGATGAGGGTGACTGCCAGGGAAGCAGCCAGGGAACGCGCGCCCAGCAACCAGACGGACCCTGCCAAGATCGGGATGCTGATCGACACCATCCCCAAGGCCAACCAGACCTTGTCGTGGACACAGGTTGCCCCGAGCCCCGTCGGTTCTCTTTGAGATCTCCCAGCAACCGGTTTCGCCTCTCTAGGCATCAACTCACCCCGCCGCCTCCCGGGATCTCGCCGATCCCACGACTGCCAGGGACTTGAACGGTTCCATCGCCAGCACTTCCTTCCTGTCCGCGGGTGAGGCATTGACTATCACATGGGGGCCCTGCCGGTCGACCGCCAACCGCGGCCGGATGCCTGCCAACCCCGCTCGCTCAGGAACGACACGGCAGCGTCGACGCTCCCCATCTCGGTTTCCCTGCGGATCCTACCGATACCCAGAGGAAGCCACTCCTCCTCTACCCCCTTGAGCTCCACTGACTCATAGGTCAGCTGGGCGTATGTACGACGAAGGGCTGCGACCAGCACCTCGGGGGTGGAGGCCTGGAAGCCGTCAACCTCTCGCCCCCCGTCAAGGACTCTCACCAGGACGAAGCGATAACGCCGACGCAGCCACTTCAGACCAAGGATGCCAGGTAGGGCCACTGGGACGTGGCTGAAGCGATGCCCTTGTTTCACCTCTGCCCGCTCCAACCCGCTGGCTCCAGGTAATCTGCTCGACAGGGAGCGAGACTCACCCACAGGAGCCAGATGGTCGTCTTCCATCTCGACAACCCTCTCGTGTCCCTCGACCGTCAGACCCCGGCGTTCCTCCTGCTCGCGGTCGGCCTGCTCGGACGGGGCTGGAATGTGCCGCTGTCGCGGCGTGCTTCGGATGGAGTGTCTCGGCTATCATCAGCTTCAGACCACTCACCAGCTTTCGGTAGAGCGCAGCGGTGCGCTTCTCCCGCGGGTCCTTAGTACGCCCTGCCGCTCCCTGGCGTCTAGCGCCCTCCCTCGCCTCACGGAGGAGACGATCTCGGACCGTCTCCCGCAGGTAGGCGTCTCGCTTGTGTCTGAAAAGCATTTCGAGAAAGAACGGATTCGACAACACTGGGCACTCCTTCCCAGCGCCACTCCCGGTCTGTGCGGGGCACGTCGGAGACCGCTCGCAATCCCGGCCATACGAGCGTCAGGCATTCCATGCGAACTACCTCGTCCTCACCGGGATTATGTGGTAGCATAACGGCGAGTTCAATGGAATTAGCTAATTCTCTAATCGAATATGCCAGTCAAGATACTTTACGACCAGTCCTTGGAATGGAAGATCGGCTTCAGCTATTCCCCGACCGTGGAGATGCTGCTGAGCCTCCACGTCCTCTGCAACGCCCAGCACCACGCCCTTCACCTGCAGTGGGCCGTCCAGACCAAGCGGCGGATGGATCGCCGGATGCTGGACGACCTGCGCTACTTCGGCAGGGGCTTCCGCCAGTATCTGATCCTTTGCGACCTGATCGCGCCGGAGCCGGAGGGCGATCTGAAGGGCTTCGATGAGGAGGCGGAGGATCTGGCAGGCCTGTCCGACCTGGAGTTCGCCTACCGGATCCTGCGAGAATTCTGCAGCCGGGATGAGGTGGCCTCCGCCCTGGAGGGGGGAGATGCCAGAGGGGAGGTTCTCGCGCGGTTCCAGGAGGAGCCTCCCACCAACCTGGGGAACGCTCGACCCGCGTCCGCCGCCTTCTGCCCAGCGACCGCCCAGAGGCAGGCGGTACGGGATCTGTCGGGCAATACCCCGGCCTTCCGGGAGCGGCTGATGGGCTTCCTGGGTCGCTACTGGGAGGAGGTCTTCGCCGCCGAGTTCCAGCGACTGGAGCCGTGGTTCCTGGCCGACATTACCGAGAAGGCCCACACGCTGCGAACCTCGGGGGCGCTGGCGTTGTTGAGCCAGCTCTCGGATCGGATCGTTTCCCACCAGGAGGAGGGGGAGCTGCTGATCTACAAGCAGATGGACGCCACGGTCGACGGCGCCGGCCTCGAGTCGGTAACCATCACCCCCACCTACTTCGGCAGCCCCCACCTGATCCTGAGCATCGAGCCGGAGCACTTCCTCCTCTGGTACGACGTGGTCGCGTCGGGGTCGCGCGGCCGGCCGGAGACACCTCCGGCGAGACTGACTTCGCTTCTGACGGCGATAGGAGACGAGGTGCGTCTCTCGACCCTGAAGCTGGTGGCCCAGAAGCGTCGTAGCACCCAGGAGTTGGCCCAGATTCTGAATATCACCCCACCCAGCGTCTCGCGCCACCTCCGCGTCTTGAAGGAAGCCGGACTCCTTACCTCGGAGAGAGAGGGGTACTACGTCTTCTACTCCCTCGTGCCGGAGGAGCTGCTGGCCCTCGGCCGCCACCTGGCGGACTTCGTGGATCTCCATAACCCGGAGCCGGGCCCGGCCGGGCACCTCCTCCCTCGCCCCAGCTGAGGGAGCCGACACGGGTGCCCATCCCGACTCGACCGTTCCCCTGGGACATCGGCGACCAGGCCCAGGCTCAACGACGAAGGCTCTCCCTTCCCCCATCCGTCGGCTCCACCCTCTTCCCGGCCGCCGCGTTTTCTCGCGAGCCTGGGATTTGCAACTCCATCTGCGGCAGCCGCACCGCGAGGGCGAGGCTCGCCAGGAGCAGCAGGCCGACCGAGGCGAACACCCAACCGAAGCCGCCAGGGACATAGCGGCCTCTGCCGAGGAGGGCCGCAAATGCAACCGGCCCCACCACTCCACCCAGCACATCGCTCAACTGGCGTAATCCGGAGATGAGCCCGGCCTGCTCCTCAGCTGCCTCCAACCCTGCTGCCGCCAAAGGCACACGAATCAAGGCGGACCCTGCGCGGCTCACGAAGATAAGTACGCTTACCACCAGGAGCGCCGGAGGCTCAGTTGCCAGCACGAGTAGCGGGGAGGCAGATACTGGTGTGCCCACTGCTACCACCTGGCGGTAGCCCAGGCGTGGCACCACTCTCCCTGCCAGGGGCGATACGACCATCTGACCCACCGCCCCCGCGACCAGCACTAGTCCTGCCTGCGTGGCCGTGGCCTGGATGCTCGGGTGAGTCTGGGCATACAGTGAGACGAAATAGACGGTGCTGTAAGCCACCACCCCCTGTACGAAGGCGAGCGGGAAGATCGCCGCCGTTCCCGCTCCGCCCAGGACTCGCCCGTCTAGGAGCGGCGTTTCCTGTCTACGTTCCATCACCACAAGCAGCAAAGCAAGGGTTACTGCTGCAAGCCCCAGGGAAAGGGCTCCGGCGGAGTCGAGCCCGTCGTGGCCAGCCAACGTGAGGGCGAGCATGATGGCCAGAATGGCGCTGGCGAGCAGGACCATCCCGAGTGGGTCGCTCCGCCTCCCTCTCGATGAGGGCAACTCCGGAAGCAGCCAGAGCGATAGCAGACCAACCAGAAGCATCGGTGGCACGTTCACCAGGAAGATCGATTGCCAGGCGAAGTTGTCGACGAGATACCCGCCCAGAAGTGGCCCGACGATGGTTGCCAGCGGCCCGACGGCGGCAGCTACGCCCACCGCCTGCGTACGCACCTCGCCTCGAAAAAACGCGCTTGCCACCTTGAGCGCGACCGGCGCGAACACTCCTCCACCCAGTCCCTGCACAGCTCGCGCCGCGAGCAGAACGCCAATCTCCGCTGGCAGAGCCAGGCCCACCAGCCCGCTGCAGAGCGATCCTACGGCGAAGAGGCTCACTCCCAGTGCGTAAGTACGCTTGGCACCCCAGGCATCGGCCAGGTATCCACCCAGGGGCATCGCCAGGGCCGCGCCGGTGAGCGAGGCTGCGAGGAGCCAGGGGAGCCACACACCAGAGTCGGGAAATGCCCGGCCGATGCGAGGCAAGGCGGTCACCACCACCGTCTGTTCCATGATGCCGATGAAAGCGCCAGCCACCAGGGCGGCGAAAGCCGGACCGCGGTGAAACTTCAGGTCATTCACAGAGCATCTCCTTCCCGACCTGCTCGGCTTGCTCCACTGCCGCAACAAGAGCGTCGAGTGAGGGTACCGCTCCGACGAAAACGGCTTTGCCGGCCACCGCCACGACCGGCGCGGTGGCAAACAGGTACAGGCTCAACTGGCGAAGGCTCGGGGTGAGGACGCGCAGCGGACCAT
>Ga0315298_1008419_pt1 | contig 13166 bp, 15 predicted proteins | sample WHS_1_MG_FD_203077 | JGI IMG/M metagenome (GOLD analysis project Ga0315298, IMG submission 203077) | Extremophilic microbial mat communities from Washburn Hot Springs, YNP, Wyoming, USA - WHS_1_MG | ecosystem: Environmental > Aquatic > Thermal springs > Hot (42-90C) | place: USA: Wyoming...
CTTTCAGCTTCCAACAAAACCTTCAAAATAGCCTTCAAGTCGCTTGGATCTTTAGGCAAGTAGGCTGCTTCACAAGCAGCATCATCGTGAAGTTCTCTCAAGTCGCGGTAGAGCTCGCCGCCCAGCTTGTAAATCCGAGGCACAATAGTTTCAAAATGTTGCCTATCCTCCAGCCTCGCGTCTTCAACAACCTCTTTAATCGTTTCGCCCTCTAGCCCAGTGCAGTGCATCCTAAGCAGAGTATAGTAATAGTATGTTGTGAATTCGGCGGCAGCAGCCTTCTTCAACTTGTCTATTAGCAAGTCAACGTCAACGCCTGCTTTCTCAACCATTTCCCTGCCAACATTTGTGGAGTCCTTTTTGCTCGTCACGTGTTCACCTCCTTCTCCAACATTTAATTTTAGAAAAAAGCGCTAAAAGCGCCGGATTCAACTTTAAATTGTAAATCAGAAGATTATTAATAATTACTATTACTTATAATAAGTCATGTATCCTAACGAAAACTTTGAGGACAATAATTGATGCACTTCGTAAAAAAGGGTAAAAAGCGACCCCTCAACGAATAGCCATATGCAAAGTCGCTCTACAAACGTCGACACATCCAACTGCACAGGAAATTTATAAGAAAGTTAAAGAGGAATATCCTACAATAAGCCTCGCAACAGTATACCAAACTCTTAAAGTTCTCAAAGAGCTCAATCTAGTCCAAGAATTACCCTTTTTCCAACGAAAAATAAGGTTTGACCCATATACCAAGCCTCATATAAACTTGGTTTGCATAAAATGTGGCACAATAAAGGACTTGAACGATCCAGCGGCGCAATTAATAGTTGACAAATTAACCAACTCAGCCAACTTTAAAGTGATAGGACAACGCATAGACATCTATGGAATATGTAAAAAATGTAACCAATAGATAGATCAATAAGCATAAAAATAATATTAAGCAAGTCTTAAAAATAAAGAGTGGGTGGATATATGGAGAACAAGTTTTACGTTTTGCCTAAACTGCCATATGAGTATGGTGCATTAGCACCATACATGTCTGAAGAGCAGCTAAGGATTCACCATAGTAAACACCATCAAGCATATGTTAACGGGGCGAACGCCATATTACAAAGGCTGGATAAAGCGCGTAAGGAGAATGCAGAAATAGATATAAAATCATCCTTAAAAGAACTTTCGTGGAACATAGGTGGACACCTCCTCCACTCGCTTTTCTGGGAAAATCTAGCGCCACCAAGAAAGGGCGGGGGCAAACCAGGCGGAGTCCTAGGAGACGTCATTGAAAAGGAATTTGGAAGCTTTGAACGTTTTAAGAAGGAATTTACTCAAGCAGCCATAAGCGTTGAGGGATCTGGTTGGACTGCGCTTACTTATTGCAAGCAAACCCAGAGACCAATAATAATGCAAATTGAAAAACACAACACTAACGTGTATCCCATGTTTAGGATACTGATGGTTTTAGACGTGTTTGAACACGCCTACTACATAGACTACAAAAACGATAGAGCAAAATTCGTCGAAGCTTTTTGGAATATCGTCAATTGGGACGGGGTAAACAAAAGAATTGAAGAGCTCCTAAAATAAACTAAACAAAAACCGCTTTCTTTTTAATGTTAGGAAGTATAAAATTATGGCGTTGATGGAAATGAACAAAGTTAAGGTGCCAGGCAAAAACAAGGAACATAAAGTGTTAGTGTATGCATTAAGCACATGTGCATGGTGTAAAATGTTAAAACAACTTCTTAAAGAAAACAATGTCGAATTCGAATATGTTGACGTAGATCGATGTAATGAAAAAGAGAAAGAGGAAATAAAAAGGGAAATTTTAAGTAGAGGTGGAGAACTCGTTTACCCAACTATAATTATAGACGATAAAGTTTTAATCAGTGGTTTCCGTAAAGACAAGCTGAGAGAGGTTTTAGCAGTTTGATAACCTCAGAGAAGGTGAGACAGAGAGCTGAAGCCGATGCTAGAACACACGGATATTATTTGAACCCGGACGCGGATTTCCTGCAAAGCCTCCTTGAAGGTTTAAAGAAGAACGAAGAACGCTACGGATACCCTTCATGCCCTTGCAGACTCGCCTCAGGAATTTTTGAATTTGACCGAGATATTATATGTCCTTGCGACTATCGAGATTTAGACGTCGCCGAATATGGAGCTTGTTACTGCGGCTTATACGTAAGAAAAGACGTTTTCGAAGGTAAAACGCCGCTGCACCCCATTCCGGAACGAAGACCTTTAGAAAAGCAAATAAGAGCATATACCGCCAGCTCAGAATCTGGAATGCGTAAAGTTGAACCAAGTGTCGTATCCTATCAAAAGGAGGAAACTAACCAAACTGAAGTGGTGAAGAAATTTTGGTATTGTAAACAGTGTGGCTACGTTGTATTCAGAGAAGATCCTCCATATGTTTGCCCAATTTGCAAAGCGAAAAGGGAAATGTTTGGTAAGATTGAACTTCACTTAAAATTAGTTGGGTAACCTAAGACATAATTGTTTCAAAACTTAACTATCACAATACACGTTACACTTTTTATATATTCATTAACATAGCGAAGCTGTTGTGCTACGGAATTTCTTCTAGGGATCTTTTTGCCGTTTCAATTCCTAAGGTTAAAATTAATAAGGCTGCAAGAAAGTGTGCAACGGAAAAATATTGTCCTACGAAGGGGAGATGCTTGACACCTAATGTAATCAAAGAACATAAAAAGAAACAAGCAACGCATTCATCTTACATAGCGCATTTGTAACTAAGGAAACGATTTATTTGTGGGAACCATAAATTTTCTAGGTGTCGAATTGCGTAAAGTATTGATTATGGTTGATGACGGAGTTGAGGATGCAGAGTTTCTGTACCCTTACTATCGATTCCAAGAAGAAGGCTATAAAGTAGTTATTGTAGCTTCAAAAGCTAAAGAGACTTATGCTGGGAAACATGGGGTTCCAATTAAATCAGATGTTTCAGCAAGGGAAGTGAAAGTTGACGAATATGACGCCTTGATAATACCGGGAGGAAGGGCGCCTGACAAAATGCGTACTGACAGAGACCTTGTAAACATTGTTAAGGAAGCGTACCTTAAAGGAAAGGTTATAGCCGCCATATGCCATGGCCCTCAAATGTTGATAGAAGCTGACATACTTCGAGGAAAGAAAGCTACGTGTTGGAAATCAGTAGCAACAGATCTTAAGAATGCTGGAGCTACTTTTATAGACGAGCCAGTGGTGGTCGACGACAAAATCGTCACTTCACGTATGCCAGCTGATTTACCTGTTTTTTGCAAAGAAACGATAAAACTTATTGAGGGCGGTGAGGTTTAGCATTCACATTCAATTTTCCCTTTACTTTTTCTGTTTCGACGAATTAGGTCGCTTTATTATATTACAATTGTAATAAAGTATATATGCAGCTACAACAATATAATTTTGAGGTAACACTTACGTTACTTCCATGCGAGATTGCCATGAAGTGCTTGTTGCCATCAATACGTGCAGCAGTAGCTGATAGACTTTTAAGAAATCATAATTTGAAACAGTTAGAGGTGGCTAAACTTCTTGGAGTAAGTCAATCGGCAATAAGTCTATACAGCAGAAAAATACGTGGCAAAGCCATAAGCCTAGAAAATGATCAAGAGATAGTGACGCTGATAGATAATTTAGCAAACGCTATATTAAATAGAAATTTAGCATGTAAAGACCTTATTCGGACATTCTGTCTCATATGCAGAACAGCACGTGCAAAGGGTTTGTTATGTCAGATGCACAAAAACCTTGACCAAAATTTAGCCGACGAAAACTGTGAATTGTGTTTTCTGCCAAACGCCATAAGGTGTATATAATTGCTTGGGCAATACTTAATTGCTTTTAGGGAAGCTTTGGAAACAGCCTTAATAGCTGCTATAATATTATCATATTTAAAGAGAAACGGTAAAGCGTTTCTAACACGTTATGTAAGGGTTGGGATAATTTTAGCCACCGTTGCCAGCATCACATTTGGTGCTTTGACGTGGTTTATATATGAGATTCTATCTGAAAGTTTTAAGCTGCTTTTTGAAGCATTAACAGCGTTTATAGCCGTATTTGTTTTGTCTTCAATGATTTACTGGATGGCCATTAGAGGAAGGTATATTCGAGAAGAAGTGGAGAAACATGTTGAAGTTGCAGCGTCATTAAGCACAAGAGTTAGCTTAATTTCTTTGAGTTTTGTCGTCGCTTTTCGAGAGGGTTTTGAAATGGTCCTTTTCATAACACCTTTTATGTTGAACGATATACTTCCGACATTGACCGGGACACTTTTGGGGATTTTAACGGCACTTTTTATAGCTTATGGTATTTTTATGTTCGGCATGAAGATCAATCTGCAAAGGTTCTTTTACTTCACAAGTATACTGCTAATTTTGCTTGCAGGCGGCTTAGCCGGATATGGTGTACATGAACTTCTTGAATATTATGAACAAATCGGGTTCAAATTGGGCTGGTTAGCCGAGCCAGCATATAAATTAAATATTTCCGCAGACAGCCCATTCCATCATAAGGGTTTAATAGGCTCAGTATTCGCGGTGATGCTTGGTTATACGGTAAGCCCTGAATGGGCGAGGATAATAGTGCACCTTTTATATTTGGCAATAACGCTTCCATTTATTATGTGGACTTATAAAAAGGCGAATAAGGAAGGTCGTAGGAAAGTTCAAGGCAAAATTTCGGCATGGAGGCAATCTTGTTGCGAACGATGCTAAGTAGGTGTTATTTTTATTGCTTGACTTGGACAGCTGGCCTCGCATGCTAGGCATTGTATGCAATCCTTTTCCCTAGCCGGGTCTGACTTTTTCTCAGAAGTAGGATGTCCTGGGGCGTCAGCCCAATCGTAGAGGCTTACTGGACAAACCTCCAAACATGTGCCGCATCCCGTGCAGACATCCCAATCAACGGCTACGTTTGTTCCATGTATTCCAAGCTTTTTAGGCGGTTCAACAGGACCCCAGACGTTATGACCATTATGCTGGCCAACAATTTGTCTTTTCCTTTGGAATTCCGGATCGATTGGCAAATTTTACACCCTCCGCTACGGCTTCGAATATGATTAGGTAAGTATAATAAATTTTTGTCAGCATTTTTCTCTTTCAGATGAGTTGCTATGACTGACTATTATTTCCCTAAAGGAATGCGTCCTTCAACTCTCGAAGAAAGGTTAACTTTTTACACGGAAGAATTTGCGTTAGATAAAGTTGCTAAATGGTTTATGGAGAGGAAGGACAAAATCCGCTTTGCCGTTATTATTGGCAGACATACAAGAATTTACCCAAGAGAGTATGCTAAAGATTTTTCAACAACTATAATTATAGATGAATATGAAGATCTTAATGATGTTAAAAAGCAAATAATCGACTTTTTGCCAGAAGGAGTATATTATGACCGAAACGTTTACAATAACAAGGAGGAAGTAGTGGGACAAGAACTTGCCTTTGATCTAGATCCTGAAAATATCACGTGTCCCATACATGGAAGCCTTAAAGATAAAATGCAAAGAAATCAAGGCCTAAGCTTCTGCGAATTAGAATTTCAAATGATTAAAGATCAGACAGTGAGCCTATATGAGTACTTGGAGGGCCTATTTTCAAAATTAAAAATAGTCTATTCGGGCCGCGGTTTTCATATACACGTCTTTGACGATGATGCATACCAGTTAAAGTTTAAAGACCGCGAAGCGATTGCGAAAGACGTTAAAGCAAAAGGTTTCCCAATAGATGCGTGGGTAACAACTGGCGATATGCGTCTTATTAGGCTTCCTTATAGTCTAAATGGATTAGTCTCTAGAATTGTAGTTCCTCTGAGCAAACCGGAAATGAAATACTTTGACCCAACCGAAGACCCTAGATGTATACCAGAGTTCGCAAAGAGATCAGTATTGCATTAGCGTCTACTTTTTCTTTACTTCCCTTGCTTTTTTCTCCTTTTTTTGATAATAGTAATACCTTTTCTTTTTCTCCTCTTCAGCTTTTTCTTTATCGACCATATTCTCCATCCCAATTGATGTAATTGTCCTTTGAGAATAAATAATTTGCTTACAGTTTAACATTCTAACCCGAAGTCAAAACAAAAACTTTAACATAAACTTGTCTGGCATAACTAAGTTCGTGGAGAAAAATTAATGAATATAGATGTTGCTACTCGTACCATAGGATCGATTCTCTTCCTAATTTTTTTAGGCTACTCTTCAAGAAAAATTGGATTTTTGAAACAAGGAGATGAACGGGTTTTTAGCGCTTACATATATTATTTTGCGCTGCCTTCTCTTTTCATTATCAATTTGACCGAGGTTGACTTTACTTTTGAAAGGCTTCGATTCATTTTTGCTGGGCAAATTCCGGTAATATTGATCATTGCGGTTTATGTCATCGCTTACATGATTTTAAAGTTTTCAAGGGAAACCCTTTATTTGCTTATAGTGAGTACCGTTTTTGGTAGTTTGGCCTTCTTTGGCTTACCCTTCGTGATTTTAGCTTTTCCAGGCGAATTAATTTTGGCAACTTTAGCTGTGGCATCAATCTCTATTGTAGCTGTTCCCATTTCAATAGGGGTTTTGGAGCTTCATCAAATTGGAGAATCCGCTTTAACAAAAACTGCCAGGCATATTGCGAGAAAGCTTTCGAAAAATCCGCTAATAATTTCTATAATTTTAGGTTTTATCTTATCTCTCCTAAAGGTCGAAATCCCTTCACCATTAAAAATCGCGCTGGAAATGCTAGGAGGCACAACTGCGACCGTAGCGATATTCATGCTGGGAGTCTTTTTCTATGGTCGAAAGTATGTTAATATTTCCCATGGGCTTCAGCTAAGCCTTCTTAGGGCGATAGTTTTACCTTTGATAGCTTTGTTTGTCGCGTCCTGGCTTAATCTAACGATGTCTGAAAAAGCTATAATAATAATTATGCATGGGTGCCCAGTGGCCGTATCCAACATCGTTCTAAGCGAACGCTACAACTTTTATAAGGAAACTATGGCTTCCTTAATCCTAATATCCTCTATAGCTGCCGGCATTTACCTGAATCTATGGCTTTTCCTATTAGGCTACTAAAAATGCCCTTGCAGGTAATTCAAATATATTTAATCATCTCAACTCGGTAACCAACGCAAGGCTTAATTATGTTTTTAGATAATTTTAATCCTCAACATGGAGGGCTAAAATGAGTGAAGAGGAGTTAATTAAGCTTATTAAGCAACAGATTGCAGTGGAGGATATAAACGTAAAGGAAGTTGCTGAAAGCGAGAAAAAAGTTGGAAATGCAGCGGCAAAATTGTACTTGAGCGTCATAAAAATGGATTCTCAAAAACATGTCGAGATCTTAAAAGGTATTCTGAACTTCTTAAGTAAATCTCCGCCGCATGAAAATCTTTGGCAATATAAACTTGAAAGTTATGTTGATCCACTTGTTGTTAAGAAAGAACTCGAAAGGCACATGGAAAGGGAAAAACAAATGATTCAGCATATAGAAAATGAAATTAAGAAGACTAAGGATGAGGCTTTAAAAATGCTTTTGCAATACATTGGAGATGAAGAGAGAAGACACCATAAAATAATCGAAACGATACTAAAACACACGTAAAAAGTGGCGGTGGGCATGGTTAAAATATTAATAAACTATGCAAAGTGTAGGGGAGGATTTGACAGAATCTGCGTCGAAATATGTCCTTTATCGATTTTTAGAAAGGAAGGACAGGAAAAGCCGGTAGTTGTTAATGAGGAAAAATGTATTTTGTGTAGGATATGTCAGGTGAATTGCCCAGAGCAAGCCATAAAAATATTGAGCTAAAATTTCACAATTTTGCCGTGGCAATCTCTTACTTCCACTTTTAAATGGTTGCTAACGGTTCTTGTGGCACATTTTATACATGGATCGTAAGCTCGTATTATCATTTCGATTCTATTGAGTAGCCCTGGTTTAATTTCTCCGTTTTTTATAAACTCCTTTGCAGCGTCTTTTAAGTTGGTGTTTATAGCAATATTGTTAATTTGTGTGGGTATTATCAACTTAATGTCCATTAGACGACCATTTTTTGCCAGTGTATACTCGTGAGCTAAGGTGCCTCTTGGTGCCTCAACGATTCCAACTGCTTTTCCATCTTTGGGTTCAATTTTAACGCGAACATTTGTATTTGTTATGCTTTTGTCTTGCAATATTTCCTTTACTTTTTCGCAAGCATAAAGTAGTTCAATAAGACGAGCATAATCGAAAAGAATAGTTGAATGTGCAGGGTTTCCATATTTCTTCTTAAATTCTTTTAGTTCCCCATTTGAAAATTCAGTATCCATCTTTTCACTAACGTTTATCCTCGCCATCGGTCCAACCTGAACTATTTCCTGTTCGTTCCCGTTAAGTTTGAGGTAGGCAAACTTTGCATATGTCCATTCGTGGCGAGCCTCTTTAATGTAATTTAGGTAATCCTTTTGTGGAATATCAGAAACTATTTTTCCATCAGAGCTTATGATCCTAACAAACCCGTCACAGTAATCAATAAGATTGTCCTTTGAAGTTGCCATATAATGCGTCATGTAGTTACCCGCTTTTTTAAATTCCTCCCAATTTTTGTCAAAAAGCTCTTTTCCCATCTCAACGGACTCACGTGCTATAGTGCACATTTTTTCCGCCTCCTGGAGTAAAGTCACGCGCTCGCTTTCCTTCAGAGGAGTTATGAGGCCGCCAGGTATCACGGATACCACGTGAATCTCACGCTTTCCAACAACGTCCAGTATTTTGGTTGCGAAGCTTCTCAAGGCTATTGCTTTTCTACCTATTTCAGGGTTCTCTCGAATTATCTGAAAAACGTTTCTTTTTGAGGGGTTTTCTTCCAAAGGGAACCAAAAATCAGGGAGTGTTAAGAAAAAGTAGACTAATGAGTGATTGTTAATGACTTGTCCCATAATCAAAAGCTTTCTTAGTTTTTCAGCTGTTTCTGTTATCTTTGTTCCGAATATTTTTTCTATCGCCTTGACGGATGCTAAAGTATGGGCTGTTGAACAGACTCCGCATATTCTAGAGATTATAAATGGAAGTCTAAAAGCATCCATTCCCTTCAAAAAATAGTCAAAGCCGCGGATCTCTGTTGCGTGTAAGTGCGCATTTGCCACATTTCCAGTTTCATCTAAAAGTATTGTGACTTTTCCATGACCTTCGATTCGTGTGGTTGGGGAGATTGTTATCTCTTTTTGGTTATTCAAACTATTCGCTCCCTCGACTTGAACCGCGCAAATTTTGAGAATATAAACGTGTGAAAAACGAATGGATTGCTGTACAACTCCTTTTTAATCTTCTCCTCAGCTATTCCTGTCCTTTTGGAAATAACTTTAATTAGAAATGAATACAGGTCTCTTGAGCGGTAAAGAAGGGAGTCGGCCGGTCCTCTGCATCCAAAACACGTAAACCCAATCCTAGGGCAAGGGGCACCGCAACCATCTCGAGTTAAAGAACCCAGGCATACAAAGCCCTGACTTACTAAACAAAGATTAGGGTCCGCTTCCTTTTCGTAAACTCCATAAAGTTTATCCAATTTTGAGGCGACTATTTTCCTGTTACACTCTGTGCAAACCACGCTTAGGTGGCGAATGATAGGTTTACCACTCAATATACTTTTTAAACTGTGAACTATCAAAAGAGGCATTGGAGGGCATCCTGGAATATAATAGTCAACGTCTACAAAATTGCATATTGGATACATTAGGTCTTTAAGTTTTGGAAGCCTAAATGATTGAAACATTAGGTACTCCTTCTCCAAAAGCCTTTTCACCGAAGATGCGTTACCTAAACTTGTTATGCCTCCATGAGTAGCGCATATCCCTAAAGCAACTAGAATCCTACATTTAGCCCTAACCTCCCTGATCATCTTTTCATCTTCCTCTGTTCTAACTCCACCTTCTACTATGGCTATATCAACATCTGGAACTTCTTTTAGATCGGTAAAAGTCGGGGAATATATTATTTCAAGATCTTGTGAAAGAATTTCTAAAAAGGCGTCGCCAGCGTTCAGCAGGGATGAAACACATCCCGCACAACACGTAAGAGAAACAATGTTGGCTTTCATATCAATAGCACCACTAGTTTTTACATAACAAATCTTATTTTATAACTATTCACGTTTACTCTCAGAACGTTTATAGATTTTAAACCGTAAAGTTTCATGGGAAAATGCGATGATAGTTGGAATATGTGGAAGTCCGAGAAAGATGGCTACGGAGTATGTTCTTAGAAAGGCGTTAGAAATGCTGGAAGATATGGGTTTTGAAACAAGTTTCTTCACAGTGAGGGGTAAGAATATAGGTTTTTGCAGGCACTGCGATTATTGCTTAAAGAATAAGGCATGTATTATTGCTGACGACATGTTAACGTTGTATGATCTTCTAAAGGCTGCGAAGGGCATAATCCTTGCCACACCGGTTTATAACGGTGGTGTAAGTGCACAATTAAAGGCGATTATGGATAGGTGCAGAGCATTGATTGCAGCGGATCAAAACGCCCTAAGATATAAAGTTGGCATGGCGATAGCTGTGGGCGGTGATCGTGTAGGTGGACAAGAACTAGCTATACAACAAATATTAACTTTCTATATTCTAAACGGCATCATTCCAGTAAGCGGGGGAGCGTTCGGAGCCAACTTAGGGGCAACTTTTTGGTCAAAAGATTCCTTAAACGGGGTTAAAAACGATGAGGAAGGCTTTAGAAATCTGAAGAAAACCCTTAAAAGATTCACGGAACTTTTGAAAAAGCTTGGAGAAACATGATGGAAAGTTTAAAGAAGAAAAAGAGGGTTGCGTGGGGAATAACTGGCAGCGGGGACAGGTTGGCAGAAACAATAGAAGTCATGAAGGATATAAGAAAACAGTACGAGAACGTAGCTGAAATCTTCGTTTACCTTTCAAAGGCTGGAGACCAAGTTATAAAATGGTACAGGCTAGGCGATGATTTGAAGAAAAATTTTAGCAAAATTTTTGTTGAGATTAACGCAAATTCTCCCTTTTTAGCAGGACAACTTCAAACTGGAAAGTTTGAATTCTTTTTAATTGCACCAGCCACTTCAAACACTGTCGCCAAAATTTCCATGGGAATAGCGGACAGTTTAATAAGCAACGCCGCGATAATGGCCTTAAAGGCCTTCATACCCGTATACATACTGCCTTCAGACTATGAGGAAGGAATTATAAACACGAAAATCCCAGGCGGAAAGGATTTAAAAATAAGGGTTAGAAAAGAGGATGTGGAACACGTAAAAAAACTAGCCTCCATGGACGGCGTCTTCATTCTTGAAAAACCCGAACAAATTTATTCAGTCTTCCAAAAACGCTTTAAAAACTAACCAAAAACCAATTTTTCTCAATTTCTTTTCCTCTAGTTAAAACACTACCTGCTTAGCTCGTGTTAATCGGAGTTATTATAAAATATTATATTTGTAGAATGGTTGCATAATATGATTTGGAGGTGAAAAAGTGACTAAAGTTAGAGAGACTTATTTGTGCGAAATATGTGGCAACAAGGTCAAAGTTATTGAGGCAGGAAAAGGAACCCTTGTCTGCTGCGGAAAACCAATGAAACTCATAAAATAAAATTCCCCTAAAGAATCACATGAGGAAACAACGTTCCATTAATCGCTGTTAATAGAATAATAGCTGGAATTGCTTTGTATGTGAAAAATATTTAATGGTTAGGTTTTGTTATAGTGTTCTAAGGATATACTTGGGCTTCGAGTTTGATTTGGTATGAGTCAAGAAGCTGAGGTTGAGAGTAAGTTTCATCACTATATTTTTGGGGTTTTGGAGAAGAGGGGCTTTACTGTTGAAGGTGTCCGTTTTGATGAGCCTAAGACCCAGTTTCCGGTTAATGGGCGTAGGGCGGATTTGGCGGTTATTTTGGCTGAGGGCAAAAAGCCTCTTTTGATTATTGAGACTAAGCGAAAGTATGAGGAGAAGGGCTATTACAGGGCTGTCCGCAACATCATGCCAACAAGCAGAGTCGTCATTGACCAAGCTTTGTGGTATGCCATCTATTCGGGGGCTCCCTATTTTGCAACAACAAATGGTAGAGTTTTCGCCCTGTTTAGAAGGCCTGAGGCTGGAGAGAAGTTCTCTTTTGATACTCATAGAATTTTGATAAGAGAACGCATATCCATTAATGAGGAGTTTGCAGAAGAAATTCTCATCACCGTAGCCCGCCTTTACAAGCAAGTTCCTGTTGCCGTCACCCCACTTGACTGGTCCTTTATCGTTGTTCTTAGAGATTTTGTGACATGGCTTTCTGAGGCTGTCGAGCCCTTAATCCGCAAGAAGCTTAAGACGGATGAGGAGTTTAAGGCCCAATATGAAAAGTTTGCGGAGGAGGTTGGCTACAAGCCTGACGCTGGGCAACTGGCTAAGGAAATGGCTTACGTATTTATGAACAAGATTGTTTTCTATAAGGTTCTGGAGAGACATTTCAAAGAGCTTGGCGAACGCAAACTTAAGCCGATAACTGCGCCTGATGCTAAGGCTTACTTGGACATGTTGTATCGGTATTTCGCAAAAGCCGTTGAGGTTACAGGCGATTTTGAACCAGTGTTCTATACGGGCATTTATGATGAGATTGAGCTGCCAGATGATCCTTTCGTGTTAGAGGGTATTAACGCCTTCATTGAGGATATGGAGCATCATAGGCTTGAGGATTTAGGCTCAGACATTGTAGGCTTTATCTACGAAGAGCTTATCCCAGCGGCTGAAAGGCATGCTCTTGGGCAGTTTTATACGCCTCCAGCTATAGCCGAGTTAATTACTAAATGGGCTGTGCGAAATGCTGAAGACAAGGTTTTAGACCCCGGCTGTGGTTCTGGAACGTTTCTGGTCAAAGCGTATAAACGCCTACTTGAGTTGAAGGGCTATAAAGAGCCTACAGAGAGAGTGCATAAGGAGATTTTGAGGCAACTTTATGCCTTTGATATCAACCCATTCCCGTTACATTTGACGGCGTTGAATTTGTCTTCGCGTTACATAAGGGCACCTTCAACAGAAGTAAATACAATTCATACGGATTTTTTCAGAGTTGAAACTGAACAGAAAGTTGTCACACCTTACACTGTTAAGACACTTGCTGGAGAAATAAAACGAGAAATACCTATTCCAAAGTTTGATGCTGTCATTGCTA
>Ga0315298_1008420_pt1 | contig 13165 bp, 7 predicted proteins | sample WHS_1_MG_FD_203077 | JGI IMG/M metagenome (GOLD analysis project Ga0315298, IMG submission 203077) | Extremophilic microbial mat communities from Washburn Hot Springs, YNP, Wyoming, USA - WHS_1_MG | ecosystem: Environmental > Aquatic > Thermal springs > Hot (42-90C) | place: USA: Wyoming...
GGCTCCTGTACCTATGGTTAGTCTCACTGAGACCCCACTGACTGGAGAGCCGGATGCGGGAAATCCGCCAGTCCGGTTCGGAGGGAGGGGTGGCGCTAACCCCGCCATCCCTACCTCTATCAAGCCGTCGCGGTTTGTAGTACCGCCTTTGGGCGGCTCTTGAGCGGTTGGGGAATCCACGCCGTTTTTGGACAGGCTAAAGCCTGCACTACAAACCGCCGCGGTTTGTAGTCCCGCCTTTAGGCGGCGCAGAAGGAGTTACCAGAAGACATCACGTTTCCACGGGCTCGACAGTTGAGTTCCCATGAGATTTCAGTGCCGCGGTGAAAAGCCGATGCGCGACAGCGGTTTCTTCGGGGCGCATGCATCCCGCAAATTTGCGCGGGGGCGAGCCACGCACAAGCTCGAACAAGAATGCTGCAATCATTTGGAGCAGGGCGTCTGTTGCCCCGAATTCGAAATTTGGTCCTGTGATTGTCCTGAATGCGGTTTCGTATCCGGTCTGGATTCGTCCCCAGATTTGCTCGCCGCCGGTGTACTCGAGCCATTCGACCCCTTTCGGGTCGCGGGTGGAGAATCTGGCGGACGCACGTGTTCCGTAAACTTCGATGTACCATGAATTCCTCTCGCCGGGCGCGATGCGGTGGGCTTTTAATGTAAGGGGGAAGTTGTTTCCATCGGCATTGTTTTTTGCTTCGCAGAGCAATGTGGCATTGTCCCACGTTAGACACGGGCTGCGCGCGCCGCTGGCGTTGGGACGTTCGGACACGATTTTCGAGAGGATTGCGCGGACGTTGCGCGGCAGCCAACCGGCACGGAACGGGATGAAACAGGCGTGGATGCCCAAGTCGCCCATAACACCGTATTCACCGTTGAACTCGATCTGTCGTTTCCAGTTCATTGGCCGGTTCGGGTCGAGATCGCCGGAGTGCAAGAAGCCGGTGTTAACCTCGATGATGCGACCAAATGCTCCGCGCTCGATGGCATCGCAGACACGTTGTGCTCCCGGGAAGAATGCCCATTGCGAAGCAACGCGCAGGAGCACATCAGGGCATTCTTTCCACGCGTTGAGGATGGCGGCATTTGCGGTGAGATCTATGCCCAACGGTTTTTCTGCCAGCAAGTGTTTGCGCGCTGCGAGTGCCGCACAGCAGACTTCTTTGTGGAGATGATGCGGTACCGCGGCATAGATTGCATCCACTTCATCGTTTGCAATGAGTTCGTGGTAATCGTGCGTGTATTGCTTTATCGATGGGAAGTGCGCGCGGAACCAGTCGAACGGGAAAGCGCTTCTTGTTGCCACAGCGACGATCTCGGGACGAAAATCCACGTCCGCCATGTGGCACCATCTGGCGACCGCGCTGGCGAATTCGCGGCCCATCATTCCTGCCCCGATAATTCCAAACCTGATTGTTTTCATTCAAGAATCATACTGCTCAGCGCGGCGCAGCCGCAACCAAACGATTGCGGCGAGATAAATGCGTTCCTTCAAAGCTTGGCACTCCGTCGCGCCGCGCTGAGCTATCAAGGTCGAGACACCTGAGATACGCCCGACCTTGCAAGAAAAAGATGTTGAACGGTTTGTTTGCTGCGGTAACCTGCAGTCGTTGTCAGAAGCCGGTGAAAACGCAGAATGCCCATGGAATGCCTATGAAAACCAACAACCTAATCCCATTGAAGATTCTTGCAGCGACCGTTGCCGTGGCGTGTGTGTCGATCGCACAAGTTAATCCGGAAATAATCCTACGCGACACTTTCGATGTGTCGGCTGCATCAACAGATATAAACTTCGAGTACAACTTGCGGCAGACCGGTAGTGCTGCACCGGTGACGTACACCGCCAGTGTGGCCGGAACGCCTGAAGGACTGATCGAACTGGGCATGCCGGAAGCCGCAGGCTGGCTGCGGATAACGTCAACGGCTGTGTTGTCGCCCAACCACAATTTCGTGGAAGGCGGCGATTTCACGATCGAGTTTGATGTGGACCCGGGGATTAATGATCCGGGCGGACCTCTTTCGGGCGACTGGTGTGCAATTGTATTTGGGGCCAGCGCACAGGGGCCGTTTGTCAATGCAAGTGATGGAATGGGAATTCTGTTTCGGAACAGCGGGGACATACAGGTGTTTGATGGGACGACGGCCGTGTATGGTGGAAACGGTGGCGTCGCCATTCCAACGGACCGCCCCTTCCATGTGAAGATTCAGGTTAGCACCGCGAACTTCCGGGGCAGTCCGGCTACCGTCAAAATGTTCATTGACGGCCGGCAGGCGACGATTGGAGGTGAACCGGACGGCAGTCATGTAAAGGCCACCGGATTCCGCGCGAACTACATTACTCTCGAGAGGTACGCATGGCCGGGGCCATGGGTTGATCTGATTGACAATCTGACGATTACAGCAACCCCGTGCATCAAGGCGGAGCCGGGTTTCGCCACTGCCGTGGCCGGGCTTCAGAGCGACGAGATCACAGTGACAATTCCACGGCAATTGAATACCGGCAAATCCGCCGAGGTTGTTGTCAAGAGCGCGGACCCATCGATTGCAGTACCGGTTGGGGCTGATGCTTCCGGGGCGCTGAAACTTGTGTTCGAAGCCGGCGGACAGACTTCGAAGACTTTCAAGGTCGCTGGAGTACAAGCCGGCAGCACCACTATTGAAGTTACCGGACCTGCCGGCACTTGTTCGATGGGGCTGGTGCAGGTGAGTGTTTCTTCCGGGGTTGGATTGGAAGAACTGGTGTTCAACGACAATTTCAACGTGAGTCAGTGGACTTACGATCTGAATTTCGAGAACAGCGGGCCGCGTCAGACCGGGTCTGCAGCGCCACTTTCATATTTGGAGAATCCGGCCCACGCTCCGGGCGCTTCTGCGGATGAGTTTACCCAGATTTACTCCGACGGCACATCGAGCAAGCTCATGCTCACGGTGAGCGACTTCACGTGGGCATCTCCGGATTACAATTTCATCGACGGCCCGAACTTCACCATAAGATTCAAAGTTGATCCTTCGGTTTATGATCCGGCCCGGTCGACTGCTGATTGGGCGGCGATAGTGTTTGGTGCGACGGCATCCGGCGCGTGGGTGAACGGGTCGGATGGCATCGGGATTCTGTTCCGGAGCAATGGTGGCTATCAGGTCTTTGATGGCACTACGCTGGCTTACAACGGTGCCGAACAGTCACTGCCAGCGGGCGAGCTTGATGTGCGGATCGAAGTCTCGGCAGTGAATTTCACCGGCACATCACCTGCGACTGTTGCCCTGTTCGTGAACGGGGCTCAGGTAAAGATCGCCAACGAGGGAATGACGTACACGAAAGCAGCCGGGTTCCGCGGCAATCGCATCACTTTAGAGGGTTATGCGGCCACGGGCAATTACTGGGCCTACACGTTCGATGACTTCAGTGTGACAGCAATGGCGTGCGTGCACGGACAGCCTTCACCGCTTGTTTTCGGTCCGGGGCAAACAACCGCGAACCTCACTGTGCAGGTTCCGCAGGCCTTCAACAAGGTGAATACGGGCAAAGTACGCCTGGTTAGCAGGAACCCGGGCGTGGCAACTTTCACCGCGGCGCCCGAGGGTGATCTGACGTTGACCTTTGCGGCCGGTGGACAGGCCAAACAAACGGTTGAAGTCAAGGCTGTTGGTTCGGGAATGACGGCGATTGACATTTACAATGACCAGGGCGTGTGCAGTGGCGATCCGATTCAGGTGGTCGTTCGGAGATCATTCGTCTCGAATCCGAGCTTCGAAAGCAACTACAACGCCGGGTTCCCGCACTATGGCAGCGTTGATGAATGGGATCGGACCGGCGGCGGCGGCGTGAATCAGAGCGACGGTCCATTCCACGACAACGGGGCCATTCCTGACAGGGCGCGCATTGCGTTCATGCAGGGAAACGGCGTGATGAGTCAGACAATTACGGGGCTGGTCCCAAACAAACAATATTGGGTGCAACTCCGGTATAACGTCAGAAACTGCTGCGGCGACCGGACGGTTGGTATGACAGTGAGGTTTGACGGTGTTGACCTCGGAACCGTGGATAACATTACCGCCGTGGGAGGAACCGAGAATTACAGGTTCCGAAGCTTTGTATTCACTCCGACGGCGGACACAGGTCTTCTCGAGATTGCAAGCTCGGTGACAGGCGATGGCACGTTGTTGATTGATGCGGTGACGATTGTTCAGCGTGACGAAGGCAACGTGATTGTGCAAAACCCGAGTTTCGAGGCCAGTGGCACAATCCCTGGGCCGGGCATTATCGCATCTCCTCAGAGAATCAGTGGATGGACATCTGAGGGTACTGTGGGAGTGGATGTCGGTGGCGGCGCATACGCCGACAACGGCACAGTGCCTGACCAGGACCTTGTCGGATTCATTCAAGGCCCGGGCGCGTTGAGCCAGACGTTGACCGGTCTGAGTCCGGGACAAACTTACAAGGTTACGTTCTGGTACAACGCCGGCTCGGCTGGCGTGGCGCATCTGAAAGTTACAGCGGGCACTGCGGTGCTCATGGATGCCGATGTGACAGCCGTTGGCGTTGGAAATGCTTTTCACAAGGCAACAACGACCTTCGTGGCTGACTCTGCCAATCCGGTGCTACGGTTCGAGCAGACTGCTGGAGGTACTGCGACGGTTTTGTTGGATGACGTCCGCGTTGAAGGCCAGGCGATCAACATTCCGTGTCTCGAATTGAATCTGAGCAGTCTTCAGATTGGGATTGGACAGGTTGATTCGACGTTGACCGTTTCAGTTTCTCCCGAATTCGTGGGCGAGAATGGCGCCACTGTCACAGTTAGCAGTGATGACCCGGCGGTTGTCGGGTTTGGCGACGCGGGTACTTCATCTGTTACACTGAGTTACGTTCCGGGTGGAGATAGGATTCAAGCTGTGTCGGTGAAAGGCATCAAGCGCGGGACTGCGACTCTTCGTTTCACGAACAGCAAGAACGTTTGTTTCAATCGTGAGGTAGTATCCGTATTGGTGCTGAGTTCGTTCGTGAAGAACCCGAGCTTCGAGGACAACTCGAACACTGTTTGGCCGGGATATGGGCCGTTGGCCTCATGGATGTCTGAGGGCCCGGGCAACACCGGCACTAACAACAGAAACGATGCGCCGGCGAATCGACCGTTCCTTGACAACGGCGCGACGCCCGATCGGGATCAGGTAGGATTCATGCAGGTGGACAAGACGATTCGCCAGACTGTGGTCGGCCTTGCACCGGGCAAGACTTATTGGTTGCAGTTCCATTACAACGCCAGAGGCGCTGCGGCAGGGACAGTGCTCGACCTGCGCGTGAAATTCGACGGCGCCGAGCTGTTGTACATCCCTGACATTCGTGCTGTGGGCGGGACAAATCCGTTCTACTTTGCCCATACGACGTTTGTGCCGAATGCATCGAGCGGGGTTCTGGAGTTTACGACGACAACGTCTGGTGATGTCACGGTATTGCTCGATGGTGTCAATATTGTACAACGCGATTCCGGACAGCTCTTGGTAAAGAATCCGAGCTTTGAAGCCAGCGGGATTGTTACGTCTCCGGGTTACATTGCCGGTGGCATCGCGGGTTGGGAAGCCGGTGGTGGCGGGCGCGGAGTGAACATCTCTGGCGTTGGCCCGTTTGCTGACAACGGGGTTAATCCCGACCAGGACAGTGTTTTGTTCCTGCAAGGCCAGGGCACATATGTGAGCCAGGTGTTGGAGGGACTCACGGCCGGCCAGAACTACACCGTGAATTTCGCAGTCAACGCGCGTAGCGGCAACACGCCGCACCTGAAAGTAACGTTCGATGATCAGGTGTTGATTGACGAATCAATAATGGCCGTGGGAGGGACGAATCCTTACCTCGTCAAGTCCGGCGTGTTCAGAGCTAATGGCGAGACCGGCGTGTTGCGCTTCGAGCAGACTTCGGCTGGCGATAACACAGTGTTGCTTGATGATGTCAAAGTGGTGGCAGGTGGAACAATAGTTGAAAAGGTTCGGCTGACCATCACGCTTTCGGGGACCGGGGCTCGGATCGCGTGGCCCGCCAGCGCGTCGTCTGTGACGCTGATGGCCACCGATGCGCTTGGGTCGCCTTGGCAGGACGTTAACTTGCCTGTTGTGGTTGAGGGCAATGAACGCGCGGTGTACGTCCCTGTCACGTCTGCCATGAGGTTCTTCGCCCTGAGAAAATAGGGGAGACAGATTACGTCCTCGTGGACTTCTAATTGTGTGATGAGGCGCGGCGGCCTTCGAGGAGCGGCGCCTCATGTAGTTTTTGGCGTGGCTTTGTCTCACACCGATCGGGCGTGCGATACCGCAATGTCTAACTGGTTCGGTCCGGTCGCGGCGCGTAACCGGCCTCGCCAAGCGGTTGTTAATCCGCTTGCCAAACTCAGCACCGACGGGTTTTCCCGAATGACAATCCTCGTTGTGCGGCTATCTTCAGATCTCGGTGGAAGTGGCTTTTCCACGCAGAACGGCTCGCAAGCTCGAGTTCCGCTTTGTGTGCCCATTTTTCGCCAATAAGGAACTGGCTTCTCCCCCCCCAGTGCCGTCCTGCTGCACAAAGATTCTCGGGTTGGAAGGCCGTGTTGATCTGGGTTTCCCAGGAGGTCGAGCACAACGTTGACAGACTACCCAAAGCAAGCCTGCCGCCTTAGAACGGAACCTCGCTAACACTCCCCGACCCCGTTTGATTGCGGAACCGAGTCGGGGCATCTGGCTCCCCAATATGGGGACAGGCACGACATTCTATGGTAAAATCTTTCCCATGAAACGAACCGTTCAAACCTTGGACCCAAAATACCTCCGACTGCGCCAGCGGCTGGCCCGCTTGGGCTACATCAGTCAGGGCTCGGTCTTGGATCGCTCCACACTCAAACCGCCCCGCAGCGGTTATCAGTGGACACGCAAAGTGGCGGGTAAAACCGTCACAGTCGCACTGAGCCGGCCCCAGTACCAGGCTCTGGAGCAGGCAATCCAAAACTATCGAACGCTGCGAAAGATCCTCAGGGAAATGGAACGGGTTTCGCGGCAGGTACTGTTCAAGGCCCTTCCGGACACGCACCGCCGCAAAGCCCTGTCCAAGAAAGTTTTAGGCCTTATCTAAGCGCCATTCGGGACAGACACGATATCGATATTTGGCCCAACCTACCGCGGTTGAGCGTGATGGAGTGGACCTGGGCGGTGGGGCGGAGCGCCGAGCATGCAACGGACGCCTTTATCCCGCGGCAATCATTCGGTTGCGGCTGCGCTGCACTGCGACATCCGCGGTCGTTGGCCAAAGGTCAACTACCATGTGCTTGCGATGTGATTGGCTGATCCAGGCTTACAACGGTGGGACGGATGCGCCGCCCAGAAGATGCCCGCCGCGAAGGTTGCAGCACACAGCGTCACCGGACAACACCACTCGTGAACCAAACGTCCCAAACCGGTCGGGTTGGAAACAACCGAAAGCCCCGGAAACATATTTCCTCTTGACCCGAAGACCGAATGCAGCAAACTAAATGAGACAAGAGCAGCAAAAGTGATTATGCGTGTCGAACAATTCAGCCCTTTGTCCGGGCGGAGACCCGTCCGGGAAGCTTTCACCCTGATTGAGTTGTTGGTTGTGATCGCCATCATAGCGATTCTTGCTGGGATGCTGTTGCCCGCGCTCGGCAAGGCCAAAGCAAAAGCCCAAGGAATCCAGTGCATGAGCAACAACAAACAACTGATGCTCGCATGGCGATTGTACGCCGAAGACAGCGACGACAAAATCGTCGAGGGGTACGGTCGGACTTACGGTTACGTGGGTGTCAGTTCTCTGGATTTCGACGGCGGCAACCCTTCGAACTGGGATGTCAACCAGGACATTGCCAAGGGGCCGCTTTGGGAACCGTCGGGCAAGTCACCTGGCATTTGGCGTTGTCCTGCCGACAAAAGCGTGGTCAGGCCAACCACCGGCCCCTTCAAAGGCCAGATAGTCCCACGAGTCAGAAGTGTTTCCATGAACAATTTTGTCGGCGGCAACGGGGAGTTGCCTTGGATTCCTGGATGGACACAAGACGGATGGCCCGCCGGGGTTTGGCGTGTGTACAGAAGAATCAGCGACATGGTCGATCCCGGCCCCACAATGACATGGGTCTTCCTCGATGAACGAGAAGACAGCATCAACGACGGTTTCTGGGTAACGCAAATGAACGGATACCCGAACCTCGCCACAACCGTAATCGTGGATTACCCAGCAAGCTACCACAACGGCGCCGCCGGTTTCTCTTTCGCGGACGGTCATGCCGAGATCAAGAAATGGGTTGATAAGCGCACCATGCCTCAGCTCAAGAAAGGGCAGACAATACCTCTTAACGTTGCTTCGCCAAACAACCGCGACATTTTCTGGCTTCAAGAGCGGGCAACCCGCCGGTTGCCGGGCAAATAGTGTTGTTTATCGTCACAAGATTCATCAGCCTGTTGATCGCACTTGTCTGTGTCACGGGGTGCGGATTCGTTGGGAATCAATCCCTGAGCGTGCGCACGGGCAAACGCGTGGTTTACCAGTCTGAAGGCGGCCAGCTAATTACCGCAACATATTACTGCCTCTCTGACGGCAGCCTCAGCTTCGTCAAAATCAAGTTGCCCGGCGGCAGAGAACGCACCCTCCCGAGAGTTCTGGCGGCATCCGGAGAACGTTACACTGACGATACCGACCTTGTCTGGTGGACAAAAGGCGATCGCGCGTTTGCTCAAACTCGCGGTGAAAACGGGCAATGGCAGGTTCTCTACGACAACTGCCGGCCTGTGTCGCGATAGACATCGCCCGGCCCGGCCACGCTGTGAACAACTATTCGTTGGCAAACCTCGCGGTATGACCGACGTTCATGCTCATTGAGGCGGGCGTTCTGCATCTCGAACTCACGCGCATGCCGGCCAAGGCGCGAATTTCGCCGAGACGCCGTGTACCGAAGCCGATCGCCAGTCAGCGGCGCCCGCAGAAAGGAACAGCCCATGAATTCAATCGCGTCGCCTGAAACGGAAACACCGCTCGCTCGGAGACAGCGGAATAATGCTGCGATGAAGTTGATAGTGATCGCGGGTCTCGTGCTTGTCGGTTTGGTGCCCCTAAGCCTCATCCGAAGTGTTCTCTTGGAAAGAAAAATGCGACATCGAGAAGCAATCGAAAACATCACCTCGACGTGGGGCAACGCACAGACCATAGCCGGTCCGGTTTTGGTTATCCCGTACTATCGGCAAGTCAAGGTCTGGAAAGAACAATCTGTAGCTGGTCGAACCGAACGAGTTGAAACAACCGAGCGGGTTCTTGGACGCGCCTATTTCCTGCCGGACGAAATTGTAATTGAAGGCGACCTGAAACCCGAAAGGCTGCACCGCAGCATCTATGAAGCCATCGTCTTCAGGTCATCGCTCAAACTGAGCGGGCGGTTTGCTCCGCCGTCGTTTGAGGACCTGAAGGTGACCGACACTGATGTGCAGTGGAACGAAGCGGTACTGATGATGTCGATCACCGATCTGCGCGGGGCGAATCAAACGCTGTGGCTCGAGTGGGGCGACGAACGCATCCCGCTTGTGCCGGGCGGAGCAGCGCTCACGATTGGTCCTGTGGTCCACGCACGTGTGCCCGGGGTGTCTGCAAGGTCAAAGCCACTTGCGTTCAAGCTTGCATTCAGCGTCAATGGCAGTGAAAGCCTTCGGTTCGCGCCATTCGGCATGCAGAACCGCGTGCGACTGACTTCGTCGTTTCCCGATCCGAGTTTTCAAGGATCGTTTCTGCCCGCGCACCGCAAGGTCACGCCCGCCGGCTTCGAAGCCGACTGGGAAGTGAGTTACTATGGTCGAGCGTATCCCCAGCGATGGTCGGACTTGGACCCGGATCCGTTCAGGGGCGAGGCTTTCCAGAATTCGTTGTTCGGGGTGACTGTCGTGCCGGTCGTGGACAGCTACCGGCTCGTCGAGCGATCAATCAAGTACGGCATTCTTTTCCTTGCCCTCGTGTTTTCCGGGTTCTTCATCTTCGAGGTGCGGTGGCCGGTGCGAGTTCATCCAGTCCAGTACACGCTGGTAGGGTCTGCGCTCTGCCTGTTCTACCTCGCGCTGCTGTCGCTGTCCGAGGTGATTTCTTTTGGTTTGGCGTATCTGGTTGGGGCTGGTGCCTCGACGTTTCTTGTGGCTGGGTACAGCGCATTCATGCTTGGCGCTGTGCGAAAGGCGTCGGCGGTCGGATTGGGTTTGGCCGCCATCTACGGCTACATTTACATCATTCTGCTCCAACAAGATTACGCGCTTCTTTACGGGACTGCAGCTCTGTTTGCAGTGCTGGCAGCAGCGATGTACGCCACCCGGAACATCAACTGGTACGAAACCCAACCACCTGCACAAAAAGCTGGTGATACTCCGTGATCCGTTGCCCTGTTCCCTCTGGCGTGATTAACCCACCGGGTTCTTTTTCGCTGCACACCCGGGCAAGAGCGGGAATTGGACTTGCGATCTGTTCCGGGTGTGAAAGCCGCTTTTACAGAGACCTGTGAATGTAGCTGCGCTGCGGCTGCCGGAATCCTCGGAGAATGCCCTGAATAGAGTGCGAAAATAGAGTGCCAGGCTTGAAGTTTGGGTGCCCGGGGCTTTTGACCCGGACCCGCCGATGAACCTGCCGGCCGGTGGCAGCCTGCACACCCCGTGACAAGGGGACAGACACGATGTTGGACCAGCGAGTCTGGCTGCGGCACACAGATATGGGGACAGGCACGATGTCCGATATACCGATCAGGAACGTCGAACGTCCAACGTTCAACTCTCAACTTTCAACGAGGTGACGGAAAGGGCGCATGGTGGGCGGGATATGGGGACAGACACGGAATTTGGACGACCGGACTCTTGACCCGGCGGACCTAACCAAGCGCCGGTTGGACGGTTCCAGCCGGCCGGGGCGCCCAGATATGGGGACAGACACGATTTTCGATATACTAATCAGGAACGTTCAACGCGAAACGTTCAACGCTGAACTTTTAACGGGGTGACGGAAAGGGCGCATGGTGGGCGGGATATGGGGACAGACACGGAAGTTGGACGACCGGACTCTTGACCCGGCGGACCTAACCAAGCGCCGGTTGGACGGTTCCAGCCGGCCGGGGCGCCCAGATATGGGGACAGACACGATTTTCGATATACTAATCAGGAACGTTCAACGCGAAACGTTCAACGCTGAACTTTTAACGGGGTGACCGAAAGGGCGCACGGTGGGCGGGATATGGGGACAGACACGGAATTTTGACGACCGGACTCTTGACCCGCCGGACCTAACCAAGCGCCGGTCGGACGGTTCCAGCCGGCGCGGGCGCCCAGATATGGGGACAGACACGGTGTCCGGTATGCCGATCGGGAACGTTCAACGTGCAACATTCAACTCTCAACTTTCAACGAGGTGACGGAAAGGGCGCATGGTGGGTGGGATATGGGGACAGACACGCTGTTTGGGCGACCGGAGTTTTGCGCTGTGGGCGATCCCCAACCGCCGGTCGGACGGTTCCAGCCGGCGCGGGCACCCAGATATGGGGACAGACACGATGTCCGATATACCGGTCAGGAACGTTCAACGTGAAACGTTCAACTCACAACTTTTAACCGGGTGACCGAAAGGGCGCATGGCGGGCGGGATATGGGGACAGACACGGAATTTGGACGACCGGACTTTTGAGCCGGCGGACCTGAACAGGACAAGCGCGGGTCGGACGGTCCAAGCCGGCTGTGGCGGCGAGATATGGGGACAGACACGGTGTTCGATGTGCCGATGAGGAATGTTCAACGTGAAACGTTAAGCTCTCAACTTTCAAAGGGGTTACCGAAAGGGCGCATGGCGGGCGGGATATGGGGACAGACACGGAATTTGGACGACTGGACTCTTGACCCGGCGGACCTGAGCAGGCGCCGGTTGGGTGGTACAAGCCGGCCCTGGCACCCAGAATGGGGGCAGACACGATGCCGGTGTACCTATCAGGAACGTTTAACGTCCAACGTCCAACTCTCAACGTTCAAGAGGGTGAGCGAAAGGGCGCATGGTGGCCGGGATATGGGGACAGACACGGAATTTGGGCGGCCGGAATCTTGCCCCCGTGGACCTGCCCAAGCGCCGGTCGGGCGGTCCCAGCCGGCCGGGGCGCTCAGATATGGGGACAGACGCGATTTTCGATATACTAATCAGGAACGTTCAACGCGAAACGTTCAACGCTGAACTTTTAACGGGGTGAGCGAAAGGGCGCATGGCGGGCGGGATATGGGGACAGACACGGAATTTCGACGACCGGACTCTTGACCCGCCGGACCTAACCAAGCGCCGGTCGGACGGTTCCAGCCGGCGCGGGCGCCCAGATATGGGGACAGACACGGTGTCCGGTATGCCGATCGGGAACGTTCAACGTGCAACATTCAACTCTCAACTTTCAACGAGGTGACGGAAAGGGCGCATGGTGGGTGGGATATGGGGACAGACACGCTGTTTGGGCGACCGGAGTTTTGCGCTGTGGGCGATCCCCAACCGCCGGTCGGACGGTTCCAGCCGGCGCGGGCACCCAGATATGGGGACAGACACGATGTCCGATATACCGGTCAGGAACGTTCAACGTGAAACGTTCAACTCACAACTTTTAACCGGGTGACCGAAAGGGCGCATGGCGGGCGGGATATGGGGACAGACACGGAATTTGGACGACCGGACTTTTGAGCCGGCGGACCTGAACAGGACAAGCGCGGGTCGGACGGTCCAAGCCGGCTGTGGCGGCGAGATATGGGGACAGACACGGTGTTCGATGTGCCGATGAGGAATGTTCAACGTGAAACGTTAAGCTCTCAACTTTCAAAGGGGTTACCGAAAGGGCGCATGGCGGGCGGGATATGGGGACAGACACGGAATTTGGACGACTGGACTCTTGACCCGGCGGACCTGTCCAAGCGCCGGTTGGGTGGTACAAGCCGGCCCTGGCACCCAGATATGGGGACAGACACGATGTCCGATATACCGGTCAGGAACGTTCAACGTGAAACGTTCAACTCTCAACTTTTAACGGGGTGACCGAAAGGGCGCATGGCGGGCGGGATATGGGGACAGACACGGAATTTGGACGACTGGACTCTTGACCCGGCGGACCTGTCCAAGCGCCGGTTGGGTGGTCCAAGCCGGCCCTGGCACCCAGATATG
>Ga0315298_1008421_pt1 | contig 13165 bp, 11 predicted proteins | sample WHS_1_MG_FD_203077 | JGI IMG/M metagenome (GOLD analysis project Ga0315298, IMG submission 203077) | Extremophilic microbial mat communities from Washburn Hot Springs, YNP, Wyoming, USA - WHS_1_MG | ecosystem: Environmental > Aquatic > Thermal springs > Hot (42-90C) | place: USA: Wyoming...
ACAAACCCTTGATATTATTAAGTTTTATCTAAAAGAGAAAAGAAAAAAAGAAAAGAGAACCCCAAGGGGACTCACTATTATCTTACCACATTCTTATCCTTTTGAAAATATAGTTGGGGAATTTCTATCCTACTATTATCTGCTATCAAAAGAGAAAAATAAGAAATATATAACACCAGTTGATCCATCTGTCCGTCAAAGTATAAGGCTATTTTCATGGTTTTGGAAGAGTTGTGTGCCTATCTGTTTATCAGAAACTCTAGGCTTTCCTATTAGGAAGCAATTAGGAAGATAAAAATAGGATTAAAAAGATGCTTCGGCTGGATAAATTTACACATAATCACCCTATATTTTATCATGCTAAACATGCCTTGTTTGGCTATTTGAAAGAGATAGTTTATCAAATAACTGGCAATAGAGATAAGGTTAAGAAAATAAAGGAAAGAATTTTCAAGCAACAAAAAGCGATATATTCAGAATATCTAAGTAATAGGAAAATACTGGATATAGGGTGTGGACGTGGAGATTTTCTTTCAAAAATCTGCCGAGAATACAATTCAACGGGCATTGGTATTGATATCTCTTGGGGGATGCTTAATTTTGCTAAATCAAATAATCCAGGTGTATATATAATGTCTGATTCTGGAAATATACCATTTAAGGATAAAAGTTTTGATGCGGTTGTTTTGAAAGGTGTTCTGCATCATCTTCCCACTGAAATTCGATTAAAAACCTTAAAAGAAGCAGAACGTTTATCAAAGGAAAGCATTTTAATTGAAGAGCCCTGTTGCTTTGAAAATCGCATTTTGAAACTCATTTCAAGATTATATTGGAAAATAGAGGATCATGGATATTATTATGGTTCAGAAAAAGATTGGGCAGAAATTATAGGTGAAGGAATTATTGAAACTATATTGGGCGAAGGTTTTGTAAGATACGTAATGTTCATCAAAAAGTGCAAATAGGTAAGCTTTGAAAAACATATTAACGATAGATCTGGAAGATTGGTATTAAGGTATGTAACTTGACACCTGCGAGAGGAACAGAGGCAATAGGAGTATTTAATGTTAGAGCAAATTAAATGCAATTTATGCGGATCGGATGATTTTCATATATTAGCGAAAACACGTATAAGCCCTTTTGGAGTCGAATCTAATTTAGTTAGATGCAAGAGATGTAATCTGGCTTATTTTAATCCGCGATTATCTATTAATGACGAAATGGAATTCTATAGGTCAGTATACATACAGAAGTATGGTGAAGAATTTTGGTATTATAGCAGAATTCGCTTTTTCAGATATATTCTGAAGAAACTAGAGTCAGTATTAAATGGTAAAGGGAAACTCCTTGATGTAGGTTGTGGAATGGGTTATTTCCTAAAAGAAGCACAAAAAAGAGGATGGGTTGATGTAGTTGGAGAGGATGTTTCCCATTATGCAGTAGAATATGCTAGGCAAAAATTAGGCTTACATGTGCTAGAAGGAGAGTTAAGCGAGGTAGGATTGCCTAACGAGCATTTTGATGTAGTTACTGTATTTAATGTTCTTGATCAGGTTCAAGATCCATTTGGTATGTTGAAGAAGATATTTGTATTGCTAAGGCGGGGGGGGGTACTTTCTATAAGAGTATCAAATCTTAAGTATAATTTGCTTATTCTGATGTTCGCCAATATTATGGGATTCCCCCAAAAATCGTCGCTGATTCACAGTTGTTTTCACATATATGCCTTTTCTTCAAAGAGCATTAGCAAAGCTCTCCAACTCGCTGGTTATACAGATATTAAAGTATATAATTCACCAATAGAAGGTGGAAATTTCAAGATGAGCTTATTAGAAAGGATTTTTAGATATTTAGCGTTCATATTTGTGCAGATTGTTTATTGGATCACATTTGGAAAATTGGTTATAGGTCCGTCTTTGCTTGTTTTTGCTCGGAAACCCAATATAGTATGAGAAATCTACTAACCATAGACCTAGAAGATTGGTATCAAGGTATAGAGCTTGCTCCATCAGCTTGGGATAGTTGCGAAAGCAGGATAGAGCATAGCGTTGGTAAACTGCTTGAGCTTTTGGATGAATCAGGAACCAAAGCAACATTTTTCGTTCTGGGATATGTGGCAGAAAATTGTCCTCACTTGGTTCGGGAAGTATCGTCTCAGGGGCATGAGATCGGGACGCATGGATATAGTCATCAGTTGATTTACAAAATTAATCCAAGTGAATTTTCATCGGATATAAAGAAATCATTATGTATTTTAGAAGATATTACAGGCAAAGCGGTAAAGGGTCATCGTGCGCCGTATTTTTCTATAACTAATAAATCTCTATGGGCTTTAGATATTTTGGTTGAAAATGGTATTCATTATGATTCTAGTATATTTCCGATAAATAACTATCGCTATGGTATTCCAGATGCGCCAAGACATCCATATAGAATAGAGACTAAAAATGGTTATATTTTGGAAATTCCAATATCAACTGTAAGGTTATTCAGTAAAAATTTATCGTTTACTGGTGGATTTTATTTGAGGTTCTTTCCTTATCGGCTTATTAAGCAAGCGATAAAGAAAATAAACGATGAGGGATTGTCCGCAGTAGTTTATTTACATCCATGGGAGCTTGATCCCGATCATCCGAGGTTGAATCTGCCATTGAGGATTAGTTTGACACATTATCATAATTTGGCAAGTACTGAAAAGAAATTAAGGGCTTTGTTAAACGATTTTGAGTTTCAACCAGTAACAAGCATGATAAATGAGATAGACAAATGAATTATGTTGTTATTTTTTTCCTATCCTTATTGCTTTCGCTTTTAATGGTTCCTGTTGTTAGGCGGATTGCCATAAAGTATGGCTTTGTTAATAAGCCAAAAGAGGATCGCTGGAAAAATCAACCAATCGCCTTAATGGGAGGGATAGCTATATTCCTAAGCTTCGTGGTTGCCGCGTTGTTGATGACTGAATTACAAAAAGAAATAATAGTTCTGCTTTTAGGCGGGTTAGTGATATTTATACTTGGCTTTCTTGATGACATTTTCGGAACGTATCCCGTAACGAAGTTTACTGTTCAGGTTGCAGTTGCTTTAGTGTTGATTGGCTTTGGCGTAGTTAGTAAAATTATGCCTTATATTTGGTTAGATGTTCCTTTAACTATTTTATGGATAGTTGGACTGACAAATGCTCTAAACCTTTTAGACAATATGGATGGTCTTTCTAGTGGAATTGCTATAATTTCCGCATTGGGAGTATTTGGGCTTTCTCTAATAAATGGTCAAATAATGCCAGCCTTGATGTGTATAGCATTAATTGGCGGTTGCTTGGGATTTTTGAGATATAACTTCAATCCTGCAAGGATATTTATGGGTGACTGTGGAAGCCTATTTTTAGGTTATACACTTGCTTCATTAGCGATATTAGGTGGATGGCAACACAGCTCTTCTATTGCTTCAACGTTTTTTTCCCCTGTTCTTTTGTTAGGAGTGCCTATTTTTGACACAACACTTGTCACGATTCTTAGGCTTGCACATAAGAAGATGCCGTGGCACGGCGGTAGAGATCATTGCTCACACCGATTAGCAAAGATTTTTAATGGCAATGAAAAATACGCCGTCTTATTGCTATACGGTGTTGGTATCTTGTCCAGTGGTTTGGGAATTATTGCAGCGATGTTTGGTTCTTTGGTTAGTATTATTGTAACTGTTTGCTTTTTCTCGGGTATGACTATTTTTGGTATGAAACTATCAAAAGTTGAATGTTACCAAGGTAATTTGGACATAATTTCAAATCAAAGTAGCGAACCCGTGAAAGAATAAACAATTAGATATTGGGGGTAGATATGAATGCCTTAATAACAGGTGGTGCTGGGTTTATCGGTTCTCATTTGGCAGAGGAATTATTGAAAAAAGGCGATAACGTCTATGTGATAGATAACCTTTCAACTGGAAATTATAATAACATAAAGCATCTTCTGGAAAACGAAAGATTTACATTTGTGCAGGGTAGTATTCTTGACCAATATTTGACAGAAAGAATAGTGCGCAAGGTTGACATCATCTATCATTTTGCTGCCGCAGTAGGAGTAAAATACGTCATGGATAATCCGTTAGCATCTATTCAATGTAATATCCATGGCACAGAAATAGTGCTTGAGTTAGCTAGCAAGTGGAGACGTAAGGTCTTGATTGCATCAACATCCGAAGTTTATGGGAAAAATGGTAATTCCCCGTACAAAGAAAACGGAGACCTTTTAATGGGTGCAACGACAATAACGAGATGGAGCTACGCTTGCACGAAGGCACTAGATGAATTTTTGGCTTTTGCGTACTTCAAGGAACAGGAAGTGCCAATAGTTATACTTCGTTTATTTAATGTCTGTGGGCCTAGGCAAACTGGGCGGTATGGTATGGTTATTCCTCGTTTTGTCAAAAACGCTCTTTTAGGTAAACCACTTGAAGTGTATGGAGATGGCTTTCAATCCCGATGCTTTGTCTATGTTGGAGATGTTATAAATGCTATCATTATTCTTTCGGACATGGAAAAAGCCATAGGAGAAATTTTTAACATTGGATGCACTTGTGAAATAACAATTAGAGATTTGGCTCAAAAGGTTATTGATCTAACCGATTCTAATTCAGAGATTAGATATGTCCCATACAGTGAAGTTTACGGTAGCGATTTTGAAGATATGATAAGGAGAGTGCCTGACATAACAAAAATTCGTGAATTCACGGGATGGGAACCTAAAGTAACCTTAGATGAATTGCTTTTGAAAGTAATTGATTATGAGAGATCAGTAATGAAACCGGAATCCGATTCCAGCAATATATTATCGGATTTAGCCTTGGCAAAAAGCGATCTTCAATGATTTCCCATTTGATTTGGCTTACAGAAGACCACTAACGAATAAGTTTAATTATCCTTCTTGACTTAATAGCGGTTTCTATAAATACAGTCAGGAATATTTTTTTCTGCATAACTAATTTGAAGGGGAACCTTTTGTTATTGCGGTTTAACATAAGATGGCTTTATATATTTCTTTTAACCATAGTATTTTTACTCATTGTTTCGGTACAGACCTTTTCTACTTCTTTGGTGAATGTCCCACTAGATCATTATTCCTACAAATTCATTGAGAGGTTACAAGCAAAAGGTATACTTGGGGGGTTTTTGAGTGAATCAAAACCATATTCTCGTGGTAAAGTCTCAGAGATGATTATGTATGTTTCGCAGCTTCTCGAAAATGGTAAGATCCATTTAACTGATGTAGATATGGATTTACTTGAGGAGATGAAAAAAGAGTTCGCTCAAGAATTAACGGAATTAGGGCAAAAAGAAACCCAGAGATACAAACATACCTTGGATTGGACGTCAGGGAACAAAATATTCACATTTGTATTGGGATTCACACAAGATGGCTCTTTCAGTAAAAGTGATAAGATACATACTAGCACGTTAAATACCATGTTTTATGGAGATATATCAAAGAATGTTTCATTTTATAACTATAGCAAAGCATCTTATGAAATCGGCGGAGAGAAACCTATATGGGTAGGGCTTGATCCTAGATACATTAGATATCCATGGAGAGGATTAAGTGATTCATACATTATTTTTGGTGGTTCATGGGGTGATATCCAGATAGGCAAAGATACTGTGCTCTGGGGACCGGGGTATCACGGTGTTATCGGATTGGCAGGTGTTGATCCTACTTTTGATATGATAAGATTTCGCACACGCGTATGGAAATTGAATTTTACCAATCTATTGGGATTTTTAAGGGACGACTTGAACAAAGAATACCAAAGTGATGTTCCAAAAAAGTATTTGTCAGCTCATCGCTTTGAGATAACTCCATATCCAGGGGTTTGTATCGCATGGCAGGAAGCCTATGTTTATGCAGAGAATTTGCAGATAGAGCTATTGAACCCTATCATGCCATACCAAATGGCAGAGGATTATCTGGGCGATATAGGAAACAATACGATGGAAGGTGATATTGTAATTACTCTTATACCCAATATGAAATTATACTCCGCTCTATTCCTTGATGATTTTCATCCTGATAAGAACCCATTTAAGTACTCGGGATTTCCATGGGCTATACTTGGTGGGATAATAATTGCAGACCCTTTCAGGATAAACAACACCGATGTTATACTGGAATATGCGAGGGTCGAGCCATGGACATATACCCATAAAGGCACTGTCCAAAATCCACCCATTCCCACTGCATATAAGCACTTTGAAGTGCCATTAGGACATTGGATTGGACCAAATTCTGATGACTTATTCGCACAATTGGACTGGCAAATTAACAAGAACCTAAGCGGACATGCTTCATATGATAGAATACGACATGGTGAGATAGGTGGAAATATGTATGATGTGGCTGACTATGGAAGAGAGGAAAAGAGATTTCTTGAAGGAATTGTAGAAGTCAAAAATATCTTTGATATTGGGCTGAAATACATGATTTTCAACAGGTTCGAGATGAACGTCAGTTATAAACAGATAAGAACAAAGAACAAGCAAAATGAGGAAACTAAGCTTCCCAAATATGACAAAAGATGGCAAAGCTGGAAACCCGGTTGGAATATCATAATAAATGAACTTGACATTAAATTGAGCTTCAGATACTAATCTGATTGCACAAATAATACAATCGCATTGGTTACGCCTTTATATTTACTAAGCTTTTCTGCACTCCTTGTTGCGCTATCTTTATTATCAAATTTACCAACTTGCACTCTGTAAAGTGCTGGATTCTCATTTGGTAATGGCGAAACAACGCTCACAGAATATCCTTTTTCTTTCAACTGTTTCGTTAATTCCTCAGCGCTACTGATTTCTGCAAAAACCCCGACCTGGACAGTATAATAGCCAGTATTTTCAGATTCGGTGTCTTTCTTACTTTTCTCAGAACTTGCAATTTGGGTTTGATTTGAATTTTGGATTGGTTTTTCTTGTCCAAAATCATTCATTTGAGTTTTAGGTGTTTGATTTTGTAACCCCTGTAAACCTGAACTTAATTTTTCAGTTTTGGCAGGTTTCGGTTGTGATGAGTCTATTATCTTATTAGAATCTGCTATAGTTCCAGAACTAAATGTGAATAATTGTGGTCGGACAACTAAAAGTGTCACGGTAGTTATAGAACCGAAGACCCCAATAATGATCAACCACATAATCAATGTTTTCCACAGCAAACCATGATCGCTTTCTATGAAAATCTTATCGTCTGCATAAGCATCTATCATACCTGTCAGCCACATAAGTATCAGCATGAAAATGAGCAACAGCTGTGCTAATTGTGAAGAGGGAGCTATGAAGATCAGGGACAGTATAAGGGCGGTATAGATTATGACAAAATTAACGCCTTTCCACACTTCGCCTTTATATATCTGCCCAAAACCGCAGTAGATTAATGATAATATCAATGCTAATTTACGATTCATTTGTGATCGCTTTAATATCGCTTGCCTGTAAGAATAAGAAAGGCTATAGCGATAGTTGAAATGTCTGATGCCATTTTAACGATATATCCCCAAGTTGTCCTATCAGGCTTTCTTGGGATAAATATTGTATCTCCATCACTAAGTTTCGGCAGTAAAGAAAATTCTCCTTTTGTCAAAACTTTTTCTAAGTTTACCTTTTGCTGCTGTTTATTTTCCGATCCATCTATTTCATGTATTAAAGTCACTTTTGCTAAATCAGCTTGAGATGAGTGTCCCCCTGCTAACTTTAAGATGTCAAGCATACTTACATTAGCGGAAACTTGATATATATCGGGTTTAGCTACTTCTCCGATTATGCTCACACGTATAGTAGGAAAGAAGGCGGAATGGACTGACGGGATCCTCTTAGCTCCTTCCATCATAGGGACAAATATCGTATCACCTTTTGTTAATAAAGGATTATTGTCTTCATTACCAGAGATCAAATATTGTTTGACGTCAATTTTTATTTCCTCAGGTGTTCCAGAACTAATGCGTATGATCGTAACTTTATCAATGGCAGATTCGTCAGCAAACCCACCAGCCATATAGATAGCATCAACAAGCCTTGATTCTTCTGTAACTGGATAAGCACCGGGCTTGATTACTTGTCCGATAACATTTACATAGAATGGCTTTTTTTCATTAGGTTCTGCGGGGACAAATACCGTATTTCCTAATCCGATTATCGGATTAGCATCTGGGTTCTCTCCCTTCAAAAAACTTGTAAAATCTATACGTTCCCGTTTATAATCTCCGTCTCCAGAAGCGCTAAACACTACTATTTCTTCAGGGACAGCATTATTAGACAGTCCACCAGCTTGGGTAATCGCATCCATTAAAGATAATGGTTTTTCTGTCTCAAATGTACCAGGCTTCACCACTGCTCCAACTATGTTTACATATTTTATACGTTCTGATTCTGACAATCTTGGGACAATTATAATATCGCCTGATTTTAGGGGTGGATTGGCAGAACGATCTGCCTTTTCAATAAATAGATCAAGATTTAATATTTGCTCGGTAACCTCGTTTCCTTGAGGTGTCCCGATCTCTTCTTTCTTACGAATTAGGACTATACGCTTCTTATCAGCTAGCGGTGTAAAGCCATTCATCATTCCAATAGCTTCTTGGACAGTAGTGCCTTCTGGAACTCTTATGAATCCTGGTCTCTGCACCTCACCTAATACGTGCACCATAAAGCCCTCAGCGGGGATTATGTAAACATAAGCTGTTGGATTGACAAGATAATCTTTTAGTTTTCCAGAGATTATATCGGATATTTGTTTAGCTGTTAATCCCGCAACATAAAAAGAGCCAATAGGCATTGGTAACGTCACATTACCGTTAAGGTCGACAGTTACATTTCCTGATAGCGACTGCTGTTCTACAACAGTAACAACAAGAGAATCGCCCGGTTTGGCAACATAATCGTTTACTGGAACCCCATTAGATATTAGCACTACAAAACATACCATTAATGTTAATGCGTTCGCCACTTGACCTTCCTATCTAGTTTATGAAACTGTTATATAACGATAACAAAAAAGTTTTATAGAACTATAATAGCTATCCCCCTTCCAATCATGTTAGAGTAACATTAGAGATTATTGATGATTATAAAACAGAGTATTGGAAAAGTCAAAAGAAAAAATTTCTACTTAATATTGAAATTGCCATAGTTCGTTTTAGATGTTGCTTTTCTTTCCAAACCATTTTTATGTCATGGTTATCTATGTGCTTTTAACATCTTTTGCGTTTGTTTAATTTGCCTTGTCATTTGCATAATGATAGTATCATGCCTCTCTGACATCTCTTGTATTTACATTTGCGGCTTATTTTACCCTTATCAAGTTGGCACTTGAAAATTCCTCCCACAGAAGAATAACAAATATTACCTACTAAAATCAATGGGAAAACGTAGATTAAGAAGCAGGGTAGATCTTATATCTCTATGAAAATCGAAAATAAAAGGATAAAGTCTTTGGCGTTTTTAATCTCAATAATTTTCTGTTGACTCAACAAAATAGGTTTTATAAAATACCAATGTTTGATTTATAAAGTAAACAACGAAAGCTATGATGATTTGGTCGTCGGCATTGGCGACAGAAAAGATAGTTCTTATGGAAAAATCTGTGAAGGCAAGATTTCGGATAGATTTTATCTTTTATGGGATCTAATCGCAGCTATTTGTTGACCATCCTATTTTATAGAAGTTATCTTTTAACACTGAACTATGAAAACATTGATACCATAGATTTGAGCTATCAGTGGAAGCTTGTTACAGCAGTGAAAATAATGTGGGTCTCGCTAAAAAGTATTGGCATTCTAAGGAAGATAGTGGCACTGCAATGAAAAAATAGTAGCATTTAGACAAAAACGTGGCACTGCAGTAAAGAAATAACAATTCTTGAAATTTGGCTAAACCCTTTATTTATAAGGTTCTGGCAGTTATTATCTTTGTGGAAAACTTCGAATCTAACTATTTTAAACCTAAATTTCGTCCAATGATGAGTTATTTTTGGTAATTTCACATCAAGTAAAGTAAAAGAAAATACAAGCCATTGCGACCTTTTTAAGGTATCATAAAGATAACACAAACCTTTAACCTTAAGGAAGATCAACAATGGCAAAAAAGATATTATCAAAAAATCATAAAAAACACAATAAAATAAACAACAAAATCTTCTTCCCATTAGTGGGAGAGTATACAAAGTAGTTTTCAACCCTTTATATCCATTGATAAAACTCATCATTACTGCGTTTAGAACACTTTTTAAATCTTATGGAATTATGGTCTCATTGGACAAAACTTAGGTTTAACATTCTTTGTTGACAATTCTCTTCCATAAATGGTATCTTTTAACGAGGTGATTTTATGGAAGAATGGATAACGGTCAAGGAAGCCGCAAAAATTCGGAATTGCACAGAACGAAATATTCTTCGTCTTATCGACAATAAAAAATTAGAGGCTAAGAGAAACGGGAACAAATGGCTTATACTTAGAAAAGCACTAGAAGTCAGTTCCGAAGGAAGTCCGAATTATTCCGAACTTATTTCCGTATTTAAAGCACAACTTGAAGAGAAAGATAGACAAATTGAACGGCTCCAGAAACAACTCGAAGATAAAGATAAGATATTAGAAGACGCTAGTCAGCGACACGATACTATTATAATGCAACTTACCCGGCAATTAGAGCAGAGCCAGAGAATGCTAGAAGCACATAGGGACCCATGGTATCGGAGATGGTTTAGAAAAAGCCAGCAGTCCCAGAATAGGTAGGTTTTTGGGAAAAATATAATTGCTAATTATGAGTTTTTTGTCCTGCGAGGGCAGATTTACACCGATTTCACAATTATTATTAGAATGGTTTTTTTATTTCTGAAAACTGAATCTATTTGTGGATTTTCATACTTGAGCTGTAATTTGTGGTCCTTACTTTCTGAATTTGTGCTCTTTATTTTGTAGGGTGGTTTACAAAATGTTTAGGTTAAAAACATAAACGGAGTCTATTTTAGCTTGGATGCGGTTTTACACAAAGAGCTGCTGTGTTCTATGTAGCTAATTAAATAACAACTTAAACAACAACAACATAACGTTTTGATTGGATCTGAAACTTAAGGAAATAAAAAACACATTTACTCACTATGTTGTTGTTGTATTAATAATGTTTTAAAACAGTACTAGAGTACTAGAAAAAACTTGATTTTTTGTGTGATCGCATAAAGCCTTTATTCATAAGGGTTTTTACTATTTTTTTATATTGCGTTTTTTCAATTTTCTTGTGTCAGAAGCACCTATTTCTTGTGTCAGAAGCACCTATTTCTTGTGTCAGAAGCACCTATTTCTTGTGTCAGAAGCACCTATTTCTTGTGTCAGAAGCACCTATTTCTTGTCCTTAGGATTAGGAGAATGGCAATGTATGGTAAAAGAAAGTCTGATACTGATGTAAATATTGATAAAACAGTCCCTATTTGTATAAGAGTAGGCAAAGATGAAATGAATCTTATAGAACTGCCCTTCACCCTTTTAAGCTCTCGGAACCCTAATAGCTGTTCTGTTATAGAACGTCATTGGCAGGGAGTAGGAGAAGATGGAAAGGTTAGAGAGTTCTATAAAATTGTTACTGGTCATCCACAGTTTGGGTTGCCTACCTTTCAGGCTGAGGAAGTATATATTGCCTTAATGGAAGTAACCAATAGACAAGGCTTTACCAGTAGGAGGGTCCATACTACTCAATATGAAATCTTGAAGATAATGCGCTGGAAAGGCGGAAATAGATATAAAGCTCTTATAAGATCGCTCGATCAGATGGGAGCAGTTTGGATTTCCACTAATGCTTTTTGGAATAATGAAACGAGCTCATATGAAAAAGTGGGGTTTGGTATTATTGATGACTATCGCTTTTTTGAGCAGGAACGTAGAGGAAAAAGGAAAGAATACGAAAGCAGTTTGCCTTTGGGTTTCGTTGATTGGAACCAGATTTTGTTTGACAGCTTCAAGAGAGGCTTTATTAAGACTTTAGACTCCGATATATATTTCGGTCTTACTACTAATACAGCAAAGCGATTGTTCCGATACATCGATAAGCATCTTTACAGAGGAGAGGTTCAAGAGATTGATCTTTTTAGGCTGGCGTTTGATAAGTTAGAAATGAGTGGCAATTATAGATTTTCTTCTCAAATAATTAGAGAGCTTAAAGATGCTATTACCGAGCTTAAAGAAAAGGAAATTGCTGTAGTTGAAATTGTCGAGAGTAAGACCACTACCAGTGGCTACAAAGTAGTATTTAGTCCCATTACAAAACCCCAAGTGATGGTACATCAGCTTAGTTTTAAAGAGAATTTATCTTCTGGGAGTGAAGAAGCAAAAGAAAGCGAAGCAGATTCACTCGAGGAGTCTAATGCGGTTGGGCAGTTAACGCAGAGAGGGATGACAATAGCCACTGCCAGAAGATTGGCCAAGGTTTACCCTGCTGAACAGATACAGAAGCAAGTAGAGGTATTTGATTGGTTAATAGGAAGTAAGAGCTCGTTAGTAGGGAAAAATCCAGCAGGATTTTTGCGTAAAGCCATTGAAGAGAACTACCAGCCACCGAAGGAATATCTTGAACAAAAGGACAAGAGGGACAAAGAACAGAAAAAAGAAGACAGACGGGAACGCTGGCAGAGATACAGGGAGGAACTTATAAGACAGAATACAAATAATTGGGATAAAGTATCGCCAGAGAAAAGGATAGAGGGCAGGTTAAGTTTTTGGATAGCGAGTGAGACGATGAAGGGGAGAAAGCCAACACCAAAACAGATAGAGGCTAAAAAGCAGGAGCTGATAGATGGCTTACCTCAGACTGATGAGGAGAGGTGGGAGTATCTATCACAGAATTATCCGGAGGATCCACCAGAGGATTTTGAGTGAAGGAGGGCATACATAGGAATATACATAAAATTTTTGGTATACCAATAATAAGTGATATGCGGTCTTTTATCCGTCGGTTCGGCGGGATGCCTCCCGACCCATCTCTTTTTCCACACCCACTCCTCCGCCAACGGGTATTTATAGAGGAGTGGGTGTGGCGTAGCCCAAAAGGGATTTTGGGCTACGGGTTCGCTTGAGGCATCACCAAAAAGAGATGGGTCGGTAGCACGATCCCACGAGCCAATCAGTCGTCGTCAGAGA
>Ga0315298_1008424_pt1 | contig 13164 bp, 15 predicted proteins | sample WHS_1_MG_FD_203077 | JGI IMG/M metagenome (GOLD analysis project Ga0315298, IMG submission 203077) | Extremophilic microbial mat communities from Washburn Hot Springs, YNP, Wyoming, USA - WHS_1_MG | ecosystem: Environmental > Aquatic > Thermal springs > Hot (42-90C) | place: USA: Wyoming...
CCAAGGGGAGAGTTCCACGCGGCCGCCCGACCGCCGGGCAGCCCCTATGCACGATGAGCAGGGCCGGACAGGTCCCAAAGTGCCGGGGAGCTATGAAACCGAAAGCTGCCGAGTCGCCCGAATGGGACCTGGCCGGAGGAAACGCCGTCGGTGGCCCCCGGGACCTGGCCGTATGGGCCGCCTCACGCTGCCCCTGGCGGCCTGGGCAGAGGCTATCGCCACTCGCTCCATGTTTTATGACACGCTGGAAGCCCTTTTTTAGCCGCTGTTGGGCCCTGCGGCTTCCATCGGGGGCACAAGACACGGCCAAGAGGGCGATTCTCTCTGCTACCTGGCCCGTCTTTGCCCCAGAAAAGCACGCAAATCTGCCCACCGGGTACGCAATGGCCCTACCGCACCGACTGCAGCTAATGGCGAAGAACCCAAGCTTGCTGTGTGGGGCGAAGTTCAGCCGTCGGGCGCGGCGGCTCCGGGCTTCTCTCTGCTGGGGGATCTGTCTGGAGACTAACGTGACCGCGGCCCGCTATCTCGGCATCTCGCCGAGAACCATCCGACGGTGGGTCGAATCCGGCGCTCTGCGAGCCCTCCGCGTATTCGGGCGCTGCCGCCTTCGCAGCCAGTGGCTGGACGAAGTCTACATGCAAGGAGAGCGCCTCTCGGCCTCTCTTGTGCGCCGACAATGCCTACCCGGAAAATCCCTGTCCGCAGCCAAGAATCGGCGTCGGGACGAAGCCGGCAAGGTTCACTTCGTCGTTTGAGTCTTGCCGGAACTCGGTTGGGCGTAGGTCGCCCCGCCGAGTCCTTCCAACAGCTTCTCCTGGTCGCTATCCAGCGGGTGCCAGTAGGCCTTTTCCATGATAGGGAGGGTATTGCCCATCCACACCGCCACTTTCGTCGGGGAGATGCCCGCTGCGAGGTGCCTCGTGGCAAACGTGTGCCGGAAGGCGTAGAGCGTCAGCTCCTTGCGGAGACCCAACTTTTTGCGTAACTCGCAAAAGGCGTCCTTGCACGCTTGATAGTTCCACGCTTTCCCGGTTGCCGACGGCAATAGCGGCGCTTCCGGATTGCCCTTGGCCTCCTCCAGCCGCTCCCGTACGTACTTCTCCACGTCCTCGGCCAGGAAGATATGCCGCGCCTTGCCCGTCTTCCCTCCCGCCTTGTGCTCCCCCGGGCTCAGGACGCACTTCAAACGCCCGTTGACTTCGTGGATGTGCTTGACGCGCAGCTTGAGCGCCTCTCCGGGACGGCATCCCGTCCGCAGAAGAAACCAGCACACTCTCCATAAGGTCGGCGAAGCCCCGGCGCGCACGCGATCCAACTCTTCCGCGCTTAGGACCGCCGTGCGGTACTTCAGCGGAGGAAGGCTTGCCCCGGCTAAGGGGTTGTGATCCAAGCGGCGGGTCTTTTTGACGGCGTGGTAGAACGCGGCGATAAGTATGGTTCCCGCAAGCCGGCACGTTCCCTGCGACCACCTTTCTCGCTGTGCGTGCAAGAAATCCTCCAGGTGCTTCGGCGTGAGGCTCTTGGCCTTCTTTTCCGGTCCTACGAACTCGAGAAACGCCTTGCCTATCCTTCGCGTATTAGCCACGTATGTGCGGCTTCCGCCCACCGTTTCCATGCGGCGATGTACGTATGCCACGTAGTCGGCCACAATGTCGCCGGCGTCGGGTTCCGTGTCCGCCAAGCGACCCGCGCCGTCTTCAAGGGCAAGTAGGAGCCTGGCGTATGCTTTCTTAGCCGCGGCCTCGTTGTGCTTGCCCTTGATGCGCTGGCCTTGGTCGTCGTACAAGGGGAGCTTCTTGCCGGTGATGCTGGAGTACCATGTGTTGTTCCATTGGCGATAGAAAATGCCGTCCGTACGTCTCCGTGCGCCTTTCCGGGTCATCGCGTCCTCCGCTTGTCTTGTCAGAAAGTGCAATTGGGAGTGCAATTTTGCTGCTCGCGCATAGAAGGATAAGGAATTTCCGCACGATTCGTCAAGCCGTGCCCTTATTGATTACAAGCAGGGCCTTGACGCGCGCCAGGCGGACCGGCACGCTGCCGCCGAACATGGTTTGTTCCAGGGCATCGAGGGCCAGTTCGAGAGCTTGTCCGGCGGCAAGCGTCTGGTCCAGGGCGTGGTACACGGCATCGGCTTGCCCCGGGGCAGTGCCGTCGGCAAGGTCCTGGCGGTATAGGACCCGATTGCTGTCGGTAAACAGAAGCCCGGCCGCCTGGTCCCGCCAGGTCCAGCCCAGTTCGATGCGGATGGTGCTGCGCAGCGTAGTGCTCATGGTGGTGGGGGGGCGGTACGGTGCACGAGGGCTTCAAAGTCGATGCGTATCAGCCACAGGCCGTCGGCGTGCTGCCGGGCCGAACGGGACTTTTCCATAATGCGTAGGGCCCTGGCCTGGGGCGAGATTTGCAGCGTGGCGCGGTGGAACGCGGCACGGAGGGCGTCGGCGATGGCCAGGGCCGCGTCGTAGCTTTCGTGCCACACGAGAAAGGCGAAACTGGCCTCGTCCCACTGCTCCGGGGTATTAGTAATCAGGGCGGCGCGGCACGCCTTGGGGACCAAAGCGGCACAAGGCGTGCTGGCGCCGCGGACGAGGCCGGTCGTCAATTTTTCCACCGGCAACAGGGCGTTGAGCGCCGGCGTGGCGGCCCAATGGGCGCACAGGGCGGCTTCCAGACTCATGGGCAAGGTCCGAACACGCAAGGGGCCGATAGCCAAGTCCCAGTTGCCCGCCCGGCAGGCTGCGCATGAACTGCCCGCCATGCCATCGGGGCGGCTTTACGGCTGCACCAGGGCGTCAATTTCCAACAGGGCATCGTTTCGCGAAGCGCTCCGCACCTGGCGGATGGTGTACAGCCGGCCCTGGGAATCCCGGAGCCGGCAGCGGGCATCCACCGGAGCGCCTTGGGGCAAATACACCGTTACGCGTGTGCTGGTCCATTGGCGACCCGGTTCGGCGTGCGGGCCTTCGGCCACGGGCTGGATCCTGGCCGAAAGGCCGTGGGCTACGGTTTGCCAGGTGGCCAGCAAGGCTCCGCTTTCGGTCTTGGTGTACACGGGTTGTTCAATGTCGATCGTATCGTGCCGGGCCGGGTCCAGTTGGCGCAATTCCGTCTGGCAGCGCCAGCGGGTGCCGGCGGCGGCCCGCTCGACAGCCAGGATCGTCCACCGCCGCCCTTCGGCATCGAGTACCGCATCGCCCAGGCGCGGGGCGTCGGGCAATTCCGAGGCTGCAAGGTGCCAAACCAGGCGCGCGGCCTTATAGACGCCCTCGGTGGGCGCTGCCTGCCCGGCGCGCTCGGCCAGGCGCAACGCGGCCGATAGCGGTACGCTGGCCGAGCCATCCGCCCGCACCAGCGTTACGGCCTCCAGGGCATCCACCACGGCCGGAAAATCGTCGCCCGGATCGAACATCCCCTGCTCCTCTGGGTGCTGCGGCCAAGTCGGCCGGCTCTCGGCTCCTTCAGGTCGATGCCTGGCTGGCGAACTCGAACGGCTCTTCGCCAGCGAGCTTGCGGTCGCACCAGTCGATGGTGGCCTGGAGCCGGCCCAGGTACTCGTTCCAGGCTACCGTCTGCCCATCGACGTAGTAGGTGGGTTTAGGCTGGGCGGTCAATTCGGCCAACAGGGCCAGGGTCTGCGATTTGATCGCACGAAGCTGCTCGGCATCGGTCATGCACGCACCTTATGCAGAGACGGGGACAAGCGCCTGCGGAGTCGTCCGCTTCGGCGGGGCGCGGCGTTGCCGCCTGAAGATGTCTTCTTACGCAGCACCAGTGCACTTGACCACGCAGCGGGGGTCGAGCACCGCGGCCGCCCCACGCTCCGAGGCCTTGAACCGCACCACCACGTCCTGGGTAAAATCGGCTTCGCTGCCCAAAGGCGACTGGGTAACCGTGATGGGCCAGTTCTCCAGGTAGGCGAAGGCCCGGCGGAAATCGCCGATGAACCACCACTGCCGAGCCGCCGCCGCACTGACGCCCGACGCCACAATCCGGCGGTATGCCAGCCGGCTGTCCACCACGCGGTAGCCGGCCAGGGGGTTGGCGGCCGAGGTGGTGGTGGCCGAGCCGGCCTGCGTGTAGCGGATCTCCGTGGCCTGGAACACCCGATTGGCTGCGTGCCGGTACGCCGGCATCACCAGCACCGTGTTGGGACGCACCAGCACCGGCTCGCCGGTGTTGGGGTCCAGCAGGTCGGCAAAGAGCTGTTCGGCGGCGTCCACATCGGTCCAATCCACCAGTTCGTTGTCGGTCAGATGGTTGACCCATGGGCCGCCCGCCCCGGCCGCGTAATAGGTGTTGTATGGCGTGCCTTTCCACTTGTAGTTGTTGGTAACCCCAATCACCAGGTCCACGAGGCGCTTTTCCTTGTTCAGGCCGAGGACTTCGCCCACCTCGGCGGCCCGGCGGAGGACCAGATGGGTGCGGTCGAAAAAGATGGCCTCGCGGGTAACCGGCACGATCAGGCCGTGCTTGCTGGTCGCAGGGGTTTCGATGTAGTCTTCGGCGAAGCCCACATGGGGGTAGGGCATGCCCGGGTGGATTTCGGTGGCCTCGTCGGGGATGCGGGCGATGCCGGGCAGCTTCTCGCCGTCCAGACGCGTGGGGATGGTGTCCACCAGCCGCGACACCACGAACGCCTCCTGGGTGTACGCCTCCAGGATCTTGGCCTGGATGACCTGCCCGGTGATGTTCAAAAACGCCGTCACATCCACACCTTCGCTGGCCTCAGCCAGACACACGCCCCCTTGGCGCGGATCCAGCATGCGGACCCAGGCGTGGCCCTCGGGGATCAGCCCCTCGGCCAGGTCGCGGAGGCTGAAGTCTTCGGGCTTGAGGTGTTTGTGGTGCAGGGCCTCAGCCAGATGCTTGACGGTGGCCTGCGACCCGTCGAGCTGATAGCGTCGCCGCAGTTCGCGGCAATTGATCGTACTCACAGAAGGTTCTCCTTTGCGAAGGGGAAAGCGATCCGGTGGGAGAAGGAGGGGCGCGCGGCCCGGCCAGCACCCTGCATCACACGCCGCCGGTCATGACCGTCGAGCGGATATCGACCAGCACCGTGGTGGCTGCCGTGGGGGCCCGGCGAGCAGCCCGGCCGATGGCATACTGGGCCTGGGTGACTTTGGAGACCTGCTGATCCAACAGGGCGTTGCCCGCCGCGTTCTCGTCGCCGCCAATCAGGTCGCCCAGCTCGAAGGTGGTGCTGGGGCAGTCGAACTCGAACACGCCGGTGGTGGCCACGCGGATGGGGTCGGTATCGCCTGGCCGGCTTCGCTGCATGGCCACCCCCAGGAACTTGGCCGCCAGGGCCGCCTGATTGGCCGACTCGGTCCCTTGATCCGGATGGGCCGAGGCCGGCTTGGCATCGTCCGTGTCCAGATACAGCAGGTCCCCGATTTCGATTTCGGTCGCGCTATCGACCGCGGCGACCACTGGGTTCGTGTCGCCGTAACGCCAACGCATTCGATCGGCCATGGGAAACTCCCGAGTGCAAAAAGGCAAAATGTCAGGGCGTAAAATCCTGTAAGCTGGTCCGAGGGGCCGGGCCGCGGCGTCAGGCCCCCTTGGCCTCGCTGGCACATTTCCAAATCTTGCGGGGCTTCCTGGGGCGGCGGAACGCTTTTCTGGGGCCAAAAAAGGTGGGCCAAAGCCGCCGGCTCGCCAGCGTCCCGGGCCCGCCCGGCGCTACGATTGCCGGATGGCCTCGGCAAACGCGCGGGCGTCCTGTGGAGGCGGTCCCAGGAGGCGGTGCTGGTCCACGGAGCGGGGCGCCAACAGGCGAGCCATTGCCTCCTCAAGCCGCTGGACCGCAGCCCGCAGGCGGTGCATTTCCAGGTTCTGTTCTTGGAGCAGGGCATCGACCAGATCGGGCCGGCGCAAGCGGAGTTCTTCCACGTTCCAGCCTTGGGGATCGGTGGGGGCGCTGGCCGGGCCGGCCGAAGGCTGGCTTTCGAACAGGCCGCGGGTCGTCGCGGGGTCGGCCACCAGGTCCACGCTCTGCACGCGGAGGATCTCTTCGACGGTTACCCGATCGCCGCTGCGGGCGGTGCGGGCCTCCACGTGGTGCGAAAACCCTACGTTCTCCGGGGCATGCTCCGCGTCCCAGAGGAGCTGTTCGGCCAGGGCGTGCTTGGGATTGAAGTGGAAGTCGCCGTACAAGCCGTCGGCGCGGGCCGCCACGTTGCGGATCACCCCCATTCGGTCCTGGTAGTCGCGGGGTGCGTAGGGGCCGCCCTTGGGATGATTGACGTTCACCTTGGCGCCTTCGTACAGGGCGGCGGCCTGGGCGAGGGCTTCAGGGCGATAGGTGCGGCCGTTGCGCGATTCCAGGCCCAGCAGTTTTACGCCGCGGAGCACGCCGGCCTGCCGGTCCACGCGGACCGCCACGCCTCGGGAATCGACGAACTCGCAGAGGATTTCTGGCATGGATGGCTCCTTGGAGCAGGGCAAAACAATGCGATTCAGCAGGAGCGGCAGCCGGCGAGGGCTTGGGGGGAGGTGCGACAGCCCGCACCTGCCGGGGCAGGGTGGGCAGGCCCGCCGGCTCACCGCTCCAGGCGATCCACCTTTTGGCGCACGTGCTGGATGACGCCATCCTGGACGGCGGCTTCGACAGCCACGGTGCCGTAGAAGCCGGGCTGCAAGGCCAGGCGGAGCAGCTCCTGCAAGGCCCGCTCGACCAAGGCTTGGCGCGTCTGGCGAGGGTTGGCCGCTGGCGTGGATCGCATGGGGGCCAGCCTAGCATATAGTGTACGTATGTTCAATACCCGTTTTTGGCCGCCTCGATGTCGCCCCGTTCGCGCCGCGGATCCAGGCCGTGCCGCGCCGCCATGGTCTCGGCGGACATCGCCCCGCAGGCCACCAGAATGCGGTCGGCCTGGGCCTCGCGGAGTCGGTCGCGCACTGCCAGACTGGGCGCCTGGGCATCGAGGGCCAAATGGTCCAGGGCGTCGGCGGGGAGTCGGCCTGCGGCCACGGCGCCGCGCACCGCACGCCACAGCACTTCCAGATCGTCTTCGATCAGGTCCCGCTGCAAGCGCTGGAACATGCGCACGGCCGGCCCCTCGGCCACCATGGTGGACGCGTAGTTGGCGTTGGAGGCGTCGCTGGTGAGCATGAACTCGGGCATGACCAGGCGGCTGGCGATGGCCCGCAATTCCGCCTGAAGCACCGCCACGTAGCGGGCCGCGTCGATCCCCGCCGCCGGGAACTGGTACTCCGTGCCCGCCAACGCGTCGAGGATCGTCCCCGGGGCATACCGCCGGAAGTGGGCCGTGCGCCCGGGAGCCGGGCCGGCCACCACCGCGTCGGCCTGGCCCTGCACGAACTGCTGCACGCCGCCGCGGGTGGCCCCGCTGTGCTTGCGGATCAGTGCGATGGCCGATTGGATTTCCGCTACCACGCTCATGTTGCGCAGCAGTTTTTCCGCCCGGCGGAGGTTTTTGAGCACCGGATAGAACAGCGGCAAGCCGCGTTTGACGTTGGCATCCACATTCGCTTTGCGGTGCTGCACCTCCTCGGCCGGCACCAGGCGACCATCGATCCAGTAGCCCAACACCGTCTCCACATCCTCGGGCTCGGTCTGGATTCCGAAGCTGGCGGCCGGGTCGGCGGCGCGCTGGGGCGGCGTGGCCACCTGGTCCGGCTCGACGAAGCGGACCCGGAGTACGCCATCTGCCCCGGGGAAGAACCGCAGGAACGCCTCGCCGTCGCGGTCCATGCGCCGCACGATTTCCTGTTGCCGCTTCCGCCATGTGTTGACGCGGAGGAACTCGTCCACCACCGCCTGCGCCTGGTGCGCCAGTCGCTCGACCTCCGGCCCCGTGCGGCCTGGCTTGGGCACGACCCGGTACACATGCCCCGGCCCCACGAGGTAGGAAATCCGATTTTCGTGCCCGTTGATGGCGAACTCGTTGTTTGCTGCCAGGGCTCGGCACTGGTTGCGGACGGCCCGCAGTTCGGCTTCCGTCATGAAAGGGACGGCGGCGTGCGGCGCCGCCGCTCCCGCTCCGGCAAGCGCCAACCAGCGAGTGCCGTCGGCGTCGTACACCGCATCGGCCGGGTCCACCAGCCGGTCCCAAAGATCGTCGAAAACTTCCAAAACGAAGCGAGCAGGCGCGGGCATGGGAGGGTCCTCTTGAATGGAGACGACAGAAATTGAGGGTGCCGGAGGGTGCGGAGGCTACCGGCCAATCGGCAGCCGGCCGCCCAGGCCGTCCTCGCAGCCGGCCAGCAGGTCGCCGGCCAGGCGCACGGCCATTTCGAGGGCGTCCGGGCCGTCGTCGTAATCGGCCACGGGAAACTGCCGGAGCTGTTCCACCAGCAGGCGCGTGGAGGGCGAACCGCTTTTGAATCGCAGCCGGCCTCCGGCCAACAGGGGCCCAAGCCGCCGGATCCGCACCCGCTTATTCAGGCGGTTATCCAAAAGCCACATGCGCACGCCCAAAAGGCCCTGGCGCTGGAACTCCCGCTCGAACTCGGCGGCCAACAGTTCCTGAAACTGGTTGGCCTCGATGCCGAACGCGTCGGGACGGAAGCGCTGGCACCAGGCGACGCCGTCGGCCACGATCTGCGGGGTGGGGCGGCGGGCCAAGTCCGCTTCCACATACAGCCGGCCATCGCCGGCCACGCCCACCAGCACAAACGCCGAATAGTCGCCCCGCCGGGCATCCGCCCCTTTGCTGGGGTCCAGCGCCAAGGTGCGGACTGCCACATCGGCCGGCCACTCGCCGAACCATATCTCCTCGCCGAACCACTCCTCTGGCCATTCGCACAGTTCGGGGTTCAGCGGCCGGTTCTGTTTTTCCCGCTCGAAGGCGGTCCGCCCGCTTTCGGCCCGCATGCACATCAGCGTGTACAGGTCTTCCACCTCCGGCCAAAGCACCACCGCCCCGGCATCCATCGCTGGCCGGTGGGCGTGGTAGAACTGCCGGGCCAGTTCGGCGGCCCGGGGGTTTTCCACCTCGGCATAGATTCGCTCCCACGCCTCCCACAGGGCGAGGTTTTCGGGCCAGCGGACGATGGCCCGGAACACCCGCGAAATCCACCCCGGCGTTCGATCGAGGCGCACAGCCAGCGCGTCGCGGTGCAGCGCGGTGGCCAAATTGACGACGTTGGTCCGGGGCGTCCCCGCCCGCAACAGCGTGCCGTGGAACCAGTCCCACGAGCGGCGGCGCATTTCGGCCGACTCGATATGACCGTCGTTCTGCAGGTCGTCACAAACAATCAGCGTCGGGCGTTCCGCCCGGCGGCGCCGGCCGCGAATCCGCTGCCCCGTACCGAACGCCTCGATGGCCACACCGTTGCAAAGCACGGCGGCGCCGGCCCGCCACACCGGACCGCGACCAGCCGCCTCAGGGTAGTCCTCGGCCAGACGCGGGTTGTCCACCAGTTCGGCCTTGAGGTTTTCCAGGTGGGCATGGGCCTGATGTTTAGTATCCGAGACGATCCAGATGTAGGGTTCGGTTCGTTCCACCGCCGCTTGGAGCACGAAAGCCAGAGTGACCAGCGTCGATTTGGCCGCCCCCCGCGGCCCCAGCACGTTGATTTTGGTGCCGCGATGCATCACCATCTTTTCCAGTTGGTCGGCCAGCCAGCGGTGCATAGGCGAGGGGGGTTTTCGGAAGTGCTCGGGCAAGTAGCGGCGCCCCCAGTCCAACAGGCTCCCCCCCGGGCCTTCGCGTTGGCGGCGGCGGCTTCGGCCGTGCAGCCGGCCCAGGCGCCGGCCAAACGCCTGCAAGGCGTCGGCCAGCCACCAGGGTCCCGTGCCGTCGAAAAGGTCCTCATGCCGGGGCATCGCTCGGTCTTCCGCCGCGCCCCTGAATCTTCTGAATCAGCGTCTCGACCCGCCGGAGCACCGCTTTGCGGTACCGGGCCACAGGGATCTCCTCCACCAGGATCTCGGTCAGCTCCATGAGCAGGCGGACCGCCTCGTCGATACGCAAGGCGTCGGGGCGTCGCGGGGCGAAGTCGTCGGGATTGATCCGTTCCAAGGCCCAGGCCGCCGCCCGCCAGTACTGCTCCTTGGCCGCCGCCTTCTGGATGTTGCGCATGTATCCCACTTCGGCACTCTGCTCGGCGCGGCGGAGGCGCAGGCCAAACGACGCATCCCGCTCGGCCGTATTCTGGATGGTGCTTACGGAGCAGCCCACATACCGGGCTGCGGTGCGGCGGCTGCATCCCACGCTCACGATCGCCAGGATCTCGCGGCGTTTGTATTCATCCAAAACGGGTGGCCGGCCTGTTTTTGCCATACTCTGATCCGTCGCTTAGGCTTCCGGCGGGGGGAACATATTCGAACGATACCACGGCCCGGCCTTGCGAGCCGCGGTAGCCCGGCACAAAGCGATCCTGCCGGCCCGACCCGGTCTTTCTTACAGCCACCGCGCGCCACCGCGGCGAGCGACGGCAATGCGCAATCACGGCAGGGTGCCCGGCGGTGATGTTGACCCGGTACCCCTCGGCCCGATGAATCTCGGCCACCGCCTCCAATAGCGCCGTTCCAATCCCCACGCCCTGATAGTCCGGCAGGGTCACCAAGCGGCTAATCCGCCGCCGGCGGCGAGCCCCGATCAATGGCAAGGTGGCGCAAAAAGCCACAGGAATTGCCGGTGACGGGGGACGGGGGTTGGGTGACAGGGGACGGATGACGGGTGAGGGGGAAAAGGGGTCACGTGACGAGAAAGAGGTTTCAGGTAATGGGGGAGAGGTGTCTGGTAAAAGAGTGCCGCCAGCACCGTCCTCCATCCCCTGACACCCGTCACCTGTCATCCACAGCGCCAAGAAGCACTGGGCGCTGGGATTCAACTGACCGCTCAAATAGTGATGGTGCGCAAACAGCCGCCACGCACGACTTCGGCAACGAACGATCGCAAGCTGGATTGGCGGTCGTGGAAGGCACCTCCATTGGAACGTAGCCGAGGCCATGTCCAAGACCCAGTCGGGCGTCAACCACTCGGTTACGTCGTAATGGCAGGTTACCGCGACGAAGCGGCAGCCCAGCCGGCCGGAGCGAATCGCTTTGGCGATGGCGGCCGAAGCCACGCGGGCCACGTTCCGGTCCACGACGCTGGTGAACTCATCGAAGGCCACGGTTTGGGGGGACAGGTGACGAATAACCGGTAACAGGGCCTGCCCCCCCTCACCCGTCACCTGAGACCCCTCACCAGTCACCCGCAACAGCGCCCGGGCCAGGTCGCAGCGGAACTGCTCGCCGTTGGACAGGGCGTGGTACGGCTTGATCCAGCTTGGCGGCGAACCGAATCCCACGGCGGTCAAGGTGCCGGTGATCTCCTTGATAGAGCGATTGCCGAAGCAATCGACCACCGCCCGATCGGCCGGCCACGGTTGCGGCCGGTACAAGGCCGGACCGAACAGCCTCCGGGCGATCGTGGTCTTGCCGCTGCCCGAGGGGCCCACGATCAGCCCGATCCGCCAAGAACGACCCGCCGAGCCCCCAGGGCTGGCCGCCGCCGTGCCGGTCGATTCCCCCTGGCTTTCGGCTTGCTGCCCCCGGTCCTCGGCCTCCTGGCATTCCGCGCCCAGCCACTGGGGCACGTCCACCGCAAAGCGGGACAGCGCACGCTGGGCCAGCGGCACATCGAACATGCCAGCCACCTGCTGCACGCGGAACGAATCGAACACGGGACAGGAGACGGTTACCTCGATGCGCATTGGGGGATTGGAGACGGTTGATGGTGGATGGAGATCGAGGATGCGGGATGTCCGCCTGCACTCAACCGGCAACCCTCACAGCGTGAGCAGGCGGCAGCGGAATCCCTCGGCCACCAGCCGCTGGTATACTTCTTGTTGCTGGGACTCGTCGCGGCATTGGACCACCACCTGAAAGGCCTCGGGCACGGGCATGTCGCGGGGCGGCTCCGGGGCGGGGCCTTCTTCGTCTTCAGGCGTCGCGTCTTTTTCGGTCAGCCGGTCCAGCAGGCTCTGTACCGCCGCGTTTTCGGTGTGGATATCGGCCAGCAGTTCGGCCAGGATGTCCTGGTCGGCACCGGCCAAGCCGGCCAAGGGGTCCAGCAGGGCCAGCAGTTTGGCCGCTTCCGCCTCGTCCAGATCCAGCACCAGCACCGGCACTTCCATATCCGGGGTGGTTTCGGCCCGCAGGTGGCCGTCTATCAGCTCCAGCGAGCCGTCGGGCAACTGGCGGGCCAGCAGGGCATCGGCATAACCGATTTCGGCCAGCACCCCGCGAAGCGCGTCTTGCTGGGCCGGAGGATGGGTACGCCAGTTCTTGGGGTGCGGCCGCAGGAGGCTGGCCCGCACCCGCCGCAATTCCTTGATGCGGTCTCGAATCTGCATCTTGCAAGCCCTTGCGAGGTGCCAGGGACAACGGGGCAGTGTATCGCGAAAAAACGGTGTTTGATCACCCAGGCGGTATGAGCCAAGCCCCATGGCCAAGCCGAGCGGCCCGGCCTCTAAAGCCGGTGCGCTCACGCTTGACGCACGGCATCGGCCAGTTCGGCCAGTTGCACGGCGTGGCTTTCCAACCGGGACTGGTGCTCGATGCACATGGCCAGGCGCTTGTCGTGCGAGGCGGCCAGTTCGTCCAGGCGCCGGCTGATCTCCTCCAGACGCGTGGCGATGACCGCCAGCTTGGCGTGCACCGAAAGCATCCACGGTCCCAGGCCCAAGACCAGCGAGACCGCCACGCCGATCACCGCGGTCCATTCCTGTACGCTCATGGTGTTCTCCCGGGGCGAGGGCTTTTAGGGGGCGGTGGGCGCGTTGTCACGCTATCCGGCAGAGGAAGCCACGTGGTCCGATGGTCACTTGGCGGCCGGGGCGGGCGCCGCAGCCGTGCGTTCGCGATTCGGGCTGGCCGACGGGCCGCGCGGCTCCTCGCTGGGCCGCACGCCATTGGGGATTGGCACCCGATTGGCATCCCCGCCGAACGAAACACACATGTCCCACAGCTCCGCCAGCGAGGCATACAGCATCAGCGACTCGCGCGGCGTGATGCGGTAGGTGGCGAAGCGGCTGTCCAACCGCGTCGCCTCCACAATGTGCTGATCCAACGCGGTAACGAACATTCGGGCATCCACGTTCCGCAGATCGATCTGGCTGGCCAGGGGGATGTTCGGGTCCGACCCATCCAGCCGGTACGGCAGGTCGAACTCGCGCCCGGCGGGCCGAGCCACTTCGTCGCCCAGC
>Ga0315298_1008426_pt1 | contig 13162 bp, 20 predicted proteins | sample WHS_1_MG_FD_203077 | JGI IMG/M metagenome (GOLD analysis project Ga0315298, IMG submission 203077) | Extremophilic microbial mat communities from Washburn Hot Springs, YNP, Wyoming, USA - WHS_1_MG | ecosystem: Environmental > Aquatic > Thermal springs > Hot (42-90C) | place: USA: Wyoming...
CAGAAAGGTGGAAGAACAACTGGTTTAACAACAGGTGTTGTCGATGCTATAGGTGTAACTATCCTTGTAGGTTATGGTCCCTATGGAAACCTCGTATTCAACAACCAAGTTATAGTGGCTTCTAGCGAGGTTTTCGTTCAAGGCGGTGATAGTGGAAGTTTAACTGTCGAAAAAGACTCCAAAAAGCCTATTGGAGTACTTTATGCTGGCACCCAAGACGGGCTGCTAGCGGTCATCAACGACTTTTCCGTATTTTCTGATATGCTTGACGTGGGCTACTTACCAGTGGCGAGCGGCAGAATTGTTGACAAGGAAACGGGGAAACCCGTTGCAGGCGCCCTTGTTGAAATCCCCGAATATGAGATTATAAGCGTAACCGACGATACTGGTACATTTCTTTTTGGAAATCTTGCTTATGGGGCTAAGCTAACCTTAAAAGCCTTCCATCCTCAATATAAAGAAGTTACAATCGACTTTGTCGCGGACCAAGATTACCGCGATTTCGGTGACATAGCGCTTGAGAAACTTCCACCATCATCGCCAACTCTGAGCCAAATCTTAACCGATGCCACAACCTATATTACTTACTTGGCGTTGTTTAATTACATTGTTGCTCCTGAACTAATCTCTGCTGTTAAGGAGTGGTTGAAACAATGATTAGAGACGATTTTAGTGGTGTTGGAAGCCCGAAGCCTGACGTGTGGGTTTCTCTAGGCTCTCCGAAAGTTGCTGACGGTATGCTTTACCTAGGAACAAGTGGCGATGGCGTTAGAAGCAAGACCAAAATAACTTTAGATGATGCCGCTCGCGTGACGGTTGTAGTATCAAATGGCTCAGGAGCCATCTACCTAACACCTTATGAGGTTGATACACACCCAGATACGCTAGTGCCAAGAATTCCCTTTTATAAAATAAGTTACAGCCAGTCTGGAAACTTTTACAGCGTTACGATTTCAAATCAGGATAGGACGATAGCCAGCGCCTACGTTATTTTAAAGCTCAAAATTTTAGCCAAGTGTTCGGGCAACACCATCAACTTCATAGGTGTTGGAAAAGATGAGGCGGGAAACGATGTAGAAGTTGTTATTGCATCCTTTACCAACCAGTTTTACAATCAGAACGTGGCATTATACCTTTTCGGAGGCGCGACAAACATAGACTATGTTGAGGCGGGGAGCGGAAGAGAGCTGCAAGCCACATTCTTCTACGAGTCTCTGATGCCCGTAATCATGGCTATCGTTCCGTTAGTGCTGCTGATTGCAGTTATTAGAACCGTGCTTAGGAGTGTGAAGGAACTTGGCGTACACTGAAATTACCGCATTCACAATTCCGCCAGAAGCAGACGCAGGAACACAAATTGAGTTTAACGTTGCAGTTAAGCTGCTGTCCCAACCATCAGGCTGGTCGAATCTAGCAGTGGGTTTCGAGTACAGTGATGGACCATCAGACTCCGTTGAGATTTTTATGATGGGAACCTACCAAAGAATACCAAAAGGCAACATTTTTGTTTCCACCATGCCTTTGCCAAACGTAGGCGAGGAAGCAACTGTGCCAATAATCCTTACACCAATATCTTCGACTGGCGTCTACACCTTTACAGTTAAGAGTGGACACGTAAATGGAACGTTCTCTGAAGATGCTTATTTGTCCAGAACTTTAAACGTTAAAGGTGCAGCCGTATCACCACCAGCTTCTACAACAGTAGAGATTAGTGGCTTACTATACTCTCTTATGGCGTTATTGACGATATTTATGCTGATTTCTCTGTTAAGGTCGATTATGGCGTGACTCTTATAGAAGCTCTCTCAAGTATCGTTGCTAACATAGACTTTACCAACGTTTCATCCCTCGAAGTTTTATCATGTGGTCTAATTTTCAATAAACTCACGCCATCGTCTATAGACGCTCTAGCCTCATATTTCGCCTCCCAAAATCGTTGGTCAGACGTTTGCAAAGTTAAACGTTTAGCCGAACTTATGGGGTATAGAAGTGACCAGTTAGACACCATAACGCTTCAAGCTCTTGACAATATAGGAAAAATTGGCAATCTACCAGCAAACTACACGTTTGACGCGTCAAAGTTTTTTAAGGTTGATGAAAGGTGTGACCTTTGGCTGCCAAAATGGGCGAAAGAAATGGGATACAGAACCGACAAATGGAGTGCAGACGCCATCTTTCAGGACTTAAAGAAATGCTACGACATCTACAATAGACCCTTCAGTTACGTAGACCCTGCGCAGAATGTTGTTATGCCTGATTCTACCAGTCTCGTCGAGCTTTATTCAATGGCAAGTCAGACCCTTGACTGTTTTATAAAGCTTAAAGCACAAGGAGTAGAAGGAGCACTTGAGTATGCGGTTAAAGCTTGGGAATGGATTAACCAAAACCTTTGGCAAACCGACCACTACAAAGGAAAGGTTTCGCCTGATATACTCGAAGGAGCCTTAAACTTCCACCTGCTAGCCTTAAGGCTTAATGCTGAATCTAAACTTAGCAACTTTGAAAGGCTACTGTCAGACGTCAACAAGAAACTATTAGTGGACAGATGGGCAAGTCCTTTATGGAGTAACTATGCAGTAATCGTTTCTTATCCAAACGACACCACGCCTTATCTTGTCCACACTATAAATGCCTTCATAATGCTTCACACAATATACCCATTATTAGCTAGTGACATGAAAACATCTTTCGCTTCAATGCTGTCAGTTCCAACCAAGGCATGGGAGGGTCTAATAAACAATTCAGGACTATATGACTCCCAGACGGGAAAGTTTAAGCTCATGCCTACTTATCCCGTTTCAGACTCAGCAACTGCTCTTGGTTGCAATCTTCTACTGCTTCAAGGAATAGTGCCAGACACAGGAAGTTTGGCAATTCCGTTAGTTGAAGATTTCAAATGTGACTCCACTCTAATGCTTAACCCCAGAATCTTTAACCTAAACCTTCAAGATAGAAAACTGGTTATACCGGTCTTTGCAGGCGCAATCATGTTTCAATTTGGCGACAAACTAGTTTCTTTTGATTTCGAAACTGATGGAGTGTGGAGGCTAACTTTCAATTCAGACTGGACAGCGGTGATTGGGGCTGAAAGACTTTCAGACCTGCCGAAAGATGTTAAATACGTTAAAGCTCCAACGTATCCCCCATCCATCCTTCAACAATTTCAGGCGTTACTAAACGCTTTAATAGCCTTCGTTATGATATTTGTTATCTTGAGTATGGTGTCTGAAATAATGGGGGAACGATGAAAAACTTTCTAATAGCCTTCGACGTTGACGGCGTACTTAAAGGGTTTGGCGGTCCAATAGATGCCTACATTATAGACCGCTATTACAAAGATAAATACTATGTTGGAATAATATCAGCTAGAGCTGACCATGAAAATGTTAAACAACTGTTTAGGATGGAGTTCTCATATTCGTGGAACGGAAACGCCCTTCAGCAAGCCCAGAAAGACTATCCGAACCTTAAATCATACATTTACGTTACGGACAACGAGGAACGCTTTTCCATAGCTGAAAGCTTAGGCTGGATGGTTTTAACGCCAGATGTTGTGGCGAAAACCATGACTATTTGGGACTTGATGATGCTTAAAATGGGTTTAGCCATAGTGATGTACGTAGCCAATTTCTTCGACTACTACACAACCAAAAAAGCACTAGAGCTTGGATTAAAAGAAGGAAACCCATTAGCCAAGACAATAATGCGGATGGGTTGGCGGAAATACCAAATTGCAAAATTTACAATACCTATGGCTTACGCATTATACGGCACGTTTTCAGATGACCCATACTATATAAACGCTGCTGGACTAGCCATCTGCGCCGCGACATTCGTTTACGCGACTATAAACAATTTCCTTCTCATTGAAAGGTTCAAACTAAACTTTAAACCGCACTCTTCCTAAAAACTCGTTTATCACGCTTTCTATAATGTTTGCTTTTTCGTCGTCACTTAAAAGCTTATACTTTGTTCTACATTCCGCCAAAAACCTGTTTAAAATCGTTCTAAGATTTTCAGCCAGCTTTTCAGAAGCTTCTGATTTAGCTTTTTTCCATGAAAAGTATACGTTTGCACCGGAAGCCGCTTCGTTGGCTGTCCTTCCAATGGACACCACTAAACCGCTTTCTGGGTCAACGACATAGTAGACAGTTTTTAATGGAATTGACCAAATGTGCTGTGAGCCTAAAATCTGCTCTCTTTTATACCACTTTCCGAAAGCCACAACTTCGTCAGCCAAGTAGTCTGGAAGCTCTCTTGGACGACAACTTAAAACTTCAACCATATCCGTCACCAATAACGTTAAATGTTTTTAAACGTTTAAATTTTTAACTATGTTGAAACATCAAATCTACTATTACGATGAAACTCCATGCACGGTTGAAGACGTTAAAGACTGGATTCCAGTTAAAACCGTCGAAATAACAAAAGACGCCTATAACTATCACTTTATACAACTAAAATTCACACTATCACTAGAATGTCCAATTGGGAAAAATGGTGAAGCCGCAGTTTTCATCAATCAAGAGCAAAAACCAAGACTGACCTTTCAGTATAGTAAACCATACCAAGATTACGTTATAGGAGAATGTCAAACATACGACCTAAACTATGGAAAACACAAAATAACATTAGCCCTTAAAGGCTCCATTACGAATGTCCAGTTTAAAATTGAGGTTTTACGTTTTTACACTATGGTTGAAATGTTGGCTGAATATCTGCCTTTAGCCTTGCTCAGCGGACTCTTCAGCAAGCTTTTCAGCTAACTCCAACAGCTCCGGAGGAGGCTCAGCCCTTGAAATCTTATACGTGTAATGGTAAACCCAGCCGTCACTATACCGCTCGCCAGCTTCTTTCGCCGTTCTCCATCGGCGTCGACGTGCCATACGCCTTACTCTTCAGCTTTTTCCTCTGTCTTTTCCTTTTTCAGCCCTGATATAAAGCCTGTTATTGCTGGTTTGAGTTCCGCGAAAAGCCCTTTAAGCTGCGGTATCAGCACGTTCTTGAATATTATTAGGGTCATTACTGCTACAACCAAACTTATAATAGCTCCACTCCACTCACTATCAGCCATTTTATCACCAAAAATTTATGTGGGCGATGCTCCAATATAACGTTTATGATGGGCAAACTTGAAGCTTTAGCTGTGCTTATGAACCTTGCAAACCTAGCGGACCTTTGGACAACGAAGGTTGGCTTGTCGCTTGGTCTAAAAGAAGCTAACCCATTCGCTGAGGCAATATTGAAAACATATGGGTTTCAGGGGATGGCAACATACAAAATAGCCTTTCCATTTCTATCTTCTACGGCTTGTTTAACCGCTGAAACTCCCAAGGAGAAACTAGCATCAGCACTGCTTATGGCTTCTCTTGGAATAGTCTACGCTTTCTGTTCGTTAAACAACGTTTTAGTCATAGCCCTCAAGCTGGCGAAACAGTGAAAACATCTCCAACCTGTACGTTATAATGATTTCTGAGGCTTCTTTTCCATAATATTTCAGCTTGGTTAACTTTTAATCCAGTTGCGTAGGCTTCTACGTCTTCTCCATCTTTTTCAAGCCTGACCTTCCAAGCTAAACTCCACTCATAATGAAACGTTGTTCCTTCAAGGTCATCTGTTAAAAGCCTTAAAGGTTCATTCCACGTGCATATGACCGGAGCTTCCTCTCCATATAGGTTGAAGCTTCCCCTAAAAGGCACATAGGGGAAAATTAACCATCTATTCACCAACCAAAGCTTAGCGGTACTTTGAGCATGTTTACCCCCCTCTGCATACGTTAGCTTTATCGGCTTTGGAGGGGGCAACTCTTTAAGAGAAATTAGGAAGATTGGTCTAAGTTTGGCTCCGCTAAAATCTATAGGCGAGCTTTTTCGTCTGGGGGGAGTTAAACACATAAGTCTAGGTGAGAACTTATGTATTAAATTGTAAACTTCCACAGCATTGTCCTTATTATGCGTGTGGCGGTGCTCGTCTGGGTAAGGTGTTTCTATAAGGAAATGCTCTGAAATATACATTAAACTAAACAGGGTGGGTAATGGATTCTCCGTGTGATGCACAACGCTATAAGCAATTACAACATCAAATTTTCCAAGACCAATAATCTCTTCAGAATTTAGCCTGCTGTTTATAACTTCAACGTTAGAAACTCCGTTCATTTTCACAACTTTCTTCAAGTTCACGTCGTCGTCGACAGCCACTACTTTGCAGTCTGGGAAATCGCTTGCAAGTCTAACGCTGAAATATCCGCTTCCAGCCCCGAAATCTAAAACTCGACATTTACCGCCAAGCCTTAAAACCAAACCTTTAATCGGAACATAACGGTGCTCACACTCTCTAACGCCATGCTCAAGAACTCTGCCTTTAACCCAAAAATCCTGATATGGTGGTTCAGTTTTAACCTTAACATGCTCTTGAACGTATCTGCACCACTCGCAAGGCAAGACTAATCACCCAAAAATGTTTTCCTAGCTGGAAACTTTGACCAGAAAGGAAGCCAAAGAATGCTCCAGATTCTCTGCTCATATCTCGGCTTAAGCGTTTCCATAGGAACCCGCCTGTTGAAAAGCACCTGCTTAACCTTTCCTCTGTAATGCTGGTCAATCCAAATTCTAGCATTGTCATCTCCTAGCATTTGCCTAAGTTCGTAAAAAAATTTTTCGTCAACGTCTGGCAAGTTGTAAGCTATGACGTGATAATGTTCGCCCCCATCAGGGTCAATTGAGCTTATGAAAACCTCGATGCAGTCGGTGAACTGGCGCAGCCAAAAATAAACCTTTAAAAGTTTAAGCTGGCTGATTCTGTCTAAATCTAAAGCTATTCTGATGGCTTTTCACCTCCAATTTTAAGCCTTTCTCTATATTCTTTTGCTTTCCGCACAAAGTCTTCAATACTTGTCTGTTTGACCGTTCTTGTGTAGGCTTCTGGATAGGTTATTTTTCCCTCTCTCGCTCTGCTTCTAAGCCAAGTTTCGTAGCTTCTAAGCCAATAAAGTACGCCAACTCCCCTAGTGTCAAGTTTACCATTCACGTACCTGTTCCAGTTGTCATACTCATAGTCCTTCTTCAAATCTGTAACTCTAAAATAGTAGTATTGTCGGTCTAGGCTGGCAGGCATAGCGGCACCATCCGGTCTAACGTAGACAAGCTCAGATTCATCTATTGCTTTACACTCAAAGTTCGGAAACGGGAAAACTTTACGCTTCAAAAGCGCCTCAAGCCACTCTACATGGGCAAGCCAACCCCTCTTAGTAACCCTTGAAATTAAACTGCTGGCAAAAAGCACAAGCCTCAACTCCCCCTCAAGCCAAGGCAACGGGTCAGTGTAAGCCATCTCAAGCGGGTTCCATCTCGCATAAAGCTCAGGATTTCGTGTAAACACAATTTTCCTACATTCAAGGTAAAAGTAATATGGAGGTCTAGCCCTCTCTTCCTTAAACTGATAAGCAACCTCAATACGCCAATAGGGTAGAACAACCTTCCTCGCAAGACGCCTACGCTCTTGAACTTCTTCACGCCTAACCTTAACGATTTCAGCTATAATCCTTCTAATCCGCTCAACATCCTCTGGACGCCTATACCAACGATAAAGAGCCGCTGCCCTACCCCACTCACGGTAAAGCTTTTCACGCCTTCTAGCCTTATCTTGAAGCTCGGCAAGCTCCCTTTCATACTCCCATCTAGGAACAACAATCTTTGGCTCCGGCGTCGCCATTTAAACACCCAAGCTTTAGCTTTCGAACAGCTCCAGTAAACTTCCAAACCGCTTAATAAACTCTTTACCCTTACTTGTAGTTAAAAATTTACCATTCCTTCTCTCAACAAAATCGCACTCCAAAGCCAACGATGTTAACTCTTTTAATAACCCATAAGTGAAGGCTGAAGGGTGACCCCAGTAAATCTCAGCCATAGATTTCGGTTTCCTACACAACCTCAATATGTAACACAGTAGCGAATACCTTGTACACTTTCTAACCTTGAGAAGTCTCCTCTCCCTTTCCAACACGCTCATAAGCTTCCCTCACCAGCTTTTCAACAATCCAGCTTGAAGACTCGACCTTCCCTCCTCCCACTCCAAAAACAACCTTAATCCCAAGCCTTTCACAAGCCTCCAACTCGCAGGAAGGCATATTCTCAGGCGTGTACTCGCCACCTTTAGCGTAGACAATTTTGAAGCGTGGATACCTTTGCCTAAGCCTTTCAAGGTTAGCCACCTCCGTCAAATCACATTTTTCCCGACACACCCAAACTTCGTCGATATATTTAATGGACTCCAAAATGGCTTTCCTTTCCTCCAAAGGCAAAACAATATATCCACGCTTCTTTAAAACGCACTCGTCACGGTGAACTGACACTATCAAGTAATCGCCCAACCGTTTCGCCCCTCTAAAAAGGTTGATATGCCCAATATGAATCAGATTGAAAAAACCGCCGGTAAAAACTATAGTCTTCGACACGTCAAGCTCACCAGCATCCAAAAAATAAATAGGATTAAAATAAGTTTTCACTCTGCCACACCAGCCACTTCTAGTCCTAAAATGCTGCTTAGTCGCCAAACATTTAACAGCAACAGCTCTGCCATCACCGCTAATCCAGATTACAACGCCCTTATGACCGCAAGGAGCCTTAACTTTGCTTCCAACCTTAAGCAACGAAAGCCACTTCCTTAGGCAACCTGAACAGAAAAAAGAAAGAAAGCCATGTTCACGTTCCTACTTTCTTATTTCTTCAGAGCTTCGTGATATGGGACTAGGAGGTTTCCAACTAACGCAAGTGCTGCACCACATACTGGACAGAGGTATTTTGTGGGAGCCTTTTTTCCCTCTGGTCTTTCTTTTTCCGCTTTTTCTTCTTTGAATAGGATTCTGTAGGTTGCTTTCGCCGCTTTCTCTCCAGTTTTAACCTTTGCGGGTTGCTTGAACTTTTTGGGGAGTAGGCTTAAGGTGTATTGTGGACTGTAGGGTGACAGTTTAACCACTTCGTTTGCCACTTGCTCTTCAGGGACGCCTTCATTCTTGAGAGCCAACGCTAGTTCATAAAGCAATCCTTTTGTTTCCTCTTTCGAAACTGTCCTCCTATAGTTTCTGTGAAGCCTTAACAGTATCGCTGTCTTGCGGTCAACCTGTACAGTTCTTGTTTTCCAGCCGGGATAGGCTTTGAGGCGGTGTATCCCATCTATAGGTTGCCCGTTCTGGTCAACTATCACCTCATCAAGCTCGCCTAGAAGCTCCCTACTTCTCCTAAGGTTCTGGACTACTTCTTCATCAATCGCGCTCAACATCAACCCTCCTTAAAAGCTCCTTTATAACTTCGCTGAGGCTCTTTTTTTCCCATTTAATTTTAAGTTCGTGGAGTGTTTTCCAAAGTTGCTTTTCAATTAGTACGTGTTTCCGCTCAGGCATCCTCAACCCCTTTCTCCGTTATAACAACTGTGCACTCAGCCTCTGCCCTCCAATTGGAGTCAAAAAGGTGCACTATTCTCTTCTTACCTCCGCCAGCAGGCTTCCTAAGATATAGCCTTGTGTTGGCGTTGTGTCCCAGCACTGTTCCTCCCGTTGGAACCTTCTGCTGTATTGGGTCGTATACAAACTGGGCTTGCGGATTCATTACCACCTGATTGCTAACAACGACGGCTACATTATAGACTTTAGCTAGGTTTAGAAGTCTCCTTAAAATCCTGTTCAAAAGCTGCTGCCTGTACCATAGGGTTTCTCTGCCCACGAACTCAGCTCTCAGAACGGCGATTATGCTGTCCACGAAGATTAGCTTTACGTTTTTGGCTTCAATTGTTATGTGGAGGCGGTCGATAAGCTCTAAAATGAAGTCGCTGTCGTTTGCAGGTATGTATATGGTTCTGTCGAGGATTTCCTTAGGCTCATAGCCTCTTGCCTTCGCTATCTGAGACACCCTCACATCACTGAAAGTTTCCTCCGTGTCTATGAAGACTGCTGATATATCCTTATTCTGCCCAAGGGCTTCAACTAATATTGTAAATAAAAACTCCGTTTTGCCCGCACCAAACTCGCCGCAGAACTCCGTAACCTCCCGGCTAAATATTCCTCCACCCAGCATGTCGTCAACAGCTTTACTGCCCGAAGAAAAGCATAGACGCTTACCTCTCACAGCCTCAATCTCAGAAGCCTTCATAATCCAAAAGCCTGTGAGGCGCCAAGCTTCCTCCAAAGCCTTTTTAGCCCGTTGGAAGTTGCAAGCTTCTCCGTGTTCAAGCATATATCCACTCTTGAACAACTCTTGAAGTTCCGAGAGGCTTCGAATCGCAAGCGATTCCACGCTTATGATTCCATTCTTTTTAAGCTCTTCAGCCAACTCCTTAGTCATGCAACTAATCTTACTCAGCTCCATTCAACCACCGTAGAATATTCAGTTGTGACTATTTTTAAACTTTTCGCAAAAATAGACAATTTTCGTAATCTGAGATTACGAAATATTTGACTAATCATCAAAAAGGGTGAGCTGGGCTTGCCTCATCACGGAGAAGGGAGAAAGGAGAGAAAGGAATGGAAAATTCCATTTTCCAGCGCCCAGCCCACCCAAAAGAGGTTTGAGGAACAGAGGTTTTTAAAGTTTTTCTATGGAACTATTTTGCCGAACACGTCCATTTTGTGTCCGGTTTCAGCGACGTGCTTCTTGGCTTTTTCCATGTCCTCTGTGGTGAAGCCGCATCCACAGCTAGCCTTCAAATAGACTCTTGCCACTTTAACTCACTCCAGCAGCCTTTTTAACGAAGTCTAAGAGTTGCTGGTAGCATTCTGCAAGCTCTGCACAGGCATCTGCAAACTTTAGTTCAGCCTGCCTACCCCGTTCAAGAAGCTCTTTCGGAAAAACGTCGCCAGCCTTAAGCTTCTCCAAGGTTTCAGACACCTCGCGAAACCCACCCTCTCGGCGGTAGTCGTCAGCCATCTTACGAAGTCCATCAACGTTTAGCTGAAGCTCTTTACACCACTTTTTTAACAAAAGCTTCTCAAACACGCTTTTTCACCCAAAAAGTTTTGGTGGTTATTGCTGTTGTTCTAGTGCTTCTTTGCCCTTCTCAGTAATCTTCCATAATGACAGCTTCGACGTTATCTTCCGCCTTTCAACGTATCCGTCGGCAGCCAACGTTAAAAGCCTATAGCGAACCCTCTCCCTGTCTGGAGCTAAATCCTTAACAGCCGCTAAAATTTCGCCCACCACTCTCTCGCCATTCTGAGCCAAAAACTCCAATATTTTCCTAGACAACTCGTCCATCTTAATACACCCAAAAATTGAGATGTTATATCTATGTTAAATGTTTTATCATTCTTTTGAAGCGCCAGCTTCCAGCAATAGGCTTATGCTCGTATCCAAGCCTTTTAAGAAACTCCCTATACCTCTCCTCGTCTGGCGTGCCTTCAAAGAGTGCATCATTATCATGGGTGTACAGCGTGTGGACTTTGAATTTTGTGTGTAGGTAGTTTTCAAACCAGAGCCAAAGCTTCTCTAAAGTTTTCCAGTCAAACTCGTTTCCTCCGAAGCTTGGAACACCATCCTCGCCCAGCCTGAAGCCTCTGTACAGGAAACACTCCCACAAGGCACAGTTTCCGCCTTTCCTAAGCCAAGCCTGAGCGTTCCCAACCTGCTTAAACTCAACGTTCTGCCTTACAATTTCAGAATGAACAACCCTTCCAATAAGGCTAGGCTCCCTAGCCCTTTCCTCAGCAGTCGCCGGCTTAATACTTATTAAAACTGTCGGCGAACTCCATGGAACAACAGGACGCACATGAACATAAGTGTCAAAGCCTCTGTAAATTTCGCGTTCAACAAGGGAGTCCATGCCCAAACTTATAGGACGATAGTCTTCAACGTGAACTTTAACGCATAAACCATCGCAGACTTCAAAGAAACCACCATTCCAATAATCATCCGAAACAGGCATTTCAACACCCAAAAGCTTTCACCATTCTCCGGCTCTCTCTTTAACAAACCCAACAGGTATTAAATCAACAACAACGTCTGGATTCAATTTTAAACACTCAATAATGTCTTTATCCATCATTAGCCTTTCAAAATCTTCTCCAGTTCCATCAAAAATAATGTCAACGTCTGAATAAGGAGCCTCCTCCCTTCTTGCAACACTTCCAACCAATTTTGCCTTAAACCCCTTTCTTCTAAGCGTTTGTATAATGCAATTAGCCACTTTCAACTTTTCCTCTATTGTTGTTGGAACGCTTGTTTTTGGAATGCGTTCATCCAGAACCATTAACGATGACGGTCCACAAACTTTACAATAATATCGTCCAATTGGCAGTTCAACCTTGCGACCGCATTTAGGACACTTATAAACTGGCAAAGCAAACACCCAAACTTCAAGCTAAATTTTCTCGTAGACTTCAACATTCTTTATATACTTAGGCGAAATTCTTGGCAACACAACAACAGCAAACACGTGTCTGTAAAAATCATCTGTCCCCGCAAAGAGCTTCCTTATTTTTGGGTCATTATATTTTCCCTCGTAGACTTCAAAAAAGTGGCGGTTTTCCGGGATAGCTTTTGCCTCTTCAACCGGAACTTCCAGCTCAAATAACGCGCATTTTGTGTCTGGATAAAACTCTCTGGCTGCAATAACCGTGTTTAATTCCTTTGGCAGAAGCCCCCTCTCCTTCAAGTCTCCTAAAAGGTAATTTACGATTGTATGAATCCATTCGTCACCTGCAAGACAATTACTCATAGCATATTGCTTATCTGCTGAGGTGTAAACACACCCCTTAGTTTCCTCAAGCCTGATTCTAGCCCAATACTTAGCCCTTTCAATAGCTTCCTCTGACGGCACCACTCCGTACCTATCCTTAATTTTCAACGCTATATCTCTAGCCGTCTTGTCAAGTTGCTCCTCAGTTATTGGGAGAGAACACCGAGGAAGAATTCCCATTCTCAAAATGCTATCCTTAAACCGCAACGGAGAACCATGCCACAAAACCATCTTACCATCCTTATACTTATCACGCCTCCACGCTTTCGAAACAACCATAGCCATCTGCGGATTACCATTATGCTGTAGAGTCATTATAACAGATGGACCACAAACTTTACAGTAATACTTACCCTCTGGAAGCTCAACCTGCCTGCCACATTTAGGACATTTGTAAATCGGCATAGTTTACACCCAAAAGCTTACTTGTAGATTAGGA
>Ga0315298_1008427_pt1 | contig 13161 bp, 8 predicted proteins | sample WHS_1_MG_FD_203077 | JGI IMG/M metagenome (GOLD analysis project Ga0315298, IMG submission 203077) | Extremophilic microbial mat communities from Washburn Hot Springs, YNP, Wyoming, USA - WHS_1_MG | ecosystem: Environmental > Aquatic > Thermal springs > Hot (42-90C) | place: USA: Wyoming...
AATTGCTGGAGTTGTTTGGGCATCGGGTGTCGGAGAGTGTGCTGCCAGCGCCAAGGAGGAAGACGATCCCGGTACGCCGACTCCCGAAAGACAAGGGGAGGGGGCCACCATCGTCAGAGACTTGATAGGGCCACCTAGCCGAGATAGGCAAATAGACGATCGGGCACACAAACTCGGGCTACTGGCCGTCGAGGGCGGGGAAGCATTGTCCTCGGAACCTGTGCCTCGGCACATAGCCAAAGCCAGAGAGCGCAGAGCAGCCATTGAACGGTTTCGCCGCTTCCTCAATGTGGCGGATGAACTCTAAGAGCAAGCCCCAATCCGCTAGAACAACCCCCGAAAGACACTAGATGTGCCCATCTCCCAGCTATCTCCAAATACCTGGATATGGAGAGCTAGTGTTGCGCCAATAGGCTGCTTGCGGTATACTCCTATTGCGGACCGTACGATGGATTGTGTGGAGGTAGCCGTTCCTAGAGCCCGCCGCCAACCGACGTGCGGTTTTTGGTTTATGTACTTCGGTGTCTATCACCTGGGGAGAATGTTGTGCCGATGACTAGCGGAGGGCTTTCACCAGCAACCAGCGGCGGCGGCCGTTTAGCCGAGGCCGCCCTGGAGCAGGCCCTCATCGAGAAACTGAAAACATATATGTCCGAGTCGGACCTGGCGACGGTGCGTAAAGCCCACGAGTTTGCCAGGTTAGCCCATGCTGGGCAGCAGAGAAAGTCAGGGGATGCGTATGTGACACATCCCCTGGCCACAGCACGTATTCTTGCTGACTTGCACTTGGATGTCAACTCGATCGTTGCGGCCCTGCTGCACGACGTGCCGGAAGACACCAACGTCACGCTGGCGGAGGTGGAGGCCGAATTCGGCGCCGAGGTTGCTAAGTTGGTGGACGGCGTGACCAAGCTGAGCAGAATTGACTGGGAAGTGATTGAGGAGGGCAAGAAGCGAATCGGTAAGGCGAGCGAGGACGAACTTAACGCCTGGGCTGAGAACGTGCGCAAGATGTTCCTGGCGATGGCTGACGACATTCGGGTTGTTCTCATCAAGCTGGCCGATCGACTGCACAACATGAGCACGCTGATTTATCTTCCTGTGTCCCGACGCCGCCAGATCGCTCAGGAAACGATGGAGATATACGCTCCTCTGGCCAGCCGGATGGGCATATGGCAGATCAAGTGGCAACTGGAGGATATGGCCTTCCGACATCTGGAGCCACAGAAATATCGGGAGATTGCTGCAATGCTTGCTGGCCGCCGCGTGGCCAGAGAGAAGTACATTGCCTCGGCGATAGAGATTCTCGAGCGCGAATTCGAGAAAGCGGGCATAAAGGCCGACATAAGCGGGCGTCCAAAGCACATATACAGTATCTATCGCAAGATGCAGAATCGGGGCGTAGATTTCAGCCAAATCTACGATCTTCTCGCGTTGAGAGTGCTGGTGCGAGAGGTTCAGGATTGCTACAGCGCTTTAGGCGTTGTCCATACCCTGTGGCATCCCATTCCAGGTCAGTTCGACGATTACGTCGCAATGCCCAAGGAGACGCTCTACCAGTCGCTGCACACAACAGTAGTGGGGCCCGAAGGCAAACCCCTCGAGATCCAAATCCGCAGCCACGACATGCATCGAGTAGCTGAGTACGGAGTCGCAGCTCACTGGCGATACAAGGAAGGTTCCAAGCGGGATGTCAAGTTCGAGCAGAAAGTGGCCTGGCTGCGCCAATTGCTCGATTGGCAAAAGGACTTGACTGGTGGAGCAAGGGAGTTTGTGGAGACGCTGAAGACAGACATATTCCGGGACCAGGTATATGTCTTCACGCCAAAAGGGGAGATAAAGGACTTGCCCGCAGGGGCCACTCCGCTCGATTTTGCCTACAGGATTCACACGGACATTGGGCACCGCTGTATCGGGGCCAAGGTCAACGGAAGACTGGTTTCACTCGACTACCGCCTGAAGACTGGCGAGATCGTTGAGATCGTTACCACCAAGGCTCCCAAGGGACCGAGTTTGGATTGGCTTAACCCGAGTTATGGATACATCAAGACAGGGCACGCTCGCGAAAAGATTCGCCAGTGGTTTCGCCGGCAACAGCGAGAGGAGAACGTAAGCCGCGGGCGGGATGTGCTCGAGAAAGAGCTCTCACGGTTGGGTCTTTCGCAAGAGAAGCTCGAAGACGTTGCCCAACTGTTCAAGTATGAGAAACTGGATGATTTCCTTGCGGCCATCGGGTACGGAGATATCAGCCCCCAGCAAATAGCCACCAAGCTGGTTGCGGAACCGGCCAGGGAAGCTGACGTGCAGTTGCCGGGAGCGGCGCCACTCCCGGCTGAGATCGCCAAGGGAATCACGGTTATGGGCGTTGGCGACCTCTTGACGAGATTAGCGCGATGCTGTAATCCAGTGCCAGGTGATGAGATAGTCGGCTACATTACCAGGGGAAAAGGCGTGACCGTTCACCGAAAGGATTGCCACAACATTGTGATGGAGGACGAGAAGGAGCGGTTGGTGAAAGTAGAGTGGGGGCACACCGAGCATCAGGTGTACCCAGTTACGCTGCGAATAGAGGGATGGGATCGAGATGGATTCCTGCGAGACGTGGTTACAGCGGTTGCGGAAGATAAGATCAATATGACCTCTGTAAGCGCGGTCACTCGCCCTAACCGAACCGCGACAATCACGGCGACCCTTGAGATAAGCAGCGTTGACAGGCTCAGTAGAGTGCTAGCTAGATTGGAAAGCATCAAAGGTGTGTCAAGCGTTACTCGCGATGTCGGTTAAGCGCTCCGCGCAGGTTCGAATGGGTGCTTACTCCGCGATGAGCCGAACGTTCGTGACTTCGCTTTCGTAGTTGTGCCCGGAGGCGGCTATCTCCAACCACGTCAAGTACGCAGGCTTAGGTTGCACATTCCCCGTGGGGTCGAGAAGATCGATCTCGAACGTTTGCCACTCCCCCTGTCGAACCTGTTCCCCATTATGGGTGGGATTTCCATCCTTGTTCTGATAATAGAATCCCTTGACGAACGTGTTCTCATTGTTATACACATCGCGATAGTTCAAGCGGATCAGCAAGGGATACTCGGAACCGAGGACACCCCCGCCAGACAGTGACTGGTTAATCAGCTTCAGGTCCAACCTCAGCTTGACCGAGTCGAAATCAGTGATGTCCACATCGAGAGGCTGGTAAAGGTAGGTTTCGCAATGTTTCACAGCCCCGGTGCGGCTGAACACGACGACATCACGCCCATCCTGGACAACCAACTGAGTGGAGCCCAACACTGGCTCTTCTTCTCCTCGATTGGCCGCAGTCCACCCGTCCAGCCCCGAGGCAAAGTTACCGTTCTTGATAAGGTCACGGGCTGAGGGAACCGGTTCACGAGCTGGCTGCCCAGTAAGTATCTCCGTGCGCTCCTTCTGCAAGACGTCAACCGCGTTCTGTGCAGTCACTACCGTAGCCCAACCACGGTGGGTCACCAGCTCGGTCTTGCCGGGAGTCCGTGTGGCTGAATAGCTCCCTTCACGGAGAGCCAGAACGGCCTCTGGTGTGCGTACCTCGATGACCCTGGTCTTGATGGTGGTAGGAGGCGCTACCTCGAAGCGGATGTGCCCGCTCTGCTGGCTAAGCCAGATAGTTGCCCTGTTGGAGTTGAACTTGGTGGCGCGGACTGAATCAAGAACAATTCTTGTGTCAGGCCAGAGCAACAAGTTGCTGCCGTCGAAGAGCCAGACCACCGCGCGCGAGTTCTCTACCGTCCGGAAAGCGTCTCCGGGCGCAAGGGTGATCGCGTTGTTCGGTTCCGCGACGCCAGCCGCGTTGACTTCGAGCTTAGCGCCCGCTGGCGCAAGCAACACGGTACCATTGAGGATTTCAAGCGAGGCCGTGCGGTCCTCCATGGCGCCGGACACGTAGGCCCCGATAGCAGTGGGAACTCCCACCACCAGAGCACAGAACGCCGTGAAGGCAATCAATAGGACTGTCCAAGCAAAGCGCTCGGAATTCTTTGGCATTGGATAACGGCTCCCAGCCAAGAGCTTTGAAATGTGTTTGCAGTCGATGTCTGCTAGATGGCCAATTCTAGATGAGAACTGTACCGGGTGGCTTTCAGCACTTAGCCCTCAGCTGCTGCCTTGGTGGAGTAATCACCGGCTGAGATCCGACGGAAGCCTGGCTCCCGGCAATTTTCGCCGCGTACTCAACTTGGACGGACAATCCCCGAGTAGGCATCGATGTACCTCGACAGCTCGCCGGGCTCAACTAGCAGTTCACTGCCAGGGGCTTGCTCACCGTACTCGCTCTCAATCTCCGCGATCGCGTACGCCATACTTTCATTGACGAGCGTCAGGACGAAAGGATTCGCAACCAGATGAGCTATGTCCGCTCCTTCCAGAGAAATTGCAGCGGCCAGGGCAGCCCTAGCCCATTTCGGCCTCTCGGTATGAAGAAGAATGTAAGCGGTCTCCTCAAGCTGGCGCTTGAACCGTTCCCGCTCCTCGGGAGTGAGTAGCTTCTCCAAAGCTCGCTTCTGGATGCCCTGTTTTCTTTCCTTCTCCACCCATGGAGGCAGCGTGATGATACCCTCCCCGAGTTCCTTCAACTCATTGGCAAACTCCACCAGCTTAGAAGTCTCAAAGCGCCAATGCCTGAACTCCGGGAGCCGGAAAAGCCCTGGCGATTCTTCGAGGAACTCGGGATTCCATTTTATCTCCAGTGGGCTAATCTCCTCGTAAACGATGGCTCGCTCGTATTCCCGCTCTGGAGTCGTGAGCAGCGGACGGAGACGGCGAAAGGTTGGCGGCACCTCTTCCCTAGCAGCTTTGTTCTTTTCGTAGGCCACTTTGAGGAGATGCTTCGCGTAATCAGGCGGAATCTCGATGACTCTCTTTCCTTTCTCAGGGATATCCATCGGCTCGATTTCTTCACGAAACCACTTGCGCTTGTTGGTGTCCCTGACCCCGAAAGCCACGATTCCCTTGGTCTCGTTGATGACAGAGATCGCCGATTCGATTCCCCCAAAGGGCTTTTCCACAGCGACTACGATCACACGATCGCCCTCAAAATCGTAGGTACTGGCCGCGGCGCGCCAGATATTTGGCTGTCGTTGCTCCAATCGCTCGGGCTCTGGCTTCTCCTCACTGAGGATTCTATCCACATCCAAACCAGCGGAGCGCAGCTTGAAGAGAGAACGCCTGGCCTCTTTGCGGACCTCTTTGCTGGAAGCGGTTTCTGTGATGCGATTCAGTGCCCTCACCGCCGCTGCCGATCTCACCGTGCCCAGCATTCGGACTGATTCCAGTTCAATGGTCTTGTCGCGGCCTACAGCCAGATTCTCCAGCAGAGGAATGGCCCGCTCACCCCAGGACTGCCCAATCTGTCGCACCACTTGAGCGGCTGTTGTCTCTGAAGGCAGGGCGCGAATTTCTTCTGCGAGGGAAGCTACTCCCTCCTCAGGAGGCTCCGCCTGGGAAAAGACGATAGTCTCTGCACGCCTCTTCATTTCCTCGACAGCGGCAAAATCTACTTCGGTCGTACGTTCCGCCTCAGTGGAAGGTGTTGGCAGCCTGTGCCTGATTTTCCTGTTAGGTCGTTGTCTGGCCAATCTCTAACCCTCGCTTGGAGTCCAATTGTTTTTACCCCAGTCCAACAGAGTGTAACACCAGGTTTGCTGCAAGTCAAATGCCGTGGAGAACTCAATGGAGACATTCTCTTCAGATGGTCCTGTGTAATACCAGTTGCCTTTAGACGGACTCAATATGCAGTCAGGGCGGGTCTTTGTAGCCGCATGGCTTAAGCCTGCGGACGGGAGGCCATTATAGGACGAAACCTTGCGAAATTGTTATGAGAGGTTAACGGTTCACTCTGGCGATCAGCTTCTCCCCCGAGAGGGTGACCACTGTGCTTGGTACTATCTCGTTAAGAACGTCAACGGAACAGGGACTGACTACACGGAGGTAGTTATCACTCAACCCTTCGCATGCCAGCTCTGGGCTGTCTCCGGCCTGGGATTCGTAGAGCACGTCCAGCGTCTTCCCGACAAAGGTGGAGGCGAACTGACGGCCGCTTTTCTGCGCCAACGCGATAAGGGCCTCGCTGCGCACCTTCTTTACTGCGTGAGGCACCTGGTTGGGAAGCTCCGCCGCGGACGTGCCTTGGCGAGCTGAGTATTTGAACACGTGAATACCCGAGAATCCGATTTCCTCGGCGAAGTCATAGGTAAGTCTAAATTCCTCATCCGTCTCCCCGGGGAATCCGACGATGATATCCGTGGTAACAGCTACCCCGGGGATACGGGAACGAGCAAGATCAACGATCCGGCGGTACTGGTCGACGTCGTACGGACGACGCATCCGCCGGAGCACCGAGTCGCAGCCGGACTGGAGCGGCAGGTGCAGGTGACGACACAGCCTCGGAGAAGGCCACATCTCAAGCATCGCCCTAGTGAAATCCTGCGGCTCGATCGAGGACAACCTGATGCGCGGAATCGAGGTGTTGTCCAGAACAGCTCTGATCAGCGCCTCCAGGTTCGGCCCGCCTTCCTCGCGCAGATCCTTACCGTAGGCTCCGATGTGAACTCCGGTGAGAACGACTTCCTTGAAACCAGCGGCGTGAAGATCGTTGATGGATTTGACAATGGTGCTGACAGGAGTGCTCCGCGCGCGACCCCGGGCGTAGGGTACAATGCAGTAGGCACAGAACTGGTTGCACCCATCGTGGATTTTCACGAAGGCGCGTGTGCGTTTTGCACTGGAACTGATCTCACCGATCGGATAGGTGTTTCCCTCCGCTTCTTCTTCGTCCCGAACGCCCAGCTTGCTGGCTACGATGTCGACAAGGCTGCTTTTCTCCTCGTTAGGAACAACCAGCAGGCCGCCGGAATCGGCAGCCTCCCCCGAGTCAGTTGCATATATCTCACGGGGAGACACGTTGGCGTAGCAGCCACTCACCACGACTAGCGCATCAGGATTGAGGCGTCTGGCTTGCCGAATCAGCTGGCGTGATTTTCGATCGGCAATATGCGTAACCGCGCACGTGTTGACCACGTAGACGTTTGCACGAGAACCGAACTCGACAATACTGAAGCCAGCGGATGCAAAGCTTTGCGCGATTTGCTCAGTTTCAGCCTGATTGAGTTTGCAGCCCAAGGTTGCTAGGGCTACCGTGTTACTTTTGATAGTGCTCAAATGACACCTGCTCCGACACACTGGCGGCCGGCTCGATTTGGTCAAGAGCCGGCCGCCAGTGTAACAACTTCTCTCGAACAAATTATACAGGCTGCAGTTGGCACTGTGTCAAGGTGTCAGCCGAAGACCTCACTTTATGCGCTCGACTATAGTGGCAACGCCATTACCGACGCCGACACACATGGTGGCCAGTCCATAGCGTGCCTCACGCCGGACCATCTCGTGTACTAGGGTGGTCATTATCCGCGCCCCACTACAGCCAAGAGGGTGACCTATAGCTATAGCCCCGCCATTGGGATTGACCTGGTTCATGCTTATGCCAAGTTCCCGGATGCAGACTAGCGACTGTGATGCGAAGGCCTCGTTCAACTCGATAACGTCCAGTTGGCCAATTGTGAGACCTGCGCGCTGGAGCGCTTTGCGAGTGGCGGGAATTGGGCCAATGCCCATGTACGAGGGGTGAACACCCGCCACACCTGCAGCCACGATTCGTACCATAGGTTTGAGCCCCAGAGCCTCCGCCTTCTCCCTTGACATAAGGAGCACCGCAGCGGCGCCATCGTTGATGCCCGAGGAGTTCCCGGCGGTAACAGTACCACCCTTTCTAAAGACCGGGGGCAGCGCTCGGAGTTTCTCTATGGTTGTATCGGGACGCGGGTGCTCGTCGACGGAGACGACAATGGGATCGCCTTTTCTTTGAGGTATGGTCACAGGCACTACTTCGGCCGCCCATTTCCCCTCCTTGTTTGCCGCTGCCCACTTCTGCTGGCTCAGCAGGGCAAACTGATCCTGATCCTCGCGACTGACACCGTACTTCTCCGCGACGTTCTCGGCAGTCTCACCCATACCCTCGGTGGGATAAGCCATTTTGGGATTGATCATCCTCCAGCCGATGGTCGTGTCGAACATAATCTGGTCTCCTCTGGCGAAGGGAACATCGGGCTTCCGCATGACAAACGGTGCACGAGTCATACTTTCGACGCCACCGGCGATGAAGATGTCGCCGTTGTCGGTCTGGATGGCCTGGGCAGCGGTGTTGATCGCCGAAAGTGAAGACGCGCAGAGGCGATTGATCGTCATTCCTGGAACAGTCACCGGAAGGCCGGAAAGCAGGACGGCCATCCGAGCGACGTTGCGATTGTCTTCACCGGACTGGTTGGCGGCGCCGAAGATCACGTCCTCGATTTCTTCTGGATTAAAGGGGTTGCGCTCGAGCAGCTTGGTTATAACCAACGCCGCGAGGTCGTCGGGACGCACGTCCTTGAGCGCGCCACCCTGGCGACCAATAGGCGTTCGAACCGCGTCTACGATGACGGCTTCTTTCATGAATTCCTCCGCAAGAACATTTTTGTGCCGGTATGGAGCTATTGTATACCGGCAACCAGGAAAGTCAAGCAATGGGATCGAGGATTGATGCTTCGGCGGGAATGATGTCGCTAGGCTCGCTTCGTCCGATAATCTGCTGCAGCATATTCAAGTGGGTGGGCCCACCCGGATTCGAACCAGGGACCAACCGGTTATGAGCCGGCCGCTCTGCCGCTGAGCTATGGGCCCAAGGATGGCGTGCAAAATTAAACACGCCAACTGACCGTGGTTATTATAGCAGGTTCCCAGCGGCTTGGGCAAGTGGCTCAGCCGTGCCGAGAGTTTGAGGTTGCGAAAATCGCTTTGGCTTCCGGCGACCTATCCCGGTCAGCCCATTCAGGGTTAGGCTCGGACGAAGTCTACGCGTGGAGGTGCGGCGGTCGGTAGCCTCCTTTGCCCAAATCATTCTGGTCCGCCTACCAAGTACTCGGCCGGCACCCAGCCCACATTTCCAGCCGGGTCCCTCACCTCGGTCCAATTGCGCCCCTCACTTTCAGTAGTTCTACCAGTCGCTTGCATGATCGTGTTGTCTGGCCAGGCGATAAGCCTGTCTTCAAAGTGCGGGGTTCTTCTGATGTAGACTCCCATCCCCCCGGTGTTGCCTACCCGTATCTGGTTAGGTCGTTCGGTTCCAGCATCTTGGGGGCCAGTGAGCGGAGCGGGCGTGGTGACCAGAGCGACATCGGGCCGAGTACGTATTCCGTCTGTCGGTAGCGAGGGCGCGGGCTCCGGCATTAGCGTCTCTGACGGAAACAGCCCCGCCTCGATCGCCCACTCGCCGATGCTCTCTACCGTCAGTTCCCCGGCCTTGAATCCCATCCAATCGACTTTCCATTCACGTATGACCGCGCGCTGAAACCGGACAGTGATGTGGTCTCCGAAGTCCTCAGGTTTGGACGTTGGAAGCCCATAGAGGGAAACTGGGTCGGGGGCTTGGCGAAAGTAGCTGTCGATTGCGGGATTGGCCTTCAGTAACGCCAGTCGATCGTTGACTATTCTGGGCCATTGTTTCCCTTTGTCGAAGTCCACTGGCAGCGGCACTGGCGTTGCGTGTCGTCTTCGCAACCATTCGTCCTTGCCTGCGTCACTCAGCACATCCAATGTGTTGAGTAGCAGCACCTGTTTCGAGGTTTGGTCCCACTGCATCACTCCGCGCTGGAACACTTGTGTCGGACGGCCTCGCCATACGAATCGCCTCGAGACTGGATAGCCCAGAGCCTCAACGCCCCCCAGCTCCTGGAACTTCTGCCAGAACAGAGCGCCTCCCTGATTGGTAACTGCGAAACCTCTTGCACTGGTTCCTATGGGCAGGCCGTTTGTTTGGGTGAAGAAGTGGCCATCAAGCACAGCCCAGTCTAATGTCGAGAAAGTCGTGGGCGAGTCTTCCCGCTGCTCGGTGGCTACTGACAAGTGAGACTTTTGGTGAAGCGCTTCAACGGCTCTTCGGGTACTTTCAGCTGGCGAAACGACACTGCAGCTGGCGACAGCTGCGAGAGCAATCACGAACATTGTGATAATGATAGTTGGATTTCGACTCGCTTGGGAGTTCATCGGCTGGCTGTGGGGAAGCTATCTATCGAGACAGGTGCCCGGCTCTCTCCCGTTGCCTCCCCACAGCCGATAAGTCCGCAAGAAATATGCCAGTGTGCTCTTACTACTTGACCAGTCTCCAAGTGCCGCCGCTGATTTCCACCAGTGCAGCCCCTTGAGGAAGGTCTCCTTCGTGATTGTCCTTGGTGTACTTGTGCTCCAGATTTGCGCCCAGCCACATCGGCTGTGACTCGATCCACTCCTTCATCTTCTTACTGTCGGGGCCAGCAGCTTTGAGAGCATCGAATATTAGCTTGGCGGCATCGTAGCCACTAAACGCCTGGAGGTCGGCCTGGTCTCCAAACTTCGCTTTGTAAGCTTCAGCAAATGACTTGGCGATCGGCTTTATCGGGTCGTCATCAGGCAGGTCATACCACGCTGTTCCGCGGCCAGTGGCTATCCAAAGCAGCTTGGGCTCAGAACCCTTGATAAGCTTGATGAAGTTGTTCGTGTGGTTGCCCATGCTAACCTGTATGGGTATATCAAGCCCCAGCTGGGCTGCGTTCTTGACCGGAGTAGCTGCCTGTTTACCGGTGCTCCAGATCACGAGCGCCTTGATGGCCTTGTCTCCCCGGATCTTAGTGATCTGAGGTGTGACATCCACGTCGTCGGCGTTGTAACGCTCGATCGCCACCTCTATGCCTCCCACTTCCTTAGCGATTTCGCCGATGTTCTTCACGGCGTCTTCGCCTGTCGCGTCCGTTGTGGCAAGCAGCGCGACTTTTGAATAATTGTTTTTCTTGAAGTAGTTGAACAACATCCGCTGTAGCGTCGGCTGTGTGACAGGGACCTGGAACATGTAGGAATTGGGCTCAGGTTTGGCACTGGCGGACGTCACCACTGTGAGTGGTCCGTCTTTGATCAGCGGCTTAACCGCCTGGATTGCGGCGTTTATGCCAGGACCTATAATAGCTACAGCTTTGTCTTGCTCGATAACTCGCTTGAAGATGGGGATGGACTTCTGAGGATCCTCTTCATTGTCGTACTCGACGAGTTCAACCTTGTGTCCGTCGATGCCTCCAGAGGCATTTACCATCTCAGCCGCGAGGCGAACGGCCTTGATGGTGGTCTCCTGAGTCTCGGCCCGTGTTCCCGTAAACGCCGTAACAAGTCCGACCTTGTACGGCTCCTTACTTGCGGGAACCTGTGCAGCTGGCTTCGATTCCGATGAAGCTGGTTTTTCCGGCGTTGCTTGTTTTGTACCTGGCGACGTGGATTCTGTCTTCTGCTCCGACTTGGCTGCTGGTGTCGCGGATGTCTGAGCTCCTCCGCAGCTCGCAACTAGCATCAGCAGCGCCAACGTGGACACAACCGTAATCACCAGTCTGCCCAACCTAGTGCTAACCCTCGGATGCCTCTCCGCTGACAGACGCATCTTTCTTACTCCTCTCCTTAGTTTAGTGGTGTATGATCTGACGATTACTGAGTCGCTCGACTAGAAGGCGAGTCTGCCGGGATACTACGTGCCCCCGAATGGCACATCGGCCAACGGGTCGCGCTTGAGGCTGAACGCCGCAGACCCAAGGTAGTGATCCTTCACTCTTTCGTTTGCGAGTAGCTCTTTGCCCGTCCCCTCCAGCGCCACACGTCCGGTTTCGAGGACATATCCGCGATCGGCGATCCGTAACGCTGCACGGGCGTTTTGTTCTACCAGGAGGATTGCCAGGTTGGCCTGGCGAAGCTCCTGGATCGCTTTCATTACTTCCTCCATCATCAATGGAGCTAGTCCCAAAGACGGTTCGTCGAGCAGGAGAACGCTGGGACGAGACATCAAACCCCTCCCGATCGCCAACATTTGCTGCTGGCCCCCGCTCAGCGTGCCACCACGTTGGTGGCTCCTCTCTCTCAGAATAGGAAACAATGCAAAGACGCGTTCCAGGTCCGATTGAACAGTCTTGCGGACTTCTCCTCCCCTCCGAGCATTTGTGGCCAGCATCAGGTTGTCAAGTACGCTGAGTGAGGCGAAGATTTGCCTACCCTCCGGTACCATGCTGACGCCAGATCGGGCAATTTGGTATGCCGGACGTCCTGTCATGTCGTGATTATCCAGGTAGACCTTTCCGTTACGTGGTCTAACCAGGCCGCATATCGACTTGAGCAAAGTTGACTTTCCAGCGCCGTTGGCGCCGATAACGGTGACAATCTCGTTGGCCCGCACTTCGATCGAGACATTCCAAAGCACCTGCACGTTTCCGTAAAATGAGCACAGGTTCTCAGTTCTGATCACGAAACCAATGCCTCCCGACCCAGATACGCAGTGATGACAGCTGGGTTCATCCTGATCTCGACCGGTGTGCCTTCCGCTATCTTCTCTCCGTGGTCTAGCACCACAATGCGGTCCGAGACAGTCATAACCAGAGGCATATTGTGTTCGATGAGTAGAATGGTTACACCTCCGTCACGTATTCGGCGCAGCATGTGCCCCAGTGCCTCCGTTTCTGCATCGTTCAAACCTGCAGCGGGCTCATCCAGTAGCAGAAGGCCTGGTCTGCTTATCAGAGATCTAGCCAACTCCAGAAGCTTCTGCATACCCAAAGGCAGGGAATCAGCGTGCTCGCTGGCTCTATTCGCTAGGCCGACCATCTCCAGGGTTTCCATGGCTCTTCCGCGAATGAACTTCTCCTCGGACCTCGCCTTGGGTAGCGACAACGCAACATCCAAAAGGTTCACGGTCACCAGGCGGTGGTACCCGATCATTACATTCTCGAGCACGGTCATGTTCCCGAACACACGCACGTTCTGGAAGGTTCGGGCAATCCCTTGAGAAATCACCTGATGTGGCTGTAACCCGACCAAATCCCTGCCCAGGTAAATAACCTTTCCCTGGTTTGGCGAGTACACACCAGTAATCAGATTGATCACGGTGGTTTTTCCCGCCCCGTTTGGCCCTACGACAGAGCAGATGTCGCCGCGGTAGACGTTGAACGAAACTGCCTTCACAGCCAGCAGACCTTCGAACGATTTCCAGAGATCTGAAACCTCAAGGAGGACAGATGCGCTCAATCTGACTACCCTTTCGCCGTT
>Ga0315298_1008428_pt1 | contig 13160 bp, 13 predicted proteins | sample WHS_1_MG_FD_203077 | JGI IMG/M metagenome (GOLD analysis project Ga0315298, IMG submission 203077) | Extremophilic microbial mat communities from Washburn Hot Springs, YNP, Wyoming, USA - WHS_1_MG | ecosystem: Environmental > Aquatic > Thermal springs > Hot (42-90C) | place: USA: Wyoming...
CCCCAGCTTCTCCGCAATCTCCTTGAGCCTCATCCTTCCTCCTCAGGATCACTGCCCGGATCACCGTCCCCTCACCTGGCCGCGAGCGAATCTCCAAATGATCGGAATTGGCTTCCATGTTGGGGATGCCCATCCCTGAGCCGAAACCTAGCTCCCTAGCCCATTCCGGAGCCGTGGAATATCCGGGCTGGCGGGCTAGCTCGATGTCGGGGATCCCCGGCCCCCAATCGGAAAAAATGAGTTCCACACGATCGTCGTAAACGAGGAGGATGATGCGGCCGCGGGGCGTGTAGAGGACGATGTTCATCTCGCCCTCAAAGCACACGATCCCTGCCCGGCGCACCACCTCCGGCTCCACCCCCAGCCGACGCAAGACCTTCTGCACCTCCGTGGAAACTTGCCCAGCGTGTTCCAGGTCCAACCCGACCACGAGGAAGAACTCCTTATGGCGGAGGGGAGCTAGTTTGGTCATGGGGAAGGGGTTTGCACTTGGCCGGAGGGAGGCCATGGTTATAAAGGAGGCCACAGGTTTCGTACATGGTGAGGCCAGTGGCGAGGAGGGGGATGCCCGCGGAGGCCGCGTAATCCACGATGGGCTTGGCCGGAAGCTTTCCCCGGGCAAAGAGGACGGCGGCGAGATTCATCACCTCCGCTACCCTCACCACCTGGGCGGTGACCGTGCCGGTGATGAGGAGCACCCCCTCCTCCCGAACCATGGCCAAAACGTCAGAAAGCAGATCCGCAGCGAAGGCGGCCCGCACCTCCCGGTCGGTAAGATCCGCGCCGGTGAGGAACCGAGCACCCACGAGCTCCGCAACCTCCCGGAGCTTCATATTAGGCTCCGAATTTGCTACCGAAGTCGCAGTAGCCGAGGAGCTGGGGGAGGAGCCTTCCGGAGAACCGGCCGAGGCCTCCCTCGCCAGCGGCCCGCTCGGTGAAGGTTCGGACCCGGTCCGGCCGCACCGCCGGCCCCCAAAATAGCGCGGGAACAGGATCAGCCGTGTGCTCCCGCACCGCCGGAGGGGTCGTGTGATCCCCGGAAACGCAGAGGTGCAGGCCCTTGGGAAGATCCGCAAGGATTGTCCCGAAGAACTCGCGGTCCACCCGCTCGATGAATTTCCTTTTTGCCTCGGCATCGCCATCGTGGCCAGCGTTATCCGTGCCTTTTATGTGCACAAAAACGAGGTCAAAGGAGCGCAGGGCTTCCAGGGCCGCCTGGGCCTTGGCCCGAAGGTCTGTTTTTAGGTCGCCGGTGGCACCAGGAACTGAAAGGACTTCCATGCCCGCAAGGCGGGCTACCCCTTTGTAGAGGGCGCCTCCAGCGATGCAGGCCGCGCGGATCCCGTAGATCTCGGTAACCGGGACCAAATGGGGCATCACTGCTGCCCCGCGCAGAAGGATAGCGTTCCCCGGAAGCTTTCCCTCCGCTACCCGCTTCTTATTCACCGGGTGATCGCGCAGGACCGCGTAGGCGCGGCGGGTGAAGGCGTTGAGGATTTGGGCAGTGCGGCGGGCAGCCTCGGTATCCTCAAGGGGACGGGCTTCCGCCACAGGAACGCCAGCCTCATGGGGATCGGTATCGGAAACGGCGGCGGAAAGCCCCTCTCCCCGCAGGACCAAAGCGCCGCGGTGCTCCGTGGAGGCCCGGAAGAACATCTCCACCCCGAAGTCCCGGAGGGACACGGAGTTCACCGCCTCCTCCAGGAGTTTCCCTTCCTCAAGCCTTCCGGCGCGGCGGTCCAAAACGATGAGTTGGCCATTGCGTTCCTCGACGGTGGCAAAATTAGCGCGGAAGCAGATATCGCCGCCGCGGACCTCCATCCCGATCCCCAGGACCTCGAAGGCCCCCCGGCCGGTGTAAACCTTGAGAGGGTCGTAGCCGAAAATGGAAAGGTGAGCGGTGTCCGAGCCGGGCCGGATCCCCGGGGCAATGGGGTCCATGAGGCCCAAGGCCCCTTGGGCCGCAAGCTCATCCAAATTAGGATGGGCTGCACGCTCCAAACAGGTGGCCCCGCCGAAATCCGTGGGCCGCCCACCGAGGCCATCCAGGATCACCAAAAGCCCCGCCATCTCCCACCTCACTTCTTCCCCTGAACCTCGGGGAGAAGCTGAGCCGCCTTGAATTGACAGTAGCTATTCATGAGGGGATAGGGCTCAATCGGGGCCGCTATGATCTTTTCCAGCACAGCCTTGGCCTCCGCCCAAAGCTCTTTGGGGATAAGGTAGTACTGCACGTAAAAAAGGGCGTTTTCGAGGTAATCGCCGTGTTTTTCCATGGCCTCCTGGAGGAGCTCCCGGGCCTTTTCGTAGTCCTTGTTGAACGGGTGTTTGGCATAGTAGCCGGCCAAGGCCCGCAAGGGGCCGCCCGCAAGGTAATCGCGATCGAGCTCCAAACACCGGCTCATAAGGGCATTGAGCTTTTTATCATCGCCCCGCAGAGCCGCCGCGATGAGCCCCAAAGCCCCACCCAGCTCCACCTTCCGCGCCCAGTTCGCATAAGTCCAGTAAAGCGCCTCCACATCCGTGGCGGTTCTCACCGCTTCCACAAATCCTTTCTCTTTCTCTACCTGCACGAACTCCGCGCTCGTCCTGAGCGATCGCTCCCCATAAATTTGGCCCTGCTCGTGGCCCCCTTGTTTCTCTTTATCCGGGAGGAACAAATCAGCCAGGGTGTAATACGAACGCGAAAGCATGTTGAGGATGTGGGTGTTTTGGGGATCGAGGTTCAAGGCCTTAAGGTAAAGATCGATGGCGGATTCCAGCTTCGCCCGAAGCTCTCCGAGGGTAGCCGGAGCATATGGGGAAAGCCAGACCTCGTTGAAAAGGGCGTCCGCCTGAGCTACAAGGTCCCCTTGAGCCAAACCCACAAAGCCCAAAGCCCCAAGGACTAAAGCTATTCCCAGCGTTTTCATTTCCACCTCCAATTGATTGGAACTATAGCCGCTTGGCGAGGCCAAAGCCAGCGTGGACCAACTGGGTATCCCGTGCTATAGTCACGCCACGCAAAGGAGGTGGCATGGCCCTGAAAGTGGATAAGGATTTGTGCACCGGCTGCGGGCTTTGTTCCCAAATCTGCCCGGAGGTCTTTGAGATCGGGGACGATGGTTATTCCCACGTAATCAAGGGCGCGGACGAAACCCTTCCCTGTGTGGACGAGGCCATAGACCAGTGCCCGGTGGGCGCGATCAGCCGCTAGGCTTCCCCTTCCAGGTGCAAAAAGCTCCGGTAGCTTATGCCGGAGCTTTTTGTTTTTAGGGATGAGAAAAAGCTGGGAGTGGCTGGCCCTGTTCCTCGGGGTAGGAGCGGTATCCTGGGGCGGGCCCCTTGTTCGCTGCACCTCTGCTCCTGCCCTCACCGTAGCCGCATGGCGTATGCTCCTTTCCGCCGCGATCTTCCTCCCCTTCGGTCTCAGATCCTGGCGGGGAAAAGAGGTGCGCTCGGCCATAATTGCCGGAGCCCTTCTTGCTGCCCATTTTGCCTTTTGGATCCAATCCCTCCGCCTCACCTCCGTGGCTAGCTCCGTGGTTTTGGTTAACACTAACCCCCTTTTTGTTGGGCTTTTCTCCTGGCTTTTGGGGGAGGTTCCTAGCCGCTCGTTTTGGATAGGGGTAGCTATTTCCCTGGTCGGGATGGTCTTAATCGGCCTTGGCGATTTTTCCCTGAGCTCCGCAGCCCTTTTGGGCGACGTTCTCGCAGTGCTTGGGGCGTTGGCTGCCTCTGGCTATCTTCTTTTGGGCCGCTCCGCGAGGAAAACGATATCCCTCATTCCCTACGCCTCCCTGACCTACTTCTCCGCGGCCCTGTTCCTTTGGCCCGCAGCCCTAGCCTTCGCCTCACCCCTCCCACAAAGCTCGGACTGGCTATGGATCGTCCTCATTGCCTTAATTCCTCAAGTCCTAGGGCACACAACTTTGAACTGGGCTTTAGGGAGGTTTCCCGCGTTCGCGGTGGCCGTTTCCATCCTTGGGGAGCCCATCGGCGCAGCGCTCTGGGCCTTCCTCCTTTTCGGAGAAAAACCCCATCCAGTCCAGGGCGTGGGCATGGCCCTTGTAATTTTCGGCATCCTGGGGAGCCTGCGGCCAAACAAGATCTGAGCTAAGATTTTTGCGTATGGATGAACTCAAAAACCGCGGCTGGGAAAAGATCCGATGGGTGCGGGAGCATATGCCAGTCCTCGCTCTCCTTGAAGAGCGATACGTTCGGGATAAGCCCCTTTCGGGGAAACGGGTGGCCATGGCCATCCATTTGGAGGCGAAGACCGCCCGGCTGGCTTTGGCCCTCAAGGCTTTGGGCGCAGAAGTGGCGGTGACTAGCTCCAATCCTCTCTCCGCGAAGGACGACGTAGCCCTGGCCCTCTCCGAGGAGATGCCCGTCCACGCCCGAGGTGAGGCTACGGAAGAGGAATATCGGGAATTCCTCCTCAAAGTGCTCTCCATCCGTCCTCATCTCGTCCTCGATGATGGGGGAGATCTCTCTTCCCTCCTCCACACCGAGGCCTGGGATTTGGGAAGGGAAACCATCGGCGTGTGCGAAGAGACCACGACCGGTGTAATTCGCCTGCGGAAGCTCGAGCGGGAAGGGAAGCTGCGCTTTCCGGCCATAGCCGTGAACGACGCCCAAATGAAGTCCCTTTTCGATAACCGTTACGGGACTGGGCAATCCGTGTGGGACGCGATCATGCGGACCACGAATCTCCTTTTGGCTGGGAAAACTGTGCTCGTGGTGGGCTTCGGTTGGTGTGGAAAGGGCATTGCCCAGCGGGCGAGGGGCCTTGGGGCCCAGGTGATCGTGGCCGAGGTGGACCCAGTTAAAGCCGCGGAAGCGGTGATGGAAGGGTTCCGAGTGGCCAAGGTAGCCGAAGCCATAAAAGAAGCGGATTTTGTCGTTACCGCCACCGGCTGCCTCAATGCCGTCACCTACGAAAACATCCTCGCGGCCAAAGATGGCGCGATCCTCGCCAACGCTGGTCACTTCGATGTGGAAATCGATGTGCGGAGCCTCTATGCCCAGGCCAAGGTAAAAAGGGTACGCGAGCACGTGGAGGAATGCCTTCTTCCCAATGGAAAGCGCGTGTACCTCCTCGCCAAAGGGAGGTTAGTGAACCTCGTAGCTGGTGATGGTCATCCCGCAGAAATCATGGATCTCTCCTTCTCCCTCCAGCTCCTTTCTCTCCTTTGGTTAGCCAGGGAGGGAAGGAACCATGCGCCCCGGGTTTACCCGGTCCCGAAAGAGGTCGATACTGAAGTGGCCCGGCTTTTCCTCCGGAGCCGCGGTATAGCCATCGACGAGCTCACGCCGGAGCAGCGCGAGTATTTAGGGCTAGCTTAGGGAAAGAAAGCGGGCCGGCACTTCTCAACCAAAAGAAAAACAGCTACTCCGAAAGCTACCGCTACGTTCAGGGACTCCTTTTTTCCAAACTGCGGGATTTCCACCACCAAATCGGCCTGGGAAAGTACGCGATCATCCACACCGCTCACCTCATTTCCCACGATTAGGGCCAGAGGGAAGTGCTCTTGGCGCACCGATTGAATGGGAACGCTTTGGTCGGTGATCTCGAGGGCCACAATTTTCCAGCCTTCTTTCCTCAGCACCTGCACGGCCTCCATGGTCTCGGGGAAATACCGCCAGGGCACAAGTTGGGTGGTACCGAGGGCAGTTTTTTCCACTTCTTTATGTGGGGGCTTGGCGGTTATCCCACAGAGGATGAGTTCTGAAATATATGCGCACTCTGCGGTGCGAAACATGGAGCCCACGTTATAAGCGCTGCGGATGTTATCCAAAACAGCAGCGATGGGGAACCTTTTAGGCGGCCGAAACCGCTCCCAGTGTGCATCCTTCTCCTCGTTACTGAGCTTTCGCATATCACCTTGGCCTCAGTGGGACGAGAATATAACCGTTTTGGGCATCACCAAAACAACGATAGCCCTTCTCTCCCCAGTACCAAAGGTGCAAACCGATGTACGCACAGAATACCGCGTCCAAGAGATCTTCTAGCGCCTTCAGGGCTTCCCCAGCTTTTCCCCGAGGATCAACCTGGGAGAGGATAGGGCTAGCGTCCATGGCGGGTTCCCTGTTTTTAAGGGAGCCCAAAAGCTCTTGGTAACGACGAAGTTCCTCCCAGCGGAAGGGAAGGGGGCGCCCCGGCCGGGCCTTGTACTGCAAGATGTGCGGAAGGCCAAAAAGCTCAACCATCGCGGGATGGGGAAAAACCTCCACCACCTGCCGCACAGGTTTTTTCTCTTCCACTTTGGGACTATGCACAAATCCGCGGAGGGCTAGCTCCAAAACCAAGGCTTCACCCCGGACAACGGGGCCCAAGCGTCGCCGATTAGCTGGATAGGCCTGAGCATGGGCCCGGCGATAAACTCGGGATAACTCGCGATCGCATGGTCTTGTTCCAGTCTCGTTGGGAACGATAAGGGGAGCATCGATGGCCACAAGGGCTGGTCCGGACCCGCTAGCCCTCTCCACAAAATCCACGATCTCCCCGTTTTGGCCGAGGCTATCAGCCCAAAGGAAAACTTGAGCACATCGGCCATCCCACTTCAGGGCCGCTCCCGCTGAAGGATTGGCCTCTGACCAGGCTAGGTCAATCCCAATGAACACCAATTACGGCGCGATCTCCGCTGGCAAAATGGAAAGGAAATATTTGCCGGAGCCCGAGCGCCACACTATCCGCAGGAAAAATCCGCAGCGCGGCCCGGTGAAGCACTCCGTGAGCCCATCGGGAAGGGTTAGGCATTCCACCCCCGCTTGACAGGGAGCCTGAATGATCGCTGAGCCCTTCACGTTTTGGCAGACGGCTAAATCCGTGCCACAGGGGTCGTGAACAAGATAGAGGTCCACCAAAAGGTCCCCAAAGGTTTCAAAATACACAAGGCAAGCCTGGCCTTTAGGGGCGGAAAATTTGTACCAGTCCTGATAATCACCAGGAGCCATTTCACCTAGGTAATGCCCCAGGTCCAGAGTTTGGGCATCGCCCGGACCATAGGTATCGAGAAGGGCAACCCGGGAGACGGTTTCAAGATCCTGGCCAGGGGGGATGCATTCAGAAGGGACATGGTCTATGGCGCAAGAGAAAAGTGGGCCCACAGTGCAGGTTTTGGTCGGGGGAGGGGGAGGAGGTGGAGTTGGGGGCTGGGGAGGGGGGACGATTTCCGGAGGAGGCGGGGGAACCTCAACGACGGCCGGGGCCCTAAGATGGGCAGAGAGCGCGGAAAAACCAACAAAAGGATCACACACGATAGCCCGTCGCGCCACCACCCAAAGCTCAGGCCCGCTCAGTCTCAACGGGAGCTCCCCTTGGGCTTGGCACACCCCGGGCTCCTCCGGCCTGAGGACCACGAATTGCCAATTCCACTGGTCACTAAGCCCTTCCCGCCAAAATACCTGGAGGGTCACATCCCGCTCACATCCGCATTCCGAGCACGGGTCAAAGGTCTCCGCCGAGAGGACCAAGGTCCAAGGGCCAGGAGTAACCCCGGTGAAATGCCAGGAAGCCGTGGCATACATCCGGGCATCCCTAAGCCAGCATACATCGCCTTTGGGCTCGCCCGTGCAGCTGAAGGATGCAGGATAAATCTCGGAAGCTAAGCCCCCCAAAGCCAATAAAATTCCCAAAAGACAAGCACGCACCCCTACCCCCTTTCCACTCATTCTACGCCCCGCCCCTCTTTTGGGCCAAAATGGTCAAGGCCTCCCAAAGGGCCGAATAATCTCCACGGGGGTTCCAAAAAAGATAACCATCGGCTCCAGTGGCCTCCGCGGCCTGAATTTGGGCCACAATGTACTCCGGAAGGCTCATCCCCGCAGGAATAGCCATGGAAAAAGCCTGGAGGAACGGGCGAAGCGGAATCCCCACCCGCGCCTTCCCGTAGGACATGGTTTTGAACACCGTTCCATATGGATCAGCTTTGAGCTCCTCCTCCACGAAGTGCGAGGGATAAAGCATGGGAGAAATCACCTGGACATGGCGGGCAATCCCCTCGAGTTGTTGACCAATTGGGTCAATTTTCTGGGCGTTCCACGGCCACATCACCCGGCCATAGACATCCGCAGAAATAGGTATGGAAATCGCTTCCCTCGCTTGGGCCAAAAATGCTTCCACCGCGGTACACCTCTCAGCATAGTCCGGACCAATTGGGCCATCATCAGGAAAGCGAATGTAGTCGAACTGGATCTCGTCAACCCCAAAATTTTCCACTTCTTTAGCGATGGCCAAATTGTAGGAAACCGCCGTAGCATTAGTGGGTAAAACCCAGGGCGTTCCGGAGTTTCCTAAGTGCTTGGCTAAAATGGGATCGTAAAACACCACCTCCCGGGCGATCACGTAAAGGCCATTTTTGTGGAACTCATCTACAAGCTGATGGAGATCGAGGATTGGCCGCACAGCCCCGATAGTTTTGGCTAAGGGCACTGCCGAAGCGTAGCAGACCTCCCCGTTATTGTTTTTCACATCCAAAACCACCGCGTTGAGCCCGAACTTCCGGCTCTGCGCTATGACCTGGGCCACCATAGCGGAATCAGCGGCCACATAAGCGGTAAGATAAACCCCGCGCCTTCCGTGAATCGAATTCGAGGGCACGGAAGTTTCCAGAATTTTTTTCTCTCCAGAACTTTGCGGGGGGCTTGCTGTCTCAGGAGGACTGGGAGCTTGGGCTAGAAACGCTATACAAAGGACCAAAACCCCAAGGAGAAGGACAAGGAAAAAGGAAGCCGGTTTCATCGGGCCCTAGCATAACGGGCGCCCCCAAGAACCGTGGGACCGAAGGGCGTAGCCCCATGGCCCGTTTGTCCGTAACGCTTTCCACACCCGGCCCCTTGTGAGCCAAGCCCAGTTCGGTAGGATTTGTGTTTGTGCTTGTCAGATTCCGTGCTAATGGTCAGGAGTTTTCGGCCTCAGTTTTCCTTTTCGATAAAGACGGGACGCTTATTACTTTCGACCATTGGTTTCGGGTGATGGCTGAGCGGGCCCGTCGGCTGGAAGCGCTTTTTAGCCTTTCCTCCGCGGAGGCCGCGGCGTTACGGAAATTCATGGGCGTGGAGCGGGGGGAAGGTTGGGGGATAATTCCTCTCCCTCGCCTGGAGGCCGAGGAGGCCACAGCACGGTTTCTTTCCGAGCTTCTTGGGCTCCCCCTCGCTGAGGTTTTCCCAAAAGTGCAAAAGGTTTTTGCCGAGGTGGACGCGGCTTTCCCCTTTGAAAACCATCTCCGGCCCACGCCGGGGGCGGAGGAAGTCCTTTTGGGGATCAAGCGGGCTGGAGGGAAGGTAGGGGTGGTTACTCACGATCTGGCCTCCGCGGCCTGGCTTCATCTTCGGGCCCTGGGATGGGAAGAGCTGGTGGATGTGGTGGTTGGGCTAGATCTTTGTCCTGTGAAAAAACCTGCCCCGGATCCTGTTATCACCGCCTGCGGCCTCCTTGGCCTTTCCCCAAAAGAAGGGGTAATGGTGGGGGACACTCCCATGGATCTTCAGGCTGGTCGGGCTGCCGGTTGCCGGGCCGCCCTGGGGGTGCTCACCGGGCTAGGTGCGCCCGAAGAGCTCTCTCCTCATGCTGATGCCCTGCTTCAGGACTTGAGGGAGCTTGAGATCAGAAGGTGAAAAATGGGCCCGCCTGGAGTCGAACCAGGGACCTCACGCTTATCAGGCGTGCGCTCTAACCACCTGAGCTACGGACCCTGGCTCCCCGGGGAGGACTCGAACCTCCGACCCGCCGGTTAACAGCCGGCCGCTCTGCCAACTGAGCTACCGGGGAACACACTTAATCCTACCGGAAACCGAATAACCCGGTCAACCGCCGGGGCCGAGCACAACCAAGGCCAGCCTCCTCCACGCGGGGATCGCCACGTTGACCAAGGAGGCCACTACCTCCAGCCGAGCTGGACCAGGCCTAAGCTTTCCCAAAATCTCCGGCTGAAGCTCCAACCTAAATCCTTCGCCGCTTGGCAAAGCTACCCCCCAGCTCACGAGGTTCTCCAAGGAATCGAAAAGGAAATACTTCACAAAAAGGACCTGGTCAGGACTGACGATCTCGTGATCAAAGCCCACAGTAACGGTGAAGATCGCGGATTGCCCAGGGTTAAGCAATTGAGGACCCTCGACCTCCACCTCCGGAAGAGGAATTTTTGCTAAATCCGCCAAGTTCGCTTCCGGCTCCTTATACCCTGGCCAGCGGCGAAGAACCAAAACCTTCTCCACAGGCTTCACTAGCTCCAAATAGAATGGCCCATTCCCAACCCAAAAATGTCCCCACTTTTTATAGAACTGGGCCAGGTTCTCGTACCGAGTATCTCGCTCATCCGCGGAAATGAAGTTCCCCAAGAAATCTGCGTAAGGAAGAAAACCAGCGTTTTTAACCTTTTGCAAAGCCTCGGCGAGGATCCCTAGGCTCGGCCCGGAAAGAAGGTTAGCCCATTCAACATTGTGGCTTTTCGCCTTGGCCTGGGACAAAGCGATCTCCCCGTGAGCCTCAGCCCAAAGGAGTACCGCCAAAACATGCCATGGACCAGGCCCTTGTTCGTAGAAGGGATAGATCAACTCCGCGGCCTTGGCCACAAGCCATTCCGCGTCCAAAAGCCTGAGATCCGTATAGACTTCCACAACCAAAGGATCAACGCTACGGATCAAAATCCCTTTGAAGTGGGCCTGTAAGTCGTTGAGCGCAGGGACTGCGCTCTCGTCGTAGACCGAGCTTTCCGGCTTGGCCCGGTCAAAAAGCAAAATCAGGCGAACTAGAAAATCGCCGAGGGAAAAGGGGCTGCCATCGTGCCACGTCTTTTCCCAAAGATCTGGACGGAAATGCAAAATTACCCTGGCTTTGGCCTTAAGCCCCTGGGGCTTAACCTCGCCCACCGTAAGAAACCGCATGGCCTTGGCATCCCAATCAAGCCAAGCCTCTTTGGGAACAGTTATTTCTGGCACGAATCGAAGCTCTACCCAATCTAAACTCTTTTGAATGGGCGATCCTTCCTCCGCCTCCACTTCCGCACGGACGAGGTCCACTGGCAGATAGAGGCCGCTATAGGGATGAGGAATAAGGGCGGGATCAGCAGTGGCCCGGATGATCATTTGATCGTAAACGGTGAAAGAGCCAGCCACGGGATTGAGCGGGGCGGAAAGCAGGGAAGGGACAGCGATCCGTATCGTCTCCTTCGGGGAAGAAAGGGTATGGGCCCAAATACCTGTGGCGAGCCCGGCGGCAAGATCCACGGCGAAATTCAAATCGGAGGCGTGCGGATAACACGCAGCCCGCACGGCTAACCACACCTGGGAAGAGTCCTTCATCGCTAGCTCCAAAGCCCGGGCCATCAAAGCCTCACGTTCTTCTAGGGAAGAATAAAGCCCATGGGCCAAACGATCCGCAAGATCCGCTAGTTCTGGATTAGGCCGGAGGTACTCCCACGGCGGATACGGAAAAGCAGGGGTGTAGTTGAGCTGGAAGGTGCTGGCCTCGTCCCGCTCGATTAGGGAAACAACGAGGCTATTGGTGTAGATGTGCCAAAGCCCTTCCTCAGGGGGAGAAGAAAGGATCCGCAGCGCCTCGGCGTAGCTCGCGTAGATCCGGGTGACCGTAAAGCCCAGACTTTCCAGAAGACCGGCAAGATAATCGCCAAGGGGGCGGCGGGAATCTGTGCGGATTAGAATGCGGAGCTCGATAGGTTTTCCTTGGTAAGTCCATTTACCGTCAACAAATTCTGCGCCCAGGGAAAACAGGACCTCAGAGAGGACGTTGCGGGCCCGTTCCGGATCGTATTGATAGCGCAATTCCAAGGGCCGGGCATATTGAGCAAGGCGGGCATAGTCCGGAAACAATGGGCGCAGAGGCAGAACTTGGGGAAAACCCGCTCCACCTAAAATTTCCTGAACGATGTAATCCCTATCCACCAGCCAATTGATGGCCTCTCTTGCCCGGGGATCGAAAAAGGGGTTCAACCGGCCATCGGTAAAAGTTGGGCCAATCGGGTTAAAACTTAGGTGCCAAACAGCGTTGTACGTGGAGGAACACCCAAGATTTGGTTCGGACTGGATCTGTTGCAGAATGGTTGGCTCAGTGACGCCCGCTCCATAGAGATCGAGGGCACCGGTGCGGATCATGTCCACAGCTTTCGCGGCCGATGGTTCCTCCAGGAAAACGAGGGTTTCTACGCCGGCGCCGATCCAGGGCCAAACGAGAAAAAGGAGAACAAAAAGGTACCGCACAGCCCCTAATCCCCCACGAAAACGTAAACCATCCGGTTCTTAGGGCCATCGAACTCGTAGAAGTAGATGCGCTGATCCTCACCAAGCACCATCTTTCCATCCACCACCACACCGACTTCTGTGGGGGCAACAAGGGCAGCCTTGGTGTACTCCGGGGCGATCCGATCAGGGTTCACCGCCTCGAGCATCTCGTCGAGTTTAGGCGCCTCTTCTTCGGCCAGGGTGCGGTGAATGCTCACCGCCGCCGCGTCATGGGGCACATAGATGATGACGAACCCCTCACGCACCCCGGACTCGCGGATGACCCTTTGTACCTCCTCCGTTATGTCCACAGCTTCCTCTTGCTTAGTCGTTCGGATGGGAATCCGCGCGATCATCGGCCCTCCTTTTGCATGAAATCTTACCTTTTTGGGCCAAGACTGGCCAGGTTGCGCTGGCCCGGGTAGCCGCTAAAATAACCTTTCGGAAGTAGCTCAGCCGTAAATCAGGGTCTTTCCTCAAAGCCCTTCTGAGCTTTTCCGGTGATAAGACATGAAAGTGCGTGTGGCTGTGTTTGTGGACGTACAAAACGTCCAAGAAACGTTTGAGCGCCAGGGATTCGAGGTGCGCTACGACGCCCTCAAGGAGTTCATTCTGACCCAGTTTGGGCTCGATGAGCGGGAAGTGAAATTCCTCGCATTTGTTCCGTATCGGCGGGAGGATGAACGGAGGATGCGCCTCATCGATGCCCTTTCCTTCATGGGGTTTAGGGTCATCACCAAACCGGTGCGGGAGCATCCCGATGGTGGGCTCAAGGCCAACATGGACACGGAGATGGTTCTCGAGGCCATGGAGCTTGCCCCTTACGTGGAGGAATTCATCCTGGTCACCGGGGACTCGGATTTCGTCCCGTTGGTGGATTACCTCAGCCGCCGGGGGAAGAGGGTGACCGTCCTTGGTCCGGGCCGGGGGTCCACCTCGGT
>Ga0315298_1008430_pt1 | contig 13160 bp, 10 predicted proteins | sample WHS_1_MG_FD_203077 | JGI IMG/M metagenome (GOLD analysis project Ga0315298, IMG submission 203077) | Extremophilic microbial mat communities from Washburn Hot Springs, YNP, Wyoming, USA - WHS_1_MG | ecosystem: Environmental > Aquatic > Thermal springs > Hot (42-90C) | place: USA: Wyoming...
ATGCAGCTGCACCTGTGCATGCCGGGTGGCCGTACCGGTGAGCACCGGTCCGACCAGGCGCGGCTCGAATTCCCGCAGCTGGCGCATGGCGGTGAGCGCTGCGCGGCGCTGCGCCTGCAGCGACTCGGCGTGGCCGTCGCAATCGAAGAGCCGCTGATATTGCTCGAGGGCCGCTTCGATCTCGGTGTTCTTCGGCAGCACCGCACCCTCGGTGACGCCGAACCGATCCGCCGCTTTGCGTTTGGCGAGCAGAAAGTCGCTGACGCCGTGCTCGGCCATGATCCGCGCCGCCTCCTGGGCGAGCGCGAGGCGCAGGTGCTCGGTGCGCGGTGTCGGCCGCTTCGGCATCAGAAAATCGACTCTGCCGAGCCCTGACCCGGGTTCGCCGGCCGCGCCGGAGCACCGGCCGGCAGATGATTGGCCATGAAGATCTCCTCGATGCCATCGGGGTTCTCATCGCTCACGAGCAGCCCGCTTTGCGGCGAGATGCGCAGCTGCACGATGCCGGGAGGCTGCGGCCGGCGCCACTGCGGCACCCCCTGCAATGCCTGGCGCATGAAGCGCATCCAGATCGGCAGCGCCACGTGCGCGCCCTCCTCGCCGTAACCGAGCGTGCGCTCATCGTCGAAGCCCGCCCAGACGCTGGCCACCAAGTGCGGGGTGAAGCCGTTGAACCAGGCGTCCTTCCAGTTGTTGGTCGTACCTGTCTTGCCGGCGATGTCCGAGCGGTTCAGCGCCTGCGCGCGCACGCCGGTGCCGAATTTGATGACGCTGCGCATCATCGAGGTCATGATGAAGTCGTTGTCGGCACTGATGACGCGCGGGGCGATCTGTCCGGGCGGCATGTAGGCGGCGCCGCCGCCGCGCAGCGCATCGGCCTCGGCGAGCAGCGCGCGCTCGTTGGCCGCAGGCTTTAGGTCGGAAAGATGCACCGGCTGGCTGCACCCGTGGCAGGCGATGCGCGGCTTGGCCTGCCATATGACCTGATCGTCCGCATCGAGGATGCGGTCGATGAGGAACGGCTTGACCTGGTAGCCGCCGTTGGCGAACACCGCGTAGCCGGTGGCCATCTGCAGCGGGTTGGTCTCCAGCGTCCCGAGCGCGAGCGTCAGGTTCTGCGGCAGTGCCTTCGGATCGAAGCCGAAGCGCTGCACATACTGCGTCACCGATTGCACCCCGAGGGCGCGCAGCAGGCGGATCGACACCAGGTTCAGCGAGTGCGCGAGCGCCACGCGCAGGCGCACCGGCCCACTGAATTGACCGCTGTCATTGGCCGGCCGCCAGGTGCTCTCCGTGCCGGGGCCGCCGACCACCAGCGGCGCATTGATGAAGGTGCTCGCGGGGGTGTAGCCGTGATGCAGCGCGTCGGAATAATAGAAGGGCTTGAACCCCGATCCCGGCTGGCGCTGCGCATAGACGGCGCGGTTGTACTTGCTGATGTAATAGTCGAATCCGCCGACCAGCGCGGCGATGCCGCCATCATCGGCATCGAGCGCCACCATGGCCGCCTCGGCCTGCGGGACCTGCGCGAGCAGCACGTCCGTCGGACTGTGCCACACGACGTACACGACGTCGCCGCGCGAGAGGACGTCGCCAGCGGTCTTCGGCGCCGCACCGACCAACCCGTCGGCGAGCGCCTTGCCCGCCCAGGACAGGCCGTTCCAGCCGATCGTGCCGAAGCCGAGGTCGCGCACGTACACCTGGGCGTCCTGGGCGCCGACCTGCACCACCACCGCCGGCCGCAGCACGCCGATCGGCTGATACTGCGCAGTGAGCGTGCGCAGCTGCGCCGGGCTCACCGTGCGGGCGAGCACCGTGCGCCCGATCGGGCCGCGCCAGCCGTGCCGCCGGTCGTAGGAGATCAGCCCGAGCTGGACCGCCCGGTCCGCGGCGTTCTGCAGCCGCCCGTCGATGGTGGTGTAGACGCGGTACCCGGCCGTCTCTGCAGCCGCCCCGTAGCGCTGCACCATCTGCTGACGCACCATCGCCGCGACATAGGGAGCATGCACGCTCACCCGCGGCGCATGCAGTCGCGCATCGATCGGCGCCTGGTCGGCCGCCTGCGCCGCCGCCGGGGTGATGTAGCCGAGCTTGAGCATCTCGGTGAGCACGTAGGAGCGCCGGTCGGCCGCCAGATGCGGGTGAACCACCGGGTTGTACAGCGAGGGCGCCTGGACGATCCCGGCGAGCGTCGCGGCCTCCGGCAGCGTCAGCTGATCGAGCGTCTTGCCGTAATAGGTCTGCGCCGCCGCCGCCACGCCATAAGCGCGTTCGCCGAAGAAAATCACGTTCAGATACAGCTGAAAGACGTCCTGCTTGGAGAAGTCGTGATCGAGCTCGTAGGCGACGAACGACTCCTGTAATTTGCGCCGCCAGGTCTTGTCGAGGGTCAGAAAGACGTTGCGGGCCGCCTCCATGGTGATGGTGCTGCCGCCCTGGGCCTTGCGGCCCTCGATCAGATCGATGACGCCGGCGCGCAGGATGCTGATCAGATTGATGCCGCCCTCATGGAAGAAATGGTGGTCCTCGGCGGCAAGAAAGGCCTCGCGCACCATCGGGGGAACTTCCCGGTAGCGCACCGGGGTGCGCTGCTCGGTCCCGATCTGCGCCAGCAGCTGCCCGTCCGCGGTGTAGATCCGTAGCGGAACCTTCAGCTGTACGTGGTGCATCTGCGCCAGGGTCGGCAGCGAGGGCTCGAGATAGACGTAGGTGCACAGGTAGGCGTACAGCCCGGCCAGCGCGGCCAAGGCGAGCGCGCCGACCACGAGGGCCGGAACTCTTAATAGCTTCAGATTCACCGAATGAGAACTCTCTGTGGCAGGGAGGAACAGCTCCGCTCAAGGTCCGGCGCTTCCCGGAAGCGAATCGTACCCCGCAACTTCAGGGACCGCGCACATTGTGGATAAGTTCGCCCCGCGGCCGCCCGGACCGTCCCCCCCGACCCGGGACGAGCGTAAACCGCGCATCGCCCGGCAGTTTTGCGACCCGGCGCACAGGTCGGACGGGGCGCCTCGCGTTTCCGTGAGGCGGCTCACGTTCAATTTAACCTTGCGCTGATATATAGTGCCTCGAATATTCATCAGGGGTGGCTATTTTCAGGCGTAAGACCCTGAAAAGGAAAACAATGTTGCTCTTCCCGCGGAAGCACCGCCCACTGCTGGGACTTGACATAACCACGTCCTCAATCAAGCTCATCGAGCTCAGCATGGCCGGTGGGCAGTATCGGGTCGAGAGTTATGCGGCGGAAGCGACGCCGGTGAACTCGATCAATGAGAAGAGCATCGTGGACGCCGAAGCGGTCGGTGAGGCCGTGCGCCGCGCGGTCAAACGCTCCGGCACCAAGAACACCGAGGTCGCGCTCGCGATCAGTGGCGATGCGGCCATCACCAAGGTGATCCAGATGCCTCGCACGCTGCGCGCCAATGACCTGGAGGCGCAGGTGCAGATGCAGGCCGACCAGTACATCCCCTTCCCGATGGACGAAGTGAGCTACGACTTCGAGGTCATCGGACCGTCGGAGAAGGACCCGGACGCCAACGACGTGCTGCTCGTGGCGACGCGCACCGAGAACGTCGAGCAGCGCCAGGCCGCAGTGCGCTCCGCGGGGCTCACGGCCAAGGTCGTGGACGTCGAGGCATTCGCGCTCGAGAACGCCTGCCGGCTGCTCACCCACCAGATGCCCGACGGGGGCATCGATCGCACCATTGCCGTGGTCGACTTCGGCGCCAGCAGCACGACGTTCAGCGTCCTGCGCAGCCTGAAGGTCGCCTACACCCGCGATTTCGCCTTCGGCGGGCAGCAGCTCACCGAGGAGATCATGCGCACCTACGGTCTGTCGCTCGAGGAAGCCGGGCGCGCCAAGAAGGAAGGCGGACTGCCGGGCAATTATCAGTCCGAGGTGCTCGACCCGTTCATCGACGACATGACCCAGCAGGTCAACCGTTCGCTGCAGTTCTATCTGGCCTCCGGTTCCGGCCGCGAACAGCCGGAGAAGATCCTGGTGTGCGGCGGTTGCGCCAACATCCCGGGCGTGGCCGACGTCATCGCGAGCCGCGTCGGCATCGCCGCCGAGAAGGGCGATCCGCTCGGCCAGATGAAGCTCTCGGCGCGCGCGCGCACCCAGGCCGTGCACCGCGACGCCACGGCATTGCTGACCGCTTGCGGACTGGCGCTGAGGAGCTTCGACTGACATGCCGCGCATAAACCTGCTGCCCTGGCGTGAAGCGGAGCGCAAAGAGCGCAAACTCGCCTTTATGGTTGCGCTCGCCGCCGCGGCGGTCGCAGCGGCCGTGGTGGCCTTCGGCGTACGCCTGGTCTACACCGGGCTGATCGGCGCACAGGAGCGGCGCAACGAGCTGCTGCAAGCGCAGATCCAGGTGCTCAATCACCAGATCGGGGAGATCAACTCCCTGGAGAAGACCAAGCGCAAGTTCCTCGCGCGCATGCACATCATCGAGCAGCTGCAGCGCTCCCGGCCGCAGATCGTGCACATCTTCGATCAGATCGTGCGCACGGTGCCGCCGGGGCTGTACCTGACCGAGGTGACCCAGAAGGGCGCGCAGATCCAGTTCAAGGGCGTGGCGCAGTCGAGCACCCGCGTGTCGGACTTCATGCGCAACATCGATCATTCCCATTGGCTCGCCAACGCCGAGCTCGAAGTGATCCAGGCGAGCAAGGGCTCGCCGGGCTCGTCCTTCACGCTCGACGCCAAGGTGATCTCGCCGAAATCCGGCAAGAAGGCCGGGCATGGCAACGGTCCGGCCCGCGGAGGTCACGGCGCATGAACGTCAACGTGCAGGAGCTCATCGAGGAGCTGCGCGATCTGGATCCGCGCGACCCCGGCCGCTGGCCGTTCCCGGTGCGCGCCGGAGCCGTCGGTCTGACGTTCGTGCTGCTGACGCTGATCCTGGTGTACCTGGTGGCGTGGAATTCGGTGCGCCCGCAGCTGCTGCAGCGCGAGCGCCAGGAGCAGTCGCTGCGCCAGGAATTCGTGATCAAGCACTCCGTGGCCGCGAACCTGAACATCTACCGCCAGCAGCTGGTGGACCTGCGCCGCTCCTTCGGCGCGCTGCTGCGCCAGCTGCCCGGCAAGACCCAGGTGCCGAGCCTGCTCGAGGACATCTCCGACACCGCGACCGCCGCGGGCCTGAAGCAGAAGCTGTTCGAGCCCGGCAAGGAATCGAAGAAAGAGTTCTACGCGGTGCTGCCGATCAAGATGCAACTCACCGGCAGCTACCACCAGTTCGGTGAATTCGTCAGCGACATCGCCGCGCTGTCGCGCATCGTCACGCTGCACGACATCCAGATCAAGCCGCTGACCAAGGGCGCATACGACCAGCTGTCGCTGACGCTGACCGCCAAGACGTATCGTTACCTCACTGCGAACGAGATGGCCGCGCAGCGCGCGAGCAAGCACAAGTTCGCCCGTCCGCCGCACCGCGGGCCGGGCTAAAGGCGTGCAAGAGGACGCAATGAGCACTCACAGCCACATCCGCGCACTGGTGCGCATCGGCGCGGCGCTCGGCTGCCTCGCCCTCGGGGCCTGCTCCGGCAGCCCCAACAGCGTGCAGCGCTTCATCACGCGTGTCGAGCACCAGCCCGGCGGACGCGTCGAGCCGCTGCCGACGGTGCCGAAATACGAGACCTTCACCTACGACGATCAGGCCATGCGCTCGCCGTTCGTGCCGAGCGAGCCGACCGGTGCCGGCACGGTGCGCCCGGACGCCTCGCGGCCGCAGCAGTACCTCGAGCGCTTCCCGCTCGATACGCTGAAGATGGTCGGCACCCTGCGCCTCAATCACCAGGTCTACGGCCTGGTCGAAACCAAAGACGGCGTGGTGCACCGCGTATCCGTCGGCAATTACATGGGCCAGAACGACGGCCGCATCATCCAGATCGACCCGACTCAAATCCGCCTGGTCGAGATCGTCCCTGACGGTCTCGGCGGGTTCATGAAACGGCCGGCAGCCCTGGGACTCAGTCAGTGAACAATCCGGTAGCGAACGCTCATGCAGGGAGTTCGAGAATGAAAGCCTTTCCGCGGAATCCGCGCCTCGTGCACGCAGCCGCCCTGTCCCTGCTCGCGCTGCTCGCGCTCACGGCGGTTCGCCCGGCGCGCGCAGCCGACGCCCAGGTCGCGCTGCAATCGATCCAGGTGCAGCAACTGCCGCGCGCCCAGATGCAGCTCGCACTGCAGCTCTCGGGCCCGGCCCCGAAGCCGCTGTCATTCACCATGGATCACCCGGCGCGGATCGTGATCGACCTGCCGGGCACGCAGCTCGCCCTGCCGTCGAATCAGATCAGCGTGAAGTCCGGTGGCCTCGAGTCGGTGCTCGCGGCCGCGACGCGCCATCGCTCGCGGGTGGTGCTGAACCTCGACTCGATGGTGACCTACGGCGTGCAGCGGCGCGGCAATCAGATCCTGGTCACCCTCGGCGCCGGCGCGGCGCACGAGGATGACGCGCACGCCGCAGCGGCAGCGGACGTCGCTGCCAGCACCGCGGCGGGGAGCGCCGGACTCACCCCGCCCTGGGAGATCCGCCACATCAGCTTCCGCCGCAGCAGCGACGGGGCCGGTCGGATCCTGGTGCGCCTCTCGGACCCGCACATTCCGGTCAACCTGCACCAGGTCGGCAACCAGGTGGTGATCGATTTCAGCCATGCAGCGGCACCGCAGAACCTGCTGCGCCGCTTCGATGCGACCGATTTCGGCACGCCGGTGAAGGATTTCTCCGTGACCCGCACGCCGCGCGGTTCGCGCATGACCATCAATGCGGCCGGCGCGTACACCGAACTCGCCTACCAGGCCAACACCCAGTATGTCGTGGAGCTGCGCCCGGTGGTCCAGGGCCAGATGGCCGCCCAGCAGCCGAAGTACACCGGCCAGCGCCTGTCGCTGAACTTCCAGAGCATCAAGGTGCGCGCGGTGCTGCAGCTGCTCGCCGATGCGAGCGGCCAGAACATCGTGGTCGCCAATTCCGTGCATGGCACGGTGACGCTGCGCCTGCACGATGTGCCCTGGGACCAGGCGCTGCACCTGATTCTGCAGATCGAGGGCCTCGGCCAGCGCCACCAGGGCAACGTCATCCTGGTCGCCCCGCAGGCGGAACTCGCCGCGCGTGAGAAAGCGGAACTCGCCGCCGAGCAGGCCGTACAGCAACTCGAGCCGCTGCGCTCGGAGTACATTCAGATCAACTACGCGAAGGCCGCGAACCTCGCCGCGCTGATCAAGTCGCAGGGCCACTCGCTGCTGTCCAAGCGCGGCAGCGTCTCGGTGGACAAGCGCACCAACACGCTGCTGGTGCAGGACACCCCGGAGCGCCTGGCGCAGATCCAGCGCATGGTGCGCCGGCTCGACGTGCCGGTGCGCCAGGTGCTGATCTCCGCCCGGGTGGTGCTGGTGAGCAATGACTTCGAGCGCCAGCTCGGCAGCCAGCTCGGACTCACCGACGTGCAGGCCAACGGCGCGAACGGCATCGTGGCGACCACGGGCACCTCAGCGGGCACCGACACGATGATCAGTTCGGCCATCGGCAACCTGCAGACCAACAACTCGCCCTACCCGGTCTCGATCCCGACCGGCTCGAGCGCCGGGAACCGCTACGACGTCAACCTGCCGGTGAGCAACCCGGCCGGTTCGATCGCCTTCGGCATCCTGAGTGGCAACTACCTGGTGGACCTGGAGATTTCGGCGGCGCAGGCCGAGACCGAAGCAAAGGTCATTTCCTCGCCGCGGGTCATCACCGCGAACCAGCGCCAGGCGACCATCCTGCAGGGCACCGAGATCCCCTATCAGCAGTCCGCTTCGAGCGGCGCGACCTCCATCGCCTTCAAGCGCGCGGTGCTCGAGCTGAAGGTCACCCCGCAGATCACCCCCGACAACCGCATCATTCTCACGCTCGAGGTGCGCGATGACGCGGTCGGCCAGGAAGTCGTGGCTTCCGGCGGCGTGCAGGTGCCGGCGATCGACACCCGCGAAGTCACCACGCAGGTGCTGGTCAACGACGGCCAGACCGTCGTCCTCGGCGGCATCCTGCAGACCAACAACACCCATACGATCAACAAGGTGCCCTGGCTCGGGGACATCCCGATCATCGGCCATCTGTTTAAGCACACGGATCACACAAACAACAAGGATGAGCTGCTAGTGTTCGTGACGCCGAAGATCGTCCATCAGAACCCGGCGGTGTATTGACCGGCGCGCCATACGGCGAACGCGCCTCATCAGGAATTTCAGGGTGCAAGGCATATGAACAAACTGGTCTCGATGCTCGCGGTGGCCGCCGCGAGCCTGGCGATTGCGGGCTGCGGCGGCAGCAGCAGCACGGGCGGTGCGCTGATCGGACAACCCAGCCCGACCAGCACCACCAATACCGTCACGAAGCTCTCGTTGCTGGAAACCGCGCCGCAGCTGCCCTCCGACGGCTCGAAAACCGTCACCCTGACGGCGCTCGCCGAAAATGCGAGCAACACCGTGATCTCGGGTGCTCCGGTGACGTTTTCGGCCTCTTCGGGCGCACTGACGGTCAATCAGGCGTCCACGGGCACCAACGGCACCGCCACGGCGACGCTCAGCACCGGGGGTGACCCGACCAATCGCTCCATCACCATCAAGGCAGTCTCCGGCACGATCACCTCCACGGTCACCGTCGGGGTCGTCGGCACTAACCTCAGCATCAGTGGACCGTCCGATCTGGTGCTGGGCAACAGCGGCACGTATACCGTCACGCTGGTCGACTCCAGCGGCAATGGCATCGCCGGCGAGACCGTGAAGATCAGCTCATCGAACGGTAACACCTTGAGTGCGAGCACGGTGACGACGGACTCGACGGGCAAAGCCACCTTCCAGATGAAAGCCGCCAACAGCGGCGCGGACACGATTACCGTCTCGGCGCTCGGCCTGCAGAGCACCGAAGGTGTCGCAGTGAGCGGCAATTCGTTCACATTCAGCGCGCCGGCGGCGAACCAGAATGTGAACATCGGGCAGACCGCGACCGTCACGGTCAATTGGACCAACAGCGGCACCCCCGAGGCCAACCAGACTGTGAATTTTTCCGCGACGCGCGGCACTCTGAGTGCGTCGAGCGCCGTGACGAACTCGAGCGGTAGCGTGAGCGTGACCATCACGTCGACGACCGCCGGACCCTCGCTGATTTCAGCCTCTGCCGCCGGGGTTTCGGCGCAAATTCCGATCAACTTCGTGGCGACGACGCCGAGCACCATGGATCTGCAGGCGAGTCCGGCGACGATCGCCACCCAGGGCCAAAGCACCATCACTGCGACGGTGCTCGACCCCAACGGCAACCTGGTCCAGGGCCAAACGGTGAATTTCACCATTCAGCAGGATCCGACCGGCGGGACGCTGACGGCCGCCTCGGCGACCACCAACTCGCAGGGTCAGGCGAGCACCAATTACGTCGCCTCGACCACCACCAGCTCACTCAACGGCGTCGTGATCGATGCGACCGTCCAGGGAACGACCGTGACCGGATCGACGTCGTTGACGGTCGGCGGTCAGACCGTGTTCCTCTCCCTCGGCACGGGCAATACCATCACGGCGCTGAACACGACCCAGTACGAACTGCCCTATTCGGTGCAGGCCGTGGATGCGGCCGGCAATCCGGTGAGCGGCGTGCAGGTCACCTTCACGGTCGATCCGCTGGGTTACATCAAGGGTGACCGCATCTGGGATTCCTCTGCGACCACGTGGATCACGGTGTCGAACACCTCGGCGAGCGATACGTACGTATACGCCCTCGACGGCATCGACGGCTGCATCGCTGAGAATCCGAGCGACCCGTACAACGGCTACAGCCAGGTCTGGCCGGGACAGGTGGTCTCCACCGATGTGACCTCGGCGACCACCGGCAGCGACGGTACCGCTTCGGTGAATCTCATCTACCCGAAGGATCATGCCTATTACGTGGCAGTCGAACTGACGGCCACGGCGAAGGTCCAGGGCTCGCAGAGCAGCACGTCGGTGAGCTTCTGGCTGCCGGGGCTGGCCACTGACTTCAACACCCAGAGCACCGCGCCACCGGGACCGTACAGCCCGTATGGCACCGCCAATACCTGCGTCAGCCCGAACTGATTCCTACCGCTGCACAGCGCCGCCCCGAGGGACCTCGGGGCGGCGCGTTCTGTCCGGGTCGTCGGCAGAGAATGCGGCGCAAGACACCGCCTTTCGGGCCACGTGCCTTGGTATCCTCCTGCCTGCACCATGCAAGGCAAACCTCCCAATATCTTCCTCGTCGGCCCCATGGGCTCGGGCAAATCCGCCGTCGGGCGCAATCTCGCCCGCCTGCTGCGCGTGCCGTTCCACGACAGCGACGCGGAGATCGAGCGGCGCACGGGCGTCGACATTCCGTTCATCTTCGACAAGGAGGGTGAGGCGGGCTTTCGTGAGCGCGAGCGCGAAGTGATTGCCTCGCTGACGACGCTGCGGCACGTAGTGCTCTCGACGGGCGGCGGGGCGGTCATGCTCGAGCACAATCGCCGCCTCCTCGCCGAGAACGGTTGGGTGGTGTACCTGAAAACCTCCGTCGCGCAGCAGGCCGAACGGGTCAAGCCCGGACGGCAGCGGCCACTGCTCAGCGGTGTCGCGGATCCGGCCGAGCGTCTGCGCGAGCTGATGCAGATCCGTGACCCGCTGTACAGTTCGATTGCCGATCTGACGGTGAATACCGACGGCCGCCAGATCAAGGCGGTGGTGCGCGACATCCTGCAGCTGATCCGCTAGATTGCCGTATATGAGCAGCGTGGCGCATACACTGACGGTCGAGCTGGGCAGGCGCAGTTATCCGATTCTGATCGGCGACGGCGTGTTGAGAGATGGCGCGCTGCTCGCCCGGCACGTTCCCGCTCGTGACGTGCTCATCGTCAGCAATACGACCGTGGCGCCGCTGTATCTCGAGGCGCTGGAGCGCGCGCTCAGCCCGCGCCGGGCGGTCGCAACGCTGTTGCCGGACGGCGAGTCCTACAAGACGCTCGATACCGTGGCTCGCATCCTGGATGTGCTGGTCGCGAATCGGTTCGGGCGCGACTGCGTGGTCGTCGCCCTGGGCGGCGGCGTGGTGGGCGACATGGCCGGGTTTGCCGCCTCCGTCTACCAGCGCGGCGTGGCCTTCGTTCAGGTGCCGACCACCCTGCTCGCCCAGGTCGATTCCGCCGTGGGCGGCAAGACCGGCGTCAATCATCCGGGCGGCAAGAACCTGATCGGCGCCTTCCACCAGCCCACTGCGGTGCTCGCCGACACGGCCACGCTCGCGACGCTTCCGCCGCGAGAGCTGCGCGCGGGCCTGGCTGAAGTCATCAAGTACGGATTGATCCGCGACGCCGGGTTCTTCGCCTGGCTGGAAGCGCAGACCGACGCCCTGCTCGCAGGTGACCGCGATGCACTGGCGCACGTCATCCTGCGCTCCTGCCAGATCAAGGCAGAGATCGTGGGACGCGATGAGCTCGAGCACGGTGAGCGCGCGCTTTTGAATTTTGGCCATACGTTCGGCCACGCCATCGAGGCGGCGAGCGGTTACGGCCGTTGGCTGCATGGGGAAGCGGTGGCGGCAGGCATGGCCATGGCCGCACGGATGTCGTGCGAGAGCGGGCTGATCGATGCCGCGACGCTGGCACGCATCTCGGCCCTGATCGAGCGCATGGGATTGCCGACGCGGGTCGAGGGCGTGTCCCCTGCAGCAATGCTCCAGGGCATGCGCATGGATAAGAAGGTACTCGAAGGCCAGATCCGCCTGGTGCTGCTGCGGGGGATTGGCGAGGGGTTCGTGACCGCCGAGTATGATCCGCAGCGGCTCGAGCGCACCCTGGACGCACATCTGTGCTGACGGACGGCGCATGAGCACGGCCCACCCGGAAAGCGGCTCCCTCGCCCCCTATGGCGCGCACGATGAGCGTTCGCGCGGACGACGGTTCCCTGAGTCGAAGCCGGAGTTTCGCAGCGAATTCCAGCGCGACCGCGACCGAATCATCCACTCCAACGCGTTCCGCCGTCTCGTTTATAAGACGCAGGTGTTCGTCAATCACGAAGGCGATTTGTACCGCACGCGGATCACGCACTCGATCGAAGTGGCGCAGATCGGCCGCTCGGTGGCCCGTGCGCTGGGGGTCAATGAGACACTGACCGAGGCGATCAGCCTGGCCCACGATCTTGGCCATACCCCGTTCGGGCATGCCGGCCAGGACGCGCTCAACGAGTGCATGCGCCCGTACGGCGGTTTCGAACACAATCTGCAGTCCCTGCGGGTCGTCGATGAACTCGAGGAGCGCTACGCGGCGTTCCCAGGCTTGAATCTCACGTTCGAATGCCGCGAGGGCATTCTCAAGCACTGTTCGGTGCGCAACGCGCAGCGGCTCGGGGAACTCGGGGAGCGCTTCCTGCGCCGTGAGCAGCCGGGCCTCGAGGCGCAGATCGCGAATCTCGCCGACGAGATCGCCTACAATAACCATGACGTCGACGACGGTATCCGTGCAGGTCTGATCGATCTGATGCAGCTCAACGAGATGCGCCTGTTCCGCCGGCAATACGATGCGGTGACCGCCGAATACCCCGGACTCGGCGAACGCCGGCTCGTGCACGAGGTCATCCGGCGCATGATCAATCACATCGTGGTCGATCTGGTTCGCACCAGCCAGGAGCGCATCGAGAACGCTCAGCCGGCCTCGATTGATGATGTCCGCTTGCAGCCCCATCCCCTGATTGCGCTCAGCGAGGCGACCCTCGAGGAGCATCGGGAACTGATGCATTTTCTGCGCGAGCGCGTCTACCGGCATTACAAGGTGCTGCGCATGACGACCAAAGCGCGTCGGGTAATCGAAGCGCTGTTCGGCGCATTTCTGGCGAACACGGAATTGATGCCGCCGGAACATCACGAACTTGCCGTTCGGGCCGAGGACACCCACGGAACCGAGGGGCGTGCCCGTGCGGTGGCTGACTACATCGCGGGGATGACGGATCGGTACGCGATCCTCGAGCATGAGCGGCTCTTTGATCCTGGGAAGCGGACCTGAACCATGAGCAGCGTCGATCCGAGTGTCTCGATCGATGCGCGTCAGCACTTTCTTCAAGCGCTGCGCCGCGTTTTAAGACCGATAGTGCGCCTCATGGTGCGGCAGGGCGTCCGCTACGATGAATTTGCGGAGGTCGCCCG
>Ga0315298_1008431_pt1 | contig 13160 bp, 12 predicted proteins | sample WHS_1_MG_FD_203077 | JGI IMG/M metagenome (GOLD analysis project Ga0315298, IMG submission 203077) | Extremophilic microbial mat communities from Washburn Hot Springs, YNP, Wyoming, USA - WHS_1_MG | ecosystem: Environmental > Aquatic > Thermal springs > Hot (42-90C) | place: USA: Wyoming...
AAGTCTATTGAGGCTCTTCGCAACGAGAAAAAGGTGTTGCCGGTGTGGCTGCAGGAACACGCGGGCGAACCTCTGGAAGAGCCCATCGAATCAAATAAAGGCATTTGTCAAATCTGAACAATTTTTGAAGCTACAATAAAACAGGTTTTTAAACCCATCTATTTTTCTGGCAACAACTTTAAATAGTAGTTCAAATAATTTTGAAATACTATGTATGACATAATCAAGCCCGGCCTGGATGCCCTAGTGGAGTATCTCTCGGCGCACGTGCTCACCTGTCTAGTTCCGGCCTTCTTCATCTCAGGGGCGATAGCGGCGCTGGTGAGCAAACAGTCTGTGATAAAGTATTTTGGAGCGGGAGCAAAGAAGTGGCTCTCCTACGGCGTCGCCTCGATATCGGGAGCAATCCTAGCCGTCTGCAGCTGCACTATCTTGCCCATATTCCAGGGCATATACAAAAGGGGAGCCGGGACAGGCCCCGCGTTCGCCTTCTTATTCTCTGGCCCGGCGATCAACGTTCTAGCCATCGTGTTCACGGCCAGCGTGCTGGGCTTCGATCTGGGAATTGCCCGGGCGGTGAGTTCGGTGTCGATGGCAGTGGTGGTGGGCCTGATCATGGCCGCGATCTTCGAACGCGGCGCCAAGAGGGAGACCCCATCGAGTAATCCGGAGGTCGACCAAGTTGAGGCCACCGCGAGCGCGCGGCCAAAATATATTTCCCCCATATTCTTCATCCTCTTGGTCGCAATACTGGTCATCGGCGCTTCGGGGCTGATCTCCTTGGAGTTCAGGCTGGCGGCCGTATACTTGCTCACCGTCGCCGTCGCTGTGATACTGATATTCTTCTACACAAGGGACGAGGTCAAAAGCTGGGGCCATGAAACCTGGTGGGTCGTGAAAAAGATATTCCCCGTTCTGCTTGTTGGTGTTTTCGTTGTTGGAGTGATCGGTGGGATCGCGGCAAATTTCACCCCGTCTCACGACCCATCGACGGCCGTGGGCGAGCTGACCAAGCCCTACCTCGGAAACAACTCGCTTTCTGCCTGCCTTCTGGCCTCAGTCGTTGGCGCGCTCCTGTACATGCCCACGCTGCTCGAGGTCCCGATCATAGGGACATTTTTCGGCTACAGCTCAGGGCTCTTGGCCCCCGGGCCTGCCCTCGCCCTCCTGCTGGCCGGACCAGCTCTGAGCCTCCCCAGCATGGTCGTGCTCGTGAGGATGGTCGGCTGGAAGAAGGCCGGCGTTTACATAGCGCTGGTGGTCATCATCGCCACGATAATCGGCATGATCTACGGGGCATTGGCTTGATTCTCGTCACGTCTCACGCGCGGGGTGGGAAACTGGAAAGTGGAGGCGGTGCGGTTGATCGAGCTTGAACAATGTCGGGAAATCGGTCGTAAGCTTCGAGAAATCCTAGCACTTAAGTCCCCGTTAGTGGCCGTGAGTTTACTTAGCAAACCTGCGGATATCCCGGCAGGTGTTAGAGAACTCGACAGACCAATGTTCTACTGCTGTATGGTAAAGTATGCCATGGCTGGCAATACTTTCTATGCGACGGAGAAGCTTCATGAATGCAAGAGGGGTGCATCCGCCTTAGGACTCGCGGAACCGCCAGAGGAGGAGATGACCGGGGAATTCTACTTCGGCAGGGCTTCATGCAGCTCGAAGATGGCCGCGAGGAGATACTTCGAGGTGGCCCCGTCCTTAAGGGCCAAGAGCGTGTACGCAACACTTCTCTCCCCACTCGAAACCACACCAGTAAAACCGGACGTGGTAATCGCCGAAAGCACACCCAGAAGGGCCCTGGAATTGGTTCAAGCAGCCATATTTGAAAAGGGTGGAAAAGTCGAAAGCTGGATCTCGGCACCACGCCAGGTATGCTCTTACTCAACCGCCAGGCCCTATCTTGGAAGTCTCAACGTAACTTTCGCCTGCGAATTCTCAAGAAATAAGGCAAAGGAGATGGGACTGGAGTATTCGGATGAAGGAGTGATAATTGGAATTCCCGCCGAAATCTTACCGGCGATAGCGAAGAACCTGCCTCTCATAGGCTACATTAAAAAAAGGCTGAGCGGGGCGATGTAGACATGCCCGCGGAATTTAAAAAACTCGGCGCGGACATGAAAGCCATACTAGGTCTGAAGTTGTCTCCCGTGGGCGTTCGGTTGATGTCGACTGAGGGCGATGCTCCTAACGCCGCAGTATTGGTAAAGCACCGATATTGTCAAGCGGTGATGAGAGCGAGAGAGGGGCACAACGTCCTGCTGAGGAAAGATGAGCTTTCGTGCCCGGCAGCGGCTTCCTCGTTTGGATTTCGGGAATTGACGGACAACCTAAAGACCGGCAAAGCCCTCGTTGGCTTTGGCATCGTTTCCAAGGAGGACGTGGGGCAAAGGATGTTCACCGATATGCCCAGGATTCCTCCCGGTTCAATCAAACAGATACATCTTTTCCCATTGGACGGTTTCAACTACGGACCGGACGTGGTGGTTGTGGAGGACGAGGTGGAAAAGCTTATGTGGATTGTTCTGGCATACCTGAACTCGAAAGGGGGCGAGCGCGTGCAGGCCTCCACGGCCGTGCTCCAGGCTGCGTGTGTCGATGCCACAATCATTCCCTACTTGGAGAACCGTCTGAACTTCTCCTTCGGCTGCTACGGGTGCAGGGACGCAACAAACATCGGGACGGGTGATGCCATCCTTGGGTTTCCTGGCTGTTTCTTGCCATCGATTGTCGAGCATTTGAGAAATTTATCTAGGAAAGCAATCCCCATGTCACGTTCAAAAAATGCTTACTTTACCCTCAAGAGGGGCCAAGTTCAAGCTAGGCGGTGATTATGAAAGCCGCGTTGAAAGATACTGGTTCTGAAAGCAGAGGCGGAGTTTCCTATTTTATGAGCCATTTTGAAAAAGGTGAAAAAACATGGAAGTGCTGCTAATTTCTCCGCCCACCGAAAGCGCCGTAAGTGAGGTCATGGGCACAACCGGACCCCCTCTTGGCTTGGCATATCTCGCTTCAATGGTGAGGGACGAACACGATGTCAAAATTGTCGATTCAACCGCAGAGCAACTGGATAAAGAGGATGTGGCCAAGAAGATAAAAGACTGGGATCCTGATATAGTGGGGTTGACGGCAACAACTTCGGCAATACCGGATGCGTATGAGATGGCAAAGATCGCTAAAAATAACGATGAGAACACGAGGGTCGTCTTGGGCGGGCCGCACGCGACATTTTTGCCGGAGAGAACGATGCGAGAATGCCCCCACATAGACTTTGTTGTGAGGGAAGAAGGGGAGTACACATTCAAAGAACTGGTATCAGCCCTCGGCAAGGGCGGGGAGTTCAGGGGCATCGCGGGATTGACCTACAGGAAGGGTAAAAAGATCATAAGCAACCCTCCAAGGAGTTTGATAGAAAACATCGATGAAATCCCGATTCCATCTTACGACCTCCTGCCCATGAAAAAATATAGGTCCGATGGAATTGAATTTGCAACAATACTCACGAGCAGGGGCTGCCCGTTCCGCTGTGTGTTCTGCTCTTCATCCCTACAATTTGGGAAGAAATGGCGCGGACACAGCGTGGAAAGAGTCATGGAAGAGTTATCCATGCTCAGGCACGAATACGGTAAAACTGAGATAGAGTTTTTAGACGATACATTCACCCTGTTGAGACCGAGAGCAATTGCAATTGCCGATAAAATGAGGAAAGAGGGGCTGGATATCTCTTGGTCCGCGTCCTCAAGGGTAGATACTTTTTCCACAGAACTCGCGAACGCGGTGAAGAAGGCGGGGGCCCACACCGTGTACTTCGGCTTAGAATCCGGTTCCCAGAAAACACTCGATTTCATCGGGAAAGGGATCACGCCAGAAAAATCGGAATCGGCCGTGAAGAAGGCAAGGTGCGCTGGACTGAAGACATTGGGGTCCTTTGTGATAGGTTTTCCGGATGAAACTCAGGATGATGTCAATCAGACGATAAAATTTTCAAAGAAGGTGGGAGTCGACCTTGCCCAGTTTACCATAGCTACCCCTTATCCTGGGACGAAATTATGGACGTACGCCTTGAAAAGAAAATTACTGCTCACGATGAACTGGAGAAAATTCACAACATTGGAACCTGTGATGAAATTAAAATATCTCACGCCCTTTCAGATAGCTAGGGCTTTGAAATTGGCTTACCTGAAATTTTACCTTCGCCCAAAAACGCTGGCAATGGATCTGATTAGGGGTAAAGGATTCATATTTAGAAAAGCGATGCACTATTTTGCCACCGAGTTATTTCGAAGGAAGAGGCATGATATAAAATGAAAACTGCGACGACGATAGAGGTATTAAAGGCCGCAATTGGAAATCCAGTTACAAGAAAGGTTCTCAAGGGAATGAGCAAATACTGCGAGAAAGACGGGAAGAACCGAATCGAGGTGGCAATAGAACTTTACACCGGAAAACGTGAAAATGCATGTCTTTCATGCAGAGCTACAGAAAAAATCGTGGCCAATGTTCTGAAAAAAGGAGGGGAAGCTTTTGGCCTCACCCCGGAAGAAATCAAGGAAAAATTCAAGGATCCATACTGGAGAAAAGGACTAGCTTCCACGGTAAAAGGCGTTGCCCTGTTTGGGGTTAAAAAACCATTCACCTCTGGTGCGCCATACCAAGTCGTATGGGACGTCACGTATGCGTGCAACTCGAGATGCAAACACTGTTACGCAACGGCGGGGAAACCTTGGGCGGATGAACTCACCACGGAGGAAGCAAAACAAGCCATCGACGTTTTTGATAGGGCTGGGGTAACAATATTGGCTTTTTCAGGCGGTGAACCCTTGGTAAGACCAGACATTCTAGATCTGGCAAAATATGCCCATGAAAAAGGAATATACGTGGCACTGGCGACCAATGGAACGCTCATAACCAAAGAAAAAGCAAGGGAAATGAAAAAAGCAGGCATAGAATTCGTTCAGATAAGCCTTGATGGCGCGACAGCCAAAACACATGATGAATTCAGGGGGATGAAAGGTGCATTTAACAAAACAGTACAGGGGATAAAGAACTGCGTGAATGAGAAATTTTTTGTAGAGGTCTCAACTACTGCGACCAAGTACAACTATGGAGAAATTCCAGACATAATAGAACTCAGCGAGGAACTGGGGGCAAACTGGTTCATGGCTTTTAATTTCGTCCCAACCGGCAGGGGGAAAGATATCGTACGGATGGACCTTACTCCGGATGAGAGGGAGGAAATGCTGAGGATGCTCTGGGATGAATTAAAAACAAGGAAAAATATAAACGTCCTCTCCACCGCCCCCCAATTTGCGAGGGTGGCGCTTCAGCAGGAAATGAATGAAAATGAAAAAATTGTGCCAACTCACTTTTACAATCCAAAGCTCGCGGGCAAGCTGGTGAATTTGGCGGAATTCATCGGCGGGTGCGGGGCGGGCCGTTTCTATCTGGCGATGCGCGCCAACGGCGATCTGCAGCCCTGCGTCTTTTTCCCACTGAAAATAGGCAACATAAAAGAAGACGATTTTGAGGAACTGTTGGTCAACAATAAGGTTTTACAGGAATTGAGAGACAAAGACCTGCTGAAAGGATGCGGTACCTGCGAATATCGATATTATTGCGGCGGTTGTAGGGCAAGGGCCTATGGATACTTTGGAAACTATCTGAAACCAGATCCCGGGTGTGTTAAAAACAAGGAATACTGGGAAATGATAATCAAGGGGATGAAATCGAAAAATCCAAGGGACAATGCCGACAAAAATCTGGAGGTAGAAAGGTAATGCCTAAGAAGGATGGAGCGTGAACCACGATGCGTGCCAATCTGACCGAAAAAATCCGAGAAGCCGTCATGGCCGGCGAACAGGAGAAAGCAGCCAACGCTGTTAGTCTTTGCCTTGAGAACGGAGTTGACGCGAGGGATATCCTTATGGAAATCCTAGCCATCTGGGAAGAAGTCGCTGAATTTTACAAACGCCCGGATGCCTCAGAAAGCCAAAATAATGAATTTATAAAGAATGTGGGCAGAGCTTACGTACCCACCTACAAAATCCTATTCCTTCTCGACAAGGAGATACCGGCAGCCGTTGACCCGGAAGGCAGCGTTGTGGTTGGTTGCATGCGGGGGGAAGCGCACACATTGATAAAGGATATTATCGCACTGCTACTCAAAAAATCCGGATATCACGTCGTCTACAAGTTAGGGACTGGAAAGGATACTCCTGAATCGATTCTTGAATCGATAAAGGCCGCTAATGCCGATGCGCTGGTCCTCTCCGTCTCACGCCCCGAAACTTTGCCCCTAATCGAAGAAACGGTCACGGCGCTCAGACGGGAGGGACTCCGTGAGGGAGTTTTTGTAATAATGGGGGGAAGGGCAGTTGACGAGGAAATCTCTCGCAAGCTTGGATGCGACCTTTATGAGCATCGCCCTTTAAAGGCCATTGAAGAAGTCCATCGTTTTATCAATTCTAAACCAAAATCTAATATGCTGAAAAATGCCTCGTGCGGGTAAACATTTTGAAGGGTTCAGATATGGAACAAGAATTTCGAGAGACAAATGTAGAAATTGGGCTGGACACACAAGAAGTTCAGAAGAGACTGGCCAAGTACGGATACAACGAGATCCCCGAGAAGAAAGTAGGCTTCCTCGTAAGGCTTGGAAAGCGCTTCTGGGGCATCGTGCCCTGGATGCTTGAAGCCACAGCAGTCATCACGTTTTTATTGGGCAAGTACCCCCAGACGCTCGTCATTGTGTTCCTCCTTTTATTCAACGCCGCCATGTCACTGTGGCGAGAAAAAAGAGCAAGAGCAGCGATGGCTAGCCTAAAACAGAGGCTGAGAATTCAGAGCAGGGTAAAAAGGGATGGAAAATGGTCAACCGTTCCGGCAAGGGAGCTTGTGCCCGGAGACATCGTGAGAGTCAGAGCAGGCGACTTTCTGCCCGCGGATATAAAAATCCTTGACGGCTCTCTTGGCGTTGACCAGTCGGCCCTCACTGGCGAGTCATTAATCGCGGAAAGGTCCACTGGGGAAGTAGCCTATTCCGGGTCGGCGGCCAAGCGCGGCGAAGCCACGGGTACAGTCGTTGCCACAGGAACTAAGACCTACTTCGGGAAAACCGTTTCGCTGCTCGAGCTCGCAAAACCCAAACTGCATATGGAGGAGGTGACCGTCAAAGTTGCACACCGACTTCTCATAATAGTGCTCGCATCCCTTCTGGTCGTGTTCGTGTACGCTCTTCTGACAGGTTTCCCACTTGCTGTGCTGCTGCCGCTCGCAGGCGTGCTCCTCGTGGCCTCTGTGCCGGTTGCAATGCCAACCATGTTCACTGTGAACATGGCTCTTGGCTCTTCAGAGCTTGCCAAGCAAGGAGTACTTGTCACAAGACTCAGCGCAAGCGAGGACGCAGCCACCATGGACGTGCTATGCGCAGACAAGACGGGCACAATCACCATGAACAAACTCTTCATTGAAGAGGAAATGCCGGCTATTGGATTCGGCGAAAGCGACGTGTTGCTCTACGGGGCGCTTGCATCTCAAGAAGCCAATCAGGACCCCATCGACACGGCGTTTCTGGAGGCTGCGGCTGAGGCACATATCTCACTAAATGGTTACTCGCAGACAGAGTTCGTGCCGTTTGATCCTAAAACCAGAATGACGGAAGCCACGATTCAGAAATCGGGTGGAACATTCTTTGTGGGAAAAGGATCATTCGACGCCATATGCTCTTCTTGCAACCTGTCCGATAAGGAGACAAAAAATATGTTTAAGCATGCCGAGGCGCTCTCGGCAAAAGGGCTGAGAGTAATCGCCGTTGCCAAAGGAGATGATCGGGGCAGGCTGCAGTTTGTCGGTCTCGCCGGGGTAGCCGATCGGGTAAGGGAAGACTCACGCGAGACATTGGACCGAATCCGCGATTTAGGCATATCTGTTAAGATGCTTACGGGTGATGCGCTTCCGATTGCAAGAAACATTGCCCAGCAGATAGGTCTGGGCGACAAGATAACCCGAATGCCAAGGACTGAAAAGATGTTGGGCCAAGCGGAGTCCCTTGACTCCACGGTTGAAGATAGTGACGGCATCGCTGAGATTTACCCCGAAGACAAGTTCACGATAGTGAAGGCCCTTCAGGACCGAGGGCATGTGGTTGGAATGACCGGTGACGGCATAAATGACGCTCCCGCTCTGGCACAGGCGGAGGTGGGGATAGCGGTGAAGAATTCAATGGACATCGCTAAGGATTCGGCAAGTGCTGTACTCACTACCGAGGGCCTGGGTAGCATAACAGCTATGATCAGGACGGCGCGGACGATTTACCAGAGGATCTATAGCTGGGCGCTGATGATGGTTTCTAGAAAGCTCCATATAGTCGGCTACATCGTTGCAATGCTGTTTCTCGCCCACACCTTCATGCTGACAATAACCAGCACGGTACTGCTACTTTTCCTGGGCGACTTCGTCTCAATGGCTATATCCACCGACAACGTCAGTGTTTCCTCTAAGCCTGATGAGTTCAACGTGTCACGGTTGTTTATAACCGGCGGGTCTTTGGGGATACTAATGACGATTGAAAGCGCGGTTCTGACCGTGGCTGCCTTGCCATATTTCGGGCTGAGCGGCAACGCGGATAAGATCTATACCTTCGGCTTCGCCTATCTAAATCTCGCAGGGATATTCACTCTCCTGATCGTTCGCGAGAGAAATCATTTCTGGAAGTCGCGGCCCAGTAATTTCCTAAGCATTACTGTCGTCACGGAAATACTATTTGTGATCGCGGTCTCGCTCTTAGGCTTCTTAGAACTCGCTCCCCTCGGTTACATGCCTGTGCTCGTGATCTTTGGCTATACTTTGGTCGTGACGTTTTTGATTAACGACGCGATCAAAGTGTACCTGATGAACAAATTTAAGGCCAGCACAAATAATAAAAACGGTCTGCCTGAGGACTCTATCTAAGAAAGCAATCCCCATACCACTTAAAACAAGCTGGGTTCACCCTTCTGCCAAAAAATTGTGATTTCCAAAAATACTAGCCGAGGGAACTGAATAAACTAGCTTGAACGGCAAGTGTGGTGGGCTAGCCATGAGCGGCCAGCAGTTGAATCAGGGGTTAACTCGGGAGGTTTGCCTAACAGACATGATGTTTGATTCGAAGAATAATTCTTACAGGAACATGGACAAACCGCATCACGCTTGCTTATTCATCCTAGCTAAGTGAAAATACCCAATTTTCCCTTTATAACTTTGCGCAGCATTTCCTCTGTAGGCAGTTCCCGTTCGGCGAGCACTTTCCCGTCAACCAAGATCGCCGGTATAAACAAAGTCTTCCTAGCGTACATAAATCCAACGGTCGGTTCCACCGGATAAGGCTGGCCCCGGTAGTAAACGTTGATTTCGACATTTTCACCGAATTCACTTGCCACTCGTTTTGCCAACTCAATAAGTTGATTACATGATGAGGTAGGCGGCCAAGCGACTAATAGTTCCACCCTAATTTTTTGCATTGTAGCACCTATTCCATTCAAGCGTGAGATATTTCTCCTCCAGGAGTCTCTGCGCCATATGTTCTTCTCGTTCCTTAAGCTTGCCTTGAAATACTGTGGTATTTAAACCTGCAGCGAACTCTTTGCAGATTTGCGCGGCCACTCTTTCAATTTCTATCACTTCCCCGAGTTCGCGTTCGAGCGTTGTCACGGGTATTTTATTTACAGATATTATCTTCTGGAGCAGGTCTAAATTCGTGTTAACCGCAACAACCCCGTGATGTAATAAGTAACCCCAGAGTACGAACTGCGCGCTCCCCGCAACTTTTCTTCCCCTGACGCAAATAGTCCCTCCGCCCGTTGCGGTTGCATTTAAATTCATTTTGGATATGGCCTTGGCCACCAAGAAATCGATGAGGTGGCCAGCGTCATGCGCATCTTTTCCTTGAAAGACTCCAAGGGGTGCTATCAGCGAATAATTAAGGTTGCCCTCGTCCTGATAAATGGCACCTCCGCCAGTTTGACGACGGTAGACGGGTATTCCCAGATCATTGCACAGCCTAAAATCGACCTTGTCTCGGTTTATATCGCAACCCACTACCACGCTCTTTTTCCCCCGCCAAAAACAAAGCGTGTCGGGCGAGCCGTTTTCCAGCCTGCCCCTTAATATTGCCTCTTCAACAGCTAAGGCTTCCACAACATTTCTGAATTGAAGCCACAGTACTCTCAAGTCCTCGCCTCCGAGAAAAACCGACAGCGGAGGCGCCTACAATCATTCGCTCTGGCTACAAATCTGCAGCTCTTCAGAGGTAAACTGGGTTTCGGATCCACACCGACGAATTCCCTTGCCGCCCTTGACCCTTCCTCCAGAGCTGTGTACACGCTCGCCACGCAGCACCTCGGGCCGCCTTCCTTCGCTATCGCTAAATTCGCTCGGGAGGCCACCTCCATTGCCATGCTTCTTTCCTTATCGTTCATGTAGCCGGCCCCCACAAGTGCGGATAAGGCCGCACCAACACCGGCGGCGGCGCCACAAACTCCGAGAAATCCACATGAACCGTAAGGAACTTTTTCAACGAGAACTGTTAGCCTTTTTATGTCCTTCTTGTCGACCTTCTCACCCCTGGCATTTTTTATCGCCTTAAACAACGAGATCGCGGCTATAGAATGGTGCTCGACGCCGTAAATCGGGATTCCAGGGTGTATCATCAGCTTATCGGCAATCTTGATCGGGTCAGTTTCGGTCGACGTGAGGCCGACTTTTTCAATCATTTCTTTGGCATTCGCGAGCCTGCACTCCTCGCAGACGAAGTGCTCATCCTTGCACGCTAGGTCGGCCTCGCCAGTTTGGCCGCAGAAGTAGCAGACCAGTTTTTTTACCGGAATTCTGCCCATCGGTTGGCCGCATATCGGACAGGAAAATTCCATTTTATACCACCATCACTAATAAAAAAATGAACAAAGGTATCTAAAATAGTTTTGAAATACTGCTGGAAGGTATCGAGATGAAAAAAGTGGAAATATTTGGCCCGGGATGCTCAAAATGCAAATTCGTTGAAAATAGGGTCGCCGAGACAGTAGAAGAATTGGGAATAGAAGTTGAGATTAGAAAGATAACAGATATCTCCGAAATGACCGGACGTGGCGTAATGTTGACGCCAGCGGTGGCGGTGGACGGCAAGCTGAAAAGCGAGGGAAGAATTCCGACGCGGGAAGAAATTAAAAATTGGCTGAGTTAAGTTCTGCCCTAATCCCAAACTTCCGTCCAACCCTGCCTCCTTCGCAAGAACTCCACAAGCTTTCTCTTTATAGAATCCCTCATCAACAACTCCATCGGCTTGTCCTCCATTTCAATTATTTCGCCGTTTACTATGAGAACCGGAGCTTGGCTGTTTTGATGGCTCTATATAGGCCTGAAGTGGCCTCGTGCCGGTAAGGTTGTCCTCGGTAACATATATTAACTTCAACCTGGTCACCAAAATCTTTAGCCGCGTTCTCAGCAGCATTTATCAGCTCCTGACAACGGGTCTTGGGCGGCCAAGCGTCCAGAAGCTCCAACTTGATTTTTTCCATTGATATCACTACAGAGTCCAAGACTTAACCTAATACTTTTGCGGCTATAGATTCCGATGCTTTAGCGCAATCAATTTATCTCAATCAAGCCCAAGTTAGAAAACTCGTACACCTGTAAAAACATTCTCATTAAGCAAAAAATTGCTTCGCTTCAGAAATCAACTTTCTAAGTTTCTCTTCCTTCAATTGGGCCTTTTTCTTGAGCAAGCTCATATCGTAGACCAGAAGGTCCCTTGCCAGTATTATGTTGGTCCTAAACAATTTTTCAAAAGTTTCCCTATCGCAAGAGCGCAGTATCGTGACTGGGTACAGGCCTTTGGCCTCGATTATTTTTTCTAGGCTCTCACCAAGAGGACAAGCGCCGCCATGGCAACGCCAGCAGAGCAGCCTTATCCCCTTGCCGTTAGCGTACCTTATCGCTTCCGAGGAAACACGGGTGTTGGCTACCAACCAGACTTCATCAAAGCGTGCACCCCTCCCCGCTGCACTGCCCTCATTGAGATCGAGGAAACGAGCGTAGGTGTAGAGGACATCCTTGGCGTCAACCGTTCCCCCCGGCAAGTTGTGGAACTTGCACTCTATCATACATTTTATCTTTCCCTCCATCCTCTCCGCAATTATGTCGATTTCATGTCGTAGATACTTGCCTTCGACAATTGCCCTCAGCCTAGTTCTGTAGCCGTAGTGCTCAAGAATCTTGGCCACAAAATTTTCAAAAGGATATCCGGTCGACCCCAGCCTAATGATCGCCCCCTTCAGGTCGTAGCGCATGGCCGCTTGAATCTGTTCCTTTAGGAGGAGGGACTTTACGCGCTTCAGGATTTCTTTGGTAGTTATCCCGTCGTAAAGTGTACTTGTCATTTTATCGATGATTTTCCCCGCCGTTTCCTCGCTTACGCCGGACCTCATCAGAGTCCGCATTATTTTTTCCGGCTTGAAATCTTCGGTGCTACCATCCGCCTTGATTACCCTTATTACCAAAAAATCGCCTGTATTAACGAGAGTCGTTCGATGAAATAACCCCTGCCTTTTATCACGTTATCGCAGAACCTCAAGACGATAGTGTCGGGCGCTAGGATGTCGCCCCATTCTTTATCAATTCCGCCATTATGCTCACGGCTATCTCCTCGGGTGTTCTCGCGCCTATGTCGATACCTATTGGGCCCTTTATCTTCCCTATCTTCTCGGCCGCCACGCCTTCCTCCTTGAGCCTCTCCTTGAGCTTGGCTATTTTTCCCGGGCTCCCCAAGATTCCTAGGAACGCGACCTCCTCGCCGATGAACCTCCTTAGGGCGGCCAAGTCGAACATGGGTTCCCCATAGACGATCAGCACATATGTGTTTTTGTCCACCTGGACCTCCTTCAACGCGTCCTCGAAGTTCTCGCGGCAGATGATCCTTGCATTTGGAAATCGATCTTTCGTGGCGGTTTCGAAGTTGTTGTCCACGACGACTATCTCGAATCCTAAAATCTCCCCGATCTTACATGTCGGCAGCGCAATGTGCCCTGAACCCACCATTACCATCTTTGGCCTCGGCCTGATTACGTCCACGAAAACCATCATCTCGCCCCCGCACCAGAGCCCCGTCCTTATCGCTTCTTCCTTTT
>Ga0315298_1008432_pt1 | contig 13159 bp, 8 predicted proteins | sample WHS_1_MG_FD_203077 | JGI IMG/M metagenome (GOLD analysis project Ga0315298, IMG submission 203077) | Extremophilic microbial mat communities from Washburn Hot Springs, YNP, Wyoming, USA - WHS_1_MG | ecosystem: Environmental > Aquatic > Thermal springs > Hot (42-90C) | place: USA: Wyoming...
GACGCTTCCAGATCATGGCCGTCAACGCATCGTCTCCAATGATGAGCGGCACCACAGGCGTCTGCGTTGGGCCGGTCTCAAAACCGAGCGCGACGATCTCGCTGAGCAGGAAGCGCGTATTTTCCCACAACCGTTCCCTTATCTCAGGTTCGGTCTTTATCACCTCGAGCGCCGCCTGCACCGCGGCAATGGCCGAAGGAGGCATGGAAGCAGAGAAGATAAGCGCCCGAGAATGATGCTTGATATAGGAAATAACCCTGGCCTCGCCCGCCACAAAACCGCCCAGCGACGCAAAAGATTTGCTGAAGGTGCCCATGACCAGGTCCACTTGGTCCGCGAGTCCAAAATGCTCAAGCGTGCCACGGCCGTGTTTCCCCAGCACCCCGATGCCGTGCGCATCGTCCACCATGATCCTCGCGCCGAATTCTTTGCAGGTCGCGACAATTTCCGGGAGCGGCGCGATGTCGCCCTCCATACTATAGACGCCATCCACAATCACCAAGATCCCCTGGTTGGCGGAACACGCCTCCAAATGTTTGCGCAAGGAGTTCACGTCGCTGTGTCGAAAACGGCTAACTTTTCCGAATCCCAGCCTTACGCCCTCCACGACGCTCGCATGAACCAGCCTGTCGATGATCACGCAGTCGCTGCGACCAACAAGCGGGGCAATGACCCCTTGATTCGTTTGGAAGCCCGTTGAAAAAACTTGCGCCGCTTCCTTGCCCATAAACTCGGCCAAGGCAGCTTCGAGGCTTTCGTGCATGTCCAGCGTGCCGTTCAAAAACCTCGACCCGGAACAGCTCGTTCCGTATTCGATAAGAGCGTTCATGGCTGCCTGGCGCACTTTTGGGTGAGTGGTGAGTCCCAGATAGTTGTTCGACCCCACCATGATCATTTCCCTGCCGTCCACGGTCACATGGGGTCCGTCAAGTCGAGAAATGGCCTTGAAATAGGGATAGATTCCGAGGCTTATGGCCTCTTCATCCCGATTGAATTGGTAGCATTTGTCGAAAATATCTGTCATGCGGGGATCAACTTTCTCGTCCCCATGGATTGTCATGATTCCCAATCACTGACTGTCCACAATACCGCTTTCTCACACGCCCTCCGCATTGAACACAGGGTCAGATAACCAAAGGTTCTATACATTCTATGGCGCATTATGAGCATTCGTCAAGCGAGACGGTCATGCCAGCTCTCCACAACCGCGTCTTATAGCGGTTCTCGAAATTAAACGCGACTTCTATAAGGCGGCACTCATCTCGAGCCCTTTACTCGGCGTCATTTCGAGGGAAGCAAGAAATCTTGACCCAAAGACCAAGATTTTCCCGTCGCCGTCTCTCGCATTGTTCGAGCCTCGCTCCTTCGAAATGACAAAAGCGGACTTATTTTGGCTGTCTCCGCCATTCTGAAAAGCCCTGACGAACTACACCATGCGGACCATATTCCGATGGAAATTTCCAGAATCAGTGTATGTTCTGGAACCGACACGATCACGCAAAAAAACCCGGCCATATAGCTATAAGATGACCGGGTTTTCGTTTATGAGCAGGAGCAGCGATGTTATTTCTTCACCTCTGCTGCGCCAGTGGCATGGCCGTGAAGCTTGATCTCAACCTTTTCTTCAAGGCCCTGATAATATTCTTGGAGAATCTTGACGACTTCCGGTCGAGAGAATTCGGGCGGAAGCTGTCCACCTTCTGACAAGGTCTTTCGCACCATGGTTCCAGAGAGGAGGAGACGATCTTCCTTGCCGTGGGGGCATGTTCTCATCGAAGCCATGCCGCCGCACTTGTAGCAATGGAACGTCCAGTCAATGTTGAGAGGCTGTAGTTCCAGAGATCCTTCTGGAATTTCGTCGAAGATCCTCTGAGCGTCAAAAGGTCCATAATAGTCGCCGACGCCCGCATGGTCTCGACCGACGATGAGATGGCTGCACCCGTAGTTTTGACGGAACACGCCATGCAGAAGGGCTTCTCTGGGGCCAGCGTAGCGCATCTCCATCGGATAACCCTTGGTGACCACGGTGTCCTTCACAAAGTAGTTGTCCACTAACGCGTTGATGGCAGCGACTCGTACCTCTGCTGGGATGTCGCCGGCTTTCAGTTTCCCCAACAACTGGTGAATAATGACGCCGTCCATAACCTCCACAGCGATTTTTGCCAGATACTCATGGGACCTGTGCATGGGGTTCCTGAGCTGCAAAGCTGCTATGCGCTTCCATCCTTTATCCATGAAGATTTGGCGCGTCTGCTCCGGAGTCGCATACAGATCGCCGTATTTCTCTGGAAAGCCCCCTTCGCTCAGCACCTTCACGGGCCCGGCGAGATTGTACTTGCCCTGGGCCATGACTTTCTGCACGCCGGGATGCTCCGTGTCATCGGTGCGAAAAACCGCCTTACACTCATAGACTTTGTCGATCTGATACTTTTCAGTGACCTTCATCGTGGCCATCAAGTCCCCAGACTCAGTATCAATCAAGGCCACTTCGTCGCCGACTTTGACGCCTTCGTCATCTGTAGAAACCGTGATAGGGATAGGCCAGAACAGCCCATTGGCCATCTTGTACTCGTCGCATACGCCCTTCCAATCAGCGTAGGTCATAAAACCTTCCAAAGGAGTGAAGGCCCCGCAACCCATCATGAGAAGGTCGCCTGACTCTCTGGAAGTAATGTTCAGCTTCTTCAGCGATGCAGCTCGTTGGATTTCTGCTTTCAGAGCCTCGCCCTTCAGCATCAAGGGCTTTAACGCGCCGCCGCCATGGGGGTTCACCAACTTGGTCTTTGCCATTGCTCGTCCTCCTTGAACGTTACACCTTTTCAAAAATGTTGCTCCCCAGATGAGGCTTCTCACCTTGCCGGGTTCGGTATTTTGTATCTGTGATTCGACTATCCGGAAGGATGCCTAGCATAGGGATTCGAGAAGTTATACTCTAAATTTGTCCTCAAGCTATGTCAAGGAAATAACGTCCTCTTTCCCGAATCGAGCGAAAATTGTCCTTGTCGCGCATAATCCTCGTGAGCGCGTTGTCCGACAGCATGCATGATTCATTCATTGATTGGCCGTGAGAAGATCCGGAATCGCCCATTGCGAGCGCACCGGCCCCATAGGCGATTCGGTGAATCGTTTTGCAATCATACTGCCGGTGAGTTCGAAGGGAGAAAAATAGGCCAGCGGATTGTACACGTTGTTGACGACTCGCACTTCCAGATGAAGATGCGGTCCCGTGGATCTGCCAGTGTTCCCAACTGTGGCGATGCGCTGACCGCGCTTCACCTTCTGATTCTTTTTCACCACGATGTCATTGAGGTGGGCGTAATACGTGTACACGCCTCGACCGTGGTCAAGCAGCACCGTGTTGCCATATCGCCTGAACCCTTTTCTGCTGCCGGTAAACAGCACGCGACCATCCGCGCACGCCAGTACTGGGCTGCCCAACGGAGCAGCAATGTCCAATCCCTGGTGGAAGCGGCCCCAACGATACCCGAACGGCGAAGAGAGCACACCATGAGGGACGGGGAATTTGAGCGTCGGCACCGCGGGGTCTCGTTTTCCCATCAGCGCGCCCCCCAGGCCCGAAGTCATGACGCGTCGTCCCGTTGAGCCAGCAGGTTTGTCGAATCTGCCCGCTGCCTTTTGACCATCCGATGAAGAGTCTTTCAGAAGAGCCGTTGCAGGCAAGAAGATGGTCTCCCCAACCTTGAGCTTGTATGGGGGCATGATCTTGTTCATCTTGGCGACCTTGCCGATGTCCAGCCCATACACATCGCATATATGCTCTAGGGTTTCCCCCTGACCAACAATGTGAAAGGCTCCATCTTCCGCCTCGCTCGCGTGAGAAACCGTTTCAGACGGCGCGGGCCGGGGCTTCGAGTGTTGCTCGAGGGCAACGGACCTTTTCAGCAAGCCATTTGTGGACGAACAGGACGCAGCGAGTGGTATGATCAATATTGCGAGGTATTTGAGACCAGGATTCATATAAGATTCCTAGGTGAGTTTGGCATTCGTCCACGTCTATTGTAGCATACATCTACCGAATTAATCTATTAAAAACAGCATGTAATTTATGTTTATTCAGATACTTTTTATATTATGCTAAATTATTTTTATGCGAGTTGATTCAACCATTTGACTTCGCAAGCTTGTTTTGCGCAGCATCATGAGCCACACGCTCGTCCGCGGGGCGTGAAAATTCGCGCCTCATGTCCCGCGGACGAACACGCGTAGCGTGGGGGCATCCATCTATTTGGCGGCAGGGACAGCCGCAGGCGCAGGCGATGAGGGGGCGGCGGCTGGGACGTTTGCCTGGGCGGCCTGCTGAGGCGCCGCGGGCTTCTGCTGCGCGGTGGCAGCCGCTTGTTTGGCCATAAGGGCCGCTAATTCTTTTGTGACGCTGCTCAGCTCTTTATCGTACTGCGCAATCTGCCGGTCAAGATTGGCTTGCGCGGCGCTCTTGATCTGATCGATCTGTCCTTCCAGACGTGCGATCTGCGCATCGAGCTGAACCCTCTGATTGATCAGGCTGTCAACTGAGTTCTTCAACGCGTTGACCTGCTGATCGGTGCTCGCGACATTTTGCTGTTTCGCTTGGTTAATCTGCGCTTGAATCCTCTGCGCCTTCTGCTCAAGCGCGACGACCTGGCTTGTGATGTCTTCTGCAAAGCAGTTGAAACAGAAAGCCGCAGAGAGGATCGCGACAAACGTCATAAAAATTGTGGTTTTTCTCATAGTTGGACTCCTCATTTCCAAGAAATTCGAGACGGGCAGTCTCTGTGTGCCGGATTCCTCATACCACAAATCAGATTTTATGCAACAGTTTTTTGAAGTATCTTAGATAGATTTATTGATTTCCTATAGCATTACATGAGCTATATGCGAGGAACCCTGCGCACTATCGCGTTGACAACCCCTCGCCCTCTCTTGTAATCTCTGGTCGCTGTTATCTACATTTCATCAACCCTATCAGTCGCCCAGACCACGTAGTCACAAAGGAGGAGTTTGCGATGGAAACAAAGGCGCACAGAAGATTTGTGGGGATGTTTACCGCGGTTGTCTGCTTTCTCGCCATCGGCCTGATGGCGTGGGGGCTTCCGCAATCCGTGCTCGCGCAGACGATCACGCTCACGTACGCGAATTTCCCCCCAGCCCCGACATTTCCTTGTGTACAGATGGAAAGGTGGGCCAAGGAGGTACGCGAGCGCACGAAAGGAAAAGTGGAGGTAAAAACGTTTCCCGGCGGCACCCTTCTTGGCGCAAAAAACATGTTTGATGGGGTTGTGAAGGGCGTTGCCGATATCGGCTGTCTTGCCACCGCGTATCAACCCGGCCGTTTTCTCTTTTGCGAAGTCATGGATCTGCCGTTTTTGTTTCCCAGCGCGGAAATGGCGAGCGTGGTCATGTGGGACCTCTACGAAAAATTTCGGCCCGAGGCGTTTAAGGACGTGAAGGTCCTGACCCTGTTCACATGTCCTCCTGCCAATATCATGTCCCAGAAGCCGGTAAGAAACTTGGAGGAACTGGCGGGTATGAAATTGAGAGCTGCAGGTTCGGGCGTGGATATCATGAAGCTCCTGGGGGCCGCTCCCGAGGGAATGCCGATGTCTGCGGTGCCAGAAGCGCTCCAAAAAGGGGTAGTGCAGGGCTTGGTCAGTTCTTTGGAAGTGCTGAAGGATATGAAGTTCGCTGAATACTGCAAGTATGTGACCTTTACCAACCTTTGGGTGGTGCCTTTTGCAGTAGTGATGAACAAACAAAAATGGGATGCACTGCCGGACGACGTGAAAAAGATATTTGATGACCTGAGTCGAGATCAGGCTCGATGGACTGGAAAGTACGCGGACGACCACGCCAAGGAGGCCATCGAGTGGGCGAAGAAGGAGCAAAACGTGGAATTTATCACGTTGAGTCCTGACGAATTGGCCAAATGGAAGGCAAAGGTGGAACCGCAGGTCAAAGAATATGTGGAGCGCGCCAAAAAGGGCAATGTACCTGGGGACGAGATCCTCAAGGAACTGCTGACCCTGAAGGAAAAATATAGCAAAGAAGCGAAGTAGCGCGCGTCAACGGGCGGCTCTTGCGCAGCGTAAGCTTATTTTTCATGTGCATGATTTTTCCATAAACATTCCTGGGCCCTGAGGAAAGCGCTTTTCACCGGGGCCCAGAGATTTGCCTCCATTTTTTTGCGGTTCTCGAAGTAAATCGCGCGTTGGGAAGAGCTCTCTCTGCTCGACTGAGGTGAGCTGACATGGCTTCGTCGCCTTCGGTTCCTTCCAATCACCAGAAACTTGTCGACGCGTCGCCGCAAGAGAAGCGAAGCAATCCCCTGACAAATTCAGAAGCCCCACCATAGTCGCAAATTGGATGGCAGGTCTTTATCTCGAGCGGTTTTTTACCTGTGGCCTTGGGCGTTGAGTCTTTGTCATTCCGACCGTTTTTTTCTTGTCATGACAAGGGGTTTTCTAGTCTCTTTTTGAGCGCTCTGCCGCCTGTCATTTCGTGTGATCCCCTCATTGTCATCTCGAGCAGTCCACTCAATGTCATGGCAGCGGTTCATTCATTGTCATTTCCAGCGCAGCAAGAAATCTTGTTCCCAAAGCCGACGATTTCTCGCTTGCTCCCTGTCACATCGTTCGAGCCTCGCTTATTCGACATAACAAGAGTCGCTCTGGCCTTGCCGTCCTCGCGCTTTTCGAGGCCCTCACGAACTCTATGATTCGGACTTCATCTCAGCGGAAATTGCGACGATCAGTATAGCCCTGGATGTTCGGACGCATCAGCCACGTATGAGCGTCTGAATTTTTGGTTTACATCGTCATGGACAAATGTTAGACACCTTGCAACAGGGGCAGCCGAGGCGTCCCATCCAATCGCGGCGTCTGCTCCGAGGCGCCGCCGCAGACTGACACAATGCAACTGGACGCGATCAGGAGACAAAGAGTCTTGGAGAGAGCCCACGTACACAGGGCGGCGTCGCCCCTGAGGGGAAACGGCGTCGCGGCTGCGACCCTCATGATTTTTCTCTTTGGCGCGTGCATGGCCCCCGACTCGCTCTACGCCGTGCAATCCGCATCAGGAGAGGCTGGCGCGACGTGGTTTTTTCGCCTGACACATTTGCCACTCGCAGTCTATGTTATTCTTTTCTTGATCTTTATCCTCTCTGTGTTGAATTTGTGGTACCAATCCTGGCGCGCCGTCGAACGTATTGGTCCCCGTTCCTTGAGCGATTTGTTGAAAGACTTGTGGCGTGGAAGATTTGAATCGAGCGTGGCAAGGATGGGGCGTCACGCTGCCCATAGACCTCGCGGCAAAAGGCATCATCAGTCATCTTTTCGCATGGGCAGCGAAGCGGTGGTGGTGAGTGAAGTGGTAGGAGCGCCTCGCTTGAGTTCCCAGGCGCCAGCACACAACGACCACGACTTAATTCCAACCCCGTTGAACGGCATCGATCATCCGCTGCCGCGCTTTGAGCATTCAGCGACAGGCGGCCGCGACCACAAGGAAAAAGCTGCCGCCGGAACTGAACAAGACGGAAAGTCTGTCAGCTTTAAGTTTTCCTCTGCCGTGGATGTCCCGACCCAGGAAGAAATCGATCGCAGGGACAAGGCGCAGCTCGTCGTATCAGGTTTCGTCACCGGGCCCGACGGGAGGGGCCTCCCGTCAGTTTTGGTATATCTCACAGACTTGGAGGGGAACCGAGTAGGGCAGTCCTGCCGCACATTGGCGGAGACAGGCGAGTACAAGGTCCTGGTTAACGAACCGGGAAAATACATCTTAAGGGCTCACAAACGCGGCATGATGATGGAAAATACTGATGGCGTGTCCTTGCCCATGGAATCGGGAAAGATCGAGGGATTAAATTTCAGCATGATTCCCGATGGGTGCGTGGTCAAGGGCCGCGTCCTCTTATCAGATACCTTGGAGCCAGTGCCCCATACGGCCATACGCTGTCGATCGCGACTCGGAGATTACACAGGAGAAAGCGTCTCAGACGCGGACGGCTATTTCAGCATCGTGGGCGCGCCTCCAAATTGCGAGTGCTATGTGGAGGTCATAGACGCTTCTGGAAGACGTGTGCACGCAACCGAACAGTTTGAAACCGTGCAAAAGAACCAGGTCTCTCTCGATATACGGCTTAAACAGGCGCCGTCAAGCCCTGTGGGGTCCAATAGACCGTCCGCCGCAGTCCCCAAGATGGACGGCGGCGCAGAAGAGACCAGTCGCCCTACAGAGGGGTAAATCATTCGCAAGGCCAGTGACGCCCCCCTCTCTACCTATTCCCTCACCACTGTCATTTCGCCGGTCATCATGTTTGCTGCAATCACACGCGATCTTTGTCGCGGGGGACGTTCCTTTTCAAAGACAGCAGCGATAGTTTCCAGAACATCTGGGCTCCTTAATCGATCTATTTTATTCAGCAAGACAATGAAGCACGCTTGAAGAGGAACTCCTTTCAATCCGCCCTGGGGATGGTATGCGAGACGGACCAGCGCATCAGGCGTGATCACATCGTGTTCCTGCAGCCCTGTGATGTCGCAAAAGCGGCGCATTCGGAAGACTGTTCTTTCGTTGACCTGCTGTCCGAGGGCGTCGAGACCGATGACGAAAATGACGAGATCGACGTTCGCAGGAATCACGGGTTCCCAAGATTCCGGCGCCTTAATAGATCGTCCCGCGGCGCCGTCGGCTTCGATAATGGTAACATCTGCCCAATCGTCGAACCGTCGGACAAGTTGTGGGTCCACGCCCCTGAGCTTGCCAGTGGCTGCATCCACCTCAAGGCCTATGGTGACGTGCATGAACTTCAGCAGGGCGGGCCTCACTGTTTGCAAGCCAGGATCCATGCTTGCGAGTATTGTCATGGACGACTGAGCCGCGGTTGGGACAAAGATGTGGGTGGTGGTGCTGGTGATGACCGTTTTCCCTGCTCTCACACATCGCCGCGCCAGATCAAACATGAGCGTAGTTTTACCGCCGGCGCCTGTGATGGCAACCGTCCTCGCAGGCTCTATCAACGACAAGATGTCCATATTGTTGTCCTTGCGCGTCAACACAAAACCTCGCCCCAGTTTCTTCTCTTTCTTTATTACCGCACCTGGATTCCTTTTTCTCGTGAAAAGACTTTTCGCGGCTCGCAATTTCGCCGAAATATTCCTCCCGCAACATCTTCTGCGCAACGCGCCCTCCTGAGAAATTAGACCTGTTCTCGAACAATAATCACGAATTCAATGAGGCGCTGGTCATTTCGAATGCATGGTCCCTGTCATTTCGAGCACCTCCTTTTGTCATTTCGAGCGAAGCGAGAAATCTTGAGCCGAAGGCGAAGATTTCTCAGTCGCCTCCCCTCACTTCGTTCGGAGGCCGCTCCTTCGAAATGACAAGGGGTCGCCTCCCCTCACTTCGTTCGGGGTCAGCTCCTTCGAAATGACAAGGGGGCCTACGCTCTCCCATACGTGAGCGGAACGGCTCCTTTGGAATGACAGGGGGGTCATCTGAAGCCATCCTTTTTTGTTATATCGGGGGTTGCTGTTCCTGTCATTCCGAGCACCTCTTCCTGTCATTTCGAGCGAAGCGAGAAATCTTAGCCTTGAGGTAAAGATTTCTCAGTCGCCTCCCCTCACTTCGTTCGGAGGCCGCTCCTTCGAAATGACAAGGGAGGTCGCTTCCTCTCACTTCGTTCGGAGGCCGCTCCTTCGAAATGACAGGGGGGTCGCAGCCTCTCACTTCGCTCGAGACTCGCTCCTTCGAAATGACAAAGGTTGACCTTTGGCGGCTGTCAGGGGGGGGCCGAAAGCGGTAACACGCTCGACTAGGCGGCCCTCATTCCGACAGAAATTTCGAGAACCCGTATATGCATTGGCCAATGGCCCCTCCGCTCGAACGAAAAAAGCTGGGATTGCGCCGCCTGTTTTGGCTCATCCCAACGACGAGAAGACTGTGGATTGTTCATTGCGGCACAGACTTGCCATCTCATGATAGGTTAACTCAAACTCCACCCTTAGCTTCCTCGTTTTGTTGCACCTGCCGTTTAACAAAAATTTAACTCCTCGCTCATCAATCCCTTAAGTTGACGACGAAGATTTAAGGCAAGTTTAACCTTTTCATTGCGCTACCACTCGAGGGGTCCCGGGGAATAACGTATCCCTCCCCTGTCGCCAAACGGCGGCGCAATGAAAGAGGCGAACGCCGATTTATTAGATCAAGAGAGCGTAGGAGAGCCGCATAATGTTTCAAGGCATCAAGAGACTGACTATGTCATCTCCTTGCGACGGCGATTTCAGCCTTAATGCAGAGATGATCAAGCTCATTTTGGACTACGCCAAACCGTTTGGCCATAACGAGCAGCCAAGTAATCTGAATCTTGGCTTTGGCTTTCTTTATTACGGCGTTGCGCGGGCTTTGAGACCTCAGCATGTCCTGGTCATTGGATCCGGATACGGATTCAGCGTTGTGTGCCTCGGCTTAGCCCTCAAGGATAACAAATGCGGGCGCCTCACATTCATAGACCCTTCATATTCTCTCATCAAAGACGGTCCTTGGAAAACCATAGGAGGTCGGGGGACTTGGAGCAATCCCGAAGAAGTGGTGAAGCGATTCGAGGCATTTGGCGTTGCTGATATCGTAACCCATTACAGGCTCCGAAGCGACGATTTCTTCGCGTCCTATGAATCCGAGGGGCTGCCTCCAATTGATTTGGCATTCATAGATGGAAGCCATACTTACAAGGATGTGGCGCACGACTTTTGCCAAGCCCTTAAAAGGGCTCATCAAAATTCCTACGTATTTCTGCATGACACGAACATTTATTTTCGAGAATTGGTTCATAACTCAGGAGTCAAGCGGTGGTTGAAAGTTTTGAGGGCAAACGAGAAAGCCTTCGAGGTCATCAATTTTCCTTACTCCTCAGGCGTCGCGCTGGTGAGAATCAAAAATCCAGGGGGCTTTGTATGTACATGATTGCCTCCGTAGCGCTTTTTCTCGCAGTGAGCGCGGCATTTCTCTATTGGCGATACGTGTATTTTTTTAGGAACCCCGATCGGAAGACGCCAGAGGGAGACAACATCGTAAGCCCAGCGGATGGCGCGGTGGTGTATAGCAAGCGATTGGGGCCTGGCGAACCAGTTTGCACGGTGAAGCAAGGGGTCGTGGCCAGAATTGAAGACATCACGAAGGAGGTTATCGATGGGGAGAAGATCCTCATCGGTATCTTCATGAGCCCTTTCGACGTCCATTACAATCGCGCGCCCATGACGGGCGCTGTAGAGCGAATTCAGCATCACCCGGCGAAAACCCGCAATCGTCACATGTGGCCTATGCATTGGCGCATAATGGTAGGACGTTCTCCATTTTACGCCCAAGCTGCTCATATCATTGAAAACGAACGGACAGTCACTCGATTCAGAGGCATGTTTCGAGGCAAGGAAACCGTTTGCTACGTGATTCAAATAGCGGGACAGAGCGTCAACGGGATAGACAGTTATTTCTCGCCGGGGGACGCCGTGAGAAAAGGCCAGATATTCGGCATGATTAGAATCGGCTCTCAAGTCGATCTTGTGGTAGCGGATCCAGGGGCGGCCTCGGTCAAAGTCAAGGCTGGAGACAGGGTCCGAGCCGGTGAAACGATACTGATTGAATAGGTCGTCGCGTAAAGCCGCTTGAAGGGGAAAAACAGTCATGAAAGCCGATCTTCACGTCCATTCACGATTTTCCATGCGACCGTCAGAATGGATACTTAAAAAACTAAATTGTCCGGAAAGTTTTACGAAGCCGATGGATTTGTACCGCATAGCCAAAGAGCGCGGTATGGACTTGGTCACCATCACTGACCACAACTGCATTGACGGCTGCCTGGAACTGGCGCACCGGAAGGACTTTTTCATAAGCGAAGAAGTTACCACGTATTTTCCCGACGACCAGTGTAAGCTTCATGTCGTGGTGTATAACATTGACGAGGAGCAACACCGAGACATTGCAGCCGTTCGACGCAACGTCTTTGACTTGGTGAGGTACCTCAATGAGCACAACATCTTCCATTCTTTGGCGCATCCGCTCTACTCGGTTAACGGAAAGCTGAAAATCGAACATTTTGAGAAGTGTCTTCTTTTGTTCAGGTACTTCGAGATTAACGGGGCTCGGTTGGAAGAACAAAACCAAGTCTTGAGTCACGTATTACGGGGACTTCCCCCCGACCTTATGAATGAGCTGGCCGACAAGCACAATCTTCAACCCTCTCACGATTTCCCATGGGAAAAAGGGTTAACCGGAGGGTCTGATGATCACAGCGGCTTGACGATAGCACTTCGATATACGTCTGTGGCTCGGGCAAGTTCAGTAAGCGATTTCTTTCAAGGACTCGCCTCGCTCAAAGGTAGTGTTCAGGGAGAAGGGAGCACGCCTCAAACCCTGGCTCACAACGTTTATTCGATTGCCTACCAATATTATTCGCAGAAATTGAATCTGGGGAAATATGCCGGCAACGACATCCTCCTTGCCTTTCTTGATAGATTCTTGTACGCCGGTGAAAAGCGCAGCGATTCTGGGATACTTACAAAAATTCATTCCTTATGGGGCGCAAAGAAAAAACAGAACGGTTACAATAATGGAAACGATGTCGTCTTGAACCTCTTGCGCCAGGAGGCGCGTCAATTAATAGAAAACGACCACGAAATCTCGCAGATCCTGACCAATAATACCACAATGCAAAAACAGCCTCACCTGACCAAAGAATGGTTTCGCTTCGTCAATACCGTTTCGAATCGGCTCTTATTTCATTTTGTTGACCATATCGCAGAAAGCCTTGCTGGGGCTCACTTTATCAATCTTTTCCAGTCGATCGGCGCGGCAGGCTCTTTGTACGCGATTTCTGCGCCGTACTTCCTGGCGTATTCGATCTTCAGCAACGAGAGACATTTTTCGAAAGCCGTACAAAAACATTTTCTCGCAGGACCAGACCACGACATCAAGGTTGGGCACTTCACAGATACTTTCTACGAGATAAACGGCGTCTCTCGAACTCTAAGGCAGCAGATTGATGCGGCGCGTTTTTCTCGGAAAAACTATGTCGTGATTACGTGCGATGCGCGAGAATTTCAGCCGCGTTACGGCATTCAAAATTTCACACCCATAGGCGAATACGAGCTTTCTTTGTACCCTGAACAGAAAT
>Ga0315298_1008435_pt1 | contig 13155 bp, 7 predicted proteins | sample WHS_1_MG_FD_203077 | JGI IMG/M metagenome (GOLD analysis project Ga0315298, IMG submission 203077) | Extremophilic microbial mat communities from Washburn Hot Springs, YNP, Wyoming, USA - WHS_1_MG | ecosystem: Environmental > Aquatic > Thermal springs > Hot (42-90C) | place: USA: Wyoming...
GGTACCGTGTAACAGCAACCTATACTCTGCAGGGCGTTCCATACACATTTACTTCAAATACTTCGGCAACACCTGTGTTTGAATATGACCAGGCGCCTACCAATGTCACTGTGACTCCTGGCATCCTCACGGCAGAAGTCCGCTGGGACTGGCCAAATGGCGATACCCTTGATGAAAATGGGTTTGAAGTGTGGAGAAAGTGGGGGAATGGTACTGATTTCATCTATGTGGGCGATGTTGGCGGAGGAAATCTTACATTCGGGGTGTTTGATGACGCATCGTTTACTGACACGGATGTGCGTACAAATCCAAATTATGCGTATAGAATAAGGGCTTATAAGACGTATCAATTGCCTAATAACACCACATTCAGGGCATATTCACCGTGGTCGTCACCTGCGGTTGAAGTTGAAATATTAAGGGATGCTGGAACGACTTCTTCTGGCGGTGGTGGTTGTTTCATTGCAACAGCAGCGTTTGGGTCAGGGTTTGAGCGGCATGTAAATGTATTGAGGCAGTTCAGGGACAAGTATTTGATGGAAAGCGGTTTTGGCAGGGCGCTGGTTTGGTTTTACTGGAAGCACAGTCCAGCAGGCGCCTGGTATATATCAGGAAGGCCAGGTATGAAGTTTATTGTCAGGTTGATGATTGTTCCAGTATACTGGATTGTGTATTCAGTTATGTCAGGCATTGCGCTCTGGATGATTGTCTTTTCTGCTTCCTGTGTGCTTTTGCGCCGCAGATTGAGACGAAGAATTGAAATCAGGTAGTCAGGTGTCACTATATTTTTGTGAGGCAGGACATATGGAGGTTTTAATGCGCAAAAAATTTCTCACGGTGCTGCTTGTTTCTTTCTTCTCGTTTGCATGCGGTTATCTGTTTGCCGGTCAACTGTTTCCAGGACTGAGTTTGGATACAGGGGTTGGCCCAGCAGGTGCGGTTGTGGCTGATTTTGATGGTGATACCTATCTTGACATTGCTGTCGTAAATTCTGCATCAGGCACTGTGAGCATTTTGTACGGCAATGGAGACGGCACGTTTCAGGCAAGAAGCGACGTTTCTGTTGGCGCCACACCAAGCGGAATTGCCGCAGGCAGTTTGAACAGCAACACTGATTCTTTGATTGATTTTGTTGTAACCAATTCAGGCAGTTCAAGCATCAGCGTTTTGCTCAGGCAGGCGGACGGGAGTTATCAGAGGACTGACTATTCTGTTGGGATTCAGCCGGTCGGCGTGGTCGTTGCAGATGTAAATGGAGATGGCAAATCCGACATTATTGTGACAAATTCTGGTTCCAATACAGTCACAATACTCCTTGGAGACGGAACAGGGACATTTGATACTGTGAGCTCTCTGCGAAGACATGACTATGGCACAGGAAACGGACCAAGGGGCGTATGTGTTGCTGATTTCAATGCCGACGGCTTTCTGGATATTGCAACCGCCAATATGACTTCAAATACTGTTTCTGTTTTTCTGGGCAATGGTGATGGAACATTTTCGCCAAAGACGGACTTTGCCACCGGCGGGCTGCCATATTCAATTGCAGCAATTGATGTTGGCACAGATGGGATAATAGACCTTGTTGTAACCAACTCTGGCGGAAACAGCGTGTCTGTTCTTGGTGGCAGGGGTGATGGGACATTTCTTGGCAAGATTGACTATGCAACCGGCGGAGCGCCACTTTCCCTGCAGGTGGTTGATTGTAATGGGGACGGCTCCCCGGACATTATCACATCAAACAGTATGACCGATAATGTAAGCGTCCTCCTGAATAAGGGAGATGGTACATTCAACCCGAAAACTGACTATAATGCGGGCTTGGCCCCTTCTTCAATTGTTTCCGGCGATTTTGACAGGGATACAAAACTTGATATTGCCATTTCAAATTCCGGTTCTGACGCAGAAATGATTCTGAAAGGGAAAGGTGACGGAACATTTTTTGAAAGGAAGGACTATGTCACATCAGCAGTAACAAATTGCGGCCCGAATTCTCTTGCCACAGCGGATTTCAATGGCGATGGAAGGCCTGATCTTGTTGTGACCAATTCAACTGCCAATACATTTGCATATCTTGCTGGCAACATTAACGGCACCTTCCCATCAAGGACAGAATATACAACCGGCGCGCTTCCTTCTTCAATTGCGGTTTTTGATTTCAATGGAGATGCTAAGAGCGATGTAGTCGTGGCCAATAGCGGCGCCAACAGTGTGAGCGTATTTGTCGGCAATGGCCTTGGCGGATTTTCAGGCGCTGGCTCATACACCGCAGGGACAAACCCGAAGTATGTTGTAACAGGTGATTTTGATGGAGATGGAAGAGCGGATTTTGCGGCCTGTAACTACATTGACAACACGGTCTCGGTTTTTTATGGAAATGGTACAGGGCTGGTGGCGCAGCAGACACTGGTATCGCTTACAGGAAACGGGCCTGTTTCAATGGCGGCCGGGGATTTTAATGGTGATGGAAGAACCGATTTTGCGGTTGTTAATGCGCTTTCAAATACAGTCAATGTGTTTACTGGCAATTCAAACCGCACCTTTACACAGCAGGCAGACCTCGGAGGAGTTGTTTTCAATGCTCCATCAGCGATTCTTGCAACCGACTTGAACAAGGACGGCATTCTGGACCTTGCGGTTACCAGCACAGGTACCAATACACTCTATATTTTCCTGGGTAGCGGCGACGGAACGTTCTTTCCTACTACGCCGTTCGGGTACGCCACAGGCGATAATCCTTCAGGGATTTACGCTGCGGACATTAACAAAGATGGAAATCTGGACATTGTGACAGCAAATGCAGGCAGGACCGGTTTTGGAGGAGGGAATACTGTTTCTGTATTTTTTGGCAATGGCATGGGTGGATTTTCAAGCGGCGGGAAGTTTGGAACAGATACTGCTCCAGTGGCTCTTGTAGCACAGGATTTTAACAATGATGGGTACCCGGATATTGCGGCGGCTTGTGTTACAGGCAATAGTGTCAGTGTGCTTCTGAACGGTTTTGTCACATTTTTGCCGTTTGTGATTTCAGGAAAGGTTTCCCTTGTTAAAGGGTCAGACACAGACCCGCTTCACGATGTTTCCTATGTAACCCTGACGATGAGCGGTGATGCTTCAATGGTTACACAGCCGGATGGCGCCGGCAATTACTCATTTACTGTGTCGGCGAGTGGCAATTACACGATAACGCCATCGCTTCCCGGATACACATTCCTTCCTGCGGTGCGGACTTACTCAGGTGTTTCGTCAAGCCAGTACAACCAGAATTTTACAGGCGTTCACTCCTCAGTGCCCATACTGACTGTATCTGGAACCATTCGCAAGGAAGATAGTTCGCCGGTTTCCGGGGTCCAAGTAACACTCAGTTATGATACAGGTAGCGGTACTGAAATTGTTTCGCAGAGTTCCACTAATACCCTGGGTTACTACGAACTTCAGGGATGGGGAGAGCCGGCAGGACGCACATATATCATCACTCCACAGAAAACCGGGTGGCACTTTGTTTCAACTGAATTCCCGTTTGATTCAACAAGAACCGAGACGCTTGTATCTTCAAATATCTCCGGGCAGGATTTTACGGCGAGCCAGCAGCATTTTGATGTGACCGGTTTTGTGGGACGCGGACTGACACTTTCCGGGATATCTGGAGTCAGGGTGACTGCTGTTTCAACTTCTGGTGTGCTCGTGGAGACATATACCGGGGAGACCTACGGAGCGACCAACTATGTCCTTGCATCTGTTCCACCAGGTACATACACTGTTTCTGTAAGCAAGTCCGGATGGGTTTTTGACCCACCTCAAAGACAGTTTACTGTCCCATCAGATGAAATGACAGGTGTCAATTTCGCAGGTTCCCTGATTTTGACATTTTCAAGTTCGCCCAATGGAACCCCGAATCCTGTTGAGCAGGGTGCAAACCCTGTCCAGTGCACGGTGGCCGTCTCTGCTGTTGAGAGCGTTCCAATAACTTACACATGGACATGCGACAAAGGGTATTTTGAGGATGTCAAGGACACTTCCCATCCGCGCACAAGTTACCTTCAGAATCCTGTCTGGATGCCGGATTTTGATATTTCTCCGTTTTCCTCTTCAGAACTGGTTGAAATTGGAGTTAGTGCATCGTGTTATAATGGAATTACAAGGACCGGCTATTTTGTTGAACAGGTTATTCCACGGGTTGACATCGTTACAACAGGCAGTGGTTGTTTCATTGCAACAGCAGCGTTTGGGTCAGGGTTTGAGCGGCATGTAAATGTATTGAGGCAGTTCAGGGACAAGTATTTGATGGAAAGCGGTTTTGGCAGGGCGCTGGTTTGGTTTTACTGGAAGCACAGTCCAGCAGGCGCCTGGTATATATCAGGAAGGCCAGGTATGAAGTTTATTGTCAGGTTGATGATTGTTCCAGTATACTGGATTGTGTATTCAGTTATGTCAGGCATTGCGCTCTGGCTGATTGTCTTTATTTTTGCTAATATATGGTTATGGAGATTAAAACGATGGTTTCTATAAAGCAGATAGCAGCAGTTTTTGTGCTGCTAATCAGCGTGTCTGCGTTTGCAAAAACTGATACTTCTATTATTATCAAACGGAAGATTTTTGCAGACGATGTGCCGCCGCCCCCGCCTCAAAAGCCGGTTGTTTCAATTCTCAAGCCGGTTGAACCGCCTTCCATTGATAAAATTATCAATCTTAAAGGGATTGTTTTTTCTCCGACGCCTGGTGAATCAAGGGCGATTATAGAGAATCTTGTCAAAAAAGGAGAGAGTGTTTATTCAGAAAGCGACATTGTTGAAAATGCAAGAATTATGAAAATTCAAATTTCCTCTGTTGTTTTTGAATATTGCGGAAAACAGGTTGAACTTTCGCTGCAGAACAAAGCCATGCCACAGGGAGCGGTTTTTATCCCGGGAACCCCTGTTGCTGCCGCAGGTATCCCTTCTGCATCTTCTTCTATGTCTGCAGCATCTGGTTCTGCAATTCCTGTTTCCACCCGTACGCCGCCGGTGCCAGAAATTGCAGGTGCAAGAGATGTGGATTTTGCAAAAACAATGGAGGCATTAAGGGACGACAAAGAACTTTTTGCTGCTGTCGGTATCTCGCCATATATTGAAAATGGGACCGTGAGTGGCTTTACAGTTAGCCGGATACCAGCCGATAGTATCCCTGCGCAGATGGGGCTTCGGGACGGGGATGTTATTCGGCGGGTTAACGGTGTGCTTATAGACAGCCTTGCACGAGGAATTTCTGTGTACCAGGATATTGTGAAAAGCCAGACAAAACTTGTTACTGTTGAAGTTTTGAGACAGGGCAAGCCAGTTATCCTATCCTACCGCCTGAATTAGTCCGCCTATTTCGTTTGCCTGGTCCAATAAGATAGTGGTTGTTAACGCAGTTTGTTCCTTTCCAGAGCAGGGTTTAGGGCTTGATAAATCAAGCAGAAAGTAGTTAGCAGTGGGAGGTGGGATATTTGTAGGGGTCGGATTCATCCGACCCGAAGCAGTTTGCAGTAGGTAGATATCAGGGAGGAGGTATCACTCCTCCCTAAAGCAGGTCGGATTCATCCGACCCGAAAGCATTGGCAACTGAAACGAATCCCATTCCAAAAATCTGCATGTATCAGGTCCTATTAAGGACCAATCATTCAGGTATTGGCAGTTTTTCATTAAAATGGTATAAATCCATTGCAGGGTAGCAAGGGAGCAGAGATGGATTTGAGATTCGTCAGAAAAAGGAACGGGGTACTGCAAAAGTTTCAGATTGAGAAAATTGAACTTGCCATTTACAAGGCGCTGCGCGCGACAAATTCCGGGGATTTTGAAAAGTCCCGCCAGATTGCTGAAAGGATTGTCAGCCGCCTTCAAAAAGAGGATGGCGATGTGCCTTCTGTTGAACAGGTTCAGGATGCAGTGGAAGAAGAACTTATTTCCATGAACCTTCCTTCTGCAGCAAAGGCGTATATCCTGTACCGTGAGAAGAGGCGCGAAGAACGGGAAGGCAAGAGATTGCTTGGAGTTGAAGATCGCCTGAAACTATCAATCAATGCAGCGAGTGTTCTTCGCAGAAGGTACCTCAGGAGAGATGATGCAGGCAATGTTATTGAAACACCGGAAGAACTGTTCAGAAGAGTCGCTCACTGTATTGCTTCGGCCGAAGAAAAATATAATGGTCCTGTTGCTTCAGTGGAAGAAGAATTCTATTCCATGATGAGCAGTTTTGAATTCCTTCCCAATAGTCCTACTCTTATGAATGCCGGCAACCGGCTTGGACAACTTTCTGCGTGTTTTGTCCTTCCTGTGCCTGATTCAATGGAAGGGATTTTTGATGCCCTTAAGGAGGCCGCCTTAATCCATCAATCAGGCGGAGGTACTGGCTTTTCATTTTCACAGCTTCGCCCCAAAGGGGATGTTGTGCGTTCAACCATGGGTATTGCTTCCGGGCCTGTTTCATTCATGGAAATTTTTGACAGGGCCACAGCAGTTATAAAACAGGGTGGGAAAAGGAGGGGCGCAAATATGGGAATTTTGCGCGTTGACCACCCGGATATTTTTGAGTTTATCACTGCAAAGCGAAAAGATGTTCTGCAGAATTTTAATCTTTCAGTGGGTGTGACTGATGTTTTTATGGACGCAGTTGAAAAGGATGAAAGATTTCATCTTATAAATCCAAGGACCGGCGCAAAAGTGCGCGAGGTTCCTGCTCGTGAATTGTTTGACCTTATTTGCCGCACTGCATGGGAGACAGGAGACCCTGGAATTGTGTTTCTTGACGAGATTAACCGGACAAATCCTGTGCCTGCGCTCGGTGAGATAGAAGCAACTAACCCCTGTGGTGAGCAGCCACTCCTTCCATTTGAATCGTGCAATCTCGGCTCCATCAATCTTACAAAGATGATTTCTGGCGGTTCAATTGACTGGGAGAAACTGGCAAAAACAGTGAGACAATCCGTAAGATTTCTTGATAATGTGATAGATGTTAACCACTATCCTATCAGGCAAATACAGGAAGCGACATTGCTCACGCGGAAGATTGGTCTTGGAGTGATGGGATGGGCTGATTTTCTTGCTGAAATGGAAATCCCGTACGACAGCGAAGAATCAATAGAACTTGCCGAAGGACTTATGGAGTTTATTGATAAAACGGCATTTGAGGCATCCTGCCGGCTTGCTGAAGAAAGGGGGAGTTTTCCTGCATTTGATAAAAGTATTTATGCAGGGAACAGGCCGCTTCGTAATGCATCCCGCACAACAATCGCACCAACAGGCAGCATCAGTATCATTGCTAACTGCTCCAGCGGCATAGAGCCGTTGTTTGCGCTTGTGTTTGTACGGAATATCCTTGGAGGCAGCCGTTTTCTTGAAGTAAATCATGTATTTGAGAAAAAGATGAAAGAAACCAGCATGCTTAATTCAGACATCCTTCACGAGGTTCTGAAAACCGGTTCCCTATCCAGGGTTCAGGGTGTTCCTGAACATGTGAAGCGGATTTTCAGGACCGCGCACGAGATAAGCAGCCAATTCCACCTGAAGATGCAGGCAGCATTCCAGAAGCATACAAATAGCGGCGTTTCAAAAACAATAAATCTGCCTGAGAATGCGACCATAGGAGAAGTGCGGGACATATTTCTCAAGGCGTATGAATTGCGATGCAAGGGAATTACCGTGTACAGGTACGGAAGCCGCAGCGAACAGGTTCTGTATCTTGGCGATTCAATGCTCAGGCCCCAGGATTATCCTGTTTACGGGATGGATTTTTCAGGCGACTGCCCGACAGGTGACTGCGATTGAAGTATGCACTTGTGAGGACGACCGGCTATGAAAATGGCATTGTTTTTTGAGAAACTGAAGGATAACAAGGTTGCTTGCCGTCTGTGCAACCATTTCTGCGTGATTTTAGATGGGCATGTGGGCTTTTGCGGAGTGAGAAAAAACATAGGCGGCCAGTTATTTACGCTCACATATGGGAATCTTGTTGCCGCCCATGTTGACCCGATTGAAAAGAAGCCATTCTATCATTTTATGCCCGGCTCAATATCTTTTTCCATCGCAACAGCGGGCTGCAACTTCAGGTGCGATTTCTGTCAGAACTACGAAATTTCACAACGCAATGCCGAGCAAATATTAGAGAGGCGAGAGACATCTCCTGAACAGGTTGTTCGCCAGGCGATCGCCGCTCGCTGTGCCAGCATTTCCTATACATACACAGAGCCGACAATATTTATGGAATATGCCCTTGATTGCGCTAAACTTGCAAAGGAAAAAGGCCTTTACAATAATTTTGTGACGAATGGTTTTATGTCACAGGAGGCGCTTGATGCCGTTGCACCATATCTTGATGCTGCAAATGTTGATGTAAAGGGGAACCATCAATTTTACAAACAGGTTTGCAGAGGAAAACTTGACCCTGTGCTGGAAAATATAAGAACAATGAAAGAGCGGGGCATCTGGGTGGAAGTTACAACGCTTCTGATACCCGACAGAAATGATGACCGCCAGACATTTCTGCTTCTTGCAGAAAAACTTCTTGCGATTTCTTCTGATATCCCGTGGCACTTTTCGCGGTTTTTTCCAACTTACAGGATGCAAGACCACTATGCGACGCCGCAGGATACTATCTGGAGAGCCCGGGAGGAAGCATTGAAGATGGGGTTCAGATATGTTTATACAGGCAACATGCCTGGCAATGAAGGAGAAAATACGGCCTGTCCCGGTTGCAGGAATGTGATTATCAGGAGACAGGGGTTTTCTGTTTATGATATCAAGATGAAGGGAAACAGATGCGGATTCTGCGGATTTGAGATTGCAGGAGTTTTTTCAGCCAGCCATTCATGATGCCTGATTTTTTACAGGTCCTCTTTTTATCCATTCACTTAAAAATATATCCTGTTGCAGATGCCCAGAAAAGCATGTCAAGATGTTCGCACGGGATATTGACCTTCCTTGCAAAGGTTAGCATTTTCTTTTCAATAAGAAGGTACTGTCTTTTTGTAAGTGAGTTTGGAATTTTGCGAATGACCCTGAATTTCTTAAGATTCCGGAGTATGTGCCTGTCAAGAATCGCGAGGCCCTCGCCAAGACCCACATTGCGCAGAAAATGGCTTGCTTCCTTATACCCGATTCCTTTTATGTTCTTGACGAGAATGTCTCTTGCCTGCTGCGGGGTGCTGGCAGCCATTATCGCAGGATACACAATTTCAAAACGGTTGCGGGCAAGAATTATTCTTTCTGCCTTTGTCTTGTGAAATCTAACCCCGACAAGGTGGGGCTGGATTTCTCTGGCTGTGCCGCTGAAGAGAAGATTCTGGCTGTTCAAACTGCATACGGCTTTCCAGCAGTTTGTTGCCTTTGACTGCGGGGTTAACAGACAGAAACAGAGTTCTGAAAATATCTCATCTGGTTTGTTCCTTTGCATTACCCCGGCAAATTCCCTTGCCCTTGCAAATATCCGGTCCTTTCTTGCTTCATACTCTTTTTTCAGTTTCTTCAGTTCTTCATCCACTGCATGATTTCCCTTCATGGGGTTCTTTTTGCCCTGTACATTGCAAGAAGGTTCTCAGTCGGAATATCTGGAAGAAAATTCTGGCTGGGTGCGATGAATGCCTTTGTCGTTCCGAAAAGAGAGATGACCTTTGCGACTTCGCGTGAGACCTGTTCAGGTGTCCCGTATGGCAGAAGTTTTTGCGTATCAATGCCACCGTGAAAGCAAATTTTCCCCTTGAATTTTGCGGCGAGATTTTCCAGTTGCATGCCAGACGCAAGTACCTGAACAGGATCCAGGATATCCACACCCATTTCAATGAAATCAGGGATTAATTGAGAGACAGCCCCGCAAGAATGAAACTGGACAAAATATCCGCACTCTTTCAGGCGGCGCACGATTTTCATAAAAGCCGGCTTATAAAAATCAAGAAACATCTTATAACTGATGTAGAGCGAATTCTGTGTTCCAAAATCGTCTTCAAGAGAAACTATGTCTACCGCATTACCGGTATCCCTGTACATCTTTTCAATCACAGCAAAGGCGTATTCCACGCTGCATTCAATCACTTCTCTGATAAGGTCAGGCCGCTGGGCATGGTGCATAAGCGACATTTCATATCCAAAGGCGCTGTTGGTGCCGAGAAATATGGAACCCGGGCCATATGTGAGTATGGCGTAATCAGGATGATTCTTTCGTGCATCTACCAGTGGTGTAAAGTCCATCAAATCATCAATTGAGGGAATGTCCTCGCAAATTCTCCTTATCTCTTTTGGTGTCTGGGCGTGTTTCAGATACTCTTTTTCGGAGCGCGAGAAGGATACCCTGCCAGGACCGTTTACTGCACGAATAACATCTGTGTCAAGCGTCTGTATGAGGCAGAACTCGTTTTCAAGTTTCAATTCGCTCAGATATTTCTGGGTTGCCTCAGGTATTCCATAATAATCCGCTGGTATCCTGTCGGTCGGTTCTCCTTTTATCGCCGCTATTACTCTTTGCCTGTGTGTCATCCGGTTTTCCTTCTTGCATTTTCTTGTTTTATGAATAAAAACCGCTCAAGCATCTGATGTTCTTCTATACCTTGTTTTCTGCTTCGTTAATTCTCCACTGCAGCACTTTAACATACGTGGAAACATCAAGCACAGGATGAAGGAATTTCTCTTTTTTCCACAGGTGCGTGAAGAGGGTCTCAAATTTCTCTCTGCAGTCCGGGCTTCTTTTCAAATACGCTTCCATTGCTGGCACAAGATACTTAAGAATTTTCAGGTACTCATCAAGATATTTCCATGAAAGAAGCACCGCACCGGCCTGCGTCTTCAAATTTTTTCGCACGAGAGGAGCAAATTCCTTTGCAAGCATTTTAATCTTTGGAATATTTTTTTGTCCACGCGCAATCCTTTTCCTGTCAGTTGACGGAATAAAGGCCGGCTCAAAAAACGGTTTCCACAGCAGGGACATTTCAGAGAAGAAATCAACAGCGCGTTTTCCATCTTTCCCATACGCATCCGCAAAGGTATTATGTAAAATGGAGTTAAACGGCGTTTTCTTATTCCAGAGTGTTTTCGCAAGGACATCCATAAGCAGGTTGTGCGGGAATGAGGCGCGCTGGTTCTGACAACTTATGAAGCCGTGCAGGCCGATGCAGGAAAGGGACTGAACATCTTTATGAAGGACACGCGCCAGTCCTATCTGATTCAAATCGTAATAGCAAGGCCATATGATGTGATAGTCAAAATCAACGCCAGAGCCATTGAAAACCTTCTGCCACATTTCCAGGTATTCAATATTTGCAGTTGCGTCCCTTGGAAACTGGAGTTTATTTTTTACATATGGTGTGATATGTTCTGTGGATTTCCTGCTGTCGCAGAATGGACGGGAATAAGAACGGGTTATAGGCGCAAACATCAGGATGAACCTGTCAGGATTATTTATTCTTGAGTATTCCGGCGCCCACAGCAAATCAACATAAATAAGAAACACGATTTTCACAGGTATGTTTCTTGCGGTGAGTTTTTCATCAAGTTCATTGAGCATGTCAACATAGAAGTCAGATACGCGTCTTTTCATACAGTTTTCACATTCGCAGTTATTGTTGGAGCCATCCGCAAGCCAGAAATGGAGTGCATCAACTTCAGGATGGGCCTGTGCGTATTCCACAATTTTATCAGTCATTGCATTCCGAACTGCCGGGTTGGAATAGCAAAGATTGGTATTTAGAGGCACATTGTTAAACAGATCCCTTTTCCCGTTCAATAACGCAAGAAATTCTTTTTTTTCTTCAGGGATATTCTGTTGCGTTGGGTCCCAACCCTCACCCTCTATTCCAATTGCCCTGCAGGTCCAGCCGTGTCCCATCCGTTCAAAGCGAAGGCCTCGCTTCTTTATTTCTCTGATAATTCCTTCCACAACTTTTCTGCTGTCTTCCTGGGAAAACGGCTTCCCTTTCCAGAATGGATTATCTGGGTGCTCGTACCATCGCTTGAAAAAATGTGTCCCATAATCAAATTGAATGAAATATCCATTCATCCCGTGTTTTGTTTCCCAATCAATCAGGTTTTTTATATGCTGGTACGAAGTGGCGCCTTCAATGCACAGGGTTCTAAATCTGTATGAAGGCGCTTCATTCACCTTCAAGGATTTTTTAGGTAAGAAGCGGTTTATCTTCGGGATGATTTCTCCTGTTTTCCCGGGCCGTATCCAGCGGAATCCAAGTTCGGAAAGATACCTGTAGACAGCAAAAAGTACACTGCGCGGATTTGAACCGGTAAGGATGTAATTTTTTTTCCAGGGTGTGATGAAAATCCAGTCATCTTCATCGGTTATTTTGGGTGACCGCTTGATTCCAAGTATTTCAGATACGCCAAGAACAAAATCAGCATCTTCCTTTTTTCTGCGGGTAATACTGCACGGTATGCCAGTTCCTTTCTTAAGATACTTTGCAAGTTCTTCTGCTGCGAATTTCACTGCAGGATGAGTGTCAGCATAGAAAATCAGAATTTTTTTCATTTGCGACTCCGTTTGAAATTTGTAGGGGCTTGATTCATCAAGCCCGCCTGCATTTACCAGACCAACGGGTCGGATAAATCCGACCGGCTTTAGGGAGGAGGGCTTCCTCCTCCCTAATATCCTACCTCCCACTGCTAACTGCTTCGGGTCGGATAAATCCGACCCCTACATTTCAATTTGTAGGGGCTTGATTCATCAAGCCCGCTGATTTGCTTGCTTTAGGGAGGAGCGATACCTCCTCCCTAATATCCCACCTCCAAATGCTAACTGCTTCGGGTCGGATGAATCCGACCGGCTTTAGGGAGGAGCGATACCTCCTCCCTAATATCCTACCTCCCACTGCTAACTGCTTCGGGTCGGATAAATCCGACCCCTACAAATATCCCACCTCCCAATGCAAAGCAACTATTTTTCTAAGGTTATTATTTGAGTTTAATATTAGCCCATTTCTTCAACGTCGGCAAGAGTATTCAAATATTTGCTGGTTTAAGATGTCTTCTATCCCCACATTTTCTTATATGGTATTATTTCTTTATGTCCCTTTACCTCGCTGGACTGACGGGCTGGAGAAAATAATGGATGAAGAACTCTTTAAATCAAAGGAACCTTCTGGAACAGAACAAGATGCGCCTCTTGCTTACAGGATGCGGCCTGAGACACTTGATGATTTTGTGG
>Ga0315298_1008436_pt1 | contig 13155 bp, 12 predicted proteins | sample WHS_1_MG_FD_203077 | JGI IMG/M metagenome (GOLD analysis project Ga0315298, IMG submission 203077) | Extremophilic microbial mat communities from Washburn Hot Springs, YNP, Wyoming, USA - WHS_1_MG | ecosystem: Environmental > Aquatic > Thermal springs > Hot (42-90C) | place: USA: Wyoming...
GGCCGCGGCGAAGGCGGAAAGGCCCTGCCTGCCAATGGCGACGAAGATCCGCCTCGGGGCCCACGGCAACGCGGCGATGGCGGCAGCGGTGTCCGGCACATGGGTCCAGCGGTCTTCCGCGCCCGCGCGCCAGGGCGGGCGTTCGAAGGCCAGAAGCGCCACGCCGGTCTCGGCCGCGGCAGCGACGGCATGGGCGCTCATCTGTGCCGCGAAGGGATGGGTGGCATCGATCATGTGGGTGATGCGCTCCGCCGTCAGCCAGTTCACCAGCCCCGCAACGCCGCCGAAGCCGCCGATGCGCTGTGGCAGCGGCTGGGCTACCGGTGCCCCGGTGCGGCCGGCATAGGAGAAGACCGCATCCACCCCGGCCTCCGCCAGGGCGCGGGCGAGCGCGCTCGCCTCGCTGGTGCCACCGAGCAGCAGGACCCGCATCGCCTGTCTCCTTCCGTCTTCCCCCTCTCCTGTCGTGAACGCGCGCGCATCGCAAGCGGGGGCGTGCATGGCTGAACCCTGGCTTTCGATCATCGGCATCGGTGAGGACGGGCGCGAGGGGCTGGTTCCCGCCGCGCTGGCAGCTCTGGAGGCGGCCGAAGTGGTCTTTGGTGGGCCGCGTCACCTCGCACTTGCCGGGGTGGCAGAGGGCGTAGGCGAGCGCGGTCAGGCATGGCCGGTGCCCTTCTCCGTGGCTCCCGTTCTGGCGCATGCCGGGCGGCGGGTGGCGGTGCTCGCCTCTGGCGATCCGTTCTGGCATGGGGCCGGAGGGAGCCTTTCGCGCCACCTCTCCCCCGGAGACTGGCGGGCCTTTCCGGCGCCTTCGACACTCGCGCTCGTGACCGCCAGGCTCGGCTGGCGGCAGGAGGAGGTCACGACTCTCGCCCTCCACGCTGCCCTATTCGCGGAGGCGCGGCGGCATCTCGCCCCCGGGGCACGGCTTCTGTGCCTGCTGCGCGACGGGGCGGCGGCACCGGCTTTTGCCCAATGGCTCGCCTCGCAGGGTTTCGGGGCCTCGCGGCTCTGGCGGCTGAAAGCGCTCGGCGGCCCGCGCGAGCGGATCGAGGTGATGACGGCCGACGCTCTCGCCGCCCGCCCCGTCCCGTCGGCCGCCCCGGGCGGGCCGCCGGTCGCGGTGGCGCTGGAGGCGGCGGGCGGTCCCGCCCTGCCCCGCGCGTCGGGCCTGCCAGACACGCTTTTCGCCCATGACGGCCAGATCACCAAGCGCCCGGTCCGCGCGCTTACACTCTCGGCGCTGGCGCCAAAGCCGGGCGAGCATCTCTGGGATATCGGCCTCGGCTCCGGCTCGATCTCCATCGAATGGCTGCTCTCCGCGCCGGGCACACGAGCCTCGGGGCTGGAGGCCGATCCAACCCGCGCCGCTCGCGCCCGGGCCAACGCCGAGTCTTTCGGGCTGGGCGCGCGGCTTGGCGTCACCGAGGCGCGCGCGCCAGAAGGACTGGACGGGCTCGCGCCGCCCGATGCCGTCTTCATCGGTGGCGGAGCGACGGAGACGTTGCTTGCGGCGCTCTGGCCGAGGCTGCCCGAAGGCGCACGGCTTGTCGCCAACGGGGTAACGCTTGAAACCGAAGCGCTGCTGGCCCAATGGTCCGCCGCGAAGGGTGGCAGCCTGCTGCGGATTGAGCTTGCCGAGGCGCAACCCCTGGGCCGAAAGCGGGGGTGGAGCGCGACACGGCCGGTGGTGCAATGGAGCGTTGTGAAATGAGGGTAGCGGGGCTCGGCTTCCGGGACGGGACGACGCCCGCAGCGCTGGCCGAGGCCATCGCTGCGGCGGGCGGCGGGGCGCTGAGCAGCCTTGCCACCGCCGCCGACAAGGCCGAGGCGCCGCCACTTCTTGTGCTGGCCGCCGAGCTGGGGCTGGCGGTGACGCTGGTGCCGCTTGCCACGCTCGCGAACACCGAAACGCTCACGCGATCCCCCCGCGTCGCCGCCCGCTACGGCACAGGAAGCCTGGCAGAGGCTGCGGCGCTCGCCGCCGCCGGCCCCGGCGCCCGCCTTCTCGGCCCCCGCGCGACTTCCGCAGACGGGACCGCAACCGCCGCCATCGCCACTACCGAGGCCACAGTATGACTGTTCATTTCATAGGCGTCGGCCCCGGCGCTCCAGACCTCTTGACGCTCCGCGGCCGCGACCTGATCGCGGCCTCTCCGGTCTGTCTCTATGCTGGATCGCTGGTGCCGCCCGGGGTCTTGGCGCATTGCCCTGAAGGCGCGTGGATCGTGAACACCGCGCCGCTCTCGCTCGACGAGATCATAGACGAGATCACCGCCGCCCATGCGGCGGGGCAGGACGTGGCACGCCTCCATTCCGGCGATCTCTCCGTCTGGTCGGCGATGGGGGAGCAGCTTCGCCGCCTGCGCGCGCTTGCGATTCCCTTCGACGTGACCCCGGGCGTGCCTGCCTTCGCAGCCGCCGCCGCGACGCTGGCGACGGAGCTCACACTGCCGGGCGTGGCGCAGTCTGTGGTGCTCACCCGCACTTCTGGTAGGGCGACGCCGATGCCGGGAGGCGAGACGCTCGCGGCCTTCGCCGTAACCGGCGCAACGCTGGCCATCCACCTGTCGATCCACGTCCTTTCGAAGGTCGTGGAGGAATTGACCCCGCATTACGGCGCAGATTGCCCTGTTGCGGTGGTCTGGCGCGCTTCCTGGCCGGACGAGCGGGTGCTGCGAGGCAATCTTGCGACCATCGAGGCGCAGATGGCCGCCGAGATCGACCGCACCGCGCTGATCCTCGTTGGCCCCACACTCGCCGCCGAGGGCTTCGCGGAGAGCCGCCTCTACGCCGGGGATTACGACCGCCGCTACCGCCCCGTCGGACCCGAGCCGCGCTTCCCGGAGGGGCGGGAGTGAGTGGCGCGCGCGCCACCGTGGCAGGGCCGGTGCCGGGGCTTATGATCTCGGCCCCAGCGTCGGGCAGTGGCAAGACGACGTTGATGCTGGGGCTGGCACGGGCCTTTGCCAACGCGGGGCTGGCGGTTCAGCCGTTCAAATCCGGTCCGGATTACATCGATCCGGCCTTCCATAGCGCAGCAGCGGGGCGCGCTTCGGTCAACCTCGACAGCTGGGCGATGCCGCCGGGGCGGATCGCGGCGGAGGTTGGGCGCGCCAAGGGGGCGGATCTGATCCTTGCCGAGGGCTCCATGGGGCTTTTCGACGGGGTCGCGAAGCCGGGCGCGGCGGGGACCGGGGCGAGCGCGGATATCGCGACGCTGGCGGGCTGGCCGGTGCTGATGGTGATCGACCCGAAGGGGCAGGCGCAGACCGCAGCCGCCGTGGCGCTCGGCCTCGCGCGGTTCCGGCCGGATCTGCCGATCGCAGGCGTGATCCTGAACCGCGTGGCAAGCCCGCGGCACGAGGCCTTGATCCGCGCGGGCATGGCCGAGGCGGGGCTGCCCGTCCTCGGCGCCCTGCCCCGCGTCGCGACAATAACCATGCCGGAGCGGCATCTCGGCCTCGTCCAGGCCGGCGAGCATCCGGCTCTCGAGGCGCTGATAGAGGCCGCGGCGGCGCTGGTCACCGAATATTGCGACTTGGAGGCGATCCATATCGCCGCCGCCGCGCGCGTCCTGCCCGCGCCCGTCGCAACACGCCTCCCGCCGCCCGGCCAGCGCATCGCGCTCGCCCGGGACGCAGCTTTTTCCTTCACCTATCCGCATCTCCTTGACGACTGGCGCGCTGAGGGGGCGGAGATCCTGCCGTTCTCTCCGCTCGCCGATGAGGCGCCTGACCCTGGTGCCGACGCCTGCTGGCTGCCGGGCGGATACCCCGAACTGCACGCCGGCCGCCTTGCTGCCGCCGCGCGGTTCCGGGCGGCGCTGCGAGCCTTCGCGGAGACCCGGCCGGTTCATGGCGAATGCGGGGGCTACATGGCGCTCGGCGCGGGACTGGTTGATGCCGAGGGCACGCGGCACGAGATGGCGGGGCTTCTGGGCCTCGTCACCAGCTTCGCCAAGCGGCAGATGCATCTGGGTTACAGGCGGGCGCGGCTTGCCGGCCCCTGCCTTGGCCTGCCCGGGGGTGCCGTTATTGCCGGGCATGAGTTCCACTACGCAGGGGTTGTCGAGCAGCCCGATGCGCCGATGGCGGCGGTTGCCGATGCGGCGGGCCAGACGGTGGCAGAGACCGGGTCGCGGCGCGGCAATGTCTCCGGCTCTTTCTTCCACCTGATCGGGGGGACGTCATGAACGGTTTCGTTTCTTTCGTCTCCTCTGGACCGGGCGATCCCGAGCTCCTGACACTGAAGGCCGCGGCGCGTATCGCGGCTGCGGATGCAATCCTTTTCGACGATCTCTCCTCCGGGCCCGTCCTTGCCCATGCGCGGGCCGATGCGGACCTGGTCGGAGTTGGCAAGCGGGCGGGTCGCGCCTCGCCGAAGCAGGATCAAGTAAGCCGGCTTCTGGTCGATTATGCGAAGACCGGCGCCAGGGTCGTGCGGCTGAAATCCGGCGACGCTGGGCTCTTCGGGCGACTGGAGGAGGAGACCACCGCGCTCCGCGACGCTGGGATCGGGTTCGAGATCATCCCCGGCGTGCCCTCGGCCTGCGCCGCCGCCGCTGCCGCCGGAATACCGCTGACGCGGCGGATAACAGCGCGGCGGGTGCAATTCGTCACCGGACATGACGTGACCGGCGGGCTGGCAGAGGATCTGAACCTCGCGGCGCTCGCTGATCCGATGGCCACCACGGTGGTCTTCATGGGCAAGCGCACCTTCCCGGCGTTCCTCACCATGCTCACCGGCGCAGGATTGCCGCCTGGCACCCCCGCCCTTCTGGCCGAGGCCGTGGGCCGGGCCGAGCAGCAGCTGGTCCGCACCACCGTTGCGGAACTGGCCGAACGGCTGTCGGGCGATCCGGGAACGGCGCCGGCGCTGATCCTCTATGGGCCGCTTGCAGAGGCGGCGGAGGCATGATCGCTCTTTCGCTGATCGGGATCGGCACCGGCAACCCGGAGCATCTGACACTTCAGGCGATCCGCGCGCTCAACGCGGCCGATGTCGTCCTGATTCCCTGCAAGGGGGAGAGCAAGGCCGACCTCGCCGAACTGCGCCGCACGATCTGCGCCGAGTTCATCACCAATCCCGCGACCCGTATGGTGGAGTTCAACCAGCCGGTGCGCGACCCCGCTACTCCCGACTACCGCAGACGGGTGGATGATTGGCACGACGCCATTGCCAAGGCCTGGCGAGCGGCCATCACCAAGGAGCTGCCGGGCGGCGATGGAAGGGTGGCGCTGCTCGTCTGGGGTGATCCTTCGCTTTACGACAGCACCTTGCGCATTGCCGCTCGGCTTGGGCTGCGGACGGAGGTGATCCCCGGCATAACCTCGATCCAGGCGCTCGCCGCGGCCCATGTTATCTCGCTGAGCGAGATCGGTACTCCCTTCACTGTCACCACCGGCCGGCGGCTGCGTGACGGTGGCTGGCCAGAGGGCGTCGACACAATCCTTGTCATGCTCGACGGCGATTGCGCGTTCCAGGACCTTGCTCCGGAAGGCCTCTCGATCTGGTGGGGCGCCTATGTCGGTATGGCAGAAGAGCTCACCGAGGCCGGCCTCCTTGCAGAGACCGGCCCCCGCATCCTTGCCCGCCGTGCCGAGGCGCGGGCGCAGCATGGCTGGATCATGGATATCTACCTGCTCCGCCGCACGGGCAGTTGAGCCCGCGCGCGGGACAATCGCGGCTCAGGCGAGGGGGATCTGGCTGAAGCGGCGCCGTTGGTGCCGGGCTTTGCGCGGGCGGTGGTAAGCGGGACTGCGCCGGCGTTGGGCTTGGCGGCGCCGACGGCGATGGAGACAATCGAGATCGCGCTGCCGGACGGGGTGGTATTGCGTTTCGGCGCCGGGGTGAGCCAGGCGGCATTGAGCCGGGTGCTGGCGGTGCTGAGGGGCGCATGATCGCGCCGGGTGCGGGTGTCCGGGTCTATCTTGCCTGCGGCCGGACGGACACGAGGAATTATGCAGAGCCCGTCATTATGCGGAGCCCGCGGCGGCGATTGCCTCGCCGCCACGGTTTTCGACCCACTTCACTCCACATAATTTTTCGTGCGACGCGTGTCCTTCAGCATCGCCAGGAGTTTGTCGGGAGCTCGGAAGCGGCCCCGTTTGAGCGTCGGCGGCGTAACTGCGGCAAGCGCTTCGAGCTTTTCGGTCGGATCGGCACGCAGATAGATTTCCGTGCTCTGGAGAGTGGCATGGCCGAGCCAAAGCGAGACTTTCCGAACGTCCCGGGTCGCCTGCAGCGTATGCATCGCACAGGTGTGGCGCAGAACATGGGGTGTGACGCGCTTTTCGGCGATCGATGGCTGCTTGCGCGCCGCCATCGCAACGCGCTTGGCCAGGATGTACTCGAAGCCGGAGCGCGTCATCGCGCCGCCAGTGGCGTTGAGGAACAGCTCAGGATCGCCGCTGTTGGGACGGATCGCGAGCCACGCCTTGAGGACGGTCGCCGTTTCCTTCCACAACGGCAGCACACGCTCGCGTCGCCCTTTTCCCATGATGTGGACGCTGGATAACGCCCGGCAATCGAGTTGATCCATTCGCAGGCCGACCAACTCGGAGACAGCGTAGACCCGCGGCGAACGCCAGGTGCAGCATGGCGCGATCCCGTACGCCTGACGTAGTACGCGGATCGGGTGCGTCGAGGAGCGCCTGCACTTCGTCCCGGGTGAGATAGCCGACAAGCGCCTCGTCAGTCTTCTTCATAGGGATCGCGTGAATCCTGCGCGATTGGTCGAGGCATGCTGGCAACCGATATTCCAGGAAGCGGAAGAACGAGTTGATGGCAGCGAGCCGGGCATTGCGGGTCCGCGCGGAATTGCTCCGTTCGCGTTCGATGTGCTCAAGGAAAGCGAGGATGAGCGGTGCATCGATTTGCTCGATCTCAAGGCGGGACGGCCGGATCCTGAGCCGATCCGCGGCAAAGCACACCAGCAGTTGGAAGCTGTAGGCGTACGCCTCGCAGGTGTGCCGGCTTGCCCTACGCTCGCGCGGCAGATGCTCGCGCAGGAAGGTGCTGAGGTGAGGCGCAAGCGCGGTCATGAGACACCTCCCTGGTGCAGTGCCTCGCCAGCTTCGGCGATCTGGCCCATCAGAGTCGGCGTCGCCTGCAAGTACCAATAGGTATCCGTGACGTGCGCATGGCCGAGATAGGTGCTGAGCGCGGTGATATGGCGGCTGACAGCATTGCGATCATGTCGGCATTGCTCGAGCGAGCGAACGGCGAATGTGTGCCGTAGATCGTGTATACGCGGCCCTCCTCGTTGACCGGGCTCTCCCCTCAAACCGATCGATCGCGCGAGCCGCAGAAAGACGGCGGTGACCGTATTGTAGCTGGGCGCCTTCCCGGCAATAGAGATGAGCAGTGCGTCGTCCAGCGCCCCGAGCCGTTGCCGGACTGACAAATAGGCATCGATGGCATGCCGTGTCGTGTCATGCAGCGGAAGCAGCCGGCTCTTTTGGAACTTGGTCTGCTGGATGACCAGACCATCCACCTTCACGTCCTCGACCCGCAGGGCCAGAGCCTCGGAGATTCGCATGCCCGTGGCAGCGAGCAGCCCGAAGAGTGTCTCGTACATGAGCGGTCTGATCGAACCCGCCGGTTTCAGTCGCGCCGCCGCGCCCATCAATGCGGCGATTTCGTTCGCCGTGTAGATGTAGGGGATTCGCCGCTCGAAGAAGCCGCGACCGAAAGCATCGTTCGCCGGTATCTGATGGCGCAGGTCTTCGGCGCGCATTGCGATCGCGAACCTGCGGACAGTCAGAAGCCGATTGCGACGCTGCTGCGGTGACGGCGCACAAGCTGCCCATTCGATGACGCGATGGGCATGGACATGGCGGTCGCCGAGCGCCTCCGCAAAAGCGACGAAGTTCTTGAGCAGTGTGTGCTGTACGCGGAACTTGAAGCCCAAGGAGCGCTGGAGATGCGCATATCGCGCGAGGTCTTCGCTCAGCATGACATACCTCCCGGCCAAGGCTGCGCGACCTGCTGCAACATGACGATGTCGACCTTCGCGTAGTGGGCCGTCGTGTCGAGCGATCGATGGCGGAGAATAGTTCCGATCGTATCCAGCGTGGCGCCGGAGCGCAGCATCGATGTCGCCGCGGAATGTCGGAGAAGATGGGCGCCTTGCGAAGGAGCGTCGTTGATGCCTGCTTTTTCCAGCGCATGCCTGACTACGCTTGAGACGGTGCTCGATCGCGAGAGGGCCCGATGCGGTGCCACCGACCGCAAGAAGACCCGGTCACAAGCAACCTGCGGCCGGGCGTCCCGCAAATAATCCAAGAGAGCGTCACCGGCATCCTGAGGCAGCGGCAGACGGATCTCTCGGCGCGCTTTGCCACGAACCGATAGCGTGCCTTCTCGCCAGTCGATGTCGTCGAAGCGCATGTCGAGAATGTCGCCGGCCCGCAGACCGAGACGCGCGAGGAGAAGCAGAATTGCCCGGTCGCGAACACCCTGCGGTCTCGCAACATCACAAGAAGCGATCACCCGCTCGACCTCCGCTGACGTGATGTAGCGTGGCAGCGCCGACAGACGCCATTGCGGAATGGTCGGTATGGCATGATCAAGTCCCGGACGACACAAGCCGCGCGCCGCCAGGAACCGGAGATATCCTCTTAGCGCCATTGTCATCGTCTTCACGTAAGCACGGGAGCACCGGCCGGCTTCCTCAAGGATGACATGCCGAACGAGGCGCGCGTCATAGGTTCCCGGATCGGTACCCAGCGCGGGCAGTAGCCGTAAGACCATGCGACCATGCCGGCCGATGGTCCGCTCGGAGATCCCGCGATGAACCTTCAGCCATTCCTGGAATTCCGCCACATGTACATTGTTGGATGCCGCAGCCTGCGGCGCGGCGACCGGCTTCCCGATCCCGCGCTCAGCCAGAAAACGGACGAAGCGGCATGCGCGATTCACATACTTTCGTGAGAGCCGTTCGGATCGCCTGCTCCCGCCGCAGCAGCAATCGTGACGCGCGAACTCTCCAATCGTGCCGCCGTCGATATCGACTGGGGCAAGCCCGGTTTGGCCCAACCAAGCGGCAAAGTGGCGAGCCGATTCTGCGTAAAACGAGACCGTCAGCCGCGTGTGGCCGAGCGCCGTCAGATCATCCGTGAATGCCTCGACGAGAGCCGAAAGAGCGCCCGGATCCATACACCGCGGACGCGTTGGCGAAATTACCTTCGGATTGGTCATCTCTGTTCCCCTCTCGATGTTCAACAACAAGGGGAACTCTAGTTATGTGGAGTGGCAGGAGCTGTTGGCGTCCGCTACACGGCTGCTGCCACATCACTTTCCTGTGGATCGCCGCCGCGGGCTCCGCATAATGACGGGCTCTGCATAATTCCTCTTATGTGGAGCTCCACATAAGCGCAAGGGGCTGGACGGGCTGGCGATGATGGTCCAGCAGGTCTTTGGCGGGAACCCGTTTGATGGTGCGGTCTATGCATTCCGTGGCCGGCGTGCCGTTATTTGCGCAAGAACTTGATCCATGGCGCTGAGGGGGTGGGTTCGCCGGGCGGAGCGCGATCAGGGGCTACGGCCCGGTCCGACGAGTGCTGACCAGAAGCGGATCAAGTCTCTGGAACGAGAGGTCCGGGAGCTACGCCAGGCGAATGAGATCCTGCGTAAGGCATCGCCTTATTTTGCGATGGTGGAGCTCGACCGCCGGTTCTGGCTCGGCTTTGCCACCTGACATCGCTACGACGCCACGCCCCGGACGCGGGATGCGCGAGTCCGCGCCTTCGCCGTGACGGTGGCGCCGGAGATTTCGGGCCGGATCGTCGCGGTTGCGGTTCATGACAATGAACGCGTGCGCAAGGGGCAGGTCCTGTTCAGGATCGATCCTGCGGATTTCGCCAATCGTCTCGCTGTGGCGAGGGCAACACTCGCCGCCGATCGGGCGATCGCGGGGATGAAGGCGGCGGATGCGGCGCGGCGCGCGCGACTGCCCTCGATCGCGGTTTCGGCGGAGACGCGGGGCAATGCCGCCGCCGCACGGGCCGCCGCCGCACGCGTGCAGGCGGACGAGGCGGGGGTTGCGCAGGCTGCGCTCGATCTCGCGCGCACGGTGGTCCGCGCGCCGGTGAGCGGCACGATCACCAATCTCACCGCCCATGCAGGCGATTATGCCCATGCCGGCAGCGGCGCGATCACGATGGTCGATACTGGCGAACTCTGGGTGACCGCGTATTTCGAGGAGACCGAGCTCGACCAGATCAGGCCGGGCGCGCCGGCCCGGATCGAGCTGATGTCCGACCCCGGCCGGGTGCTGGATGGCCATGTGCAGGGGATCGGACGCGGGGTTGCAGATGCCAACATGCAGGATGCACGCAGCGGCCTGCCGCGCGTCGATCCGGTGTATTCATGGGTGCGGCTGTCTCAGCGGATTCCGGTTTATGTGACGCTCGACCATGTGCCGCCGAGCATGCTCCTCGCCGCCGGCATGACCGCGACGGTGCGTGTCGTCGCCCCGGCGGCGCGTGAGCGCTGAGCGAGGCGGCGCTATTCTGCGGCGCGCGGCATATCCCGCGCGAGCCAAAGGCCCGAGCCGGCCACGAGGGCCGCCGTGATCCACAACGCCGGCAGGGTTGCGTGGGCGAACTGCGCGATGAGGCCGAGCGCGACGGCGCCGAGCGCGTAGCCGGTGTCGCGCCAGTAGCGGTAAGTGCCGAGGGCCTTGCCGCGGATCAACGGCGCTGCCTGGTCCGACATCGCAGCGATGAGGTTCGGGTAGAGCAGCGCCATGCCAACGCCCATGACGATCGCCCCCGGCAGCCATAGCGACGCATCGCGCCCGGCCGCCGTGATCGCGATGCCGGCGGCGAGGAGAAAAAACCCGGCGATCACTGGGGCGCGGCGGCCGACCCGGTCACCCAGATGGCCAGTCCAGAGCTGCGAGACGCCCCAGACCATGGCGTAGGTGCCGGTCAGCCAGCCGATTTCGACCAGCCTTGCACCATGTGCCTTGAAGAACAGCGGGAACATCACCCAGACCAGTGTGTCGGCGATCTTGTTGACGATGCCGCCCTGACAGATCGCCCGCCCGACCCGATCGCGGAAAGAGATGCGGACGAAGATCGCGCGCAGCGTGAGCGTATGATCCTGCGAGGCACCGGCACCGGCCTCGGCATGTTCGGCCTTGACCCAAGCGAGCGTATCGCGGACCCGGGTGATCGTGGCGAAGGCCAGAACAATCGTGGCCATGCCGAAAACCAGCAAGGCATCACGCGCGCCGACCGCCTCGGCCAGCAAGGCAGCACAAGCACCGGCGAGGCCGACGGCCACATACCCCGTGGCTTCGTTGATGCCGACGGCAAGCCCACGCTGGTGGCTGCCAGCGAGGTCAATCTGGCTGGTCACCGTCATCGTCCAGGTGAAGCCCTGGCTGATACCGAGAAACACGTTCGCGATCACGATCCACCACCAGTTGGGTGCCGCCCAGATCAGCAGCGGGATGGGAATGGCGGCGATCCAGCCAGCGATGAGGACAGGTTTGCGGCCGAACCGGTCGGCAAGCCCGCCGGCGACAAGGTTGAGCGCGCCCTTCACCAGGCCGAAGGAGAGAACGAAGCTCGCGAGAAAAAGAAAGGCACCGGGAGCGACGCCGAACTCGTGCGCGAGGGTCGGCAGGACTGCTCGCTCCATACCGATGACAAGACCGACGAAGAAGACCTGCAGCGCCTGCAGGGTAAACTGGCCGCGATTGGCCGTGATGCCGCGGATATGATCCGAGGCGTTTGCCACCATGGTCACGCGGTGAAGCCCGCATTCCAGGCGCGCAGTTCGGCCGCCCCCTCGGGCGCGGGCGGAATGTTCTCGAGCATGAAGGCGACGAAGCGGTCGGCATCGCCGATGCGAAAGGCGGGGTTGTGTCGCCGTTCGAAACCGATGGTGGATACCGGCTTGCCGGAGAGACCGCGGCCGCAGACCGAGCCGGCCAGAGCACCGGGCAGCACCTCGATATGGTCGGGTAACGCCTTGAGCCTGACGAGACTGGTGAACAGGTCGCGCGCGCCGCGCGCGGCGTCGGTCGCAAGCTCGGTCCGGCCGACATCGCCCACCATGAGCGTGTGGCCGCCGAGCACGCTCCATGGCTCATCCGCGCGGGTGCGGTCGGTCACCGTGAGGCAGAGATGCTCCGGCGTGTGGCCGGGCGTGTGCAACACCTCGAGCACGACATTGCCGAGTTCGAGCCGTTCGCCGTCTACAAGACGGCGGCAAGCATAGCCCACCTCGGCTGATTCGTGGATGGCGTATTCGGCACCGGCCGCTTCGGCCAGCGCGCGGCCGGCGGAGCGATGATCGGCATGCAGATGCGTGTCGATCACAAGGCGGATCGGCGTCGCCGAGGCCGATGCGGCGTGCAGATAAGGTTCGATCGGAAACAGCGGGTCGACAACCACGCCGGCGCCCTTGCCGACGCAGCCGAGCAGATAGGAGGCCGCCGTGGGGTCGGTGTGCAGGAACTGTCGGAGGATCATGGGTTTGGCTCCCGGCTGACGCGGCGATCTTGTCGCCAGCGCGCTGTCACATTATCATTCTCGATATTGATTGAATGAGTCGGTGATGAAGTCAAGCAGTGGTCCAAAGCAACAGATTTTCAGCCATCTCGCCGAGATCGCCGCGGCACTTGCACATCCGCACAGGATCGAAATTCTCGAACTGATCGCCCAGGGCGAGCGTAGCGTGGAGGATCTTGCCGAACGGATCGGCCTGTCGCTCTCGAACACGTCCCGCCACCTGCAGGTCTTGCGCCGTGCCCGCCTTGCGGCGCCGCGGAGGGAGGGCAAGAACGTGTTCTACAGCCTGGTCTCCGAGACCGAGGTGGTCACGTTGCTGGCCAGCCTGGGGCGAGTGGGCGAGCGGAACATCGCGGAAATCGACCAGGTGATGCAGGCGTATTTCCGGGCGCGGGATTCTCTCGAGCCCGTATCGCGCTTGACCCTGCTTGAACGCCTCCGGGACGGCAGCGTGACACTCCTCGATGTCCGTCCAACGGAGGAATTTGCTCACGGGCATCTGCCGGGGGCGCTCAATATTCCGCTCGATCAGCTTGACGCGATGCTGGACAGTCTTGTCGCCCGGTCGCCGGTTGTTGCCTATTGCCGGGGGCCTTACTGCGTTCTTTCGTTCGAGGCGGTG
>Ga0315298_1008438_pt1 | contig 13153 bp, 10 predicted proteins | sample WHS_1_MG_FD_203077 | JGI IMG/M metagenome (GOLD analysis project Ga0315298, IMG submission 203077) | Extremophilic microbial mat communities from Washburn Hot Springs, YNP, Wyoming, USA - WHS_1_MG | ecosystem: Environmental > Aquatic > Thermal springs > Hot (42-90C) | place: USA: Wyoming...
AACACGCAGCCACGTGTCGGCACCCTGCGAGCCAACGCGCTCAACCTGGGCAGGGCTGGTGCGACCGTCCTCCAGTTCCACACCTTGCCGCAGGGGGTCCAGGTCTTCCTCGGTCGGGTGGCCCTGCACCAGGGCCAGGTACTCCCGCTCCACTTCGTAGCGCGGATGAAGCAAGTGCTGAGCTAGCTCGCCATCGTTGGTCAACAGGAGCAGACCCTCGGAATCAAGATCCAGGCGCCCAACCGGATAGATACGCTCTGCGGAGGGCACTAGATGCAGGACAGTGGGCCGGCCATACTCGTCGCGCGCGGTGCTGAGGTAGCCAGGAGGCTTGTAGAGAGCGTAGTACACGCGGCGGGTAATCTGCTGGATTGGTCGGCCATCCACGCTGATAGTGGCGCCCGAAGGCACGCGGTAGCCCATTTGGGTCACCACTTGACCATTGACCCGCACACGTCCCTGGCGGATAAGCTCCTCGCTGTGGCGACGGGAAGCGACCCCGGCTCGCGCCAACAGCTTATGCAACCGCTCACCTTCTGGTTGCGGCTTCTGCTCTGCAGACACTCTGCAACGCCTCTCCCCTGCCTTGCCAGTTGATACGGGCGCTGGGAGCGCCCGCTGTTACCCCTGTATTCAAGTGTATTCTAGACTACCGCACTCAGGCTGTCACGGGTCGCTGGTCAAGAAAGTGCTTTCTCGACTCGACCACGGGCCCCTGGCCTTTAGCGCTTGGCGAGCGGATTAGCAGGCGCGAATCCAGTGGAAAGGGTGTGGAGCACGCTGCTAGGAGCGCGTTGCGGGGAGGATCACAGTAAACGAGACCGGTTCTTGGCTTCCCACTAGCTGCATCACGCCAGCAAAACGATAGATAGGGACGTAGCTTGGCTCGGCTTCGCCCGCTGAGACCTCATCACGCGCGTAGACTAGCTCCATACTCGTAATGCGCGCTTGATCGGATTGGATCTGGTCGCGGGAGAGGACTCTCACGCTGAGCGAGATCTCACCTTGGCCAGCTTGCACTGCCGCCAGAGCCTCTGCCGGGGTGAGGAGTGCCAACTGCTGCTGCGGCTGAGTCGGGAGGCGGAAGGCGGTCACATTGACTATTTCTCCGGCTGGGGACAGGCTGACTGTGAAAGCGTTCTCGTCCACCACTTGGATGCCGTTCAGAAGGAAGGGGAAAAGCACATCCGAGCCGTGGGGCGAGGAATCGATAACCTCAGCAGCGCCGAGGTCCGAACTCAACAACTGGTGCTGCCGCAGCCATTCCGTGGCCAGCGCGGCTGCTTTCTCGGGGGCGAGAGGTTGCCCCTTGACGTTGGAAGGGGCGGGCTCAGGCTGAGCCTGGCCATAGCTCCAGGCTAGCAGATAACCAGGCTGGGGATCAGCGGGCACGCGCAAAACATACCCATCCGGACCCTGCCACCGATACTCTCGAACAGAGTCCGCCGGGTCGGCTCCTTCTGTCAGCAGAGTGGGCTCGCCAGCCAAACTCAGCTTGGCGCCCAACGCTTTCACATCGGTGAGACTCACTGGTGTGGGCGCCGGGAAGACGTAGCGCGCCGCTTCGGCCGGCACAGCAGGCAATCCGGCTGCAAGCTGAAACTGCACGTGGTAGCTAGTCTGATACTGGTCAGCCACAAGCGGCAGCGACACCGTGAGGGTATAGTGCTGATCCAGCAACTGCTGTTGCTGGCTGGCCGGTAATCCGCTAGCCTTGAGGCGGCCAAGTCTGGCTTCGCCTTCTAGGACCAGTACTGGCTGCAGGTATTGCTGACCGTCGACCGTGTAGGTGAGCAAGTAGTCGACCCTGGCGGCAGTGATGGTGGCCTTCATATCGGCTTCAGCCTGGCGAGGGAAACCCGGGTCGGGAGCGAGCCTGGGCTTCCCTCGGCCTTCCTGCAATGCCTTTTCCAGCTGCGAGCGAGACTGAGCAGGGTAACTGGCGACTTCCACGCCTGGCCATTGCTTCCACAGATGGACTACCTGCCCGTCGGGAAGAATACCCACCTCGATACGCAACTCACTGCGCAGCGCTGGGATCCCAGCCGGGCTAAAAACCACCAGTCGGTACGGCTGGCTAGCGTCCGCCGGCGTCAGCACGGGCGTTGCCTCGGCCGGTCGCAAGCCTCGGTCGTCCAGCCAGCGCTGGGCAGCCGCCATGAGGTCTGCATCGCTCAAGGCCAGGGATGACGGCGTTGCCGTTCGATCTTCCCATTCTAGGCGGCCATCAGCCGAAAGCTGGAAGCTGGCGGCCGATGTGTCGGCAGAGAAGTAAGCGGGAGCGCCATCGCCGCCTACGGTCTGCACCAGGCTCGGATCCACACCCAGCCGCTGAGCAAGAGCGCGCGCCGCCTCTAGGGTCTCAGCTTCAGGCTTGAGCTTGTAGACGGGAAGCGAAGCCGGGATGTCTGGCCACTGCGCCTGCATCTCGTATTGCACGGAGAGCGTGGGCTCCGACTGCTGAGTAGACAGCGTTGCCACTCCGCGTCCGCGGGTTCCGGGGCTGTCGGGCTGGATGGCCTGGGCGCCCACACCCGCTCCCACGGGAGCCGCTGCCATAGCTGACTTCGGTTCGGTGGCATCCACCGGCGGCAGTGGCACTAAAGCGAATGTCGCTGGCGCAGTCGGAGTCGGAACAGCGGCGATGGCTGTCGGAAGCGCCGATGATGTCGGGGTCGGAGCGGTAGCCGGTGGCGATTCGACGGCGGCCTCTGCGGCGCTGGTTGGGACAGGAATGGATGGCTCCGCAGGCTCGCTAGCCACGCTGGCACGCTTTTCGGCGGCGGTGGGGGCGGCCGCAAGCGTCTCCGCAGCGGCGGCGGGCGGGGTGGCACCGCCTTCCTCTGGCACCGAATCCGCCGGCGCCGCCTTGGCCATAGGAGCTTCAGCGGCGGTAGCGGCGGGGGTCGCGGCCGCCGCCAGGGGTGCCGTCAAAGCCGGTGCCGATGAGCCGGCAGGCTCGCGAGCACCCACGGCCAAAGGGGTACCAAGGTCATTGACGATCGTACCAGGTACGGAGGCCGTCGAGGGCTGCAAAGTCGGCACCATTCTGGAGTACAGTATGAGGAGTGCGTAAGCCACCAGTAGCGTAGCCACTGCCCCGCCGAGGAGAAGGGACCGCGGCCAGGCGATAGCAGCTCCTCGCTGACGCGAAGCGTTGGGAAGCCAGCCGAGCGCGCAGCTGCCGACAAAGCGAAGACGCTGCATCAGCGACGGATGCGCTTTCGCTAGTAGACGCGCGCGCAACGAGTCGTGGAAAGCCGGGTCCGGGGTGTCGGGAGGAAGCGCCTCACGCAAGGCGGCCACCAAGGGGCGGAAGGAGCGTAGCTCTTCTTCCGCCTCCAGGTCTGCCTCGCCTTCAAGCCAGCGGTCCAAAGCCGCAGCCAGGCGTTTGTTGTTCTCCCGGTCAGTCATTCTCGATCTCCACCCTGGTCCTGAGAGCGATTATGGCGCGGTGCAGCAACTGTTTGACAGAGCCCTCGGTCTTGCCCATGATGTCGGCGATTTCCTTATTCTTCAGGTCACGCGAGAACTTCAGCACGAGCGCCCGCTGTTGGTCCTTGGGCAGGGTAGCGATGGCTTTGTGTAGCAGGGCAGCTCGCTCCGATCGAATCAGGTTCAAATCCGGGTCTGGCTCGTCGCTCGCCAGGTCGAAGGTATCATCGAGAGGTGTAAGGGTGGATGCCTTCGCGCCCCGGCGAGCGATCAGGTTGCCGGCGATACGGAATAACCAGGCAGAAAACGGTATGCCCCGCCATTCGTAACTTGCCACGTGCTCCAAGGCTTGCTGAAAGGTCTGAGCCGTGATATCTTCGGCCTCCGCGTGATTAGCCGTGCGTCGGTACGCGTAAGAGTAGACCGCATGGAAGTAGCGATCGTAGAGACCGGCGAAGGCGGATCGGTCCCGTTGGGCCGCCTCCACCAGCAGCCGATCGATCTCCAGCGCCGACATTCCGGCCGGCGTAGCCCCGACCTCCTGAATCATTTCCGATTCCGTCGTCTCAAACATGTGAATACACGCCCCGCCTCAGCAGTTACGGCGAGCCCGCCAAGTCGCCTGTTTGGCTAGGGAACGATCTACGATGCCCACTATACTCGATCTGGCAGCCATTTGGGGGAGCAATTTGGCCAGGCGGGCGATCTCGTGCGTAGAACAGCCACAGGGCCAGTGGCGCTATCCAACCAGGATACGCCGCGAGCGAGAGAGCTATACGAAAGGCTAGGATACGCCCTAAGCTTCGTTGGCGGACAGCGGCGGATGAGCTACGGCGGCAGCCGACAATCTGGCGAAGGATTCTTTGCCACCCGCAACTTGTAGAAGACCTAAAGGGTAGAAAGTCAGTCCGCTACCAGCGCCAGGCACCCGACTGTGAACAAGTTGACGAAAGCATCCGGATAGTGGGGCAGCAGCGCTTCCACTACGGCCGCCATCGAGGGGAAGACTTCCACTCGGGATGAGAAGATCTGAGATGCCTCCCCATAGCTTATGTTTTCAGAGCAGACGATGAGCCGGCGGCCAGGCCAGAGGCTGTTTTGATCGGGTGGCTGATAGCCGCGCCCGCCTTTGCCTTCCAACAGATGGTATCCCACCCCTTCGGGCAAGCGCCCCAGCAACACCAACGCGCCGCCCTCGCGGGCCGTGTCAGCCGGGCCATTCCAGAAGGCCTTCTGAGCCTGCATAAGGTCGATATCCAGAGGATAGGCGTTGGAGATTACCACGTCCGCATTGCGGGGGACGCGAGCAGTATAGAGCTGCCTTGCAAAGCGCGAGCCGGCGCGATGCGCCGCCACCATATCTCCCACAAAGAGGCCAGCTATTTCGCGTCGGTCGTTGACCACCGCGTTAACGCTGAAGTTCAGTCCGACGATGCGCGCCACCTCCTCCAAGTCCTGTCGGAAGGGATTGTCCGGCTGGCCAGGGAACGAGCAGATGTGCTTGAGATGATGGTGGGCAATGGTTTCCATACCGCAGACGCCGGGCAGTACGATCTTGGCCCCGCCACCGAAACCAGCATTGGGATGAGGCACCATGCCACCCACGCCCACCTTGATGTCGGACTCGGCCACGAAGCGGTTGACCCAGATGGGTGTGCCCATCTCGGTCTGGCCGAGGTATGTGAGGTTCTCGTAGATGTTTTGGTTCAAGACTTCGAAGCGCTCGACCATCTCGCGGCCCATTTTGATGCGAAACTCCGGCCCCGTCTGCGTGCGGTGAGCACCGAGGGCGCTGACGAGCTTGATATTGCAGTCGGGGACACCGCCTGCCAATAGTTCCTCTACCACGATGGGCACCAGCAAGTGAGTGGGAGCGGGGCGAGAGATGTCCTCCACGATCACCGCTGCGCTGCGGCTACCGCGCGCAAGTTCGCGCAGGGGAGCCGAGCCGATGGGAGAGGCGAAAGCTTGCCTGATGGCTTCTGGCGAGAGGGCAGGGGCCTTGGCCGTTTCCGCCAAGGTCACCCGCCACGTCTCGGGCAGGTCGAAAGTGCAGGTCTGTTCCCCATAGACGGGCACGCTGAAGCGCGACATGGCAGCCTCCTCAAGACGGAGCGATACGGCCAATGGCCATTTTCGGCCGCGAGTCTCGCATCGGCAGGGGAAGATGTCAAGCCGATGCCACGAACGATCGGCGCTCGGCCCTCCACCTAGCGGCGTTGGTTGTCGGCAGCTATAATGCAGCAGGAATGGATTCACAGGAAGAGGCGACGGAAAACGTTGGAAAGGGCGCCGCGCAGTGTCGGCGGTACGACGCCATCGACAGAGCGTGTGTGGGCGCTGCCCTGGAAGTTGAAGGTCTGCGGCGATGACTTCTATGCCTGTGGAGTGGTTGGATCGCCTTGCCTCCGTTGTGGTGGTGAACTGGAACGGGATCGAGTATCTCATCGGCTGCTTGGCCGGTTTGGGAGCGCAGACGTACCGCCCACTGGAGGTGATCCTAGTCGACAACGGCTCGACCGATGGATCGGTGGAACTGGTACAAGAGGAGTTTCCGTGGGTCAAACTGGTACAGAGCCCAAACAATGTGGGCTTTGCCGGTGGCTGCAATCTGGGCCTGAAAGCGGCCCAGGGCGCTTATGTGGCAGTGCTCAACAATGACGCTATCGCCTATCCGACCTGGTTGGAAGAGATGGTGGCGGCGATGGCGTCTGCGCCGGATGTCGGAATGTGCGCGAGCAAGGTGCTGGCCTGGGACGACACGGTGGTCGAGTCGGCGGGCGTTACTGTCAACTGGCTGGGCATAGCTGGGGAAAGGCTAGCCAGGCAGCCGGACAAGGTGGACGAGGCGGAGTATCAGGAGGTTTTCGGCCCTAGCGCCTCGGCCGCCCTCTATCGGCGGGCGATGCTGGATGAAGTCGGTTTCTTCGACGAAGGCTTCTTTTGCTACTTGGAGGATGTAGATCTGGCCTGGCGGGCCCGCAACGCCGGCTGGCGCTGCCTCTATGTGCCGGCGGCACGTGTCCGCCACCGCGGCTCTGCTACCGCCGGCGAGGGCAGCCCTTTCAAGCGCTACCAGTTGGCCCGTAACAAGCCGCGGATGATAGCAAAGAACTACCCTTACCCCTACTGGCCGCTCTTGGCGCCGGCCGTCGTCGCGGCTGACCTATTGGCAGCGCTGTACGCGCTAGCCTTCTGCGCCCCCTCGTGGGAAGCAAAGAAGGCAGTACTACGTGGGCGATGGGACGGCTGGCGGTCGATAGAGGCGACACGAAGACAGAGAAGCGAATCGCGCCGAGCGCCCGGCCTGAGCGCTCGGCAGAGGCTGAGCCTGCTGGAACCGTTCGCGAGCTGGGGCAAGCCGCGAGAGGGGTTCGCGGTCCGTGGGGGGAGGGCCTCCTCGCTCTGATAGTCGCTTATCAGTGACTGGGTCTCGGCGGCGTGGTGCACCTTGGCCAATGGCGGGCTACGGCCCTAGGCTTGGTTGCCTTGCGATCTTCCTGCCTCTAGGAGACTATCCAGTTGGGCCTGAGCGTGGGCGAGAAGCTGGCGCAGCTCGGCTTCACCGCGCTGGGCTTCGTCCAACTGGCGGTTAGTGGCTTCCAGTTGCTGAGTGAGGACTTGCACTTGCTGTGCAGCGGCATGCAAGCGGGTATTGGCCTCATCGAGCTGCTTGATCAGCTGCTCCAGACGCCGGTCGGCCGAGCGCAGCTTGGCCTCCAACTCTTCTTTCTCGAAGGTAGCTTCGTTCAGAGCGCCACGCACCCGCTCAAGTTCGAGCAGGAGGCTGCCGGCGCCAGAGGGGCTCGTGCTCTCGCTGACCTCACTCGGGCGGCTGCTTTCCGTAGGATCGGATGACACTTGTTCGTGCGCTCCTGTCTCAGTGCTCTCCCTGTCTGTGCTTTCCTGGCAAAGCTTGCCTAGCCCAGCTTCTGCCGCAGAAGCTGATTCACCATTGCGGGATTGGCCTTGCCGCGGGTAGCCTTCATGACCTGGCCAACCAGGAAGCCCATAGCCGCGGCCTTGCCGGCCTTGAGGTCGGCCACGGCTTGGGGATTATCGCGGATGACGATCTCTACGGTGGCCGCGAGAGCGGAGGCATCGCTGATTTGGGCCAACCCCTTGGCCTCTATCACACGCTGTGGCTGGCTCCCGGTCCTGAACATCTCTTCGAAGACCTCTTTGGCCAGGCGCTGGCTGATCACGCCTCTGTCGATGAGTCGCAACATCTCGACCAAATGCTGGGGAGTGAGAAGGGTGTCGCAGATCTCGGTATTTGAGGCATTGAGCAAGCGGAAAAGCTCGCCCGACATCCAGTTGGCGACGACTTTGGCGTTCGGATAGAGCGCCACCGCAGCTTCGAAATAGTCGGCAGTGGCTTTGTTGACGGTGAGTAGGTTGGCATCGTAGCGGGAGAGGCCAAGTTGGCTGATGAAGCGCTCGCGCTTGGCTTCCGGCAGTTCAGGAAGGCTAGCGCGCAACTCTTCGACCCACTCCCGGCTGAGGATAAGGGGCGGCAGATCGGGCTCGGGGAAGTATCGATAGTCGTGGGCATACTCCTTGCTGCGCTGACTGACAGTGATGCCCTTTTCCTCTACCCAGCCGCGGGTTTCCTGCTCGATGCGTCCACCCTTGTCCAGGATCTCCGACTGTCGCTGGATCTCGTATTCGAGGGCGCGGTAGACGGCGCGGAAGGAGTTCATGTTCTTGATCTCGACCTTGGCACCGAACTCCTGAGAGCCCTCTGGGCGCAAAGAAATGTTGGCATCACAGCGGAAGGAGCCTTCCTCCATTGAGCCTGTGGAGACACCCAGATACTGCAGCACGGCCCGCAGCTCCATCAAGTAGAGGCGTGCCTCCTCGGGGGTACGGATATCCGGCTCGCCCACGATCTCCATCAGAGGCACGCCGGCACGGTTGAGGTCTACCAGGCTACAAGGCCGTCCGTCGGCGCCGTCCACGTGCAGCAGCTTGCCGGTATCTTCTTCCAAATGGACACGGCGGATGCCCAGGCGGCGCTTCTGGTCGCCCACCCAGACGTCGAGCCAGCCGTGGCTGCAGATGGGCAGGTCATATTGGGAGATCTGGTAGCCTTTGGGGAGGTCGGGATAGAAGTAGTTCTTGCGATCGAAGCGGGTGAATTCCGCGATCTCGCAGTTGAGCCCCAAGCCAGTCATCGCTGTGAAGCGGACAGCCTTCTCGTTGATGACTGGCAACGAACCGGGCAGGGCCATGCAAACCGGGCAGACGTGGGTGTTGGGAGGTGCCGACGCATACTGGGCACTGCAGTCACAGTACATCTTGCTCTCGGTAATGAGCTGAGCGTGCACTTCCAGACCGATCACCGCCTCGTACTTCAAGCTCTCACCCTCTCCACGAATCTTCGCATGCGGCGGAGCGCCTCCTGAATGTTGTTCAGAGAAGTGGCGTAGGAACAACGCACGTGTCCACGGCCTCCCTCACCAAAGGCTGTGCCTGGAACCACTGCCACTCGCTCCTCTCTCAGCAAGCGTTCCGCAAACTCGTCGTCGCTAAGGCCAGTAGTGGCAATAGATGGGAAGGCGTAGAAGGCTCCCTTAGGTTCGAAGGTGGGCAGGCCGATCTCGTTGAGTCCTTTCACGATCACACGACGACGACGGTCGTATTCTCGCGTCATAGCCAGCGATTGCTGTTCGCCGTTGCGCAACGCCTCCAGCGCCGCTTTCTGCCCCATAATGGGCGGGCAGAGGGCACTATACTGGTGGATCTTCATCATACCTTCTATTATCTCAGCCGGCGCGGCCGCCCAGCCGATGCGCCACCCAGTCATAGCGTAGGACTTAGAGAAGCCGCCGAGAAGAATAGTGCGGTCTCTGGCTCCAGGCAAGGAAGCAAAGCAAGTATGCTTCCCGTCGTAGACCAGGCGCTCATAGATCTCGTCTGATATGACCAGCAAACCGTGTCGTTGGGCTACGTCCAAAATGGCCTGCAACTCGCTGTGCGAGAGGATGGCGCCGGTCGGGTTATTCGGATAACCGATGAGGATCGCCTTGGTGCGCGAACTGACGCGAGCCTCGATCTCAGACGCCCGCACCTTGAATCCATCCTCCAGCCGCGTGGGAACAGGAACAACCGCACCACCGGCCAGTATTGTACAGGGCTGGTACGACACATAGCCAGGGTCGGGAATGATCACTTCGTCCCCGGGATCGACGATGGCGCGCAAGGCGAGGTCCAGGCCTTCTGACACGCCAACCGTGATGAGGATCTCGCAGGTAGGATCGTACTCAACCTGGAAGCGCCGACGCAAGTCGTTAGCAACGGCCTCACGTAACTCGAGTAGACCGTAGTTAGAGGTGTACATCGTGTAGCCCTTCTCCAGCGAGTAGATGGCGGCCTCGCGGATGTGCCAGGGCGTCACGAAGTCGGGCTCTCCCACGCCAAGGGAAACCACATCCTCCATACTGGAGATCAGGTCGAAGAACTTGCGGATGCCGGAAGGAGGAATCTGCCGCACCCGCGCCGACAGCGACCGTCTCCCGACCGACTCCCTCTCCTTCTCCTGAGACTCAAGCAACTGGTCCATTATGTACACTCTGGTGATCGACGAATGATTACGGCTACGGCACGATGGGTTCGCGCCGCAGTTCCTCTGCTTGCCCCTCGATGACCACCCCGTCTTCCTTATAGCGTTTGAGCAGGAAATGGGTGGTGGTGGCCTGCACCCCTTCGAGCGGAGCAAGCTTGGCGGAGACGAAGTTGGCCACGTCTTTCATAGTACGACCGACGACCTCGACAGCCAGGTCGTAGTCTCCCGAGACCAGGTAAACCGTCCGCGCCTCGGGGAAGCGGTAGATGCGAGCAGCGATGGCGTCAAAGCCGACGTCACGTTGCGGCGCCACTCGCACCTCGATCAAGGCCAGTACCTGTTCTTCGCCCGCTCGTTCCCAATTGATTACAGCCTTGTAGCGAAGGATGATGCCCTGGGCCTCCATGCGCTCTATGCGCCCCGCAATGTCTTCCTCGCTGCGCCCCAGCATAGTGGCGATCTGAGCCACCGTGGCGCGGGCGTCTTTTTGCAGGATTTCCAGTATCTCGGCATCCACCGCATCGGCATTCTGCTTGCTAGTATGGTCGTGCTCGGCCACCGTTGCCCCTTTCCGGCCTCTAGCCCAGGATGATGCTCGAAAGGTCGCCCACGTTCAGGCGCTCGAAAGTTCCCTTGACACGGGCGTCGTTCCCGATGAGCGAGCCCTGGAGCATGGAGTCTTCGATAGTTGCTCGCTCACTGATGATAGAATCCTTCACAATGGAGTTGACGATCGTGGTTCCATCAGCGATGCTGACGTAGGGTCCCACGATCGAGTAGCGCAGGATGGCGCTTGGCGCCACGTAAGAGGGAGGTATAACGATGGAATTTTCTCCTGCGACCCGCGCCTCATTGGTTTGGCCATCCTTGCTCAGAATATAGCGGTTCGTCTGAAGAAGGGCTTCTGGCGTTCCGCAGTCCTCCCACACCTCGACCGGGCGTGCCTCGAACTTGGCCCCTTGATCGATCATGATCTGCAGGGCATCGGCCAGAAAGTACTCTCCCTTGGTACGGATGTCCCGACGCATGAGTTCCTCGATGGCCGAGAACAGGTGCTCATGATTCCGCAGGAAGTAGACGCCAACAACAGCCAGATTGGAGACAGGAGTAGCTGGCTTCTCTACAAGCCTCGTAATGTATTGACCATCGAGGACTGCCACACCAAAGCGCCGGGGGTCCGCGACCTCTTTAACATACATCACGCCATCGGAGTTCGTGCTCTGCAGGTAGGCCAGATCGGCATCCACGATGGTATCTACGAAGATGATGAGCACGGGATTATGGATGTAGTCGCGGGTAAGCTGGATAGCCGGGGCTTGCCCATTGAGCTCTTTCTGTTCCACAAAGTGAACGGGGAAGGAGTAGTTGGCACGAACATACTCCTCGATTTGGTCGCCCAGGTAGCCGGTGATGAAGACGATATCCTCGACATCAAGGCCCTTCAGCATGTCAAGCACGTGGCCCAAGACTGGCTTGCCGGCCACGTTGACCAGGGGCTTGGGCTTGCTATAGGTATGAGGCCGGAGCCTGGTCCCGAGCCCGGCTACCGGAATCACCACCTGTATCGGCATTGGAGTCCTCCTCCGCGAGGCTTTGCTCGGATTCGTCAGGTCGATCCGTTGGCGTAGCCCCTCAGCTCACTGCTCAGTTCAAAGGGGGCTTGGGCAGACGCCCAAAGCTCTGCTCGAAAGCGTAGGCCACGCGCAACACCTTTCCTTCATCGAAAGGTTTGCCCAGGATCTGCATGCCTACGGGCAGGCCATCGGCCAGGCCGCAGGGCACCGAGAGCCCGGGGATGCCAGCGGCGTTGACAGTCACGGTGAACACATCGCTCAGGTACATCGAAAGCGGGTCTTCGGTCTTTTCGCCCAGCTTGAAAGCTACCGAGGGAGCTACGGGCGAGACCAGGGCATCGAAACGCGCGAAGGCTTCGTCGAAGTCGCGCTTGATGAGCGTTCTGACTTTCTGAGCTTTGAGATAGTAGGCATCGTAGTAGCCGGAGGAGAGGGCGTAGGTCCCTAGCATTATGCGTCGCTTGACCTCGGCTCCGAAGCCCTTCTCACGAGTACGGAGATAGACATCCCAGAGATCGGTAGCACCAGGGTCTCGAGGGCCGTAGCGGATGCCATCGTAGCGAGCCAGATTAGCACTGGCCTCTGCAGGGGCGATGATATAGTAGGCGGCGATGGCATAGCGAGTGTGCGGTAGGGAAACCTCTTCCACCTCTGCTCCCAGATCACGGAGGCGAGAGATCGCCTGCGCGAGAGCAGCTTCGACGCCGGGTTCCAAGCCGCTGCCAAAGTACTCTCTGGGGGTACCGATACGCAGCCCTTTCAGGTCCGGAATGAGGCTTTGCGTGTAGTCCGGTACTGGCAAATCGACCGAGGTGGCGTCCTCCGGGTCGTGGCCGGCGATGGCGCCCAGGACCAGGGCACAGTCGGTAACGTCCTTGGTTAGGGGGCCGATCTGGTCGAGCGAGGAGGCAAAGGCAACGAGGCCGAAGCGGGAAACGCGGCCATAAGTAGGTTTCAGGCCCACAACTCCACAGAAGCTGGCAGGCAGGCGTACCGAGCCGCCAGTGTCGGAGCCGAGCGCGTAGAACGCTTCGTCGGCGGCCACGGCCACTGCAGAGCCGCCGCTGCTACCACCGGGCACGCGAGAGGTATCCCAGGGGTTGCGCGTACAACAGTAGGCCGAGTTTTCGGTGGACGAGCCCATAGCGAATTCGTCCAGGTTGGCCTTGCCCAGAACGACGGCGCCGAGCGCCTGCAGGCGCTCCACCACCGTGGCGCTGTAGGGAGGAACGAAGTTCTCCAGGATGCGGGAGCCGCAGGTAGTGCGCACACCGGCCGTACACATATTGTCTTTGATAGCGACCGGGATGCCAGCCAGGGGGTGCTTGAGTTCTCCACGAGCCAGCGCCCGATCAACCTGAGCCGCCTGCTCAAGAGCGGCCTCGGGGGTAACGGTAAGGAAAGCGTTCACCTTGGGCTCAACCTGCTCGATGCGGGCCAGAGCCGCCCGAGTCAGCTCGACGGAGGATACTTCGCGCCGGCGGAGCAGGTCGTGAGCTTCGTGGACGGTCAGGGCGTACAGTTCTCTATCCATCATTCTGCTCGAACACTCATCATTCACTCGAACACCGGTGGG
>Ga0315298_1008439_pt1 | contig 13152 bp, 24 predicted proteins | sample WHS_1_MG_FD_203077 | JGI IMG/M metagenome (GOLD analysis project Ga0315298, IMG submission 203077) | Extremophilic microbial mat communities from Washburn Hot Springs, YNP, Wyoming, USA - WHS_1_MG | ecosystem: Environmental > Aquatic > Thermal springs > Hot (42-90C) | place: USA: Wyoming...
TGCGCCGCCGACGTGCAGACCATCCCCAGACCTATTTCGTGCGGGATGGTGACGAGCGGAGACACGGCGGCAAAGTAAGTACCTATCGCCCCGGCGATGATCGCGCCGACAAACCTGGCCTCTGCCGAACCCATAGCGCCGATGAACATTGCCGAAGCCCCGGCCCCGGCCATCGTCCCGGCGACGGCCTGCGTGATGTTGGGAAGGGAAGGCATACCTAGACCGGCCTGCCTCCTTACGGCCCAGGCCGGGGGAGTGACTGAAACAACGCTAACCGGAGGATTTGTTTCGTTTGCCATCAGGACTTCACCTTTCCTGTCAAGCGTAACGCAAACCAGCCGGTAGACCCGGCCAGCATGCCGATGCCAAGGTCGGATGGGATTGTCCCGGCTGGAGACGTGGCAAGAAAGATTGTCCCCACGCCGGCGCCTATCAGCGCGCCCACGAACTTCATCCCGCCTGATAAGCTCGTGATAAAAACGGCGGTGATTAACGTTCCCGCTCCGGCAGTGGCGATTGTCCTGCCCAATTGACCGACGGTGACTACGGGTGGCATTTCTTTTCCTCCCTGGTAAGCGGGTGGGGGAACGGCGACGGAAACGGGCTTGGGCGCTTCAATTGGCTTAGACGGGCGAATCGTCCCCGCGGCCACCCTCGCCGCCTGCGCCTCGACTGCTTTTTCTACCGCTCCCGTCCCGGTCCGTTCAGCTTTCTGTTTCGCCATCGCTCATTCCGACCTTCGCGGCAATTTTCCCATACAGCTTATCCATGTTCTCATAATACCATGGCCTGATCTTGTCATTTCCCAAAAACGCGGCGATGACCTGGACCTCGCGCATCCTGGCCGTACCGTCTTTGTCCCCGGCCCGCTCCATCTCAGAACCAATATAACCGGCCGCGTCGTAAACGTTCTGCAGGATTAAATCGTAGGCCGGACAATTTCCGTTGACCCGGGCGGGAAAATTTTTCAGCAAAGACCTGGTTATCTTTCCTTTAATTCCGTCCGGGATAGTGAAATCGACTGGTAAAAAGGCGCTTAAGTCCTTCTTTTCTCTGTACCAGGACGTAATTTTTTCTGCCTGTTCCGTTACTTCTTTTGTCGTCAAAAACTTAATCAGTTCCCGGGCCAGAATGTTGCAGACGACCCGGACGGGAAGAGTTACCACCGGCGTCACCTACCAGGGTTTTTTTGCCGGACCGGTCTGGTGCCGGGAAATGACGAATGCCCCCGCCATCATTCCCAGGCCCTCGACGGCAAGACCGGCATTTTTGGTGAACGCGCCGTAGACCGAGACACTTAAACCGGTCAATTGGGCAAGCAGATCGTCCCAGGATATCCCTGTTGATTTGTACCCTGGTACTTTGAGCGGCGTGGACTTGACCAGATCAGGAAAGTAAGCTGTCATCGCCCAGGTAGCCGTATCGACCAATACCCCTTCCGCGAATCCTTTCAGGCCGCGTGTAGCAAGACTCATCCTTATTCCTCCCCGTAAACGTGATCCTCCTCGTAAACGTGAATGACCGCCTCTTTACCCACCCAGTTGCAGCAGGACAGGCAGAGGACGTAATAATTAAACACCTCGCCGATGGCCAGCTTATCGCACCACGGGCACGCAATTAGACACGTTTTCATCGTCAAGCATGGAGGCGTAGGCAAAAGGGACTATATTCTCTTCCTCCACCCAGCGCCCGCAAGAAAAGCACTGTAGCTTTACCGCAAACGGCGTCAACCTGTTCGCCTCGGTAATCGTCCCGCACCATGGGCACTTTACTTTATACACTTCGCCCTGAATGACCATGGCCGCCGCCCCCTTTTCTATTTTACTCCGTTCCCCGGGCCATTTTCTCTGCCGCTTCCGCGGCGCTTTGATCAAACTGTAACGGCTGTGTCGGGATCAGCCCGTACGCGCCCAGGACACTCGCCAGAACCGTTCCGGCCTGACCGATTACCGCCGGAATCTGCTGCGACCAGAGACGTTCCTTGTGGTTCAACTCGGCCAGGTACTTGGACTCGTCAACGGCCAGGGCTTTTTCTTCCTTTTCCAGCGCCCTTAGACGAAGAGCGCCTTCGCTGTACTCCGGAGGGGTGCCGTTCGTTTCTCCCAGAACGTTTCTTAATATCTCCTTCGCCTCGGCCAGCTTCGTTATTCCGGAAAACGGGTCCATCATCGTCGCTATGTGGTTGCTCAACAGCTGTGTCGTCAGGTGCTGGATCTGCTGGCTCGTCGGGTCCGGCCCACGGGATTCCTTCAATTCTTTTATTTCTTCCTTCAGTTCCTGGATTACGTTCTTCTGCAGGTCCAAAATCTCTTTTACCGCTACCGGCACTTCCTCCTTTGGTTTCTGACTCATCGTCTCGATCATTTTCATCATCAAAAAGCGGTTCATCATGTCCTTTAAATCGTCCTTCCCGTCCCCGCCCAAAGCCATTTCCGCCATCTTCCCAATCAAACCCGTCTGCAGCTCCCCGGTGCTCTTCAAAGCGGTCGCTGTCGCCGAAACTACTTCGCTCAGGTCCTTCGCCGAAGATCCGCCGGAACCAATCCCCAGCCCCTCCAGGACCTTCGCCGCCGCCGCGGCGTCCAGGACCTTGTTCGCCTTCCTTACCGTTTCCTGGACCGTGTCGCCCAGGTCCTCCATCGTTGCCTGAACCGGCGCCACTACTCTCGGCATGTTCTTTCCCTCCGTTCGGTTTTGGCATTCCGTAGTATGCAGGGGGTAAATACGGCCATTGGTCCGGGTGCTCGTCGAAGTACTGTTTGATAACAGGCCAGGGGTAAGTAAACGCCCAGGCGCACCAGCCTAAAAAATCGTCAATTACTTTGCCCAGGTGCCGGTACCCCTTTTCGACCGGGTAGGCGCCGTCGCAATTGGCCCGGGCGTGGAGGACGGCCAGGCCCACCATGTCGATGGGGATTTTCTGCTCCCGACCGGCGGCGAAACCCCCGGAAGGGTAGTCGTACCCGTTTCCGCCGCCGCCCGTCTGGACGGGCGTCAATTCCCCGTCCTCGGAAACGGCGAAGATTTGCATATCTTCTCCCCGCCGAATGTGCTGCTGGCGGTGGCCCATAGCCCCCCACTTTGCGCCCTTCTCGCCGGAATCATACTCTTCCGACAGAAATTCTCTTCCGCATTCGCACCGGTAACCGATGACCAAACCGATCTCCCCCTCGCAAAAATTTTATCACGGGTTTTTCGGCGTTTTTCTATGTACTGGACATGTTTGCTTGTGGTATAATAGGCTATGTACTGGACATAGCAGGGAGGAATGCAAATGCCCAACATAGCGGAAGACCGGGAACTACTCCAGGCCAACGTTCCCTGCGGCTGCCGGGAAAAGTTTGACCGGTTGCTGCGTGAAACGAGAGAAAAATACCCGGAAGCGCGGAAATATTGCCAGGACCGGGGAACGTTCCTGGACTGGTTATTGAATCACGCGTGGGCAATCAAAGAGGAAGGCGAACGGGTCACAACCCGGCTTGCCGAACTGAATAAAATGCAAACGGAACTGATTGAATATGAAAAAGCGTTAAACCAAAAGAACCAGAAGTTAAACGAGGTAGACAATAAACTGTGCGAACAGCTGGGCCTGCTGCCGCACGCGAAGGATCTATGGTTTGAGGCAGTCAAGGCAAAAGTTGTGTCGAAAGAAGAGATCTTATCTCTCTTAAAGACACTCAAAGAATCAGGGTTGGACTTTGCCGAAGTAGCCCAGGCAATACACCGGGAGAACCTGCCAAACGTCCTTGCCTGGGCGCGGCGGGTGAGTGAAACGTGCCTTCAGGCGTCGGAAAAATACAGGGAACTTTCTGAAGACATAGAAGCATTGAAAAAAGCGCGGGAAAAGATACAGGAGGAAATAAAAACCCTGGCTGGAGAGTATGAAACCCGTTTGGCGGAATTGGACCGCGCCACCCTGGCTGTCGCTCAAGCGTGTGCTATGGCAAGAGACGTGGGGTTATACGTGGACTATATACGCCAGGCGTGCCAGGCCCAGGGCGGGGAAAAAATTACGGACCTTCTCCCCGTACCCGCGACGGTTATCGCCGGGACAATTCTTGAGGCTGTGGCGGCGGCGTATGGGGACAGGGAGGTGGTTCTAGCTCCGGGTCCGAAACACCCCTTGCCGATCCAGGTGACGCTACGGGAGATTGCCCGTTCGCTGGCCCCGCCGGAGGCGTACAGGGAGCAGCAGAAGGCGCAGTTGAGGGCGGAAGCTAAGGCGGAAGTGATTGCCGCCGGGTAATGGCCTTCAGAAACGGCCAAAATCGGGGCGAAAAATAACCGGAGATACTTCTATATATCCCCGCCGTGTTTCGTGCGAATTTGGGGCGGGGCGCTTCTGTGCGTCTGGAAGGGAGGTGTCCGTTTGAACCCTACACAAATAGCAAACCAACTCGGTTACTTTTCGAGGGAGCAAGTATTAGTTCTGTTTTTGCTTCTGTTCGTTGCTTTCGTCATTGTGCTTATCGCCGCCGCTGGAATTTTTTCAATTGCTGGAGAGTGGGAGAAAAAACAACTAAAGAAAGAAATAAGAAAAGAAATGGAAAGGGAGCTGGAGAAAGGACGGAGAATGCGCTATTAGAGATATTCCCCCGTTCCTTTCCCCGGCCGAATCCTCAAATATATACCGGTAGTGTCCAGCCGGGCATGACCCAGCGTTGCCTGGACGACGTTGATCGGCGCGCCCCTCTCTAGACTGTGGATCGCGTTCGTGTGCCGGAACCAGTGCGGGGAAACGGGCTTTTTTATCCCCGCCGCCTTAGCACACCGCTTGATCATCGCCCAGGCGGCGATTCTGGTCATCGGGAAAACCGGATCGTCTGGCGAAGGGGAGGGGGACAACTTTTTCAGCATGGCAGCAACCTCCGGACGGACGCCGACGGTGCGGGTTTTCCCGCCTTTTCCGTACAGCGTAGCGTAGGCCCAGCCATCCGGCTCGAACCGGATATTCTTCCACCTTAAACCACGGGGGGAAGTGTCCGGGGTGCTGGGGGGCCGGACGGCTTCGGACACCCTAGCTCCGGTGACGTAGAGAAAAAGAAGAAATGTTCTCGTGCGAAAATCGGGTGCGGCCTTAACCATCCTCCCCACTTCTTCCCTGCTTAAAAACCTCTCCCCTACCCTATTTTCCGGATTTTCCCTTCCCACATTCTGCCAGGGGTTTTCTTTCACGATTCCCCGGCGGATGAAATGCTTCCAGAGCGAGGAGAGGGCAGAAATCGTCTGGTTCACCGTGGCCGGGGAATACTCCTGCCGTAGCTGCCGAGCAACCATTTCCGCTTCCGCCGGCCCGATCGTCGCCGGGTGACGGCCGCGGATCAGCGGCATAGCCCGACGAAAAACGCTAGTTCCGTATGCGTCCAAAGTGTTTTTTCTAACCTCTCCGATCGACGCCATCCATTCTAAAATCGGGTCTATTTTTATTTCCTTTTTGTTCCATTGTGCTATTCCTTTTTCTTCCATTATTTTCCCCTTCCTTTTTCTTCCTTTATGTTTCCTTCCTTTTCCTTTCCCTTTTTCTTCCTTCTTTTTCATTTTCATGTTTTTTGATCAAAAAAATTTTTCAACTTTTTTTCAAAAACTTTTTTCTATTTTCTAATTATACCTTAACATAACGCGTCTTTTGTTAATTATTAATAGTTATTGTTGTTTTTTGAAAAAATTTTTTTAAAACGCTTGCAAGCATGAGAGCAAGCATATATAATATATATATATAATAGAAGAAAAAAATCAGAAAGGTGGTATGAAAATGGCGCAAGTCAGCCTGAATACTAGGATTTCGCCCGATTTATTTGCGGAACTAGAAAACTTCTGTTCGGAGAATAAACGTTCTAAGGCTTCCGTAGTGGAGGAAGCCTTAAAGCGGTTTTTCGCCGAACGGTCGAATTTGGGGGGTGAACGGTCGAATTTGGGGGGTGAACGGTCTTGACAGCAAGCAAGCAAGCGTGATATGGTATAGAAAAGCCCGCAGGCGGGAAAAGCCGCCGGGGCGAAAGGAGAATGTGTAAATGACAAAGTACGTCTGCGCAAAATGCGGAGCGACTACCACTGACCCGGAAGAAAATGGCTGGCTGGTAGCAAGCCGGAAGAATCACGAGTACGCCATGATCATCCGCTGTCCGCAGCACATCACAAAATACGCTATTCAACAGGCGGAATTGACCGCCGTCGGCAAGGCGACGATCCGGGGCGGGCTGCAGGGAGTGCGCGAAGTATTTTAATCCGCCTGCGCCGGGGGCGGAAATACCCGGCGCCCAGTAAATTCGGCCCGCCGGAGCCGGAATCCGGCGCCCCGATGAGGAGGAAAGGAGGAACAATGACACACCGTGTTGAAGTCCGCCGCCCAATTGGAGAGAACGACTACCGCTGGTACAAGTTTGACGTTGCTACTGAAACAGACATAAACAACGATCTCCGCAACGTCCTGCTTGCCAGCGAACCGACGAACATCTTTATTGCCCAGCCGCACGATCTGGATGCTCCCTGCGCTATTTGCGACGTGCTTTTTGAGCTTGCTAACCGCTACTAACAACTAATTCCCCCGATGACCCGGCCTCCCGAACCGGCGAGGGACAAGGGGACTATGGCGCCTGGGCAGGGTAGCGCTGCCCAAAGAGCCCTCAGTGCCCAACTTCAGGGGACGCCTTGGAAGTAAGCCGAAAGCGGGAGCATGTCCCGCGGGCGCCACCATGTTCGCCGGCGATGCCGTCGGGCGGCCTCAGTGAAAGCTGCATCCGCCCGGGAAATATTACGCGCGGGGTGTAAGGGCCCGCGCGCGGTCTCGATGGCAAATACTATTGACCCGATGACAAGGGGACTAATTTCGCCCCCGGCTTCAGGCGTGAAAATCCGCGCCGGGCGGTAAGGAGGAAAAATGTACGTATATGTAAAATCACCCAACGGCAAATATGAATTTGCCGATTCCCCCGGTGTCAAGTACGAGTTACGGTATTTCTGCCACTATCACTTTTGTAACCGGACAATTCCCGAGGATGAGGTTGTCTGGTTGCACAATAAGCCATACCACCCTAAGTGCGCTAAAATTGCGCTCCGGAATGAAAAAGACGCCCCTCAGTTGATTACTGAAGTATTTCAGATCATCCGCGACGTTTATGAACGTAACAAGAAAATTTATGATGCCCCGGACACGGCGTGAAGGAGGGGAGAAAAATTGACCTGTTTTGTCATCACCTCCCGCCAGAGTAGCCTCCTGGTGGGGAAACTCTGCCGGGAGGAAGACTATACTTGCCGGCATTGCGACCGACTCTGCCGGGGGGGAAATCACTTCCCCCAACCAAATCGTCCGTGAGCTGCCGGAGCCGATTATCGGCTTCCGGTACTTCCTGTTTGCTCCCCCGACTAGGGAGCAAGTCTGGCCGGATTGCTGCATTAAAGTTCCTCCAGAATTCATCCCTCCGGCCCGTCCAATTCCCACCCTGGAAGAGTGGGAAAAGGCGGGCCGTCCGGACACGCTGGAGGAGTGGAAAAAAGCGGTTCATCCGGAATAGCTTTCTCCGCCCCGGGCACAGCGTAAAACTGCCCAATTTTTGCGAAAGGAGAGCATAAAATAATGCTTTGTGAAAACTGCCCCCATGGGCAGAAGCGCAAATATTTCGCATACGTGAACTGTCTTGCCAGCGAGCGCACCCCTGAGAACTGCGCTTTGTTGGCGAGTATTCTCGCCGACGGCGCGAAGAGGGCGCGCCTGGAGTTGGCGGCCGAAAGGCTTGCCGATGCCGAGAGGAAAGCCGACGAGGCGCGGGAAATTCTCCTGCAAGAACTGTACGCGCCGTCGGACTCTCTCGCATCCGGCGTAAGCTTACGTCTCGGCTCCTGGGAAATTCTTATTTCCCAAGGCTGGTCCGAGAGGATCAGCCCGGAGGCCCTGCGGGAGTGCCTTCCGCAAGACGTCTTCGATGGCGTGGCGGAGCGCGTCGCGATACGCAACCGCTATTGCCGCGTGACGGTATTGCCGCGTGACGGTATAGAGAGGTGAGTCTCGACATGTCAGAACGGCCCCTTTTATTTGCCCGTTGACTAAGGAGGAATGCGACGAATCTTGCGCCTGGTACGAGGACGGGGAATGCCGGGTGGCGAAGAAACGCGAAAGGGGGGAAACGTGAGTGCTCAGCGAAAACTGCAATGTCAGGTTACGAGCCGCACGAACCGGTCTCCTTCGGCGAAAAGCTATTCTACGTCTTTTGGTGCCTGATCCAAGCGGCGAAAATCGCGACGTGGAAATTCCAAAGACCAAACCGGAAGGCCCGGCGATGACCGGGCCTTTTTCTTTGCCCGGTTCGACGACCGGGCCTGCGCCGTTCCAAAACACTTTTCCCCTCTAGGGCATACTACAGTAAATGTTACCAAACCCGTGCCGAAAAATCAAATAAAATAATCTTATAACCTCCATGAGAAACTTTTATCAATTTTTCCTGTTTTCCCCCTTGACGAAATTATTATATCATAGTAAGATCCTCTTAGGCAAAGGGGATTATTTTTAGTTACTTTTTGCCGCAAGGTTACCGAATTAAGATCTTACCCACAAATTCAGAAGGAGGTTTTTGATTTGACCTTGCGGGAATGGATTCAAGAATTTCTTACAGACTTAAAGGCAAGCGGCCGGCCGGAGAACACGCAGAAAAACTACGCCCTCTTCATGAACTATTTTGCGGAATGGTGCGAAAAAAATTCCGTCGATTTCCTGGCCGCGAACGGGAAACAATTCCGGCGCTACAGAAACCACCTGGTGACCGATCGGGAACTCAGCCCGAACACGGTCAACATGTGTCTCTACACGCTCAAAACTTTCTACGATTTTTTAGTTGACGACGGAGAGATCGCCGGCAACCCGGTGGTGACCAAGCGGCTTACTGTCACGGTCGAGAACCGGTTGCCGGACTTTTTAACCGAGGACGAACTCGACACGATTTTTAACAGCGAAAGCTATAAGAATTTACCCGAAAACGTTAAGCTGGCAATGAAGACGATGCTTGCTTCCGGGTTGCGGATTGGGGAAGTGTCCAACCTTGTTCCCCAGGACGTGATCACCCAGGATGGCGTCGTCTTTTTGCATGTCCGGGCAGGTCATTCCAAAAGGAAAAAAGAGCGCTACGTTCCAGTCCTGGATAAGGAGGTGGCAAAAGAACTAATTAATTTCAAGGGCGAATTCGGGAAGACGAGCCGGAACAAAGATAAATTATTTGGGATGGGGGCCAGCCGGTTAGCTGACTATTTTTGGAAAGTCAAACAGGAAACCGACGTAGACTTCCGTTCCTATAGATTCCGGCACACGGTAGGTACCCGCCTGGCAAACAAGGGGGTGAGATTGGACGTAATTCAGGAAATACTTGGTCACGCGAATATTTCCACGACCCGGCGATATTCAGCGACTTTACCAGAAGCGTTTTTTCAAATCGCAAAAGCAGTAAATCAGGGAGGTGATTTGTTTGGTCTGCGCCTTTCCTTCGCCCGTTGACCGGGACGTTATCCGGACTGCCGTTAATACGTTGCTACAAACACAAAGAGCGGCGGTCCGGACGATTATGCTGAAGACCATCCGGGCCGTCCTGGACCGGTACAAAATCAAAAAGATACCCGTGGACGATTATATTGTGCGGAAAACAAAAGAGCCGGGCTGGGCTTACGTCATGGGTAAGCGGGAAGTCGCCGGCAGAAAATGTCCCGGATGCGGGGCGGATATATACAAGTGGCCGGGACCGGTAAAAATTCTAAGCATATCGGAAGGGTATAAGAAAGACCGCGTAAGTTACGGTTGTTGTTGTGGAAAAATTTTCTACAAGATGGAGGTGATTTAGATGCCCGAATGGCCGGAACCGACGACACTTATATCGCTTTACGACGAGCACGAACAACCGTTTAGGTGGCCGGAACCGACTACCCCTATTCCGACCGTCGGCGACCTTACGGAATGGCACGAAAACGAAGGTTGCAAAGCTACGGACGGTTGCTGGGTAGAACCGGACGGGGAATGCGAGCACGGCTTTCCGAGCTGGTTGGTGTATCTAGGCTTGATTTAAGAAAGGAATGGTTGGTTTGTACAGATACGTTTGCTCTCAATGCGGCTGGCCCTGGTTCTCCGCCGCGAAATTGGAGGACCTGCGGGTAAAGGAATGTGAATACTGCGGCGGGAAGCTGAAGGCGCCCGAGAAACCGAAAGAAGCCCCGGACTTCGACTTTTCCAGCGACACCACGGAACCGGAGGGAAACAACGAATGATCGCGGCGATAAGAGAGTGTCTGGCGAAAATAAGAGAGCGCAGGACCTGGCGGAAATACCTGCGCCGGATGGCCCGGCCCGAGTGGATATACTGGGCTTTGGGGAGGACCATTAAGTAATATACTACATCTTGGATAAAAAGTCAATGGGAGATAAAAAAATGGCTCTTAAAATTGAAGGTCTGGCGATTTTAAGTAAAGGGGAGTATGACATTACCATCAACGGCATACCCTTGCACAAAATCGTAAATGAAAGGCTTGACACGCCGAAATACAAGGACTTCTACGCGAGAGTTAGCATAAACATTGAGCTGTTAGAGACAGGTCTAACAGTAAACGGCGAACCGTGGAAAGAATAATAAATACGCTGCCCCGCACGGGATCGAGATGTGAAACCGATCTCAGGATCGGATCGAGGAGCCGGGAAGGGGATACGGCTTAACGGCGGGGCGGCGCAAAAATTAAGGAGGATAGCCATGCCAAAAATATTTATTGAAAATCAATTAAACAACGGTTACGAGATAGAATTTTGCGTCGGTCCCAAAGAATACGCCCTTCCCGTTGGGAGAACGGTTGAAGTCGAGGTCGAGGACGGGGATTGCATATACTTCGATACTGTAACCATGGACACGCTGAAGCTGGCGACAGAACTGCTCCTTTCCTTCGGGTTCGATCCCGTCTACTCGGGATTTGCCCATTTGCAGCAGGCAATCGCGCAGGCCGTCGAAAAGCCGGAACTGCTGAACAATCTTTCTAAGGACCTGTACCCTGCTGTTGCCCAACTGCACGATCTAAGCCCGGCGAACGTGGAAAGGGACATAAGATTCGCGATTAAAAAAGCGGCGCAGACGGAAGCTTTTCAAAACAAAACCAGGGAGTATTTTCGGTCAGATACTCCGCCCAACAAGCGATTCCTGGCGTTGATGTACGAACTTGCGAAAATAAGCGGATGTTAATAGGTCAAATGGCATAATCTCGCTGCGCCCGGTGGTGACGGCACATGTAGGACGGGCGGCAAGACGGGAGTATTTGGTACGTCTAGACCCCGGGGCGGCGAAAAAATTTGAAAAGGAGTGATGAATATGGAAGCTGCCGAAAGGTTAGAGGAATACATTGACCAGTGGTTGCATTACAAAGAAGATAGTGTCCCGGAAAAACCCCGGTTCAGCATTGAGAATACCGAACAGGCTATCTGGGCTCTCCGCAAAATCGCCAGGATCGAGAGGGAGCGCAAAGAGGCCCGGGAAGCGGCCCAGTTAGAAAAGGCCCGGATCGACGACTGGTTATCCGTTGAGGAAAAACGCTGCGACCAGGCCCGGGCGCACCTGGATTTTCTGCTTGAAGAGTACCACAGGAAAATCTTTGCCGAAAACCCTAAGCGCAAAACCATCAAGCTCCCCCACGGGACGCTGGAACTCCGCAAACAGCCCGACGACTGGGCGATTAGCGAAGAAACGCTCGTCCCCTGGCTGATGGAGAACCGTCCGGAACTGGTCATTGTCCCCGAACCGAAACCCAAACCGGACCGGGCGGAAATCAAGAAGGCGTTTGAGGTGAGAGGTAAGCGAGCGGTGTATGTGGACAAAGAGACCGGGGAAATCGTCGAAGTGCCGGGAATCGAGGTCCACGAACGGGGGTTGAAGTTTTCGGTAAAAGTGGAGATGCCGATCGGAGGATATGAGAATGAGTGAGCCGGTCAGGAAAAGAATGAGAGACGTTCTGATGGACCCGGATTATTCGGAGGAGCGTCTGTACGTGATTGTTGACGAGAACGAAAAGACCCATACGGTAAAGCACGAAGTGAGCGATGAGCTTAAAGCCATAATTGAAAAATTGGTCGAGTTCGGAATATATGCCGATGCAGGAGAGTTTTTCCGCGATTCCCTCGCCCATTACTTACGCTGGTTACACGATAATGGGTTTGTAAACTCGCATTAAGGGTGGATTAGATAATTGATACGCGGGTAAAGGATAAAAGATATATGGGTAAGGGATAACGGATACACGGGTAAAGGATAACGGATAATTGATACGCGGGTAAAGGATAAAAGATAAGAGATAAGAGATAAGAGATAAGGGGTAAAGGATAAAGGGTAAGAGGTAAAGGATAAGGGATAAGGGATAAAACATACCAAACCAAAAAAAGTGGTTCTATCTTATATCCATATATCCTTTACCCAAATACCAAGGCGCCCCCTTCCTTGGGGGCGCCCAAAAAATAATTCGACGGACGGATTTAAAATTCCTTCTTCCCGAGAAAAAAATTTTTAAGTTCTTCCCAAAAGAATAATTTCAAACAGGAGGTCAAAAAACAATGAACATGTGGGAAACAGAAGATCCGGGTTATTCGGAAGACAGGTTTTACACCTTCGCAAAAGACAACCAGGGTCACAGCACACAGATCAATACGAGATTCGCCGACTACATAGTGGCTGCCATTGCGGAAATAGTCCAGTCGAAGGAAATACCGGAATACGCCACGGCGCAGGATTTTATCAGGGACAGCGTTTATCACCGGATACATTGGACGTCCAAAAACAGGTACAGAAAACTGTCGAGGCTCTTGCCGGTAATGGCCAGTATTCAGGAATCGGAAAGGCAGATTGAGGAAGTCAAGAAACTTAACGACATGGTGGAAAAAATTAAGAAGGGATGCGAGGCTCTTTACAGTGTTCCGGATTTTGAAGCACTAAAGGAGTTTATTGACAGGCAAAAGGAACACGTCGAGGAAATTCGCGAGCCTTACCGGGGAAAGGCCCTGAAAATACTGAACGAGTATGAGCAGAAAGTAAAGGAAGAAGGCAAATGAACCCCTGGATCACCGAAAAAATCCTCGAACCGGAGGAAAAATTCAGACCCAGCCTCGTCACCCGGGCCAAAAAGCGCATCGTAACGCCAATTGACGAGAACGCCT
>Ga0315298_1008441_pt1 | contig 13150 bp, 7 predicted proteins | sample WHS_1_MG_FD_203077 | JGI IMG/M metagenome (GOLD analysis project Ga0315298, IMG submission 203077) | Extremophilic microbial mat communities from Washburn Hot Springs, YNP, Wyoming, USA - WHS_1_MG | ecosystem: Environmental > Aquatic > Thermal springs > Hot (42-90C) | place: USA: Wyoming...
ATACTCAATAGATAATGGAGCAACATGGACATTTATAACCTCTCTTCCACCTACATCAACATCATATAGTTGGAGAGTACCTAGTGTTAACTCAACCAATTGTCTAATAAAAGTATATGCAACTGATCCTAATGGTAACTATCTTGCTGAAGATAATAGTAATAGAGTATTCACTATAGGTCCATAGGATTATTGGGTTATTAGGATAAGAGATAGATAATAAAAAATAAGAATCAATATTAGGAGGGCTATATGCCCTCCTTTTTAGTTTAATTGTAAATAATTTTTAATTTCTTCTAATATGATATTTTTTTGTTTTAAAGCAATCAATTTTTCATCATAATTATTTAAAATTGTAGTTCTTGCATTTCTTTTTATTTTTTCTCTTAAATTAGAATCTTCAATTAAAGTCTTAATTGCTTCTATTAATGCATTGACATCTTTTGGTTCTATCAGCAATCCATTTTCTTTATCTTTTATTATTTGTCTTATACCACTTATATTAGTTGTTATAATTGCATTTTCCATAGCCATTGCTTCAAGTAAAGATTTAGGTACACCTTCTCTAAAAGAAGGTAATAAAAATATATCAGTGATTTTTAATATCTCTGGGATGTTCTCTCTATATCCTAAATAAATTATATTTTTATTAATTTCAAGAATTTGTAATAATTTAGACATTGGAAAGATTTTTTTATCTCCGATAAGTGATTTTCCAACTATTAAAAGATATATGTTATTATATATTTTGGATAATTCTAAAAAGGCTTTTATCAACTCTTCAATTCCCTTTTCATAAGTTAATCTTCCTACAAAAGTTAATATAAAACTATTCATTGGAAGATTTAATTCTCTTTTAATTTCATAATCGCTTTTATTAATTCTATTTCTATCAAAAATTTCTATATTAACACCAACACTTCCTATATAATAACATTTTTCTCTATTAGTGATTTTTTTATTTATATAAAATTCCATTTCTTCTATGTTTATAAAAATATATTTTTTTGTTATTTTTGAAAGGATTTTTTCTAATAATATATAAAAATTCTTTATTATAGATTTATCATTAATATCAAAAGGAAATCCATGAGATGTATGTATTATTATTGGAATATTTGAAAAGAAAGCGCTAACTCTTCCTATAATTCCTGTTATTGGTGTATGTGTATTTATCAATATAAATCTTTCCCTTTTCATTAATTTTATAAGATAAAGAAAAGAATATAAATGTAAAAATATATTATAACCTCTAAATAATGGAACATTTCTATAATTTGAATATTTCTCTTTAATTTTATTTCCAAATCCTGTGTCTTTAGCCCATATATGAACATCCAAATTTTCTTCTATTAAAGAATCAATTAATGGTAATAAAAAACTATAAATAGTTACATCAAGTGGTGCTAATTCTAATATTTTTAAACCACTCAATTGTTCTTGCAATACCTTCAGAGAATTTAATTTTTGGTTCATAATTTAAAACCTCTTTAGCTAAACTTATATCTGCAAGGGAATTTCTAATTTCTCCTTTTCTTGGAGGCTCATATTTTATCTTAACATTTTTATTTAAAATTTTAGAAATAATATTAATTAAATCATGCAAATTATAATTTTCTCCACATGCTATATTTATTATTATACCATTTGGTAGATGTTTTGTTAAGGCTAAATAGTTTGCATAAACTACATTATCAACATATGTAAAATCTCTCGATTGATAACCATCGCCATAAATTACAACTTCTTTTTCTTCTAAAATATTATGTATAAATTTTGGTATAACAGCGGCATACTCTGATAAGGGATTTTGTTTGGGTCCAAAAACATTGAAATATCTTAATGAAACTGTTTCAATAGAGTAGATATTCCCATAAATTTTCATTAAATATTCTCCGGCAAGTTTAGTTAATGCATATGGCGAAAGAGGTTTTGGATAATAAATTTCATTCATTGGCAATTTTTCAACATCTCCATATACAGAAGAAGATGAGGCAAATATAATTTTTTTAACTTTATACTCTATTGCAGCCTGAATTATATTTTGTGTTCCAATAATGTTTGTAATTATTGTAGAATATGGGTCTTTAAATGATCTTATAACAGAAGGAAGAGCTGCATTATGTAATATAAAATTTACACCTTCCATAACTTCTCTTAATAAATTCAAATTTGTTATATCTGCATTATAAAATTCTATTTCTTTTAAGAATTCTTTTATATTTTCAATTTTTCCTGTAGATAGATTATCAATGACTTTAATTCTAAAACCTTCTTTTATAAAAAATTCAACTAAATTAGATCCGATAAAACCTGAACCACCAGTAATTAAAATACAATCCTTCATCTTCTGTTCCTTTCTAAAATGTTTTTTTATAATTAATATAATTTATTAGTAAAATTGATATTATAATCCCTAAAAATGCTGATGCTAATGTATTCATAATAATATTTGGACTTATAGGTTTTATTGGTAATCTTGGCTCAATGGCAATTATTATATTTGGAATATTGATATTCTTTAATATTTCACTATTAATATAATTTTGTGAAATTATATTAAATTTATTTTGAAGCAAACTTTTTTCCAACTCATAATAAGATAATTCATTTTGTTTTTGAAAAATCAATTTATTTAAATTTTCTATATCTAATTTAATTTTATTTATCCAATTTTCTACATCCTTTTTTTCATTAATTAAACCATTCAGAGTGGAAGAAGATATATTAAGTTCATTCAATATATTATTATAAACATCATTTATTTGTTCAGTTTCAACTGTAAGGTTTAATAAATCCTCATAATTTTTAATAAATTCTTCGCCTAAATTTAAAAAGAGATCATCATCTAATATAGATCTTTTTAATTTAATAATTTGTTCTGTTGCTTTTAATAAATTATTTAATTTCTCAACTTTTTCTGTATAATATTTTATTTGATTTGAAAGATCGATTTCTTTATAAATCAATGAATTAGAAATATTAGTTGAATTTAAAATATTTAAATAGCCATCTCTTAATGAAATTAAATAATTAATATTATCTTTTCCATAATTCAATTCATTGATTTTATTTTCTATATCTTGGAGTTTAACTTTTATCTCATTATAATTTTTTTCTAAATCACTTAGTAATATTTCAAAATTTTTGTTTCTTAATTTATCAATATAGGATATAAAATAATCTTTAAATATATTGCTTATATTAAAACATTTTTGAGCATCATTGAATCTAAATTTCACTTTCAAAATGTTACTGTTTGATGGATTTTCGACTAATATTTCCAAATTCTCTATATTTTCTATATTTATCAATTTTTTAATTTCTTCTTTAAATTTATTTTGAAATGTCTCATCTTTTATTAAATTTGATAAATTAATTATTGATTTATTAATATCATATATATATGCAGGATTAATTAAATCTTCTATTTTAATATTTGTTGATTGTATATTAGTCTGTAATACAATATAAGATATTGATGTTTCATATTTTTTGGTGATAAAATTTATACTTATAAAAAAACCTAAAAAACTAAAAATTAAAACGATTATAATAAATATGCAATATTTATTTAATTTTTTGAAATTAAAAAAACTAACTTTCATAATAATTCCTCCTGTCCAATAAATTATAGTAAACTTCTTGAGTCTTTTCAACCATTGATTTTATAGAAAACTTTTCTTTAACATATTTATAACCATTTTCTCCTAAAAATTTCAGCAAATCTTTACTAATATACAATTTATATATTAAATTTGATAATTCTTTCCAATCATTGTCATTAAATAAATATCCATTAAAATTATTTATTACTAATTCTGATACTCCACCAACATTTGAAGCAATTATTGGTTTTTTTAGGCACATAGCTTCTAATAAAACTCTTGGTAAACCTTCATTATGAGATGTTAATATGAAGATATTAAATAATTTCATTATTTCATATGGCGGATAGATGGCTCCAGTAAATAAAATCTTATCATTTAGATTAAATTTTTTTATTAAATTTTCCAATTCATTTTTCCAGTTTTTGTCATATTCTTTACCAACAATTAAGCATATTAAATTTTCTATTTTATGCCTCAAATCATTAATGGCTTTAATCAAAATATCATGACCTTTATAAGGCACTAAACTTCCAACTGTACCAATTATAAATTTATTTTCTAAAGATTGAAGGTTAAAATTAAAGCAAATTTTAATTTCATTATCTTTTAATTCATTATCAATTTCAAAGCAATCGATTCCGTTATATATTATATAATATTTATTTTTATTTATAGGTTCATATTTTTTTACAATATTACTTGAACAAAATATAATTTTTGATGCTAATTTTTTGCAAATAATTTTTATTAATTTAGAAAAATCATAATCTCCCCTAATATGTAAAACAACAGGAATTTTTAAAAGATATGAAGCAATACCTTTTATTAGAATAGATCTAACAGAATTGAAATGAACGATATCAATTCTATTTCTTTTTAAGTAAAATAAAAATTTAATATTATGTGGAAGAATAAAAAATAAAAAAATTAATATTTTAAAAAAGATATTATAATTAAGTAACTTTTTGTTAAAACTTTTTAGAATTTTCGGCATATTTAAAATCTCGATTTTAATATTTAATTCTCTAAATTTTTCATATAAAATATTTTTTTCATCAGTCAAAAATACAACATCAAAAATTTCTTTGTTTAAGTTCTTAATCAAAAAATATAAACTTTTTTGAGCGCCTTCAAAAGAATCATAATATGCATCATGAAATAATATTTTTATTTTTTTCATTAACAACATCCCTCGAAATAAAAATTATTAATAAAAATGGTATTAATAAATAAAAAAGATAAACTAAAGTTAATGTGAAATCGAGAAAATTACACCAAAATACAAAAGGAATAATAATAGAATAGAAAATTATATAACTTAATTTTTCTTTATTTAGATTAAAATACTCATAGATAATTTTATGAAGAATTCCTATTATAAACATACCTATCATTATTCCAAAATATGAGAAGTTTAGATATAATTCTCCCAAAATAGTTGGTGGGACACTGGAATATTTTAGATATGGAAAGAGATATTGTGTGATAAAGGAACCTGCTGATAAGGGTTTTTGAGGAAAAAGGGCTCTGGGTAATGGATAAAATAAAAAGGTTACAAATGTTTTGCCATATTGATAAGAAATATTAAATGGAATATTAATAATAATTTTATAAAAATAAAATGGATAATCTAAATTAGATAATACAATATCTTTTATATTATTCTTTATTAAATAAATACTATTAAAATATCTAATTATAGAAATAGAGATAAAAATCAAAAATATTGAGATAAATAAAAATATTATTTTTTTAAATATACTCTTTCTTTGAAGGTAATAATAAATACTAATTAACATAATTAAAATTGAGACAGTTCTAAATCTTCCACCTAAAAGAAAATTAATAAAAATTAATATTATTAATAAAAGTATTGGTAAAAAAAGTATATATTTCTTTTTTAAATAAATTGAGAAAATTATTAAAAAAGATGGTATGGAAAATTGTATCAAAAAAAATAGGTAATTACTATTTTGAAATATAATAGATCTTATATATGAGTATTCTAAAAAATAAGAAAAACCAAATTTAAAAATTGAAAATAAAAATACATTTAAACCAATTAAATAAAATAAAATTGATATATAAAATAATTTACTTTCATTAAAAATATATGGAATTTTTATTATATATTTGATAAATCTTATAATTTTAAAATTAATTTTAAAATGATAACCAAAATAATAGAAAATTATACCTATTATATATAAAATTATCATTTTATTTATAATTATTTTACTTGTATTGTCAATTTGGAAGGTTTCTTTTAAGAAGATATACATTGCAATTGTTCCTAAGAAATAGATGAATAAGTAACCGCAAACAAATATAAATGATATTTCAAATAAATCCAGGTTATTATTCTTTAATTTTTTAACAAATGGCATTATAGTTATCATTAAAAAAGATAGTATTGCAAAATAGAAGAAAATATCATAATGATTGTAAAAAAAGAATGCTAAACAAATTAAAATTAAAATAGTTAAAAGGTAGTATTTCATTTTTCTATCTTAAAAGCAGGTGTTTTATAAAAATCTAAAACTTTACCATTCTTATCTTTTACAAGAAGAAGGAAATTACATTGATCTGACTCTACATTTGGTAATTTTATTTTATAACTATTTATTGATTTACTTATATTAGAATCAATTATTTCATAGGTTTTACCAAAATCTTTAGAAAATTTTAATGAAAAATAATGTATTAAATTTTTATTTCCATATATTTCCCATTCAAGATTGACTTCATCACCTACTTTAAATATTTCACCACCTATAATAGATTTTACTTCAATTAATACATTTTTATTTATAGTTTCTTCATCGCCTAAAATAATAAGTTTTTTAATAATTTCTTTATTATTTTTATCTAATTCTAACCCTTTTTTATAAATATTAATTGAATCATTTATCATATTACTTTTCTCATAAATTAAGCCTAAATTATAATAATTATTTGGATCTAATGGATTTAATTTTATTGCTTTATTTAATTCATCAAAACTCTCTTGTTTTTTATCTAAATAAAAATAATTTAACCCTAAAGATGAGTGATATAAGAAATATTCTGGATTATATTTTGTTGCTTTTAGATAATATTCATTAGCTTTCAATAAATAATTATAATTTTTTTTCTCTATTGCTATTTTTTCATAAATCTCAGCAACTTTAAATAACTTTTCAGAGTTAATTGAATCTAATATTAGAGAAGAATTTAGATAATATAAAGACGAATCATAATTTGATTCATTAATTAATAATTGACCAATATTATAAAAATATGAGGAGGCAATCAATATTATATTAAAGAAAATAATTAGAAAAAGAAAGAAAGATGTATAGAAAGAAATTTTCTTTAAATTTAATAAAACCCTATCCTCCTTTTTTAAATTTAAAGAAAAAATTAATCCAGTAAGAATAAAAAATATATAAAAACTTGCTGGAATATTTAAATCAAAATCAATAAATGTATGTAATAATATTCCTATATAAGGTAAGATAATAATATAATATAAACTTTTTTTATTCTTAATAAGACTATATATTTTAGATAATATTAAATAAATAAAAAATAAAAATAAAATTGTTCCAATTATGCCAAATTCAGATAAAAATTGAAAAGGAGCAGAATGAGAAAATTTAGAAAATATTTCTGTTGGTCTATATTTGAAATAAACGAACTGAAACGTTCCTGGTCCAGTTCCCAGCAATGGATGGGATTTAAAAATATTAATAGAAGTAATTATAAGACTATTTCTTCCAGATAAGCCCTCCAAACCCAAGTAAGTATTAATGTTAAACAAAGAGATTATTCTTTTAATAATATCTGATTCATTAAAAATAAATAATATAAAGAAAAGAGATAATAATATTATATTGGATATAATAGAATTTAAAAAATTAGATATTTTTTTTGAAAAATAACCATAAATAATAGCAATTAATAATGAAATAGATATAGATAATAAAAAGTTTATTTTTGTTGATAGAAACAAGAAAATTATGGGTACAAATAAAATTAAAAATATTTCATCAAATAATAAACTATATTTATCTTTATTTATTAAAAATGAAATAATAATGACTATAATAATTGTTATAATTGAGCCTTTAGATTGAGTTAAAAATAATGTTGTCGAAAAAAATGAAGTTAATAATGAGTAAAAAATTTTTTTATTTGAATGAAATTCAAACAATGAAATAAAAATTGGTATTATTAAAAAAGAAGAAAATGTATTTGGATATTGGAAAGTTGAAGAGAATCTATCGCCTATTACATAGCCATAATTATTAATAATTTTAAATTTTGCAAGATATGGAATAAGAGAAAATAAAACGCCAAGATACAAAAAAGCATTTAAAAAAATTTTAAAATTTCTCTCATTAAAAATATTAAAAACGATAAAAATTATTAAAAAACCAATGATCCATAAAATAAATTCTTCAATTGAAATCCTTAAATATTTTGTATTAAAAAATTCAATTATAAAAATTAAAATAAGTGATAGAATGACAAAATTTATTTTTTTATTAAAAATGTATATGCTTTTATTTTTAAAATGATTATATGTTATAAAAATAAAACCAAAAATTGAAAATAGAATTATTGAAATATATTTATCCACAGGAAAATAAGAACCATTTCTTAAAGTTATATAGGTTAAAATAATAAATATTAAAATAATAAAAAAATTATTATCTTTAAGATCTCTATATTTCTTAATATTTTTATTATATGTATCAAGATTCATATTTTTAATTATAACAAAAAATTAAAAATTTAAGAATTTAAAAAAATGCATAAGTATTAAATATTGTGTTAATTTAAAAACTTGATTTTTATTTTATATGTGACTAAAATAAAAATTTTTGATTTTAGTTTTTTTTTATTATATAATTAATTAAATAATTAATTAAATTAGGAGGTTTTTATGTTTAAAAAATTAAAAATCTCTAAATTACTAAGTTTAATTATTTTATTATTATTTTTCATTTTAAATTTTAGTTTTCTTGTACAGGGTTATAATTTAAATGTTCTTGAAGAACCCACTGAAATGCCTATTAATGAAGATTTTTTAAATTATTTTGAAAATCCTCCAGATGTAAATTATGGTTATATTCCTCCTCCCATTGATTTATCTTATCTAAACAAATTGGAAAAGCCAAAAAATTATACACCTAAATCTCTACCATCAGTTTTCGATTGGAGAAGTTTAAATGGAGTAACTTCAGTTAAAGATCAAGATGGATGTGGGACATGCTGGGTTTTTGGAACTACAAGTGTATTAGAATCAAAGGTGAAAATTAATGAAGGAATAGATTATGATTTTTCTGAACAAAATGTTGCTTCATGTGTAGATAGATCTTGGACATATCTCTATGATAATTCAGATGACCCTTGTAATGGTGGAGGTTGGAGTTGGCTTGCAAGCGAAGTATTTATTAGAAAAGGGGCCGTATTAGAAACATGTGATCCATACAATCCATCTGCTTTAAAAACTGATGGAAGTTGTGTATGTAAAAATTGCCCTCAAATAAAAAGAGTAAATGGATATAGAATAGTAACTTATGATGGCTCGCAGATAGATTTAATTAAACAAGCAATATATAATTATGGACCTGTTACAATGGCATATTATCATAATAGTAATTATCTTTATTATCATCCAACATACGGTTATATATATGACTGTAACAATTGTAGTTATCCAAATCATATTGTTTCAATAGTTGGTTGGAATGATAATGTACCTCATTGGAATACTCCTGGAACTGGTGCATGGATTGTAAAAAATAGTTGGGGACCATGGGGAAACAATGGATATTTTTATCTTGCTTATAACTCAAGTTGTATGGAAGAAATCACATATCTTTTATATGAAAATTCATCAAATAAAGAATTATATTTATGGGATGAAGCTGGTTGGGTAACAAGTTTAGGTTATGGTGACAATAGTGCTTGGATGGCTGCTGTTTATGAAGCAAAATCATATGGGAAGTTAACAAATGTTGAGTTTTGGGTAACTTCTTCAAATGCTTCATATCAACTTTATATTTATGATGGCTTTTTTGGGAACAATTTACTTTCTTCAAAAACTGGAACTTTAAATGAAGCTGGTTATTATTCTATTCCACTTGATAATCCAATAAATTTAAACAAAAATCAACAATTTACAATTCAGGTTAAATTAACTACACCAGGATATAATTATCCAATTCCAGTTGAACGTTATATATCTGGATGGATCTATTCTCCAAATCCACCGATACAAACTAACAAAACATTTATAAGACACAATGATACAGATATGTGGTCAGATGCTTCAAACGGAGGAAGAAATGTTTGCTTGAGAGCACTGGTTGAACCAACTTCTCCGTCTGTAAGAGTTAACTTTCCCAATGGTGGGGAAAGTTTTAATGTTAATCAAGAAGTAGATATATCTTGGGATGAGATATACCTTACTGAAGGTTTAATAAAAATTTTATTCTTTGATGGAAATTCTTGGAGTGAAATTGCATCAGATATTCCATTGAATACAAAAACTTATAAATGGACTACTCCAAATATAAAATCAACTAATTGTAAAATTAAGGTAATCAATTATTCGGGTTCAAATGAAATTGCATCAGATGAATCAGATAACTATTTTACAATTAAATCAAAACTAAATATTGCAATTTTAGGTCAACCAAATTCACTATTTCCAATTTTTGAAAGCAATAACATAAACACAATAATTTATGAAACCATAATTGAACCTTTGGTTGGAATAACACCTGAAGGAAAAACCTATCCATGTTTACTTGAAAAAATTCCAGACACAGATGATGGTTCAATTCAAATAGATAATGAAAACAATAGAATGATAGTAACCTATAAACTAAGAGATAATTTATATTGGTCAGATGGAGAGCCTATTACTTCACATGATTTCTATTTTACATGGCAGATGATGAACAATTCTGAAATAAATGTTTTAAGTAGAACACCTTTTGATTTAATATACCAAGTTGATACTCCAAATGATAAAACATTTGTTACTTATTGGAACACAATAGATATATTATATGCATTTAATTTATCGATTTACCCTTCACACATTCTTGAACCAATATACAATAATAATCCAAAAGATATTGAGACATGTGAATATAATAGAAATCCAATTCATGCTGGCCCCTATAAGTTACTTGAATGGAATGATAATTCAATAGTAGTTGTTCCAAATAATTACTATTATGGTGATCAACCTCAGATAGATGAAGTAGTTTTTAGGTTCTATAATGATGTTGAACAAATAAAAACAGATATTTTAAATGGTCAAGTTGATTTAGTATGGGGAATTTTAGGAATTGATGATATAAATTATTTGAAAAATAATGGAGCAGATGAAAATTATAATATTTTTTCTATTGATAGCCTTTTTTGGGAACATTTAACATGTAATATGGATGACCCAATTATTGGAGATAGTAACGATCCAAATTTAAGGAAAGCATTAAATCTTGCAATAAATAAACAAGAAATCATTAATACTATATATGGAGGTTATAGAAATGTTTCAAATAATTTCTTAATTCAGAAAGATTCAGTATATTACAATCCTAATATAGAAGATTTTCAATATAATCCAACACTTGCAAGAAATATTCTTCAAAACGCTGGCTATTATTGGGATAATGAAGGAAAATTGCATAAACCTAATGGAGATTTAGTATCAATAACAATTAAAACAACAACTAGAGTTGACAGAGGTCAGGCAGCACAAATGATTTGTAATTATTGGTCAAATAATCTTGGAGTAAATGCTAATTATTTACAAATAAATCCGGTAGATATGTTTAGTACAGTTTTACCTCATAGAGATTTTCAGGTTGCATTATTTGCCTGGGGAGGAGAGCCTCTTTATAAAACATATACAATTTATACATCTGATCAGATACCAACACCAGAAAATAATTATAATGGGCAAAATTATGGAGGTTTTATAAACCACCAACTTGATGAACTTAATGGTCAATTATGTAAAATATCATATCCTAAAAACTTCCATCTTCTCAGTCAAATGCAATTAATATTATTTGAGAAAATGCCAGATATTCCATTATATTATTGGTCAGATTTTTTAGTTTATAAAAAGAATTTAAATGGGATAAATTTTAATATGTCAATTTATCACCCACAAGTTTCTTATCCACCAATAACATGGAACATAGAAAAGTGGTATATTGGTGAAGAAAATTCATTATCAATAACAACAGAATCTAATTTGCCAAATAGTTTTGTTAACAAACCATATCTTAAATTTTTAGATTCTTCTGGTGGTTCTGGATTTTATAAATATCAACTTCTTTCAGGAAATCTACCACCTGGTTTAATTTTAAATCAATCAGGAACAATTTATGGAGTTCCAAATACTCGTGGCACATACAATTTTATAGTTCAAGTAACCGACAGAGATGGTAATACCACAACTAAGAGTTTTAATATAAATGTTTACATTCTCTCCATCACCATCCTCTCCCCAACCTCCTCTTCAACATGGCAATCTCTATTCACATATCAAGTTGGTTGGTCATATTCAGGAGATACATCAGGAATAGATAAAGTAAAGATATGGTACTCACCAGATAATGGAACAACATGGAGATATATAACTCAGATATCTGGTTCATCAATAACAACTTATAACTGGTATATACCATATGATTCATCTCTTACATATCCTCTTAATGCTAAAATGAAGATATATGCTACTAACTCATCTGGAGTTAAAATAGCAGAAACAATCACTGATACATTTACAATTAATCCTCCATTAACATTCACATTCATACATCCAGTATCAACTGATATATGGCAGACAGATTCTCTACAGAAGATAGAGTGGTCAACATTAGGTGATAGATCTCAAGTCAATCAGATAAAGATGTGGTTCAGATACTCTAAGGATAATGGAGCAACATGGAGTAACTGGATATGGCTTAAGATGTATGATAGAGATAGATATGGAAATCTTGTAGATACAATCAACTACTACTGGTGGAAAGTTCTCTATTCTTATGAATCCCTATTTAGTGATTCAGATTATCCAATTAAACTTCAAATAAGAATATATGCAGTTGATAGTTCAGGTAGATATGTTGTACCAGAAGTTCTTCTATCTTCTCAAATAACAACTCAATCTCCTCTAAAGATAAATGTCACATCTCCTAATGGAGGAGAGTATCTTAAACAAGGAACAACATATAACATAACATGGACAATATCTGGTTATACTGGATTCATACAGAATATAAAGATTAAATACTCAATAGATAATGGAGCAACATGGACATTTATAACCTCTCTTCCACCTACATCAACATCATATAGTTGGAGAGTACCTAGTGTTAACTCAACCAATTGTCTAATAAAAGTATATGCAACTGATTCTAATGGTAACTATCTTGCTGAAGATAATAGTAATAGAGTATTCACTATAGGTCCATAGAATTATTGGGTTATTAGGATAAGAGATAAATATAAAAAATAAGAAT
>Ga0315298_1008445_pt1 | contig 13146 bp, 10 predicted proteins | sample WHS_1_MG_FD_203077 | JGI IMG/M metagenome (GOLD analysis project Ga0315298, IMG submission 203077) | Extremophilic microbial mat communities from Washburn Hot Springs, YNP, Wyoming, USA - WHS_1_MG | ecosystem: Environmental > Aquatic > Thermal springs > Hot (42-90C) | place: USA: Wyoming...
GAACTCTGTCTTCCAACCTTGTTAATCTATTAAATATTTCTTTATTTGTAGAAACCAAATTTCTTATATTAACGAATACCCGCATTATGCCAATATTTACTTGTATTGCTCTTTCACTGTTTAATACTGATGAGAGCATGGCTACACCTTGTTCGGTGAAAACATAAGGTAAATAACGACGACCACCCCAACTTGAGGTGACATTTTGGCACCTCAAGAATTCTTCTTTGGTTAATTGAAACATAAAATCTTCTGGAAATCGTTCTATGTTTCTACGAACTTGACGAATTAAATATTTTGTTTCTACCCCATAAAGTTCAGCAAGGTCTTTATCTAACATTACATTCAGCCCCCTGATTAAGAATATCTTTTTCTCAATAATATCTTGTTTAATAACAATATTTGCCATTTTTCTTATGCCGTCAAATTCACTCGTGTCCGCTAAAAATCTATTAAAAGCTTAAATCCTCCAACTGGTAAGGTACCCTATCACCTGACAATACTGATAAACAAAAAGGTTCAAGCTATAAGCCCTCTTAACATAGTTCTTTATGAATTGCTACAAATTGTGCTGAGATAAAAGGCTCTAACTTTCTCAAAGAGGGTTGGCACTGCTGTAAATGAATTTGCCAGACAACCGGTACGGTCCAATATGTCATGGACTCCTACAGTATATTTACATTATTCCCGAAATGCATTAACAACCTCTTTAACATATTCATCTTCGTTCTTTCCTTGAGGATGTTTTGCTACGACGACTACACAATCAGCCTGTTCAGGAAAAAAACCTTTTGCTTCAATATATTCATTCTTCCCATCAATATTTCTAATCTCAAGATAATCTAAAAAAGGTTTTGCCCAATCCAGCCCGGTTAACATCAATATTTTTTTAGGATTTGCTTCATGTATTTCTATTTTTAGTAACTTCTTACAAAACTCTTCTTGTAACTCTTTTAAAGAATGATCCGGATTACCGCCACAATAGGGTGAAATCTTGTATAGGTTGGTCCAGAATAATTTTGATGGCCAGGATTTATCTTCATCATTATCCTCTGCAATCCTTAATCTAACAAGCACTTTATGCGTAACTCTCCAAAAAGCCGAAGTCTTAGCGTTATAGCTGTTATACTCCTTGATTTTATGTCCCCAACATTTAATAACCCAGTCCATAGGATTATTATTTGAAGCCTTAATGATTTGTTCTACTATTTCGTTAATTTTAGTTTCATTTTTTACATCTTTGGGTAACCACCCATCTATCCAACCATTAGCAGCTTTTCCAATAACCATAAGTTCCCCATTATAATTTCTGCCTTTCATACCTAAAAATCCTGTTAGAAACATTTTCTCACACAGCTTATCTTCATTTTGACCGATATTGCGAAGCAAGTTGTATAATATATCTTTTTTTTCATCTGTCATAATTTTACCTCCATTTTATTAATTTTATCTCTTCCTAAAGATAAACACAAATAACCAGAATACCGGGTTAAACAGCAATTTTACAAACCATTTCAGAACCGGCCAGAAGAACGCAAAAACAGCGAGAAAGAAAAAAATATATCAACATGATCCGCGATGTCTCCCTGAGATAACGATATTGTTTCTGCAATTATAGGAGCAAAAAGAAATCCGAACCATATCTCTAACCACACTAACAAGCTTTTCCTACTATCACTTTTACAACTCTTCAGGTGGATGACAAACCTCAGGTTTTGTGCAAGTTCGTTTATGTTTATAATCTCCCACCCCGCGAAGCGGGGTGGGATTTTTCACTAATACTACAACATGTGCTTCCTAACATGTAAAATCATACTATCCAGTCAAAATAAAGTAATCTTTGGCTCAAATTTATTGACTGCCTCATTTCAAGCCTTTTATAGCTTTTTAGTGGAGATGAGCGATTTTGTGAGCATATCAGAAAGCTGAATGATACTGCTATGTTCAGGAGGTGTGCTTTATATTCTTATCAGATATTGAAATATCTTATTTTGATTCAGTTCCATCATCAATAAACTGATATTTCAAGACCTGCCTCCGTTACTTTTACTATGGGTGATGAAAGCCCCAGCTTCGCTGGGGCTGGTTTGGATCTAAATGACCCAAAATTACTCCTCTTTCCACTCTTCTATTTCAGCATTTATCTGTTTGAGCGTTTCTTTTATCTTATCTTCTAATGTTGTTCTATCAAAACCTTCATTGGAATCCGCTTTGATTTCTATAGTAATATCAGGTGGAAGTCCCTTCTCCTTCAGCGGTCGGATTACGCCAGTTGTTACAGAGGATAATTTATCCCATGGAATCCTCGCCCTTAAAGTTAGCCTTTTAACTATTTTTCCTCTGTTTATCTCCTCTATTTTCTTCGTATATGAATCTTCCACTTTCTCTTTTTTCTCTTCTCCGGTAGCTTTAGCTTCCTTTATTTTCTTTGCTATCTCCCCACGTAGGACAACCGAATCTATTGTTGGAGTAGATTCTTGCTTGTAATAGACTTCTGAACCTTCTCTAACTCCAACAAACCCGCTTCTAACACCTTCTTTTATAGCATCTGTTATGACTTGCTCGCTCTCAGGGATAGACATACCAGGTGTCTTAAGAGAAAGTTCGTAAATCTCGCGCACTCCTTTTTCATTCTCATCCATGGCAAATGTTTTATCTATGATATATTTTGGAGTGAGGCGAGAAAGAATTTTTTCCTGGTCTTTAAGATGCTGCTTGACTCTTTCTGAAATACTTACAGTTGTTCCGACTGTAGGAATGCCTAAGTCTTTCCACTCTAAATCATTTTCCTTTAACAATGCCAGATGCCTGTATGCGGTGAGAATTTTAAATGGTATTTCATTCTCCGCATCTCTTAACTTTATTTTAAGTTCATCTTGACTTTCTTTAGTGAGTGCCTCAAGGAGTCCTTTATCGTTTTGAATCTCTTTAAGTGCCAGAAAACGCTTCAGTGACTTCAAAAGATTTAGGTATTGCATATTCTCCATTGAAATGACAAAAAGTGTGTTTTTGTAAACCCTGAAACCCATGCCCGCCTTTTCAAAAAGCTCAGATGCAAGTTTCTTTCCTTTTTCTGAATCATATGAAAACTCGGGGGAAAGAACTGCAAGTTTAAGATTTTTGTTGTCAGGAATATCTGATGAAGATTCTGGCCAGAGATAAACTTCTAATGCCCTACCTGCATTTTTTTTGATATTCTCTTTAAGTTCTTCTTGAATTCTCTGATCCGATATTCTTTCTTCTCTCTCAATTATTACACGATTCAAATTTGGCTGATTAAGAAAGGCGTACTGATTTCTCTCGGAGTGAAAATACCAGAGTTGCTCCTCCAGCTTGTCAATTGCATCAGCCACTATCGTATGAGGAATACCTTCTCTTAAAATAGCGACCCTGACTCTCGGTAGACTTGTCTCCCTCTTCTCCGACCCGCTGAAGGAATACAGGAAAACGCTTGTTGCTATGCCAGAAGCAATCTCATACTTTTCATATTCGCTACCAATTTCTTTATCTATCTTGGGTGCCTTGGCGTTCATTCCTGCAATATCTGCTGCAATTACAGCCTCATATTCATTACCTATGTGTTTGATAAATTCTCGGCGAATAGTTTGGTTTCCCAGGTTAACCAGAGATGATTGTATTAATGGTGAAACCACTTTGCGCTTATATAGATCTCCAACAACTTCTGCCAGGAGTCTTAAGACCCCTCTCGTCCTTTGAAAAGTAGAATAAGAAGCCCATCGTTCATAGAGCACATCAATGAGCTCAGGATGAAACGGATATGCATGTTCTATTCGCTCCCGATACTCAATTGCCTTTGTTTCAGATGGTACTTCTGTGCCAAGCTTCTGATATAGATCAAAATAACGTTGGGCAACTTCTTTTCTTAAGTTTTCTTTTCCAAGATCCTCAAACAGTCTTTTGCGAATTACTTCGTATATTTCAACGCCTTCCACAGGTGTGTAAATTGCTTCGACCCTTCCATATATTCTTTGCAGTTCGCTGAGTGCTCGTTCGCCTGCTTCACCATAGGGTGCGCTTGAAGGAAGGGTACAAACAAGGCAGCAATTATTTTTTGATCTAACTACCTCGGTTAATTCTTGTGAGAATGCAGAAATCTGATCAGCAAAATCCTTCGCCTTAACAGTGTACTCTACAAGTTCATCTATAAGAATAAGCACAGGACCCTTCCCAAGTATTTCGGATAGAACTTCTTTTCCTGGACTGCGCCGTTTGTCATCTTGCTCCTTTACCTTATTATAGACTCCAATTTGATTTGCAATCTCTCCCCATGGTGTTTTCCCTTTTATCGGGTCTGCCTGAGTTCCTACGAAGATCACTATTTTTGTATCTTTGGGTTTTGGAAGCCTTGGAATGATATCAAGATGCTTCCTTTGCTCCAAATTCTTCACGGCATGGTATAGTGTAAGAAGTGCATGTGTCTTACCACCTCCAAAAGGTGTCTGAAGTTGAATTACAGGGTCTCCTTTCCCACCACTGAGCCGGGAGAGTACATTCTCAAGCAGTTTTTTTAACCCCTCTGTTAAATAAGTCCTCTGGAAAAAGATGCTTGCATCTTTGTATTCTAAAGGTGCCTTGCCATAAAAAACATCACCCAGATCGGCGGCAAAGATTGCCTCATTCATTCGTCCTTCTCTTATATCTTTATGAGGTGTTGTTACCTGCCACCAGTTAGGTAGTACCATATTTATCCCTCCTCAAATAATGTATTTTGGGATTTATCTATCTTTGTTTTTACTTTGCTGTAGCTTTCCCTTCCATACAGAAAGCCCTGAAGCATTTGCTTCTCCTTATCTCCTTCGGGTAATACTTCAGAAATTGCCTGAGCCACTTGAAAAAAAGCGTTATTATTTATGTTGCCTGTTTCCTGAAGAACTTCGGATATCGCTTTCTTATTGTTTTGTTCCCAATAAAGGAGACATGCGTGAAGCACATCTATCATGCTTTGAAATTTTCCCTTCTCCAGAAAGTTTCTACCCCTTTCTCTGGCGTCTAATACATAAATAGACTCCTTATCCTTTTTAATAAATCCACTATCCCATTCGTCGGTAATTTCTATTCCAACAGCCTGCGCCAACTTTCGTGCATCATCAAAAGCCACTTTTGCAGAGTTGTATGTCCATCGCCATAAGAGATAAAACCTTGTCTTCTCATCTACGCCTCCAAGTTGAGGGCTTTTGAGAATTTTTGTAAGGGCATATTCACCCACACTTTTGCGGATAAACTCAAGAAGCTCCTCAGCATACACTTTCTCGCCTGAAAGTTTCTCCACACTTTCGTATTTTCCAAAAACCTCCATAGCAGGTCCAATGGCAGAGATGAAAAAATCTGCACCAGCAATACCTTCGTTCCAGAACTGGTCTAACTTTTCTTTTATTCTCCCCTCAATCTGTGGCTTGATCTCGTTAAAGTAAGCGGTTTTATTCTCTGTGCGCTTGCGGCAAACCATGTAGATTGAGGAGGCAAGTGCTGCTGATTCACTTGCTCGGAGTCGGGCTTTCATCTCAGTATGTACAGGCCAGGAAGCTGTAAGATATAAGCCGGAATTCAAAAGGGCATTGATGATGGTTTCCCATGCCGCCGTGGATTTGTGAGCAAAAACTATGCATGCAATCCCATCTGGCTTGAGAACACGGTGAATTTCCTGAAAAGCTTTGGCAATCATATCCTCGAAAAATTTCTTTCCACCCTCAAAACCACCTTCTCTATTGGAGTAAGCCACGATCTCGTCTGATTTGGGCGTGAGGGGTGTGGCAAAAAGTTCGGGATATAAATCCCCAATTGTGCGCTTAAGCCAGACATAAAAGAAATCGGATAGATAAGAGTAGGGGACATTGTCATAGTAAGGCGGGTCTGTGATAACTGCATCAAAGTAGTTATCTGGATAGGGCAGAGAGGTTGCGGAAGCTTGCATCACCTGCGGTATACAAATTTTATTCATTTTCACCCCTCCAATTCTTTGAGAATTTTTTCTAATTCTGACTTTATCCTCGGTATCTCAACCTTTATTGCATCCCATACTAACTCGTAATCAATGCCAAAATAACCATGTATCAATCTATCTCGCATTCCCACCATACGCTTCCAGGGAATAAGCGGATATTTTTCTCTCATCCAATCCGGGATGTTTCTTGCTGCCTCTCCAAGTATTTCAAACTTTCTTATAACAGCACTTGAGGTTTTATCGTCTTCAACGAGTTCTTCAAACTCCATGCCCTCAACAAATTTTTCTATTGCTTCCATAGCCTGGATGATATCTTTTAAAAACAGGCTATAATCCCTTCTCATACAATCACAACCTCGCTTAATATTGCATTTTTCAACTCAGGTTTTACTGCTCTTTCAGATACAATGTCCACCTTCATACCCAGCTTCTGTTCGAGAAAATCAGCAAGTCCCACAAAATCAAAGAGCGTTGCACCCTCCTTGAATCGCACGAGTATGTCCACATCACTTCCTTCCTTTTGTTCGCTCCGCACATAGGAGCCAAATATACCCACAATCTCGGCTTTAAATTCTCTCGCAATTTCCTCTCTGTTTTCCTTCAGAATATCTTTTATCTCATCAAGTGTCTTCATGTTCTTCAATCTCCCCCGGCAGGACTTGCGATATTAGCTCTATTTTCCTTTTTAGTAAGGGTATATCCTTCTTTACTATCTCCCATACGATTCGGTAATCTACGACAAAATAACCATGTATCATTCTATTCCTCAATCCAATAATCTGAGGCCAGGGCACATCACTGAATTTCTGCCGTATGTTTTTTGGAATTTGATTCGCAGATTCACCTATGATTTCAAGGTTTCTTACTACTGCGTCCTTCGTTTTGTCGTCCTGCATAAACTGCTCATAGGTTATTCCTTCAACATAGTTTTCAATTTTGTTGATGCTTTCCAGAATGTCAGCCAAAATAACTCTCCAGCCTCTCTTAGACATAAACCAGGTCCTCCTTTATACTCTCCCACAGCAGAGGCTTCTGTCTTACAGCTTCGAGAGTAAGGATATCTAACCCTGTTCCAAGCACCTCTTCCAGGTAGTCCCAGAGTTCAAAAAACTTAAGCCCGATAGGTCTTTCAAGCTCAACCACTATATCCACATCGCTTGTTTTCTTTTGCTCGCCTCTCGCACAGGACCCGAAGACCCCGATGAGGACTACGCCGTACTTTTCTTTGATTTCTTCTTTATGTCCTGCTAATATTTTTTTTATTTCCTCAAGTGTCTTCATTTTCTTCACCTCCATTTTCGTCGTCGCCAGAAAAGGTAGCGGAGGATTGGGCGACGGTGGCAGGGATGGAATTTGATTTAGAACAATGCTCTATAATTTTGTCTATTCCTTGAGGTGACATCAACCTCCCTTCTAAAGGGTTTCTTTCGCCGTAATCCCAAACCATAGGTAATGCCTGTCTATTGAATACATGTTCATTCCTTTCTTGGTCTCCTCGCCAAATTGATAATGCAGAATTCCAATCTTCTAATTTTCCCATAATTAACGCTAAATAACTCACCACTGCCTTTGCATACTCTTCATCGTATCCTTCTTCAATCTTTTTTTTATACGCCTGTTTCACCTTCTCCACAAAGGTGATCAAAGCCAGTTTCTGGCGGGAGTTGAAAAGATCGCCCCATTTATTTAATCCGTAATTACGTACAGAAAAGGCTCTTTCCGCCCCGCTTCCCTTTCCCTCTGGTGTGGGTTCATCAGCTACAGGGTCAATTCCCCACTCTTCCATGAGTTTTTGCCTTTTTTCTTCGAGGTACTTCTCAGCCTCTTTGAAAATCTCCAAATCTTTCTCGGTTGCCAACCTATACCTTTTCCCTGACCCCTGACCCCTGAAACCTGACCCCTTATGCAACACAACTGCAATCATTCGCTGTCCTGCTTTTCCATCCTGGAATTGCTTTCTAACCTCTTTATCGCTCAATCCAGCATTGCAGCATGGACAAATAACCTTTGCCCTCGAAACCGTGCCGATCTCAGGGTCAAAGTCTATTTGCTTACCTTCTCTGATTTCAAATTCAATCTTATCACCCTTTGGAATTATTTTGTAGGCAACTTTCTTTTTATCTTTTTTTGCAAGCCATGTCTGCCTTACTAAAGGAATCTCAGCACCGCATGCAGGGTTCTGACATTTTACTGTGCGAGCCCAGATGTAGCCGACAGGGATTGAGCCGTCTGGATCAGAAGGATAAAATCTGCCTATCTCTTTCCTTGCCTCTTCTAAAACCCAGTTACCCCATTTCTTGACATCTTCAAGTAACGGATTTATTTCCTGCTCACCAAGAAGGTTGTTAGATTTTACTTTCTTCCTACCGTATTTTTGTGGATACTCAAGGGTGCATTTTTCTATAAGGACGGCAACTGGATTCAGGTCACTGGCGTAGGTTTCGCATCCCAATCGCGAAGCCTCAAGCGGGATTGCGCCTCCACCGGCAAATGGGTCAAGTACTTTTGGTGGTTTACCACCGTTAGCCTTCAGGATTTCATCTCTTGCCCTTTCAATGAGGTTTTTATCTAATGAGTTCTCCCATTTGGAAAGATTACTAATGAACTGCGCCCGTTTCAGCCTGTCTTCTTCGTCTTTTGGCTCTGGTACGAGTGCAGCATAAATGGATGCTCTTGAAGAAGCTAATGGACGACGAGCCCACCAGATGTGTAGTGTAGAGATATGACCATGTCTTATATTTTTCTCTTTTACAGATTCCTCACTAACCTCTTTTACTGGAAAGTCGGATTCAATGAAGGATTTAGTTTTCATTTCTGCCCTCTGTTTGGCGTCTTTGTGGCGCCTTTATGACGTCATTGACTTCTTTAATGTATTCTGTTTCTATATTTCTTTTTATGTTGGCAAACGCTACGGCAGTCTCTATTGTTTCCCTGTCTAATTTTTCTTTATACTCTATATTCTCAGATTCGCCTTTTCTCATCAATTCTCTAATGTCATGTATCATTTTGCCACCTCTGCCTCTTTTTTCCAGTCCTTGACAACATATCTCACAATGTCCATCTCTTTATCAGGTACGAGCTTTGCAGCAGGATTCTGAACCAAATAGAGTTCAGGATCTGTGGCAGTATTAACAACAACATAAAGCCAGTATTCCTCCTTAAGCCTCTGTGCCATGAGCCACTCATTTTGTGTGAGAGCCACAGCGCCTTCCTTTGCTCTCGCTTTTACCTCAATATAGCGATAGCTTCCCTTATCATCAAAAGAACGAATATCGTATCCGAGGTTTTGTAGCGACACATCTTCCGGGGTTCTTCCATGTTTTACCTCATATTCCATGACAAAATTCATACCAATCTGTTCAATCTCCTTATCGCTAACCATATCAGTGTGAAAGTTTGCTGGAATTACCCTTACAGCCCCAAGAATTCTTGGGTCTGTAGGATAGAGACTTATTTCAGCCTCAATCTCTTTTTGTAATCGTTTCTTTTTGTCATCCAAATCTTCCTTTTTCCGCATTTCGTTTTGAATTGTTACCTCCGGGATGTTTTCGCCTTTCATTTTTCTTGTTTCGTAATCTGAAATCTTCGCATCCGATTCGAGAATCATAGATTCAAGAGAACGAATTCCGTATTTTCTCTTTATCTCGGCATCTCTCTGGCGTCTTTCTAAAAGTTCTTTCTTATATTTCTCAAGCCCCTCACCAATAACAAATGATACCACAGCATCTTTGTTCAATGAAATTTCTGAATGTGCCGAATACTTCGTCTCTGGTTTTAAGTCCCACAGAATCGCAGGGTTGATAAAGATAAAGGGAGAGTCATTGTTTTTATCCTGGTAAACTGCAAATACTCGTTTGCCCGCAATATCATTTTTCCCATCTCTTATTTCTGCCTCCAAAAACCAGATGATACCATCCATTTTATCTTCAGGATCGACAAATGTTGCACCATCTTTTGCACTTTGTGCATAGCGTGCTAAGATAGCATTCACTACGGCCTCCAAAAGAGGATGCCCCATCGCCACAAATTCTGCCTGTGTCTTAAAGGCTTTTTCCTTGTCAAAGGATACTTTTACATATTCTTTTTGAACTTCTCCAAACTTCATTTTAAACCAATAAGGTTGATTGCGAATCTCAAAAGGTACAGAAATTATGCGCCAGAGACCACTTACCTGTTTCGTTTGTGATGCAGATAGGTCTTCTCTTTTTTCCATCTTGATGTTCAGCCTCTTAGAGGCTATTTTGAAAAATTCCTCAACATATTCTGGAACAAGTCTATTTTCCATCGCTTTACGCTCTTCGCCCAAAATTCGGGTTAAATCAATATGTTTCGTTGCAAGTGCCTCAAGGCTTGCCTCCTTTACTTTATTGATTGCCTCTTCATCAGGAATTCTCTCAAAGTCTTCTAAGATATCATCCATTGTCTTTGGATTGGCAATGGCGTTCATAATTACATCTTTCAAGCTCTTTCCAATCAAGACTTCACCAATCACATCAAAAACCCTATCTGAACCAAGGTGTTCCTTTATTCTATAAAGCTTTTGAAAAACTGTGTTATAAATTTTACCCTCAATTGTATCCACAGTTATTAAGTTATAAATGTGGACTTCATGCTGCTGACCGTATCGGTGGATTCTACCCATCCTTTGCTCCAGGCGATTTGGATTCCAGGGAATATCATAGTTGACCATAAGCCAGCAAAACTGAAGATTTATACCTTCTCCTCCAGCCTCAGTTGAAACCATAATTTGTGTCTTGTTTCTGAAATCACTCTCAGCCTGGATCCTTGCCTTCAGATTCATCCCTCCGTGAATGTAGGTAACTGAATAACCCCACTTTTTTATTTTTTCAACCAGATAATCCAGTGTGTCTTTGGATTCCGTAAACAGTAGTAATTTTGTTTCCGTCTGTTGAAGTTTTTCATCCTCCATTAATTTTCTGAGTTCACCGAGTTTCGTTTCAATCTCCTTCTTTTCAACTTCTTTTGCGAGAGCTACAAGTTCTTCAAGCTTTTCTATCTCATCTTTGAGCTCCTCAATGGTCTCTGCAGAGGTGAGTTTTTCCAGCAATTCTTCTTCTTTCTCCCAGCGCTCTTTTTCTTCCAAGTCTTCAAGATAATCTTCATCATATCCAATTTCTTGAATAATTTGCCCTTTTCTGTACAATTCCTTCAAGCGTTCATATCTCCTCTCTAAAGATTTTCTTATAGCACGGGTACTTGATGCAAGACGGCGCTGTAAAACGGTAAGCGCAAAAGCTACATTACGCTTTTCCTTTTCAAGGGCTTTATTATAATGTTTCTGGACATATTCTGTAACTGCATTGTAAAGTCTTTTTTCATCATTCGATAAATAATACTTAACTGTTTCCACTTTCCGAGGAGGAAAAATCGGAGTTCCATCTAAGTTTTTCAGATCCTCTTTTAATCTCCTTACAAATAGCGGATTATCTTTATTGGTGATGGATTCGGAAAGTATAGAAGTATTCGCAAAGAAACCTGGTTCTAAAAGGTCAAGTAGAAGGAGAAAGTTTTCAGGATCCCCTCGATGAGGAGTTGCGGTAAGAAAAAGTAGATAATTAGTGCGTGGTGAAAGAATTTCTCCAAAAGTGTATCGTTGTGTTTTGTTTATTTTATTGCCATATTTATAAGCAGACATTTTGTGTACTTCATCAATGATACATAAATCCCACCTGGACTCCTTCAGAGCAGGTATCACATCATCCTGCTTAGCAAAGTCCATGGAAATTATGACCTGATTTCTGTCGGTAAAAACATTTTTTCCCCATTCTGCATTCATTACACTTCTGTCTATAATCGAAAAATTCTCTCGGAATTTCTCACTCATTTCCCTTAACCACTGATCCTTAAGATGTCCTGGAACAACAATGAGTACCCTCTCAACAAGCCCGCGATATTTAAGTTCTTTCAAAAGAAGTCCTGCCATTATAGTCTTTCCAGCACCAGGGTCATCTGCCAGCAAAAATCTGATACGAGGATTCTGCATTATATAATGATATACAGCCTCAATTTGATGGGGTAGCGGGTCAATTTGAGAAACATTTACAGCATATAACGGGTCAAACTGAAAGGCATTCCTTATGCGATGAGATTCTAAGTAGAGAAATACAGATTCTCCATCAGCTGAGAACAAAAGTGGCCTCTCCTCCTGGATTTCAATGGCGTTTATGTCCTCATTTGAAAGAACTGCATTATAGAAGCGGTTAGTTTCAAGCCCTACAGCTTCAATTTTTAACTGATTTTTGCCGATACTTTTAACAGAAATCACCTTCACCATTTCTGGCCAGAACGAGCCTTTAAGAATACTATCTTTTTGTATTTGTATCATACAAACTCATTTTTTATATCATTACACTCGTGTCCGCTAAAAATCTATTAAAAGCTTGAAGCCTGCAATTGGCTAATTGACATCTTGCCTGACAATATTTATAAACACAGTCTGTTGGTAGACAGGTTCAAGCTATAAGCTTTCTTAACATAATTGTTAATGAATTGCTACAAATGGTACTGAGATAAAAATTCAAACATTCACCAAAATAATCTGTATAAGCTGTATAAATTTAAGCCGTAGCTTACTTTTCTTTAAACTGTGTATTCCGCTCAAACCTGCCACCCTCATTGAAGCTTTGCGATGTAATAGCTTAAAAAAAAGAGAGGCTTTATTTCACCTCTCTGAATATTTCCTCACGCTACCTCTTCCCTCATCTGTGGCATATCCCTCATAAGCATCCTTGTGTTCGTATCAAAGATCATCTCTTTATCATACCCCTCATTCATTACAAACCTCTTCACTGTATTGGCAATGTAGCCAGCGATGTGTAGCAGGGTATAGATGATCGCTCGCTGGGTACACCTCAGTTTAACTGCATCCTTTGAGCTATAAAGGCTTGCCTCATACCTTTTGATATCAGCTATATTGCATGGGTTGATTGCAATCAATATCATCACCTCGCCGCCCATTCGGGCGTCGAGCAGTAGCGGTACACTGATGTTGAACTTAAGTCTTTCCCAGATACCTATTCTTTCATCCATGCTATCAACCCCAAGGATTGTAATACCAGAAATGCTTTGCGATCTATACATCTCCTGATACGGCTTTATCTCAGCACCTGTGAATGCCTTAATAATCTCCTTGAGTGCTACCACCTTGGGCTTACCGATATCGC
>Ga0315298_1008446_pt1 | contig 13144 bp, 9 predicted proteins | sample WHS_1_MG_FD_203077 | JGI IMG/M metagenome (GOLD analysis project Ga0315298, IMG submission 203077) | Extremophilic microbial mat communities from Washburn Hot Springs, YNP, Wyoming, USA - WHS_1_MG | ecosystem: Environmental > Aquatic > Thermal springs > Hot (42-90C) | place: USA: Wyoming...
GCTGGCGGTTGTGCTGCCCAAACCAATCATTGCTCTGATTCTGATGGCACTAATATTTCCTCTGCAATATATTGGCATAACGGTTGTGGCAGTGGGCCTGGTGATGGTTTGCCGGCGCTTATGGAAAAATTCATTCGAGCCCCTGTATATTCGCTAGAATGCCGCATAACAATAACGCAATATTTGATTGAAAAATATTAAGGATCATTAAAGCGAAAATGATAGAGCGACTAAAACCGGAAAAATTAAACCGACCTTGACACTTCATAGAAGGATATTGTTGTAATATACCAGAAACCTCATCGCAATTATCATAACTTCGCTTACGATTGTACAACGTCAGCTGTACCTAAAAAGGAAATAAATAATATTTTCATAATTCTATTCCTATTGTATACCTAAAATTCTTTTTATATTATTAACTTTCATAGCTTGCTTATCTTTGACTTTTTCCCACTTGTTAATTCTTATATAATATTCTTTAAGAGATTGAGCAATTTTAATTTGATCATTATATTCATAATTATTAATAGATTTATATATTTCCACAGAAATATTAAAGTCCTCTGTATTATTTGAAAGTTTTGATAATTTTAAGCAAATATTATCAACCTCATTCATAGCATTTAAAATTGAATTTTGCTTTTGTGATAAAGTCTGTTGCTGCCTTTCGTTTATTTTATTAGATAGATCACTAAATTTGATAGTACAAGGATTAAATAAGCCATATCCTAAGGATTTTTTTGCTCCAATGCCTTCTTCTGTTAAAGTTTTTGTTAGTATATCTTTTATGTTTTTTAGTTCTGTACCACGGTTATTTTTATAAACTAGAATTCTAAATATGAATTCAGTATCTTTTTTTACTAAAAGAAATTTTATTGGTATTGGTTCCAGATAATCTGCTGGTGGTTTATCATCCTGATAGTACTTACTGTAATGTGGATTCATGATATCAATATCTAAGTCGGGAACTTCTTTAGGGTAAGCATCAAGGATGATAATATTGCCGGAATTTTCTTGCCCGCCAAAATAATAGCTTACTTCTTGTATGTCAGTATCAAAAATAAAAAATTTACCTTCTTTGTCCTCATGAACTTTGTTTTTTTCAATATCATTTAATGATTGTATTGTTGTAGTAAATCTAAGCAGTCCTTTTATAGTGGAAGCAGGAATATAGGGTATACCAAGGTTGTAATCTAGTGTAATACCAACCTCTGTGGGATGTGATTGGCCAATTCCGGTAATGAGTGGTGTCTTTGTTTTAGCTGTAATTTCTATAAGGTCATAATAAGTACTATTTGCTATCATATATTCTTTTTGTTCATCATGTTTTTGTTTTAAATTGGTAGAAACTTGGTTTTTATATGAATTATATTTATCTATATAAAATTTAAATGAGTCTTCAATTTTACCCTGATTATTACAGGGTTTGTAATCATTTTTACTTCCTGTAGGGGAAAGGACAGGTATAAATTTGTTATACCATAAGGCAAAATTCCCGGAATAAGAATCAGTAATTATATCTTTTATAGCTTTGTTATATGGATATAAAGCCTCGCTAATCTTTTCTTGCCGTCCTCCATCTCTTCTCGGTTGAGTGTTTTGCTGTGTATTTCTGTTATTAGGACCATATGGCCTGTTTTGATTGTTTCTATAGTCCGACACAATAAGCCTCCTGGTTTCTCAATCTTCATTTCCTTCTTTCTTTTTCTCTTCACTGAGGAAAGCATTAGCATAGCGTTTGAACCATTCAAACATTGCAAGGGTTTCTTTTTGTATTTCTAAATATTTAGCCTGATCTTTATTTATTAAATTGGTTATAAAACTTTTTTCATCAGTGTTGGATTCAATAAATTTAAGAGGATTTTCTGAATTAGCAAACCAGGACTTAATCACATCTAAAACATATTTTTCATTATTCCAATTGCCATTTTTATCGACTTTCATTTTAGATGCCCAAAAAGCAAGGGCTTGCCCAAGTCCGTTTTGTAATATTATTGTTGGGGATCCTGCCGCAAAGGATTTGAAATTTTTATTGTTAAGATTGGCATGTTTGTCGATAATTTCATTTACCTTATCTAGGGCATGTTTTGCCCGTTTTTGTGCAAGATTTTTCATTGCTTGCCTCCGTTATTTGCATCAAAACTGTGCCAGGAGATTTTACAAATACCGCGACCTAAGGTTTCATCCCCGCCAAGTTGCATATAATTCTTTATATTTTCTTCTACCGTTTTTTTAACCGTATCAGCCTGGAAGGATGTTTCAAAGGCCGATGCGCTGTAATATACAACGCTATACAAAAGAGTGTCTGATGGAAGTAACTCCTGGTAACGCAATGCACCATCCTGTGCGGTACCAGTTTTTGAATCAATTTTAATTTGAGTTTGAATTTCTGTGCAGTAACTTGTACAATAATCAAAGACTTCTTCTGATACTAATAGTAAGGCTTTAATATCATTGTTAAAATAACTGCTAATTTCTTCTGGCAATTTTTGTTCTGGTGTGACGACTTCTACTACATAGTCCTCAAGTATTATTTTGGTATTATTATTTGTGTTTGAAGGTGTAAGTAACCATTTCGCTTGGTCTGCGGTAATGTTAAATTGTGGTAGATTTATACTTTTTCCGCAAAAACTTAAATCTTCCTGCAACCGTTGTAAGACAGCTTGACTCGTGATATGAACAAATGGTGCAATATTTGAGCGCATGGGGAATGCAAGAAGCTTTGCATCGGATACCGAAATTATTCCTGCATTCGAAATAATTTTGCTAGTATCTTCTGTGTCTTTGTGGACTTCTTTGTTATTATCATTATCGCCGTCATATCCAAAAATATAATTGATAAACTCATTTGCTTTTTTATTGTCTTTTACTACGGTTTCCGCATACCTTCTAAAATGCTGGCGCATTGCTCCTTTTACTGCAGAAGCCTGTATGTGCGGCCAATTAGTATGCCGTTCCCGCTGTATGGGCAAGTCTACTACCGATGTAGATGCCCCAGCCCCTGCATGGATCGGCGAAATCCCGTAAAAAGTTACCAAAGATGTTGCTTCTCTCTTAAGCATTGTGTTCTTCCTCCTTATAGTGATAAACCAATTGTATTAGTAAGTTTTTGTGAAAACAAACTTCCCGGGGGATAATGGGCAGTCATGGGTTTGTGAAACCCCTTTGCAAGGTCCCAGCCACCAAAATAGGCAATTCTTTCAAAGGCTATAATATTCTCTTTATTACCAATGCAATGGTTATAAGAAAGGGACATATAATATGCCGTTTTATTTCTTTCATTTTGTTCTAACTGCTCCAGAATAGTGTTTGCAAACTTAGTATATTTCCCAAAACGCTGTTCAGCACCAACTTTCATGATGCCTTCTGAACCAAGTCCTATATCCTGTGTTATAGCAAAAAGAAGCGCCGTATTACCCACAAGCCTGTAATGACTGAATGAATAAAGCTTTCCTTCGCGGGTAGTTCGGTTGTCAAATAATGCTACACCAACACGCGATTCCTTTGTAAAGAAACAATTTTGACTGTATATAGTAATTTTATTTTTATTTTTAAAATTAAGTAAATCATCCAAAGTAATATATTTATCAGCCATTGGTTTCATTCTGTCACAATATTTGGCAGGCCAAACCTTTATGGGTTTTGAAGCATATATATTTTTAAATTGTTCTTGTGAAATCGATTGTAAAGGTATAATATTGTCTTTTTCGAGTTCAATTTTGTTTATTTTATCGTCATCAGTATTTTCTATTTCATCATTAAAAAACCATCCTGCAGGGCAAGGTGCAAATATTTCCGTATCTTTTAGAAATAATGGGCCCAATACTTCAAAGGGCGGTTGTTCTGAGGCTTTACCTATGGTGTTGTAAATGCTTTGATCTGCCCTATTATGCTTATAGGCATCAAAATCAACACCATTTTGAAGTAAATATATAGTTCTAATAGCACCAATAAGCGTGCTTGCTGGTGGTGGAAATATAGAAAATGCAGAGGATACATCATCATCGGCACCTCGGATTAAAATTGTATCTACCGGTTTATATGTATACCAAATATTACTCATTGCCTTCACCTCGTAAAAATGCAAGGATTTTTAAGGGATCTGTTGTAAAATTCAGTTTTTCTTTATTGCTATATATGAGCAGGTTTGCCATATTATCAATTTGTTCTTCGGAGGGATCTTTCCCAATAGACTTCTTTACAATGCTGGCTAGTAATTTCTTTACCTTAGCAATTGATTGTTCTTTAGCTTTTGTTTCCAGTATCGTTGTAAAGGCTATCTCATAGTTATCAAGATTATAAATACAGGACTTGGAAAGTAATTCTGTTTTATATCCCAATAAGGTTTTAAAACTTTCCCAGCAAGGATTATCCCATTTTGCGTAGAAATACCTGCTTCCGCCGCTTCGTTTTTTTAACTCAATAGCGCAGGAATTTCTCCCCGATTTTTCTTTGGCATAACCATCGAGCAGCGCATGTGCCCGGCTAATCATGGAAGAGAGAGGCTCCTTATAATGACACAATAAAATACCTGCAGAAATGCAAATGCCCTCTGCCTTTCCCATGCCGTGGCACAATTTCCCGGCTGTAGGAACGAAGCTTTCGCCATCCTTTAATTCTCTGTTGGTTCCATCCTGGGTAATATGAGAAAAAAACCTTGTATAATAATCTGCTATTTCCTTTGCCGCCTGTATTACCGTATCGATAGGCATAATGGCACAGACATCATCGCCACCGGCATAGATTAAACGCCCGAGGTATTTATCGATAATTTGGGGTACACCATACAATGCGAAATCGCCCAGGGCTTCGGAAATAGAAGCATGCAATGCTGGTGTTACAAGCCGTTTTTTATCATATAATTGGTTCCAGTTTTTTCTGTATTTTTCATTAAATGTTTGTCGAGACATGCGATTTCTTATTTCCGGATGTATAACCGTACCCCAGGTTGCTCCAATGGTATCCCCATTGATAAGCTTTCCCATATTATCGCCGTCCATAATAAGAATGGCATAGTATCTATCCCGTATTTTAATAGAAGGAAAGCCACTGATATTGCTGTCTTCAGTTTGATCAAATAAGGTTTGAGCCAGCTTTACTCTTTCGCTATTACTTATATTGTTTCTCTCTTGATATTTTTGGAGTGCAATGTAACTGGTAGATGGAAAATTTTCATAATTCTTAAATGTATTATGTAAAACATGATCTGAGCTACTACGCCACTCATTAAACATTCGAGCTAATAAGCGTTTAGTTAAACAGATTGCACAGAGCTGTTCACCATCCTGTATTTCAGTGCTGTTTTCACCCAGTGCTGATCGCAGGCTGTCCCAGAATGTGTCCATATTTATTTTATATTCATTGGCAGATTCATTTCCGCTGTAAGGTTTATTGGTGAGTGCTTCCAGCTCACCGCAGAGGGTACATTTTTTCCCATTTTCTGTGGGGCGTATATTTCTTGCACTCAGTTTTAAGTTACCCAATGCGCTTTGAGCAAGCATATTTGAAAGGGGGTAATATTTCCCCATTTGAATATTGTAATGAGTGATATTTTGAAATAGTCCTATCTGTTCTTTTACAAGTGCAACAGTGTTACTATTTAACAAGCTACCATAGGTTTCTATAGTATTGTTTGTGATCAGCGGGCTTGTTACCCAGGATATGTCCCAATACGTTTCATGTTGTCTTTTAAACATTGCTTCTAGTGTTTCTTGCTTACTGCCTAACTTGTTTTCTATGTAGGCAAGTATATCATTAGATAAAGCTTTCCAACTATCTTTTATTGCGGCTTCTATAGCTTTTCCAATGTCTTGAGCATAATTAAGAGGAACAAGAAGCATAACCTTATTAGGAAATGTAGCAATGTCATTGACTTGTTGCAGGGTAGGTAAGTCATTTTCGTCAATTTTCCAATGCTGTTTTAAATATTCAATAATAAGAGGCTGGTCAAGTAAGGATGGATACAAAATATGGTCTGGGCCAAGGTTTTCTATGGCCCAGCGTATACCCTCAAAGGCAAGCCATGAAAGTACTATTGATCCTGTCCAATAGTCACGCAGTTTTCTTGCTTTACCTATAAAAGACTGTACTGGTGTTATGGTAAATATCATTATACCGACATTATCAGTTTTGTTATCAAATTGTGCATCTCCTGTAATGGCTATTCCATCCGGGTTCATGCAGGAGACTAGTGCTGACACAAGAGCGTTGTGATGCCATATTGAATGATCCGGTATGCGGGAATCCGCCGGTAACTTATGCCAAAGGGCTCCCAAACCTGCAATATTTTCTTGGGCTAGTTTAAATCGTAAAGCCAAGTGTGTGTATATGAATCGTGCCTTAACGAACTTTTCATGTTGATTAGTGAACTTAGCTGAATATCCGCCACCCCCAGCTGTGGTTCCTATAATGTCTGCTATAGCCCTTTTAAGAATATCTTCTGTCCATTGTGTATTTGTTATATCTAATTGTAATGCACCGCCCTGTATGGGATGGGTTAGTTCCGGATGTTCATTAAAATTTATGGAGCCATCTTTATTTGGGTCATTTGCGTCTCTGCCCGGGAAAACACCTCGTTCAAAACCGGAGGCAAAACTATCGGCGCGGCTCCAGAGTTCTTTAAATTCATTGGGAACTTGTAAGCCAAACTGCTCTATTATTTGCTTTGCGCGCTCTTCGTGATTTCTTATATTAAGCATTTTATCAAAGGGGTCATGCATATAGGATAAAAACTTATTTTCCCAGTATGCTGTAGTTCTTTCTGAAAAAGGCATTACTGGCCTCCTTGCTTTCTTAGTCGCTCTAATTCCTGGTTTACTTTGTTACAAACATTGTTATATTCTTCAAGTTTATCATTCTGATAATAATTGTAAGGAATATATAGAATAGAACCTTGATATTGGTTGTTTGCTAGTTTACTGACATGCAAGAAATATGGTTTAGAATGTCGCTCATTTATACTTATATGTTCATTTCTTACAATTAAAGGTTTTGCCAATAAGGGCCTATTTTGATAGCTGTGCCTTGGTTCAATCGATAGTCTAGCCGTTCTGTATGCAAGACCAATTTCTGACAAAGCTTCTTCCCAGCGATTTTGTCGTTGGAAAGGAAATGGTTTACAATCATTATTTAATGCAGTAAAATCTTTTCTTTCTCCAGAAAAATTAGTTATTTGTGGTAATGATATATTACTGTTTAATGGCTTTATGCTAATACAACCAAAACCATTTCGCGACTTTGCTCCCAGTCCTCCATACGAATTAATACAGGATAATGCTTTTAAAATCTGCTCAGAATTATTATTGATGTTATTAAAATCAAAATGTATAATAAATTTAGAATTTGGTTTTATATGCTTTCTTTTATATACATTTCTATGTAGGTTGCTATTATACTCACATATACCAAAAGCTAAATAATCAAAAATACTTAAATCATGACCATGTACCCTGAATGTTCTGCCATTAACTAAATTATCATTGGAAATACTAAAAGGTTTAGAAATATCGACATATAGTCGTATTTTACTTTTCTTTTCCGCATCACCAAATAGTTTGCCTTCTGCTTCTTTCATTTTCTCAATGCTACTAAATTCGCGGCCGTACAAGGCTCTCCACCAAAAGCGCAAAGCTCCTTTTATGGAAGCGGAGCGTAACTCAACGGTATTTGTATCTGCTCCGGAGATAAACATAGGGGTAATCACTTCGCATTCAAAATCCAGTCTTTCTTTGTTTTTATACCGTTCAATGTAGAATTCCATCTTCCACCTCTCGTACTGCTATATTGCCAAAACCAAAACTGGTGTTTTTTCCTGAACCAAGTACCCCTGCCAGGGTAATACAGTCCCATACCCAGGATGGAGCTGTTCCTTTTATAGTAAAATCGCCCATGACACCGCCCATTTTCATAAGTGTTTTTTGGCGGCTTGAATATCGCATATAATCCTTCCACTTTAATTGTGACGATGCAATCTGTAGAGTGGATAGGGAACCAAAATCTAATTGCCCTTCTGCAGTATTACTAGCAAAATCTGTGCCATATAGTGTGAAAAGTGTTATATGCCGCCGTAAGGATGCCATGACAAAATCACTGGCAGAAAAATCGGAGCGATATCTCCCTTCTACCTTAAAGCGAAGAGGGCTGACACAGGTGATATGCATGGTTTTTGAATGTGGTTCAGAGGATTCAGGGAAGGTATAGGTTTCTTTGGGTATATCTTTTATACGAACCGTATCTTCTTCTAAAACCGGGTGGTTCTGTGTATTAAAGACCGAAATGGAAAAGGGTGTTCTGCTTCTGAATAGACCGTTTTTTCCGGCCTCACGGAAGGCAAAAATCATGTGGGGTACATAATCACAGCCTTTGCCAAAAAGCTGTACCATTACATGGAGATCCTGTTGTACGGTAGATGGTTCTGCATGACAAAATAACCTAAAGGGTTGACTTGCCCGGTCTCTGCCGCGCAATATGGGGGTATCTTTTTCTATTATGGTTTCAAACAATAGGGCATATACGCAAGTTTTTCTAAACACACAATCGGAACACTGACTGGTATGAGCAACACAATGCATCCTTCGCAGTTGGTAACCTAGCACGCTTCGCAATGCAAAGGCAGGGTAGATGTCAATAAGGGCGGGCTGGCAAAAATGTATTGTTAAATACAAAATTTTAGTATCAAGTTTCATAATTTATAAACATCTTAAGCCTCTAAAAAGAGAGTTGTCAATACGAAATTTAAGCTTGGGGGTGCGGACATTTTCTCGGACACTTTAAGGTGCTAGCCCCAAGCTCAATCCGATTGTATTCCTCGGTATTGAAACCCTGATTTGTTCCCGTTTGATAATACACGCTGGTTTGCATAGAAAGGCACCGCTATTTGATTTGGCTTAAGTTTGTTGCGCTCTGAACTCTGCCGAAGTAGTTGTTTTTCTCAATCTTGTTTACTAGAGCTTCAAGCTTGTCCAGGCACATTTGGGCTGTTTCTGCAATCTGCTGTCCATGCGTATATCGCTCAACAGTCCACCCATGGTCAAATCCATTTCTGCATTTCAGGATATTATTTGTCGTCTCAGTCAGATCGGTCAGAAGATTTTCTTTTTCAAGGAGTTCATACAAGGGCATAAGCAATGGAATTCTCGGCGCTTCGTCTTTTTCCCACTTCCATTTGTCTCTGGGATATTGAATCATTCGAATAAAGAGATCAGCAATTCTGCGGTATTTTTTCATGCCATCAGAACTGTCGTATTTTGTTTTTGCGTATTTCCCGGTTAATGAGGCCATCCCAAGTGATCCTATCAGCTCGCGCATCACGGTAAAGGACTGCATGAAGAATCCATAGTTATTGAGGATGCGGCATAGTTCGATTTGCGAATGCAAATAGCCGATATCATAGCAATGGCTGGCATTGTCGAAATTTGACAGATCAGAAAACGTTGCGCTGATTTTTCCCAATATTTTTTGAACTGGAAATGGCGCACCTTCGGATTTTGACTGGGCAAAGGTAACAGCGTCATACGCAACTCTTGGAGCATGATGAACATTCACGTTTTTTAACACGCTCGAAAGTTCTCGCATTTTCTGCGCCATGACGGGATCTTTGAATACTGAAAACATCTTACTTTCATTTTCAGTTTCAGCAGTTGTTACAAAAAGTGAAGGATCTCCGGAATATGCAAAAAATGACGCCGCGATTGCCCATCGGTTCAAGCTGAAAAATCCCGCTAAATCAACAATTCGCCCTGACTTGCACGATGCCGCATCATGTGAATCTGGATCGAGAAATCCATAGTAGGCATGTGTAAGTTTAAAGTTGGTAATAGTCTGAAGAAAGTTGATTGCGGTCGCAAAGATAATTGGAACAGACCGTATGCCATGGGTGAAATCAAAGACGACTTCATCGTCATCCTGTATTTTTTCACACATCGAATTAAACCACTGCCACTGACTGTCCGCATCCTGACGATTGACATCGATACATGCAAGGCATTCGATATGAAGGTTGGAAGAACCATAGCGCTTCAGTTCCTGCTGAAGCTCATCTCCGTATTTTTCTTGTGACTGCGGCGTCATAAAGAGGATAATTGAATCAAGCGGCTGTTCATGTGATGCGATTGCCAATTGCACATGAGAAGTTGCAAAGCTCATGCCGTCATCAAAGCGATACAAAACTTCATCATAGCCTTTACCCGGGGCACCCATTCCTACAAAGCTGAAAAGCTTTTTCATGAAACTCCTCCTACCATAGATCCCATCAGGCCTGGCATCTCATCCATTCCTAAAATTCCTATACTATCATCATTCTCTGGTTTTTAAAACGTAAAAATAAAAAAAGGCATACCTTCTCGCGGTATGCCTTTTCTTCACGATGAACGATGATTATTGCTGTCGCATTATTTGTTCTCCGTGAGAAGCCACAGAGCCGCATGCAGGGCTGTGACCGAATTATCTTTTAAAAGTATTCGAAAACGCGCCCCAAAGTTATTCCTGTCAACATAGGTTCCTATCAGCTGTTTTTCATTGTTGATGGTTTGCAGATAGAATCCAGTATTCCGAATTCCTTTTTGTTTATCGTAAGGAATTGTATGAATCCCTTTTATCCAGGCATATTTTGTATAGACTGAGCGAACATAGCGCTCAAAGCCATCGGGGAAGTGATCGTCGGTCAAATGGGGCTCTTTCCGCTCGGCATCAGAACATGCAGGAAGATAATCATGAATATGATGCCGTATGTGATTATCCATCCGTTGTTGCGCGGCTTCAAAATAGATATAGGCAACAGCGCTGGCGTCGTACAGCGCCTTTTTTTGATGTGCACTGGTCTCAGAACACTCATCTAAAAAGACCCTGAAGCGCTGGAATGCAGGGCTTTCAGTCATTCCATCAACCGAGGAAGCTCCAAAATAGCCTGGCAATGAGATTTCATCAAATACTTCATTGCCAATGCACAATCGATACAAAAGATCGAAATATTCTTCATACAATGAAAAATCAAAATTCACCGGCAAGGGAGGGAAATCAATGATTTCATTGAAACGCTCATGCTTGTAAAAAACGGGAACTCCGGTCATTTGGCCAAACATCACCGCGATTGCAATCTGCGCTTTATATCCTCCCGTTGCATCTATGACACAGGCATCCAGACTTCCCGCTTCTCTGACCGCGGCAGAAATTTCTTTTACGAGATTCCGAAGCCCATAATGCCGGAAGTCCCAGGGGCGTTCATCCTGGAGATTTACAACACGCCGACAAACGCAGGTTGGCTCCTGATTAAGTCCCAATTTTTCCCATGCACGCACGAAGTAATTCTGCAGGATGGCTCCCGTGATTTCCCCATCTTTGGTATCAGACAGCAGAAATCTAAAATTTTTCAGATCCAAATCTTTATAGCGATGCATTTTTTTAAGCGATGCAATGGTATTGATTTCAGCGCCGCAGATCCTTTCTTCAGGCGAAAACCATAGCAAAGCTTCCGCTATTTTATCGGGTTCGCTCTGAATAAAGGCACTTTTCAGCTCGAATTCCATTGCATTTTCTGGTTTCAGGTTTTTTAAATTTGCCAGCAGACTTGTTCCGACGGTGCAAATAATTGTGTTTCGCATAGTTTTGAACTCCATTATCGCAGTATTAATCCTTTTTTTTCAGCTTTTTTCAAGCTGCTTCCGTTCTTCTCGCTCATAGCATGGTTACTCAGGAAACTTTCACGCAGGCTCTCTCGTTCCGAAAACACCTTTACACGCGAATTCCATGGTAAAGCCAGAAACGCTGATTGGTATAATTTGAATATGCTTTTCACCATTTTTGCGCGGTTGATAAGGCATGCGGAATACCGGCAAAGCATTGAAGGCTATTTTGGTGGATTCTCTAGCTGTGCTTTGTTTTTACCTGCGGCTATTGCAACAGGCTCAGGAAATCAGCGCTTTGTCATTAAAATTTCTTCTGCCATGCCCTGCTCGGTTGCATCTCTTTATTTCAATTTTTGCTGTATTCCTTTTCCTGAATACCCTAAAAGCCCCGCGAGAGTTTTAATCCCTTCTATCAGGTCTGTCTCTCAAAATCAGGAGAAGGTCGGGCTGAAGGAGCCAGACGACCTCTCGTCTTAATCCCTTCTATCAGGTCTAAATCTCAATACTCCACGAGGCTCACGGTAGCCCCGCTGGAGCGGTGGCATTGTCTTAATCCCTTCTATCAGGTCTAAATCTCAATACAGACCGATGGTCGTGGGCAATGAAACACTAAACGAGTGGTCTTAATCCTTTCTATCACGTCTAAATCTCAATACCTAGATGCAATCGAGGCCGCTATGGAGGGGACAAAATGACCTGTCTTAATCCCTTCTATCAGGTCTAAATCTCAATACCCATACGGATTCCAAAAGAATTGAAGGAGCAGATAGCGTGATCTTAATCCCTTCTATCAGGTCTAAATCTCAATACCATGCCTTCAATCTCAGACTTTGAATCATTAAGATTTTTTGAGTCTTAATCCCTTCTATCAGGTCTAAATCTCAATACGCGCCATCGAGGCTGGGGAAACATACCTACGCAATAATCCGTCTTAATCCCTTCTATCAGGTCTAAATCTCAATACGGTTGTTGAGCATTTACAATTGCATCATATTGATGGCAAGTCTTAATCCCTTCTATCAGGTCTAAATCTCAATACTGCAGGCCGAGCTGACCGAGAAGGCGGACCATATCGTGTCTTAATCCCTTCTATCAGGTCTAAATCTCAATACCGGAGAAACTGCCACAGCGCTCTGGAACAAACGGCTCGGGCTTGTCTTAATCCCTTCTATCAGGTCTAAATCTCAATACGAGTTCCCTCGTAACGCTTAAGAGGGACTACATGAGAGGTCTTAATCCCTTCTATCAGGTCTAAATCTCAATACAAGCTAGACGCTATTATAGCGGCCTTGCAGGCCGCTACCGTCTTAATCCCTTCTATCAGGTCTAAATCTCAATACCTTGCAATTCAAGCTCTTAATGCGGCCGCGGCCGCTCTTGTCTTAATCCCTTCTATCAGGTCTAAATCTCAATACTATAGAAAAAGCTGGGCAATATATCGCCAAGTCCGGCCTGTCTTAATCCCTTCTATCAGGTCTAAATCTCAATACCGTTGGGAAGGACTTCCGCGGTCGGCTGCA
>Ga0315298_1008449_pt1 | contig 13140 bp, 8 predicted proteins | sample WHS_1_MG_FD_203077 | JGI IMG/M metagenome (GOLD analysis project Ga0315298, IMG submission 203077) | Extremophilic microbial mat communities from Washburn Hot Springs, YNP, Wyoming, USA - WHS_1_MG | ecosystem: Environmental > Aquatic > Thermal springs > Hot (42-90C) | place: USA: Wyoming...
ACTCCCCGCCGCTCTTCACCAGGTCCCTGGTGCGGTCCATCACCTGCACATAGCCCTCTTCATCCACCGTGACGATATCGCCCGTGCGGAACCAGCCGTCCACAAACGCCTCTTTCGTCTTCTCCGGGTCCTTGTAATATTCTTTGATCACCCACGGGCCTTTGAGCAGCAGTTCGCCCATTTCCTTACCGTCGTGCTTTACTTCCTCCCCTTTGTCGTTGACCACCCGCATCTCCAGGCCGGGCAGAAGCAGACCGGTTTTCGCCCGCAACAGGTATTTATCCGGCTCGGGCAGATCCTCCAGGTAACTCTTGGGGAAACAGAACAGCGTCACGGGCGTGGTTTCCGTCTGCCCGTAGCCCTGCAGGAGCATAATGCCGAGTTTCTTTTCAAATTCTTCTGTCAATTTTGCCGGCATGGCCGCCCCGCCGGAATTGAAATAGCGCACACAGCTGAAGTCATACTTGCCCGGGTTTTCCAGGGCGTGTTTGAGCACCCCCATCCAGATGGTCGGCACCCCGGCACTGAAAGTGACCCGCTCATTATGGATCAGTTCGCAGAAATCCTGCGCCGTCGGCCGGCTGCCCGGCAGCACCTGTTTGGCCCCCACAATCGCGTCGGCGTAAGGCCGGCACCAGGCGTTGACGTGGAACATGGGCACGATGGGCATGGAAACGTCCCGCTCGTTGGTCCCGTATTCCCCGACCAGAATGGACAGGCTGTGAATGTACAGGCCGCGGTGGGTGTAGACCACCCCCTTGGGGAAACCGGTGGTCGCCGTGGTGTAGGCCATAATCGCCGGCGACCACTCGTCCGGGTAGGGGAAATCGTACTCCTCCGGCTCGGAGGCGAGCAACTCCTCGTAGGAATACACCGGGGAGAGGGTGGTCTGCGGCAGCCCGGCCCTGTCGGTCATGATCACATAGGCCTCCACGGTGGTCAGTTCATCCTTCACCGCTTCAATTACCGGCACCAGATCCTCATCGATAAAAATCATTCTGTTTTCGGCGAAGTTGATGCAGTGAATGAGGTGTTCTCTGAACAGACGGATGTTCACCGTGTTCAAGACGGCGCCGTAGCAGGGCACGGCATAGTACAGCTCCAGATGGCGGTGGTTGTTCCAGGCGAAGGAGGCGACCCGCTCCCCCGGCCGGATGCCGAACTTACGCAAAACATGGGCCAGCCGGCAGACCCTTTTATACATTTCGCCATAATTATATCGGAAAATGCCGGAATAATCACGGGAGACAATCTCCTTTTTGGGGAAAATGGTTTTCACCCGGTAAAGAATACTTCTGATGGAGAGCGGATAATCCATCATCGACCGCACACCCCTTTCTGCACAGTCCCCGCTCCAACCGCCGCCCGCTATGCGGAGGTGGAATCAGTGTCGGCGGCGTGGACGGAACCGAGCAACCCGACTTTCTGCAGCAACAGCAGGCCGTAAATAATCCCCAGACTCATGAAGGCGCCGCCGATCAGCCAGGCAAAAAACATTTCACCCGGATGGGCTTTCGGCCCGAGCAGGTTTTCCAGAGCGCCGAAATTCGAGGCAAAGGAAATAAAAATCATCGAAGCGTTGATTATGCGCGGAATATGTTCCGAAATAAAAATGGGCACCGCCACGACAATCAAAAGCGCCAGAAACACCGCGCCGTCGGCGCCCAGCGCCGGCGTCCAGGCCATAATCCAGGGCACCAGAATGATGGCAAAACCCAGGCCGAACAGGGCGCTCAACTGCGCCTTGGCCCATATCTGCACCTGCGGCCCTTCGAGCATGGTCATACAGCTGACCAGAAACCCCGGCCAGGAATCGGGTATGCCCACATACTTTGAAATCACGCACCAGACCGCGGCCACCAAACCTATCCACACCGCCGTGACAATATGATTTCTCAACATTGCTTTTCCCCCTTCCACAATATCGTTTCAGAAAAGATTCCTCCACTCACTGCCCGCCGTTCTGCCGCCGGTTTAATCCGGACACCCCCCTTCATTGAAAATTCCTCCGGTTTCCCGCCCCACCGGGGAAACCGGAACCGCCGCGAAAAGAAAACATTTGCCGGCCTGCCGCCGCCCGCTTGAAATTTCACTTCATTTTAAATTTTCAGTTAATTAAACCCATCTCTATTGCAATTTTCTTGCCCGCTCCGGAAAATCAAGGCAAACCACATTTTCCGCTTCCCCCACCCGCCGGCCGGGTACTATTTTGAAACGTCCCGGTTTCAACTTGAAATGCGCCGGGAAAATAAAACGCAGCGGCCGGGCCACTGCGGAAAAATGCTTTCAACCAACCCTTTTAATTAACCCAATCGTCGCCGGAGGAGCGCAGCTTCCGCCAGAGGGTGGAACGGCTGATCCCGAGAAAGTTGGCCAGCTCCACTTTGCGGTTGGAGAAGTGCCTGGTCAGCTGCTGCAGAATCTGCCTTTCCATGTCCTCCAGGGAACCCACTTCGATTGTGATCCTGTTCCCCGTTTCCGTAGCACACTTTTTATCGAGCAACTTGTCAATCAATCTACGGAAGGTGACAAATTTCTCCGGATCCTCCTCGCCGATGGCGTAATACCGCTCGACGAAGTTTTCCAGCTCGCGCACATTCCCCGGCCAGGAATAGAGTTTCAGCTGGGCCTGCACCTGCTGGGGCGGACAGACGGCCGCACCGCCCCCCAGCCTTTTCAAAAAATAGCGGAACAAAACCGGGATGTCGTCCGGTCGGCAGCGCAGCGGGGGTATTTCCAGGGACAGGACGTTGAGGCGGTAATACAGATCCTCCCGGAAGTTACCCTTTTCCACCTCTTTATCCAGATCCCGGTTGGTGGCCGCGATTACCCGCACATCAATGGGCAGCACCCGGTCGCCGCCCACCCGCATGACTTCCTTCTGCTGGATCACCCGGAGCAGGCGCGCCTGCAGATGCAGGCTGACCTCGCCCACCTCGTCCAGAAAGATGGTGCCGCCGTGGGCCAGCTCGAACAGGCCCGGCTTGCCCCCGCGCCGCGCCCCGGTGAACGCGCCTTCTTCGTAACCGAACAGCTCGCTTTCCAGGAGATTCTCGGGCAGAGCGGCACAGTTGACGGCCACAAAGGGGCCGTCCTTGCGCAGGCCGGCGTTGTGGATGCTGTGGGCGAAAAGCTCTTTGCCCGTACCGCTTTCCCCGGTGATCAGCACGGTGGAATTGGTGTCGGCGTATTTGCGGGCCTGCTCCACCACTCCCTGCAGGGCCCGGCTGTTGCCGACGATGTCCCGGAAATTATAGCGCGCCACCAGTCCCTTGGCATAGAGTTTCTGGCGGATTTTTTCCTCCATGTGCCTGATCTTGCGCACCGACTGAAAGCTGATCACCAGGCAGTTGTTGTACCCGATGTGGATCGGAATGCGGTTGACCACCAGTTCCAGCCCGCGCAGGCGCACCAGTTCACCGCTCGTTTCCCCGCCGTCCCGGTAGAGCAGGGAAAACGGCTCCAGCTGGAGCAGTTCCTGCACCGATTTCCCCATCACTTCGCGCGAGCGCAGTCCGGTCATCTTTTCCGCTTCCGGGTTAAAGAAAAAGAGATCCTTGTTCTCGTCAAAAGCCAGCACGCCGTCGTGAATATTGTTCAAAATAAAGGATAATTTTTCGGTGAGAAATGCGTTCTCCCTTTTTATTCTGGCCAGGCGCACGGCCCACCGCACCGCCGCGGCCACCGACTCCCGGCTGCTGCGCACATATACGGTGTTCACCCCTCTTCTGGCCGCTTCATAAAAAATGCACGACCCGGTGGCGATTACGGTGCGCATACCCCGGGCAATGGCCAGTTCCAGCTGCCTGTATATATCTTCGTTGTCCTTATAAGTATACAGGTGGAAATCAATCCCGAGCATCTGGCGGAAAAGCGCAAAGTCATATTTCGGCGCCTGGTAACAGTAATCAATAAAGGCCATCGGGCCTTCGTAGTTGGAGCGGGCGTAGTGCAGGGTCTTGATGATATCGAAGTTGGTAATCTCCACCGGGGAGACCGGCAGCTTGATGGAACGCTCGATCATTCTCGCCGTCGGCCCGCGCGTAATCACCACATCCACCGCATCCTCGTCCTGCCACCGGCGGGCCAGCACCACCGCTTCGCCGAGAATGGCCTGTTCAATTTTAAGACTCACCGGAAAATCACGGCACACTTCCCTGATCAGTTCGCCGAATTCGGGATAGGGGGCGATCACGCCCAACCTGATCGTCTTTTCGTCCATACCGGGCGGCACCTCCAGTGAGCTGAATAAAAATCAGAGCGAGTAGAGGGAAAAGTCGAACTCTTTTTTATCCTTGTACCGGTTGAAAATGTAATGGCGATATTTTACATATTCGTCGTAGCGGCAGTTTATTCCTTCCTGCTGCATGATCCCGGCAAACTTTTTCATATCGGGGGGGCAGCCGCGCACGGGCACGGCGTGTTTTATATTCGGATTGTCCTTATTCAACTCGCAGGCGCATTTGCCGAATAAAATGGTTTTTTCAAACCCCGGCGAGGCCAGCTGTTTTTTGCCGCTGATTACTTCTACATTGGGGAACGGTTCCCCGTTAAATGCGGACATCAACATGATCAGCATGGGGTTGTACTGCGAGGAGCATCCGGTGCAGAGGGTGTCGTCGTATTTGCGCACCGCAATGCCGGTGATGCCGCGCTTTTGAAAACCAATCGGCCCGGTGTCGTCCGCCGTCCACTCCCAGTCGTACTCCACATACGAGCGGCACTTTTCCAGCGGCTCACCCTTAATCTGCACATCCGCCGCATGCAAACTGTAACCGTGCCGTTCGGCCAGGTATTTCAACTGCGGCACTTCATCGGCGCGGTAACCGATAACTTCCGCCCCGACCAGATCGCAGGCGTAGGCATCACGGGAAGCAAGCAGCAGATCCCGCCGGTAGGCCCTGCCCGTGTGCCCGGGACCTTTTTCCAGGGTAAAAACGCCGTCGATAATGGTGAGCGCCACCGGCAATTTTTCGATGATGCGGGGGAACGTCCGGTTCAACTGGTGCTCCACGCCGTGGCAGAACATCTTCGACTTCCTGTTCAGGCATCCCTTCAGGTTTTTAATCCCCAGGGACACTTTGGCCTGATTGTGGGTTTTGAGCACCGGCACATTGATGATCTTGTCCGCTTCCAGGACGCGCCGGGCCAGGGAAAGCTTGAATTCGTCGAAGTCCACTTCCACGAATTCTTCCTCGTTGAAGTCGACCAGCTGCACGCCGTATTTATCCCGCAGCTGCTCATAGCCGAGGACTTTAAAGATCGCCTCTCCTTTCGGTTTCACCCCGGGCAGGGGAGCCTCCCCGATGGTGAGACGGGAAAACCCGTTTTCCACCAGGATTCTGACCAGCGCGCCGATTACCGCGCTGGTGGTGACCACTCCGAAGGGCGGAAAGGGAAGATCGAAATCCCAGCTGACCAGATTCGGCTTGATTAAAATTTTATCGTCCCTGCGCAGCCCGTCCAGACCGCCGCACAACGCCAGCGCCTCCCGCAGGGAGGCATAGGGCTCAACCATTTTCACCAGGGAAACAACCGGTCTTTCCACCGCAAGACCCCTCCTTGGGCAGCAATAATGGGATTACCCCGGGGACATGAACGCGTCACCGGGGTGGTGCTTCCGGATTTGTACAACATCGGGCAGTTGATTATCTGATCAATTCCCTGGCGATCACCAGGCGTTGAATTTGATTCGTTCCTTCATAGATCTGCAGGATTTTGGCATCGCGCATCAGCTTTTCCACCGGGTATTCACGCATGTAGCCGTAACCGCCCAGAATCTGCACGGCGTCCACAGTCACCTGCATGGCCACATCGGCGGCAAAACATTTGGCCATGGCACCCACCCTGGAGGCCCGCATGCCGTGGTCGATGAGCGAGCAGGCATGCCAGACCAGCGCCCGGGCGGCCTCGATTTTCATCGCCATATCGGCCAGCATGAACTGTATGGCCTGGTTGTGGAAGATCGGTTTGCCGAACTGCACCCGCTGCTGGGCATACTTCAACGCTTCTTCGAAAGCCCTGCGGGCCACGCCCACGGCGGTGGCGCCCACGCCCGGACGGGTCACGTCCAGCGTCTTCATGGCTATTTTAAAACCTTCTCCTTCTTCACCCAGCCGGTTGGACACCGGCACACGCACATTGTCAAAAATAACCTCACCCACATGGGAAGCCCGGTCGCCCATTTTCTTTTCTTTTTTGCCGGCCGACAGGCCGGGGGTGTCTCCGGGCACTACAATGGCGGTAATCCCCTTCAGACCCCTGCTCCGGTCCACCGTGCAGAATACGGTGTACAGCGCGGCCACGCCGCCGTTGGTGATAAAGCACTTGGTGCCGTTGATCACGTACTCATCGCCCTCGCGGACGGCGGTGGTGGCTATGTTGGAAGCATCCGATCCGGCGTTCGGCTCGGTAAGACAGAAAGCGGCCAGCTGCGGTTTGCTGCAGAAGGGCTTGAGAAAACGCTGCTTTTGCTCCTCCGTGCCGGCCAGCAAAAGCGGCGTCAGCGCCAGCCCGTTGGCCCCGAAGGTGCCGTTGATACCCAGACAGCCGTAGGCCAGTTCTTCGGCGATCAGCGCCTGGGTTACGTGATTCAGCCCCTGCCCGCCGTATTCCTCCGGAACGGTGGTATTCATCAAGCCGACCGCATATGCTTTTTCAATGATTTCCCAGGGCACTTCTTCCTTCTCGTCATACTCGGCCGCCCGGGGGATGATCTCCTTTTCGGCAAACGATCTGGCCAGGCGTTTGATCTGTTCCTGCTCCTCGGTCAGTTGAAAATCGATCACCCTGCCATTCCCCTTTCTACCGGCCAATTCAGCCGTTCTTTTATTTGCTGTAATCGTAGAATCCCTTGCCGGTCTTGCGTCCCCACTCTTTTTTGACAAACTTCTCCACAATAATCGGCGAGGGTTTGTGCGCCGGATCGCCCGTTTCCTGATACCGTTCCATTTCGATATAGTAGGACAGGTCGATCCCGGTCAGATCCATCAATCTGAACGGCCCCAGGGGATGACCGAGGGCGTTGACCACGGCCGTATCGATGTCCTCAAAGGAGGCGATGCCCATATCGTACAGGAACAGCGCTTCCCGGTTCAGAGCGGCCAGAATGCGGTTGACCAGAAAACCGTAGATCTCTTTCTTCAGTAATACGGGCGTCTTACCCATGCTCTTGCAGACTTCCATCACGGTAGCGGCGGTTTCTTCGGCCACGTGAGGACCCTTGACCACTTCCACCAGTTTCATCACCAGGGCCGGATTGAAAAAGTGCATATTGCACACTTTTTCCGGACGTTTGGTGGCGTCGGCGATTTTGGAACTGACGATAAAAGAGCTGTTGGTGGCCAGAATGGTGTGCGCGGGGCAGATTTCGTCCAGCTGCGCAAAAATGCTGCGTTTGAGCGCCAGTTTTTCCAGCACCGCTTCGATGACCAGGTCGGCGTCACCGGCCGCTTCTTCCAGGCTGGTGGTGAAAGAAATGTTCGCCCGGGCGGCTCTGGCCTGCTCCTCGGAAAGCTTGCCCCTGGCCACCCGCTCCGGCAGGTAAGTATCGGCAAATTTTTCCGCCTTCTGTAAAATTTCTTCATTAACATCCGTACACTTCACCCGGTACCCGGCCAGAGCGGCGCACAGGGCAATCTGATGCCCCATATTCCCCGCCCCGACCACGCAAATTTTATTGATTCCCGGAACAGTCATGCTTTACCCTCCTTGCCGCTTTTTCATTTTATGGGGTTGTGCGCTAAAATCCTGACCGCCAATTTGGTTTATCTTTCCATTCAAGGCCTTTGACCCGCGTTTTTTAACAGGCGGGCGGCTGCAGTCAGCAAGGTTTTAATCCATCCGCCTCCGTTTCGTTTTCTTATTTTTTTTAATTTACTTGCAACTTGTGTGCCAGCGGGACAGAACCGGCCGGAGCATAAAAACCGTCCCCCGGCCGGAGAAAAATGTTTAATAATGAAACCAGGTTGTTTATAATTGAAACCACCGAAGCCACGCCGGGCGAATAAAAAAACCGCGTGCGGACACGGCACCGGCGGCGGGGAAACAGGCAAAAAACTTTATACGGCGTCGGCGGAGGATGTAAAACCTTCTCCACCCGGGGTACCCGGCCGGTGCGGCGGCCGCACCGGCGCAAAACCACCGGGCGCGTTTTACGTTCGGCGGAGGCACTTCTGCCGGAATGTCAGCTCACCAGATCATCGGCCTGTTTGCGCAGTTCGGCGGCCACCGCCCCCAGTTCGTTCACGGAGGCGCTGATCTCCTCGGCGGAAGCAGCCTGCTGCTGGGTGGCCGCCGCCATCTGTTCGATGGACTGGGTCAGCCCCACAATCGACTGCTGCATTTCCTGCAGGGTCTGCAGAATATCCTTGATTGAGCGCTGGGTATCCTGGGACAGCTTGCGTATTTCGCCGGCCACCACATTGAAGCCGCGCCCGGCGTCCCCCACCCGGGCCGCTTCGATGGCCGCGTTCAGACCGAGCATATGGGTCTGCTCGGCGATTTCCCGGATCAGGGCCACAATGCCGTCGGTCTTGTTGATTTCCTCCCGGATGGTCTGCGCATTGCCGTTGAGGTTCTCCGTGGTGGCGGCCAGTTCCTCCGCGGTGGCGGACAAATTGCCGGTGGCCATGGCGATGGCTTCCACCTGTTTCTCCATATTCCCGGCGACAGCGATAAGTTTTTCCTGCCGGGTGATCGGCGTGGTGGTGCCCACCGCACCGACTGTTTCACCCCGCTCCTGGTCGATGATCGGATATGACACACCGATATAAGGGATGCCATAAACTTCCCCGCCCACTCTGGCCACCGCCCGGTTGCCGCTCTGCAGCGCCCGGAAGGTCACGCTGCCTTCCTGCACCCGGTCGCCGGCCCGCAGGGCGAGCTTTACCGCACCGGGCGCGCAGTAAACGTAATTCTCCCGGTCGGCCACATAAAGCCCCACTTCATCACCCAGCATTCCCTTTACGGCCGGAGCCAGCTTGACCATGCACGCCACCAGATCCGCCTCTTGTTCCTTTTGCTCCGCCTGCACCTCCGGCGCCGCCTCCACCGCGGTTACCTCCCCGGGGTCGGCACCGGCGGACGAAACAACCGTCGGCGCAACTGGCGCAACCCTCTTCTTCTGCGCGAAAAAACCAAACACTCGCCTCAACTCCTCCCCGTTTGCACCGGCGGGGCCATATGCGAGCGGCATATGTTCACCTGTTCACACGGCAGGGCCGCCGGGAAATCATTTCCCGCGGCCGCCCGCATCCCTTGCAGCCCGGCCGTCCGGCCCCCGCCGGGGGGCTTCGGACCCGCGGCTTTGCGTCCCCGGCTTTCACCGGGTTTGCCCGCCGGGATGTGTTTCTTATTTCGACAGAGTAAATGTTTTTTCCTTCTTTTTCCGAAATTTTTTAACTTTATTTCACCGCCCAAAACACCGGACAAAGTTTTCTTCCTTAAAAACATCTCTCCTCAACCAGTTCAAAAGCCTGTTATGGCAGTTCCATAATCCACCGCCGGGGTAACCGGGATCGGTGAAGGGGAATGGCGGATAACCATCGAAGCGCCCGGAACAACCGGTGCGTAGAAAACATTTTTGCGGCACAACCTGCGTTCTAAAACACGTTGTCTTTAACCTGCGCCGTGGACGGCGTTCCGGGCTTACCCCGCGGTGAATGCGCAGGGTTTACGTCCGGGGCGCCGGTTGAACAAGTACCCGTTCCCGCAGCCAGGCGATCAACAAAATAAGCAAAGGGATTCCGATACCGGCCAGGTACATAAAATAACCGTGCCCGTGGCGAAGGTAATCATATGTCTGGGTTGGATCGTTCCAGAACAGCAGAGCCAGGAAAAACGTCGCCAGACCTGCAGGGGCAAGAAACCGCGCCATAGGTATGGACGATGTCCCGGCAAGGGCGGCGGATAGAAGCCAGCAAGCGGCGCCGCCCTTGAGCACCAACCCCAACATCCAGAGGACCACTACCGCGCTGAAAACCGCCGGGTTACGACCGAAAATGCTGTCGCCGACCAAGCGCAGGGAAGGGAAAAAGCTGGCTGCAGTGTTTCCGGCGCCATACAGGGCAACGGACAGGGTACCGATGGCCATGAGCAGGCCGACCAATAGAATCGTCCCCATGGTGCTCAGCACTGTGGTGTTTTGGACGTTACGAGTGCGGGGCAGCAACAAAAGGACCACCCATGCGGCGCAAAATCGCCCGGTCAGAGACAGGGCACCTTTCACTGCAGGTCCCCATCCGGTGGCGAAAAAAGTGTAATTAGCCCAGTTGGCCCTGGTCGACACCGTCAACCCGACAACCACTACGAGGAAAATCGCTACCAGGGATGCATATTCACACAGCGAAGCGATCATCCCGAGACCTTTTTGACTCAAAAGGAATAATACAACCACCGCCAGCAGTATGACCGCTCCACTGAGCGCTCCCCAGCCGAAGGCGGCGTCACCCATCGTACCGACTTTAGCTACCGGCCTGGCGGCGCCGATTAGAAGGACGAAAAGATATACGGCCCCAACAACCCGTCCCAAGGGTCCGCCCAGAACAACGGAACTGTACCGTATAACGTCCGTATCCGTAAAGCGTCGGGCCAAAATGAACCATAAACCGACCAGCAACATCCCGATCAGGGTGGCCAGCATTACCGAAATCAGGACTTCACCGCCGGCATTTTCAGCAACAATCCGCGGTTCGAAAATGGCAAAGTTCGCCACTAAAAAAATAAAGACTATTGCATTAAGCTGCCGTACGGAAATGGTTTCCTGCAATTAAGGCCCTCCTCCGATTAAAAATTATCCTCATAAAATGTTGCCTCGACACCTCGCCGGTTATACCGAATTCAAGAAGCTATCACGTGCCGGAATGCAGCTGGAAAATAAGAAAAAACGCGGCCGACGCCACGTCTGGAACCCCTTGAAACTCCATACTGCTTAGCTGTTGACATCAGAGCCACCCAGGTGTATAATACTGCCATCAGAGATACAGAGTTGTATCCCCAGCGGCGACGACGCTTTTTGACGGAGTGTTCCCGGCAAAAAGCGTTTATGTTTTTTTCGCATCACCCGGCGAAGGCTCGCAGGCAAAGGCGCTTTTCGGAAGGATTTTCCTTTCGGAAAAGCGCCTTTTTAAGCTTAAACGGTAGATTAAGCGAGGGTGCTTTTACCGGGGCGACGATGCCCCGCCGCCAAAGCACCCTTTGTATTCTGGTGGCGACGTTCAGCCAAGAAAAGGCGCCATTCTGGCCGAGCGATTGAGATAAGCCGCGTGAAATTCGTACAGGGAGGTTGAAATTAGATGAAGAGAAGGCTGGCATTTTCCTTTTACCTGCTGCCGTTTTTGTTGCTTGCTGCACCGTCTTTGGCCCGGGCCGACGAGGCCAGGGTTGATTCGGGTGATACATCCTTTGTCCTTATTTCCGCCGCTCTGGTAATGATCATGACCATCCCCGGAGTGGCTCTGTTCTATGGCGGAATGGTGCGGCGCAAAAACGTCCTTGCCACCATCATGCAAAGTGTTTTTATCATCGCCCTGGTTTCCGTACAGTGGGTCCTGTGGGGTTACACCATTGCTTTCGGACCGGATAAAATGCACCTTTTCGGCAATCTGGCCTGGCTGGGGTTGAACGGGGTTGGTCAGACCCCCAATCCTGATTACGCGGCCACTATTCCGGCGCAGGCCTTCATGGCCTTCCAGATGATGTTTGCAGTAATTACCCCGGCTCTGATTACAGGTTCCTTTGCCGAACGCATGCGTTTTCCGGCTTTTGTAACCTTCGTCCTGCTCTGGTCGACCTTTGTTTACGACCCCCTGGCCCACTGGGTGTGGGGTGTGGGTGGCTGGTTGCGTAACCTGGGTGCCCTGGACTTTGCCGGCGGTACCGTTGTGCACATTTCTTCCGGTGTGTCCGGTCTGGTGACGGCCCTGATGCTGGGGCGGCGCAAAGGATACGGTACGGAACCGATGGTGCCCCATAACCTGCCCTTCACTGTGCTGGGCGCGGCCCTGCTCTGGTTCGGTTGGTTCGGCTTCAACGCCGGCAGCGCCCTGGCCGCCAACGGCCTGGCGGCGAGCGCCTTTGTGGTGACCAATACTGCCGCGGCGGCCGCCGCACTGTCCTGGGTATGCGCCGAGTGGGTGCATCATGGCAAACCGACCGTGCTGGGTGCCGCCAGCGGCCTGGTGGCCGGCCTGGTGGCCATCACCCCCGCCTCCGGTTTTGTCAGCCCCATGCCGTCGGTAATCATCGGTCTGGCCGCCGGGGTGGTCTGTTACCTGATGGTAAGCGCGGTCAAATCCCGACTGGGCTATGATGATTCCCTGGACGCCTTCGGCGTGCACGGTATGGGTGGCACCCTGGGCGCCCTGGCCACCGGCCTGTTCGCTTCCAAAGCCGTTAACTCCGCCGGCGCCGACGGTCTGTTCTTCGGCAACCCCCATCAGCTGGTCATTCAGTTGATTGGCGTGCTGGCCAGCTGGATTTTCGCCGCCGCGGCCACCTTTGTCATCTTGAAAGTGGTGGGTCTTTTCTTCAAACTGCGGGCCGACGAAGATGAGGAAGTGCAGGGTCTGGATATCACCCAGCACGGGGAGGAAGCGTATGCCGACATGGTCCTGGGTGTTCCGATACATCAAGTGGCCAGCCTGGCCGCCCCCTCTCCGGTCGTTCAGCCGGGCACCGGTGGCGCCGGAGCCTGAACCCCAGTTGCAGGTTTTGCGCCCGGCCATGGGATGGTGTTCCTGAATCTAAAATAAACCGTTGGGCGCTTGGGCAATTTCTCCATGCGCATACCCCGACCTGGTTGAACAATGGGCACCGACGCCCCGGCTTAAGGGATTTCTCCCCCTCCTTAACCCCGGGGCGTCGTTTTTTACATTAAGACAAAGCCTATATCGTCTCGGTGCTTTGCGGCGGCACACATATATAAGGTATATTCCCCAGGGCATTGCGGCTCCGACGGGGAAAAGAATAGAGCAAATTTACCACAACGAAATTTGAGTTATTTTTGTTTTCTTTTTCCGCGGCCGGGGATTTTTAAACCGGGACAGCAACAGCAATATCATCGGGACAAACCACTCGAAACAATAGGCAAAGGCTATCCAGGGGCCGGCAATGAAATGGAACATTTCCACGGAATTGTTG